>Ga0207873_1000165_pt1 | contig 69602 bp, 63 predicted proteins | sample BGWIniCompost_FD_187373 | JGI IMG/M metagenome (GOLD analysis project Ga0207873, IMG submission 187373) | Cellulose adapted compost microbial communities from Newby Island Compost Facility, Milpitas, CA, USA - BGW Initial Compost (SPAdes)... ...
CGGCAGGTGGGGCCAACGCCATCAACAACTGGTTCGACCGGGACATCGACGAGGTCATGCGGCGCACTCGACGCCGGCCGCTTCCCCGCCACGAGATCGAGCCGGTCGCGGCTCTTCGCTTCGGGATCGTCCTCGGAGCCGCGGGGTTCGTTTGGCTGTGGGCGTTCACGAACTTGCTGGCGGCGGCGCTGTCGACGGCTGCCCTTCTCTTCTATGTCCTGGTCTACACGATCGGGTTGAAGCGGCGCACGGCCCAGAACATCGTGATCGGGGGTGCCGCCGGAGCCGTCCCGCCCCTCGTCGGGTGGGCGGCGATCACCGGAGAGTTGGGGTTGCCCGCCTGGGTGCTGTTCGCCTTGGTCTTCTACTGGACGCCACCCCACTTCTGGGCCCTCGCCCTCCGCTTCGAGGACGACTACGCCAAGGCCGGCGTGCCGATGTTGCCCGTTGTGCGCGGCACGAAGCAGACCATCCAGTCGATCCTTCTCTACTCGGTGACCATGGTGCTCCTCTCGCTGCTCCTGGTCCCGGTGGGGCGGATGGGCTGGATCTACCTGGTGGCGGCCATCGCCAGCGGCGGCTGGTTCCTGTGGAGCGCCTGGAGGGTCAGCCGGGAGCCGGCGCGGGCGATGAAGCTGTTCACGGACTCGACCGTCTATCTGGCGGTGCTGTTCGCAGCCGTGGCCGTCGATGTGTTCGTGCGATGACCGACGGCATCATCTTCTTCCTGGTGTGGGTGTTCCCCCCGATCGTGGTGGCACTGCTGGTCTGGAAGGCGGTCCGAGCGAGAGGTGACCGCCCATGATGGCTGCCATCTCCTACCCCCCGATTCCCCTGTTCGATGTGGGACCTCTCACCCTGTCCCTGCACGGGGTGTTCGCGGCCATCGGTTTCATGGTCGGCGCCTGGGTGGCCACGGGTGAGGTCCGTAGGCGCGGGCTCGACACCGAGGCCTACCAGTCGGCTTTGACCTGGGGCCTCATCGGAGCGCTCATCGGGGCACGCTATCTCACCACGCCCGCCGCTCTGTTCGCCGGGGTGCCGTTGCTCGATGCCCTGAATCCGTTCGGGGGGAACTTCTCGATCATGGGCGGGTTCGTCGGGGGAATCGTGGGTGGGCTGCTGCGCATGCGAAAGCTCGGTCTCCCGATGCTCCAGACGCTGGATGCTTCCAGCTTCGGTCTGGCGTTGGGCACCGTGGTGGGCCGGATCGGCGACCTCGCCATCGTCGAGCACCTGGGACGGCCCACGACCGCTGCCTGGGGTTATGGCGTCAAGCCCGGCTTCGACCTCGCCCCCCAGCACGACATCCTGGAGTGCACGGCCGCCCAAGCGTTGCCCAGCGGCTTCTGTCCGGTCCCGAACCTGGGGTCGATCGCCGCCGGCGCCCAGGACGGCATCTACCACCACGTCGCCGCCTACGACTTGATCGGAGCCGGGATCCTCCTCGGTGTCCTCTATCTGGTCAGCCGCCGTTTCCAGCTCCCGGTGGGGCGTCTCTTCTTCCTCTGGGTGGCGTGGTACGGGTTCCAGCGCTTCCTCCTCGACTCGTTGCGGTATGGCCTGGGGGACGCCACCATCGGCTCCTTCACGTGGAACCAGTTGTCCGGGCTGGCGGCGGGAGTCGGCGGGCTGGTGATGATGTGGGCCGTCGGCCGTTGGCCCCAACCGGAACCGGCGACAGAGGTCGGATCCGGTGAGCCGGATGTCGACTCGGAGGAGCCGGAGGTCGGCAGCCGCCAGATCGAAGACGACTGACGTCCCTTGCAGCTTCGGGGCATTGGTCGTACACTCGCCCTCGCACATGTCATCGCAGCGCTTCTACGGCTATTTCGTCTTTACCGGGCCCGGCCCGGGTTGACGTGATGGCCTGAGAAGCGCAGCACCCACCACACCAACCCGGAGCCGGACGCTCCGGGTTTCTCATTTCCCGGGGCGTCTTCGACAGGAGAAGACAATGGAACGCAAGGCACACAAGTCCCCAGGGAAACCGAAGACCGTTGTAGCCGTTGGACCGGTGCGCATCGGTTTCGATGCGTTCCCGGTCATCGCCGGCCCCTGCGCCATCGAGTCGGAGGAACAGATCCGCGCCGTGGCCGAATCCGTCGCCGAATGTGGCGGGGCCATCCTCCGCGGCGGCGCCTGGAAGTCGACGTCTTCTCCGTACGGATTCCGCGGACTGGGCGAAGAGGCGGTCGACATGCTCGTGGCTGCGGGCAAGGATGCCGAGCTTCCCACCGTCACCCAGGTCCTCGAGGCGTCCCACGTCGAGAAGGTCGCCGGCAAGGTGGACATGTTGGAGATCGCCTCCGGGAACATGCAGGACTTCGAGTTGTTGCGCGAGGCGGGCCGCTCGGGGATGCCGGTGCTGCTCCGTCGGGGCCCGTCGGCCACAATCGACGAGTGGCTGTGGGCGGCCGAGTACCTCCTCGCCGAGGGCAACGACGACGTCGTCCTCGTCGAACGAGGCATTCGCACGTTCGGGGCGGTGGGCGGTGACACCCTCGACATCGGCGCCGTCCCCACCCTGAAGGAAACGACGCACCTGCCGGTGATCGTCGACCCCTCCCACAGCGCCGGCGGGCCCCTGCGAGTCAAGCCGCTGGCTCTTGCCGCCCAGGGTGTAGGGGCTGACGGGCTCATCGTCGAGGTCCATCCCAATCCCGAGGTCGCCCAGTCCTCCCAGTCCCAGATCGGGATCGGAGGGTTCGAGGACCTCATGACCAGCCTCGGCATCTCCCGGGTGCGGCGCCACATCGACCAGATCGACCGCCAGATCGTGCGCCTGCTGGCCCGGCGCCAGGCTCTGTCGCTCGAGATCGGCAAGGTCAAGCAGGCGCGAGGGCTCCCGGTGCACATCCCCGATCGGGAGAGCGAGTTGCTCGATGTGGTCCGGGAAGAGGCCCGTCACCTGGGACTCGACGTGGACCACGTCCTCCAGTTGTTCGAACTGGTGCTGGCCGAGTCGCGCCGTCTCCAGCACGACATGCGGGCGTCGGAGCAGCCGGCAGCCGTCTCCTGACCGTCAGGCAGATCGGCGAGGGCGGGGCCCGACGCGGCTGGCCAACTCGTCGAAGTTGGTTTCGGGATCCATCTCGGTTCCGGCCCGGAACGTCGCCCGCCCGATCAGATGGGCGCTGATCGGGGCGGTGAGGAACTGGAACAGGATGACGAGGATCAGCTTCGTGGTGTGCCCGAAGCCCGCCATGGCGATCACCGCTCCGATGAGCGTCAGGGCCATGCCGAGGCTGGCCGGCTTGGTGGCCACGTGCATCCGGGCGAAAACGTCGCGGAAGCGCTGGAGGCCGATGGCGGCGATCAGGGTGAGCGTCGACCCCGCCAGGATCAGGATGGAGGCCAGCGCTTCGATCATCGCGCTCCTCTCCTCTCGATGAAGCCGGAAACGAGGGTCGTGCCGGTGAATCCGAGGAGGGATGCCACGACCATGATGTCGAGATAGAGGCTCTGTCTTGTGCGCGCGGCCAGCACCGCCAGGCCCATCACGATGATCACCAGGAGCGAGTCCAGGGCCAGTACTCGATCCGGCAGGGACCCGCCGCGGATCATCCTCACGATGCACAGGGCGGCGGCCAGGGCCAGCGCCGCCAAGGCGATGGTGGTGCTGAGCTGCAGCATCAGGCGACCTCCTCTCTTTCGGGCCCCAGGACCAACTCGCCGCGCCTGGGGAAAGCGGCCATGACCAACGCCTCGAGGTGGTGGATCGCCCGGCGGCTCGCCTGGATCGATTCGAGATGGAGAACGTGGATGAAGAGGGTCATCGTCTCCTCGTCGAGTTCCAGTGTCATGGTCCCGGGGGTCAGCGAGTTCAGGTTGGCGACGGTCGTGGCGATGAACGGCGAGCGGGTACGGAGGCGGACCGAGACGACTGCGGGATTGATTCGGACCCCCGGCGTGATCACCTCCCAGGCGACGATCATCGAGGCCTTGACGAGCTCGCGGATGAAGTAGGCGACGAGGGCGAGAAATGCCTGGGGTCGAAACCCGTGGCGGACCTTGGCGGGACCGACCCGGATCCGGCGGGTGATCAGGTAGGCGATCAGTAGTCCGGTGAGCACGTTGGCCCAGGTGACGTCCTCCCAGAGGGCGACCCACACGGCCGTGAGCCAGACGACAGTGGCGGCGACACGCCTCATGGTCCCAGCACCGCCTCGACGTACCGGGCGGGTTCGAAGAGGAACTCGGCCGCTCTCTGTCCCATCTCGTAGAGAGGAGCGGCCACCACGACGAAGAGCAGGCTCGCTCCGACCAGGGCGGCGGTGGAGCCCACCATGAGCGGTGGGAAGCGGGGACGCGTCGATTCGAGCCCCTCCGGCATCGGCGGCGGGGCTTCGGGGGCGCCCCAGAACACTCCCGCCCAGATCTTGGTCATGGAGAAGAGCGTCAGGATGCTGACCACGAGGGCAACGGTGACGGTGACGTAGGCACCGACCGCCAGCCCGCTCTGGATGAGGGTCAACTTGGCGACGAATCCGGAAAGGGGAGGCACCCCGGCCAGGCTCAGGGCGGGAATCAGGAAGAGGGCGGCCAGGAAGGGACTGGTGTGCAGCATCCCTCCCAGGCGGCGCAGGGCGGCGGTGCCCGTCCGCTCCTCGATGAGGCCGCCGACCATGAACAGCGTCGTCTTTATGACGATGTGGTGGACGATGTAGAAGACCGTGGCCGCCAGCCCGGCGACGCTGAAGAGGCCCAGGCCGAAGATCATGTACCCGATCTGGCTCACGATGTGGAAGCTGAGGATCCGCTTCACATCGTCCTGAGCGATCGCCCCAAGCACTCCTACGGTCATCGTGAGGCCGGCCACGACCAGGAGCAGCGTGGAGTGGGTGTCCTGGGAGAACAGCAGGGTCTGCGAGCGGACGATCGCGTACACCCCGACCTTGGTCAGCAGTCCAGCGAAGATCGCGGTCACGGGGGCGGCGGCCGTGGGATAGGAGTCCGGCAGCCAGAAGAAGAGCGGGAAGATCGCCGCCTTGATGCCGAAGACGACTAGGAAGAGGACGCTCAGGGCGTCACGCAGGGCGGGGTCGATCGCCTGCAGCTTCACCGCCAGGTCTGCCATGTTCACGGTGCCGGTGGCGGCGTAGATCAAGCCGATCGCGGTGACGAAGAGGGTCGACGCCAAGAGGCTGATGACCACGTAAGTGGTCCCGTGCCGGACCTGCGGCCTGGAACCTCCCAGGGTGATGAGCACGTAGCTGCAGACGAGCGTCATCTCGAACGCCACGAACAGGTTGAAGAGGTCGCCGGTCACGAAAGAGGCGGACACTCCCGAGGCGAGCAGGAGGTAGACCGGGTGGAAGAAGAGGGTGGTGTCGTCGGTGCGGGACGAGCCGATGGCGTAGAGGAACACCGCCAGCACCATCAGGGCGGCGACGGAGAGCATGATCGCCGAGAACAGGTCGACGACGATCGAGATGCCGATGGGAGCGGGCCAATCGCCCACCACCACCGTGATCACCGACCCGTCCTGGACCTGCCGGAGGAGCAGGACGGACGTGACCACGTTGGTCACCAAGGCGAAGACGCCGAGCGCGCGGCGCAGGGCGTGATGGCGCCCGAGAGCCAGCGATACCGCCGCCGCCCCGAATGGCACGATCACCGGCAGGAGAGGAGTCATCACGACGCCTCCTCGTCGACCACGATCTCCTCCTCGGCTTCCCTCTCGCGGAGAGCGGTCATCGTGGCGATGCGCACGTCCTCGACGTCGTCCTCGACCTCGTCGGAGCGCGTCAGCAGCCAACTGCGATAGGCGAGTGCGAGGAGAAATGCGGTGGAGCCGAACGTGATGACGATGGCAGTGAGCGCCAACGCTTGGGGGATGGGGTCCGCGGCCGGTCCAACGCCTTCCCCGACAATGGGGGGTCGCCCGGCTCGTCCTCCGGCGAGCAGCAGCAGGAGGTTGGCCCCGTGGGTGAGGAGCGCCAGACCGATGACGATGCGACTCAGGTTGCGCTGGAAGAGGAGATAGGTGCCGGCCCCGTAGAGGACGGCGACCGTGAGAGCCAGTGCGAGGACGATCACGGCCCGTTCTCCGTTTCTGCCAGCGCCAGTACCAGCGTCGATCCCACACCGATGACCACCATGAAGACGCCGACGTCGAAGGCGAGGGCACTCGTGAGGTGGATCTCGCCGAAGACAGGCGCGTGGACCGTCAGCTTGGCGGCCTCGAGGAAGGCGTCGCCCCACACCCAGCCGGCGATCCCCGTCAGGAGCGCAATAGCCAGGCCGACACCCATGATCGTCGTCGGCGGCGCCGGGAGAGATTGCCTCGCCCTCTCCCGTCCCGAGGCGACCAGGCGGATCACGAGCCCGGAGACCACCACGAGACCGGCTACGAACCCTCCGCCGGGAGCGTTGTGCCCACGGAACAGGAGGAAAACGGCGAACACGGCGGCGGTGCGGATGACGACGTCGGCGGTCATCCGCAGGATCAGTGACCGGTCGATCATCGCCGCTTCCCCTCGGGTCGGTCCACCAGATGCTCGTCGGTGTGGGGGACTTCGCTGCGGTTGCGATCGGCCAGGATCAAAGCAGCCGCCCCCAGCGCCACCACGGTGAGGACAGTGATCTCGCCCAACGTGTCGAAGGCACGGAAGTCGGTCAGGATCACGTTGACGACGTTGGCGCCACCGCCCTCCGGCTCCGACCGCGTCAAGTACTCGCCGCTCAGAGGTGCCACCTCACGTGACGCCGCCGCCCACAGGGCGAATGCTCCCGCCGTGATGCCGGTGAGGATGGAGAGGATCACGCGGCTCACCTGCCGGAGGCGCCACCCGATGTTCTCGAAAAAGGCGGGAAGGTGGTGGAGGACCAGGACGAAGAGACCGAGGGTGAGTGTCTCGATCAGCATCTGGGTCAGAGCCAGGTCGGGGGCTCCCTGGATCACGAACAGCACGGCCACCCCGTAACCGACGGCACCGAGGAAGAGGACCGCTCCGAGGCGGCGAGTCACCCAGACGGTTCCCAGCGCGGCGACGCACACGAGCACTGCAGCCACCAACTGGATCGGGCTCTCGGCGATGATCAGGCGCTCCGGCAGCCGGAAGGCCTGGAGCAGGATCACGCCGGGGGCGATGACGGCAGTGGCGACGATGATCCCGAGATATATCGGCAGTGACCCGTTCTGGACGATGGAGGTGACGCGGTCGGCGATGCGATTGAGGGCCACGATGGCAGAGGCGTACACGAGTTTCGCCTTCGGAAGGTGGGAGGTCGCCTGCTGAACGACATATGGCGGGTACCGCCACAGCAGCCACCCGGCGACGATCGCCACCGCCGACAACAGGAGCGGCACGTTGAATCCGTGCCACAGGACTAGGTGATGTCCTTCCGAACCGAGCGCCGCCGCCGCCGTCGCCACCAACCGATCGGCCACGGCCGGGAAGATGCCGGCGAGGAGAGACAGGGCGGCCAGCAGAGCCGGGGCCGCAACGAACCATGCAGAAGGGCGGGACACCGACTCCACGATCTCCGAGCGCGGGTCGCTGCCGTATCGGGTGAAGCCGCCGGCGAGGAAACGAATCGCATAGGCGGTGGTGAGCACCGAGCCCGCCACGACCCCGATGGTGAGGGCCCATCCCGCCTCGGCGAGGAGGCTCGTCAAGGCGGCCTCCTTCGTGACGAAGCCGAGCAAGGGTGGGAGCCCCACCATCGAGGCGGACGCCAAGACGGCCACACCCGCGGCTGTCGGGATGGAGCGGGCGATGCCTCCCAGACGACGGATGTCGCGGGTCTTCGCCTCGTGGTCGACGATCCCCGCGACCATGAACAGCGCTGCCTTGAACACGGCGTGGGCGAAGATCATCGCCATCCCGGCGAACATCGCCTCGGGCATGCCCAGTCCGACCAGCACCATGATGAACCCGAGTTGGGAGACCGTGCCTTGGGCGAGGATCAGCTTCAGGTCGTTCTGGGTGAGCGCCCGCCAGCCGCCGACGATCATCGTGACCACACCCACGCCACACACCACCGGGCGCCACCACTCGTGCAGCCCGGCGAACGCCGGTGCCAGTCGAGCGACCAGATAGATGCCGGCTTTGACCATGGTGGCGGAGTGGAGGTAGGCGCTGACCGGGGTGGGGGCGGTCATCGCCCCGGGAAGCCAGAAATGGAACGGGAACTGGGCCGACTTCGTGAACGCACCGAGTAGGACTAGAGCCAGAGCGGCGTCGACGGTCGGGCCTGAGGGAGGGTCGGCGACCAGACCGGCGAGGGAGTAGGTGCCTGCCGCCTGGGCCAGCATCACGATCCCGGCCAGCATCGCCAGCCCGCCCAGTGTCGTCACCAGCAGCGCTTGGAGTGCCGCCGACCGGGCCAATCCTTCCTCGTCCTCGAAACCGATCAGGAGGTACGACGTGATCGAGGTCAGCTCCCAGAACAGATAGAGGACGAGCAGATTGTCTGCCACGACCACGCCGAACATGGCGCCGGCGAAACCCACCAGATAGGCGGTGAAGCGGCCCAGTCCGTCCCGGTCGCCGAAGTACTGCCAGGCGTAGACGAAGATCAGCGTGCCGATCCCGCCGACCAGCACGACCATCAGCCTCCCGAAGCCGTCGAGCCGCAGCACGAGATCGAGGCCGATCGCCGGCACCCACGAAATCGTGTCGGTGCGGATTGTCTCAGAGGCGAGGGCGAGCCAGACGAGGGAGGCGGCCGGAGCCACCGCTCCCAGGAGCAAGGCGCGCCGTCCCAAGCGTCCGCCGAAAGCGGCGCACAGGACGAGGACGATGGCGTGGACGGCTAGGACTGCAACCACGTCGTGGCGCGGGTTGGGTCGGGCAACGGACAGGCGGGCGCGTCGGAACGATGGAGCGTGGTCGGCCTGAGCGCGGCCAGGGCCCGTGTCACAGGCCGGTCAATGTGTCGACGATCAGGTGGTCGACGACCCTCTCCAACGCCTCGCGGGTCGAGGCTCCCTCCGCCAGGGCCTCGTGGTACACGTCGAGTTGGCGACGCGCACTCGTGCCCTCCTTGGCGATCGTGCGAATGTGGGACACCTCCTGGGTGATCCCGAGGCGGCGGGCGTCGACTTCGGTGAGCACGAGGAGTTCTTCTACCAGATCGCGGAACTCCACCAATTCGCCGCGGCCGAAGTCCATCAGGCTCCCCTCGACTCCGTAGCGCTGGGCGCGCCACATGTTCTCCTCGATCAACATCGGGGCGTAGGTGCGCCAGCGCATGTTCTCGGTGCGCAACCGGAACAGCATCTCCAGCAGGGCGAGGTAGAGGCCGGCGACGGCGATCCCGTCCACGAGGCGGGTGCAGATGTCGGCGACCCTCATCTCCAATGTGGGGTAGCGGTCGGAGGGGCGTATGTCCCACCAGAGCTTGGTGGCGTCCTCGATGATCCCGGCGTCGATGAGCACTTTCACGTGGCGTTCGTACTCCGACCAGGAGTTGAACTCCTCGGGGATGCCCGTGCGAGGCATGGTCTGGAATACGGACAAGCGGTAGCACTTGAGTCCGGTCTCGCGGCCCGTCCAGAAGGGCGACGAGGCGGACAGCGCCAGGATGTGCGGCAGGAAGTACCGCACCTGGTTCATGAGGTCGATCCGCAGGTCGGGGTCGTCGATACCCACGTGGACGTGCATTCCGCAGATGACGAGACGCCGAGCCACTTGTTGGAAGTCGGCGGCCAACTGGCTGTATCGGGCGTCGTCGGTGGGGGTCTGGTCCCACCACTGGGCGAAGGGGTGCGTGGACGAGGCGATGATGGCGGCGCCGTACTCCTCGACGACAGAGGAGAGGTCACGACGAAGGCGGGCCAGATCGGCGTGGGCCTCCTGGAGGGTGCGGCTCGTGCGGGTGCCGACTTCGATCTGCGCCCGGAGGAACTCGGGGCCGACTTGAGGGCCCAGCACCTCGCGCAGCCCGTCCCACATCCTCGGGTCGGGTTCGGAGACCAGGTCCCGGGTCTCCCGGTCGACGAGCAGGTACTCCTCTTCTATCCCGATCGTGAACGGGGGGTGCTTCACCGCCATGGATCCTCCGTTCCCACCGTCCGCCACCCTACCCGGAGACGAGGACCCGCTGACGGCTGTTCTCGGCGTCTTGACGCACCCAGCAGTCGGCGAGGTGGTCGTTGACGAGGCCCATGGCTTGCATGAACGCGAACACCGTGGTCGGGCCGACGAATGTCCAGCCCCGCCTCTTCAGTTCCTTTGCCAAGGCGATCGAAGCGGGGCTGGTTGGGGGGATCTGTTGCGGGGCGGCGGAGCGCTCATCGGCGTACCGCCAGAAAAACGCCGCCAACGATCCGAACTCGTCCCGGAGTTCGAGCGCACGGGCGGCGTTGTTGATCACAGACCGGATCTTTCCGCCGTGACGAACGATGCCGGTATCGGAGAGGAGGCGCTCCACGTCCGGGTCGCCGAAGCGGGCGACCTTCTCCGGATCGAAACCGGCGAAGGCCCTCCGGAAGGCGTGGCGCTTGCGAAGGATCGTCAGCCATGACAGGCCCGCCTGGAATCCCTCGAGACAGAGCTTCTCGAACAGGCGGCTGTCGTCGGTCACGGCGAACCCCCATTCGGTGTCGTGGTAGGCGCGATAGATGTCGGGTTCGGCTCCCCACCAGCATCGACGCTTGCCGTCCGGGCCCACCACCGTCTCGTGCATGACGTGAGTATGCCGTCTCCCGGTGACGATCCATTTCCGCTCCGAGTGCGTAGGGTCTTTCTGTGATGAGACGGTTCCATGCCGTTGCCGGCATGCTGGGCGCCGGCATGTCCCTCGCCGCGTCAGAACTGGCGGCGGGGCTGGTCTCACCCCTGCCGTCGCTCGTCGAGGAGGTGGGCGACGTCGTCGTGGACAACGCCCCGACCGCGGTCAAGGACTGGGCGATCGCCACTTTCGGCACCTACGACAAGCCGGTGCTGCTGGCGGGAATCGTCGTCGTGTCTCTCGTCCTCGGAGCGCTGGTCGGTGTTGCCTCGGTGTCCCGAAGGTGGCTCGCCACACTCGTGTTCTGGGGGTTCGGGGCCCTCGGCGCCGCCGCGGCGATCGTCGAAGGAGTGTCGCCGGTGGCCGCAGTCGCCGCTGGGGTGCTGGCGGCGGTCGTCGGCTGGGCGGTCCATTCCTGGCTCGCTCGACGGGCGGAGCCGATCCGGGAGGGGGACGAGTTCGATGCGAGCCGCCGGGCCTTCCTCGCCGGGGCCGGGGCGGTCATCGCCGTGGCCGCTCTGTCCGCCGGCGCCGGCCGCCTGCTGGTCGACCGGGCGAGGCGGATAGTGGCAGGACGGGAGTCGGTCCGGCTTCCCGTGGCTGCATCCCCGGCACCGACTCCACCGGCCAACGCCTCCTTCTCGGTGGCGGGCCTCAGCCCACTCGTCACACCCAACGAGGACTTCTACCGGATCGACACTGCCCTCTCCATTCCCCGCGTCGACCTCCCCTCCTGGAGCCTCCGGATCACGGGGATGGTCGACCGGCCATACGAGCTCACGTTCGATGACCTCCTCGAGATGGACCTGGTCGAGAGGTACGTGACGCTCTCCTGCGTGTCGAACGAGGTGGGGGGCAATCTGGTGGGCAATGCCGCCTGGCTCGGCGTGCCTCTCGCCGAGGTCCTCGACAGGGCGGGCGTGCGACAAGGCGCATCACAGATCGTCGGTCGTTCGGTCGACGGGTTCACCGTCGGCTTCCCCACCGACGTCGTCTACGACGGGAGGGAGTCGTTGGTGGCGGTGGGGATGAACGGGGAGCCCCTGCCCCTCGAGCACGGCTTCCCGGCTCGTCTCGTCGTCGCCGGCCTGTACGGCTACGTCTCGGCGACGAAGTGGCTCTCTGAGATCGAATTGACGACCTGGGAGGCCTTCGACGCCTATTGGGTGCCCCGCGGCTGGGCGAAGGAAGGCCCGGTCAGGACACAGTCCCGGATCGACACTCCGCGGGCCGGAGACCGCCTCACACCGGGCGAGCGTGCCATCGCCGGCGTCGCCTGGGCGCCCAACGTGGGGATCGAACGGGTCGAGGTGCAGGTGAACGACGAGCCGTGGGTGGAGGCGGAGCTGGCCGAGCCGCTCGGCGAGGACGCCTGGAGGCAATGGCGGTTCCGGTGGGAGGCCCAGCCCGGCCACCACGTGATCAAGGTCAGGGCGACCGATCGCAACGGCGTGACCCAGACCGAAGACCGGGCTCCGCCGGCCCCCGACGGGGCGACCGGCTGGCACACCATACGGGTGCGAGTGGAGGCCTAGGCCTCACTCGGCATCGACGGCGCTGAGGGCCCAGGCCAGGCCCTCGGCGGGAGACTCCACCGCAACTTGGAGGATCCAGCCGGTGTCGGGCGATCCGTCGGTCCACAGATACCAATGGAGCTCCGAGATCCTCGCGCCCAACTCGTCGGGGTCGACCGGCCAGTCGAGGCCGGCGATCTCGTGAGCGGCCCACCAGGCGGAGAATCGACCCACCGCCGTGCCCCGGCGCCGCGCATGGGCTCCGCCGCTGGCCCCGGCCCAGCCGATCCAGGCGAGGGCGTCGGCCGGCTTCACCTCCTCGATACCCGCCCGGCGAACGCCGAGGGCGGCCACCGCGGTGCGGACGCTGCCCTCGACACACACTGCCTGGGCCCTGCCGTTGGAGGTCGTGACCCAGTGCTCGACTACACCGACCAAGGCAGAGGTCGCCTCGGTGTCTTCGATCACATCGCCGGACGAATCGTCGAGCTGCTCCAGCCGGAACGACGGGCGGGGTGGGGAAGGAGCCTCGACCCGGTCGGGTTTGTAGGTCGCCAGTGGATAGGCGGGTTCCCAGGCTTCCAGGCGGAGCGGAAGCTCGAGCACCGGCGTGCCCACGTCGATGCCGCGCAGGTCTTCGCCTCGGCAGACCCGTTCGTTGGCCACCATCGTCCGCTCCGGCGTCGGCTCGAGATACGGCTCCAGCTCCGCCCACGACTTCGTGGAAGCAGCCACTTCGGGGAGCGGACCCAAGGTGAAGCGGCTCGGCCCCTCTGTGACCACCGGGCCGGCCCACTCGGCGGGAGCATCGAGCGCCAGTCGATATCGGACGTACTCCGCCACCCCCCAGAGCTGCTTGCCGCGCGTCACCGCTTCGTCGCACCGCCGGCGCAGCTCGACGAGCGCCTGCCAGTCCCGGGCCTCGGAGTAGCCGTCGACGATCCGCACCAACTCGTCCGTGTCGGAGGCTTCGATCGCCTTGCGGGTGCGCTCGTCCGTCAGCCCGCCACCCGGGACCGTCATGAGCCGTTCCGGCGGAAGAAGAGATTGACGACGATGGTGAGGATCACCGACAGGATGATCATCGAGGTGATCGGGAAGTAGAAGGAGGTCCGCTCGCCCTCGTGGCGGATGTCTCCGGGCAGGTTGCCGAACCAGCTCACCAGCCACGGCGCCCAGCGGAGGACGGCGCCGAGGGCGACGACAGCCAGCCCGATCCACATCAACACGGTTCCGGTCCTCATTTCGATTCGATGGTAGGGAGCAGGAGGCCCCACCTACAGTGGGGTGGGTGAAGCTCCACCTCATCGATGGAACCTTCGAGTTGTTCCGCGCCTTCTACGGGCGTAAGGACACGCGTCTGGCGCCCGACGGAACCGACGTGAACGCCGTCCACGGAGTGCTGACCGGGACCCTCGCCCTCCTGGAGGACCCAGACGTCACTCATGTCGCCGCCGCTTTCGACACCGTGATCGAGTCGTTCCGCAACGACCTCTTCCCCGGCTACAAAACCGGCGAAGGCGTCGACCCTGCCTTGCTCGCCCAGTTCCCCATCGCCGAGGAGGCCCTGGCCGCGGCAGGTATCACGGTGTGGGGCATGGTCGAGTTCGAAGCCGACGATGCCATCGCCACCGCCGCATGGAAGTGGATGGACGACTTCGACCAGATCGTCCTCTGCAGCCCCGACAAGGACCTCATGCAGTGTGTGGTCGGCAAGAAGATCGTCGTTTGGGACCGGATGCGAGACCGGTGGTTCGATGAGGACGCCGTCGTCGAGAAGTTCGGGATCCATCCCGAGTCGATCCCCGACTATCTGGCCCTGGTGGGCGACACCGCCGACGGCGTGCCCGGGCTCCCCGGGTGGGGCGCGAAATCGACGGCTGCCGTACTGCGGAGATACGGGCGGCTCGAGATGATCCCCGACGACGAGCGAGATTGGGAGGTCGAGGTGAGAGGTGCCGCCAAGCTCGCCCAGGTGCTGCGGGAGAACCGGGAGACGGCGTTCCTCTACCGGACGCTGACCACGCTGCGCCGGGACGTGCCGCTCGAGGAGACCCAAGAAGACCTGCGATGGAAAGGCGTGAAAGAGCCCGAGTACACGGCGCTCTGTGAACGCCTCGGCTTCTGAGAAGCTGCGGGGTGAGACGGTGGGAAAGCACACCGTCGAGATCCGCTTCTACGCCGAGCTACGCCACTTCATCGGTTCGCCGGACGGGCGGGTGGAGCGCAGCTTCGATCTCGCACCCAGCGTCAAGGACCTGATCGAATCCTGCGGCGTCCCCCACACCGAGGTCGACCTGATCCTCGTCGACGGCCAGTCGGTGGACTTCGGATATCGGGTCCGGGGAGGGGAACGGATCAGCGTCTACCCGGTGTTCGAGTCCTTCGACATCACACCGCTCAACCGTCTCCGCCCGCGACCGCTGCGCGATCCCCGATTCGTCGCCGACGTCCATCTAGGACGTCTCGCCCGTTATCTGCGCCTACTCGGCTTCGACACCCTCTACGACCCTCGGGCGGACGACCATGAACTCGTGCGGGCGTCGGTCGACGAGCGGCGGCTGCTCCTCACACGAGACGTCGAGCTGCTGAAGCACGGTGAGCTCACCCACGGCTACTACGTGCGCGCCACCGACCCGCGGGAGCAGTTGTTCGAGGTGGTGGGGAGGTTCCATCTCCAGGCGGCGATCCAACCGTTCGGTCGCTGCGCAGTCTGCAACGAGACGATCGACGAGGTGGACAAGTCCCAGGTCAGCCATCTCTTGCCCGACGCGGTCCGCCGGGAACATGAGCGGATCTGGCGCTGCAGAGGTTGTGGCCGCCTCTACTGGAAGGGCTCCCACGTCGCCCGGCTCTCCTCGCTGATCGAGGCGGCTCGCCGAGCCTGAGCCGGCTCAGAGCCAGCGTTGGATCGCGGAGAGGGCGGCCAGGTGGCCGCTCATCCCGTGGGCGCCGCCTCCCGGAGGCGTCGACGCCGAGCACAGGAAAACCCGGTCCATGGGCGTCGTGTACGGGTCGAGGCGGCGGGCGGGGCGGAACAGCAGTTGGCGAATCGTGTGGGCGCCGCCGGCGATGTCGCCGCCGACGAGGTTCGGGTTCATGGCCTCCAGATCGGCAGGAGTGTGGATCTGTCGGTCGGCGACCACGTCTGGGAACCCGGGCGCCAGTTCTGTGATGAGCCGTTCGACGGCTCCGAGATGGTCGGAGGTCGACCCGTGGGGCACGTGGGCGTAGACCCACAGGGCGTGGTGGGAGTCGGCCGATCGGGTCGGGTCGAAGAGAGTGGGCTGGGCGACGAGCGTGAAAGGGCGGCTCGGGTCCATTCCCACCCAGGCGGCCGACTCGGCGGCGGCGATTGCCTCGGCGGTGCCGCCCAGGTGGAGCGTCCCGGCGCGGGCGAGGTCCGGGTTGGTCCACGGCACCGGCTCGGTCAAGGCGTAGTCCACCTTGAACACGCCCGGGCCGTACCGGAATCGGCGGTACTGGCGCAGGAACTCGGGCGGCACCCGGTCGGCGAGCAGGTCGGCGAGAGCGCCAGGGGAGACGTCGGCGAGGATGACGCGGGACCGGGGGAGATCGGAGAGGCGGCGGACGTACGTGCCGGTTTCCACGCGCCCACCCAAGCTCTTCAGGTACGAGACCATGGCGTCCGCCAATGCCTGGGAACCCCCCTTGGCGAACGGCCACCCGAACCGGTGACCGGCGGCCATCAGCGTGAGGCCGAATGCCGACGTGAGCGGCCGATTGAGCGGGATGAAGGCGTGGGCGGCACAGCCGGCGAAGAGGGCGGCGGCCTCTTCGGTCTGGTATCGCCGGGCGGCGATGGTGGCCGGAACCAGCGCCTTCAGCCCGAAGCGGACGACGGCCGCCGGATGGCGCGGCCAGCGCAGGATGGGACCGAGGACGGCCTCCTCGATGTCATCCCACATGTCCACCACCGCCCCGATGGTCTTCATGTAACGCTCGGCGTCGGGCCCCAGGCCGTTGGCGGTCTCCTCCACCGATCGGTGCATGAGCGCCGCCTGCTCCGGTCCGATGGGGTGGGCGAGCATCACGTCGGGATGGACCCATTCGAGGCCGTGCTCCTCCAGCGGCAGCCCACGGAGGAACGGCGAACCTGCTCCGAGGACGTGGACCGTGGAGCAGACGTCGTGGCGCAGCCCGGGGACCGTGAGCTCGGCACTGCGCAAGCCTCCCCCTAGCCTCTCGGCTCCCTCGATCACGAGGACCGACCCACCGTGGCGGGCGATCGTGATCGCGGCGGCGAGGCCATTGGGTCCTGAGCCGATGACTACGGCGTCGAGTTCGCCACTGGATGTCACTCTTCTTCAGGCTCCCACACGACGTCCCAACGATCGTTGCAGTCCGCGCAGCGATACGACAGAACAGTGCCCGGCTCGATCGGTTCGTCTTCGGGGAGATAGGTGATCAGATGGCAGGCGCCGCCGCAGTCCACACAGGTGATCGACTCGGGAGGTATCACGTCGAGACGGGCACCGGTTCCGGCTCGCTTTCGGGTACGGGAGCCCGAACCGAGAGCAACACAACCGTTCCGGCGATGGCGGCGATGAGCGAGCCGGCGAAGATGCCGACCTTGGCGACATCGCCGAGTCGCGGATCACTGAACGCCAAGGCGGTCACGAACAAGGCGACGGTGAACCCGATGCCGGCCACCGTGCCCAATCCGACGATGTGGGCCCAGCGTGTCCCCGTTGGGAGCTTGCCGATCCCGAGGCGCACCGCCAGCCATGTGAAGAGTGTGATCCCGATCGGCTTGCCGAAGAGCAAGCCGAGGCCCACACCGAGAGCCACGGGGTGCGTGATGAGCTCGGTCACATCGGTGCCGGCGAAGGAGACGCCGGCGTTGGCGAGGGCGAACAACGGGATGACGAAAAACGACGACCAGGGCAGCATCTTGTGCTCGAGACGGGTCAGAGGCGACGCCGACTCGCGGGAGATCTCGGTGAGGAGCATCGCCTCGTGTTCGGCGTGCTGCTGGTCCTCGATCGTGTTCCCCATCGGGTACATGTCGAGGATCTGGCGTGCCTTGCGGTCCAACTCCTGGGCCGAGTACATGGGACGCGCCGGGGTGAGCAGGCCCAGGGCCACCCCCGCCAGGGTGGCATGGACCCCCGACTCCAGCAGTGCGAACCACACGACGATTGCCACCGGCCAGTAGAAGGCGAGTGAGCGGATGCCCACGCGCTGGGCGACAGCCACCACGACCAGTCCGGCGATCGCCCCGAGGAGCCAGGCGAAGCGCAGGTCGGAGGTGTAGAAGATGGCGATGACGAGGATCGCTCCGATGTCGTCGGCGATCGCCAGGGCGAGGATGAACAACTTGCCGGACGTCGGGATCCTCCTGCCGAGAAGCGAGAGGACGCCGACGGCGAAGGCGATGTCCGTCGCCATGGGGATCCCCCAACCGCTCTCGGCGCCCGGGGTGCCGCCGGCAAGGGCGAAGTAGATGGCGGCCGGGACGATCATGCCTCCGAGGGCAGCGACCGCCGGCAGGGCCGCCACTCGGGGATCGCGGAACTCGCCCATCACCAGCTCGCGTTTGATCTCGAGGCCGACCACGAAGAAGAAGAACGCCATCAGGCCGTCGTTGACCATGTGGCCGAACGTCTCCTCGAGATGGATGGGGCCGAGTTGGATCTCCACCACCCATTCCTCGAACAGGTGGAAGTAGCTCGAGGCCAGCGGCGAGTTCGCCCACACCAACGCCACCGCCGCCGCCACGAGGAGGACTATGCCCGAGGCGGCTTCGATCTGGGTGAACCTCTTGAACGGCTGGACGAAGACCCTGGGCACGAACCGGTTCGAGGTCGCCCAGGTCAGATGACGGTGGTCGTGAGGGCTCATGTCTGGGTCATTCTGTCACCGGAGCATCCTGCCGATGGAACCGAGGTCCTCGCAGGCCTGTACCACTCGGGCCGCCATGCTCGTCTCGGCCGCCTTCATATAGCTCCGTGGGTCGTAGGTCTTCTTGTTGCCGACGTCGCCGTCCACTTTGAGCACGCCGTCGTAGTTGGTGAACATGTGCCCGGCGATGGGCCGGGTGTAGGCGTACTGGGTGTCGGTGTCGATGTTCATCTTCACGACGCCGTATTCGATCGTCTCGCGGATCTCGGACAACGCCGAGCCGCTGCCGCCGTGGAACACGAGGTAGTGGCGGGCTTCTTCACCGAACTTCTCGGCGACCGCCTTCTGGCCTTCGCGGAGGATCTCCGGCCGCAGCTGGACCGCCCCCGGCTTGTAGACGCCGTGGACGTTCCCGAACACCGCCGCCAGCAGATACCGGCCGCGATCGAAGGGACCGAGAACCTCGGTAGTGCGCACCATGTCGGCCGGGCTGGTGTACAGCTTCTCGCGGTCGACGTTTTCGTTGTCCATGGCGTCCTCGAAGCCGCCCACGATGCCGATCTCGAGCTCGAGGATCACGTCGAGGGCAGCGCACTCGTCGAGGAGCTGGGAGGCGAGGGCCAGGTTCTCGTCGAGCGGAAGCTCGGAGGCGTCGAGCATGTGGCTCTGGAACAAGGGCCCTTTGCCTTCGGCCCTCCGCTGGCGGCTGATCTCCAGGAGCGGGCGGATGTACGCGTCGACCTTGTCCGGCTGGCAATGATCGGTGTGGAGGGCGACGCGCATGGGGTACTTGTCGGCCACGACGTGGGCGAATTCAGCGAGCGCTGCCGCCCCCGTTGGCATGTCCTTCACCTTCTGCCCGGAGAGGAATTCGGCGCCCCCCGTCGAGATCTGGATGATCCCGTCCGACTCGGCTTCGGCGAAGCCGGCGAGGGCGGCATTGAGCGTGCTCGAAGAGGTGATGTTGATCGCCGGGAAGGCGAACCCCTTCGTCCGGGCTTCGTCCAGCATCTGGCGGTATTCCTCGGGAGTGGCGATCGGCATGGTCCCTCCTGCTTCTGGTCTTCTCCGACGCTAGCGGTGACGCGAACCGACGGTTGTCGACTCGCTGTCAGAACCCCTTCGGCATAAGGTCCCGGGCTATGACCGAGTCCACGCAGCCGGTCGCCGCGGCCCAGCCGGTCGTCAAGTCGCGTTCACCGGTAGTCCGAGGCCTCTACTTCGTCCTGGGTCTGATTTGCCTCGGGTTCGCCTACCTGAGCTTCCTTCCCGGCATCCCGACGTTCGACTTCGTCATCCTGGCTGCGTTCTTCTTCGCCCGGTCGTCTGACAAATTCCACAGTTGGCTGGTCAACCACCGCGTCTTCGGGCGGATCATCCACGCCTATCGGGCAGGCGGGCTCACCATCCGCACCAAGATCGTCGCGGCTGTGGGAATCGTCGCCTCGATCAGCTTCTCGGCGATCGTGTTGGTCGACAACACGATCCTGCGCACGATCATGGCGCTGGCGGCGCTGTACGGCCTGTGGTTCGTCCTCAGCCGGCCCACCCGCCGGGAGACGACGTCGTCCGCCGACGCCAAGCCCGCCTGATCCCCCGGCCCTCTACTGCGAACCATCGCCTGACCGCGCTGCTGCCGCGATCGGGGCGGTCTACCGTGAGATCTCATGTCTCGGAGAATCGGTCTGGGCGGTGTCCTCGCCATCACCATGGCTTCGTCGACGTTCGCTCTTCCGATCTTCGGGGTTCTCGGAACGACTCTCCGTGAAGAGTTCTCGGCGGCTCGCTGGCAGATAGGGATCCTGGTCACCGTCGTGACCGCCACCGGCGCCCTGGTCTCGCCGATGACGGGGTCGTTCGCCGACCGCCTCGCCCCACGTCATTCCACCGCCCTGACGCTGGTCATGGCCGGGACGGCATTCCTCCTGATGGGGCTCTCCGTCGGCTACTTCATGCTCGCCGCCGTGTCCATCCTCAGCGGCGTTGCCCAGGCCTTGGCCAACCCGGCCACCAATCGTCTGATCATGTCCCAGGTCGAGGCGGGCCGCAGGGGGTTCCTCACGGGGATCAAGCAAGCCGGCGTCCAGGCCGGCAACTTCCTCGCCGGGATTTTGCTACCCCTCGGGGCAGCCTCGTTTCTCGGCTGGCGGGGTGCGGTGGCATTGGCGGCCATCGCTCCGCTGGTCGGTCTCGCCATCCTCTATGCGATCACCCGAGGCGTCCCTCGCCCTCCGCTGGGCGCCCGCGGCGAGGTGGCCCGGGTCTCCTCGGTGGTGATCCGGCTGGCGTTCTACGGAGGCTGCCTCGGTTTCACGGTCGGCGCCCTGCAGACGTACCTGCCTTCGTACGGCGAGGAGGGCTTCGGCCTCACCACGGCGCAGGCCGGGGCGCTCGTGGCGGTGTTCGGGCTGACGGGTTTCGTCACCCGTCTCAGCGCCGGCCCGCTCTCGGAGCGGGTCTTCGGCCACCACCGCACCCTCGCCGGAATGGCCGCGATGACCGCTCTGGCAGCTCTCCTCTTGGCGATGGCGCCGTCCGGGGCGTGGTTGTGGCTGGCCGCGATCTTGGTGGGCCTCGGCCCCATGGCCTGGAACGTCGTCGGGAACCTGGCGGTCATGGAGCTTTCGCCTCCCGGGGCAGCAGGGCGCGGTTCGGGAGTGATGATGGCCGGTTTCTTGGGCGGCGTCGCCCTCGGCGCGCCGGTCTTCGGGGCCACGGTCGATTTGACCGGCACCTACCTTCCCGGCTGGATCGTCGTCGCGGTTCTGGGAGTGGTGGCCACGTGGCTGGCCTGGGGGATAAGGGAGGACCGCGTGGCGCCTGTCGCCTCGTAACCTCCCCCCGATGCGGCTCGTCATCGCTCGCTGCACTGTCGACTACGAGGGGCGCCTGACCGCCCATCTGCCCGAAGCGGTCCGCCTCATCATGGTGAAGGCCGACGGGTGCGTCGCCGTCCACGCCGACGGCGGCGCCTACAAGCCCCTCAACTGGATGAACGCCCCCAACGTGATCCGCGAGTACGACGGACGCTGGGAGGTGACCAATCCAAAGGGGGAGAAGCTGGTCATCACGATGCACGAGATCCTCGCCGATTCGCATCACGACCTGGGAGATGACCCCGGCCTGCAGAAAGACGGCGTGGAAGCCCACCTCCAAGAGCTCCTGGCGGAGCGTCCCCACGTCCTGGAGGAGGGAATGGAACTGATCCGCCGCGAATACCCGACCGCCCTCGGCCCTGTCGACATGTTGTGCGTGGACGCCTCGGGGCGCACGGTGGCGATCGAGATCAAGCGGCGGGGAGAGATCGACGGCGTCGAGCAACTGGCCCGCTACGTCGAACGGCTCGACCTCGACCCTCGTCTCGCTCCGGTGCGAGGAATCCTCGTCGCCCAATTGGTATCACCGCAGGCCCGCACCCTGGCCGAAGCGCGAGGCCTCGAGACCCGCGAGGTGGACTACGACGGCCTGCGCCAGATCGAGTCGGCGACACCCCGTTTGTTCGAGCTCTGATCTCGGTCGGCGGTCGGCAGTGACGGGTCGCGAGTGGTAGGTGGTGGGTGGTAGGTCGCGGCGGCAGTCGACAGGCTGTGATGATTTTCCCTCGCTTCGCTCGGGCGGGGGGACGACCCCCCGTACCCCCCGCGCGCCGGGCGCACTTGTGCTGCTGGCAGGGCGCGCGAGTCTCAAGACCAGGACGACTAGAGGATCGCGTCGGCTTCCGCCTCGCCTGCCTCCGAAGGCCTGCCGACTTCCGACTTCCCACTTCCGACTGCACCGGCGAAGTCGTGCTGCCGCCAGGCTTCGTACACCGCGATGGCGGCGGCGTTGGAGAGGTTCAGCGATCGCACCCCGGCCACCATCGGGATACGGACGCGTTCTGTCACCCAGGGATGTCGCTGCACCTCCTCGGGCAACCCGACCGACTCGGGCCCGAAGAGGAGAACGTCACCGGGCTGATAGACGATGTCGGTGTAGGCGACCTCGCCGTCGACCGTGAAGGCGAAGACCCTCCGATCGGCGAGGGTGGCGGCACATGTCGCCAGGTCGGAGTGAACGGCGACGGTCGCCCGGTCCCGATAGTCCATCCCCGCCCGGCGGAGCTTGGCGTCATCGAGGGTGTACCCCAGTGGCTCGATGAGATGGAGACGACAACCCGTCACCGCCGCCAGGCGCATGGCGTTGCCGGTGTTGGGCGGGATCTCGGGTCGATAGAAGACGATCTCGAACACGCTCGATCAGGTGCCTCCCAGGATCCGGAGGGCGATCGCCTCGGCCAAGACCGACTTCTTCAGATCGTCGAGATCCTGGGACTCGTTGGGAGCGTGGGGCGACGACTTCGGGTCGCCGGCGCCGGTGAGGATGATCGACGACCCGGGCATCTTCTCCGAGAACGCCGCCACGAAGGGGATCGATCCGCCCACTCCCATCTCCACAGGCTCCTTCCCCCACGCCTGGCGCATTCCCTCCCGCCACGCCTCGTAGGCCGGGCCGTCGGTGGACAAGGCGAAGCCCTGCGCCGACTCGACCGGTGTGACCGTGACCTGGACGCCCCAGGGAGCGTGGGTCTCGAGGTGGTTCGTCAACGCTTCCATCGCCGCCTCCGGGTCCTGGCGGGGTGGGATGCGCATGCTCACCTTCGCCCGCGCCACGGGCACCAGTTGGTTGATCGCCTGGGACAAGGGAGGGGCGTCGACGGCGAGGATGGATATCGCCGGCTTGGTCCACATGCGGGACACGATCGACCCGGTGCCGATCGTCTGCACCCCCGGCAGGGCCGTGGCCTGGGCCCGAGCCTGCTCCTCCGACAGTTCGAGGCCCTGGACCTCGTCAGAGACCAGCCCTTCCACCGCCACGGAGCCGTCGTCGTCGTGGAGCGTGGCGAGGAGTCGGCTGAGAGCCATGATGGCGTCCGGGTAGACGCCGCCGAACATCCCCGAGTGTTGGGCGTTCTGCAACGTGCGCACTTCGACGATCACCGCCACCAGGCCTCGCAGCGAGGTCGTGAGGGTCGGGACGCCCGTCTCCCAGTTGCTCGAATCGGCGATCAGGATCACGTCGGCGGCGAGGAGATCCGCGTACGCCTCGAGGAAGTCCGGCAGATGGGGCGAGCCCACCTCCTCCTCGCCTTCGATGAAGACCTTGATGCCCACACCGGCGCTCCCGCCGAGAGCGCGGATGGCCCCGAGGTGCATGACGATGCCGGACTTGTCGTCGCTCACGCCTCGCCCGTAGAGCCGTCCGCCGGACTCGAACGGCTCGAACGGCCCGCTTTGCCACTCCTCGGCCGGTCCCGGAGGCTGGACGTCGTGGTGGGCGTAGAGCAGGACGGTCGGGGCTCCCTCCGGCCCGGGAATCTCTCCGAACACGGAAGGGTGGGCGCCCTCCAACTCGAGGAGTCTCACGTTCGACAAGCCTTCTGCCTGGAGAAGGCTGGCCACGTGATCGGCGGACCGGCGAACCTGTTCCGGGTCGTGTCCGGGTGCGCTGACTGACGGGATTCGGACCAAGTCCTCGAGGATCGAGCGGAGTCTCGGGAAGTCTTCTTCGACCAGGCGGTGGAGATCGTCGGGCATCCGCCGATGCTATCCCAGGGAGGAATCACTGCGAGATTGGCGCCCAACGCGACCATGATGGGACGGTGATTCGTTTCGGTTTCGCGGGCATCCCCGTCACCGTCCGCCCATCCTTCTGGCTGGTGGCCATCCTCCTCGGGCTGGGAGTAGGGGATCGGGCGCTGCTCGTCGCCTGGGTAGTGATCGTGTTCACGTCGGTCCTGCTCCACGAGCTCGGGCACGCCCTCACCGCCCGACGCTACGGAGCGCACGTGTCGATCACCCTCACCACGTTCGGCGGGTACACCCGCTGGAGCGCCCAAGAGACGATGACACCGGGGCGGCGTGCGCTGATCGCTGCCGCCGGGTCGGGGATCGGCATCGTGATCGGCGTCGCCGCTCTGGGGCTCTTCTACGCCACTCGCCCATGGAGCCCGACAGCGGAGTCCATCGTGGAGTTGTTCGTGTGGGTGAATGTCGGCTGGGGGATCCTGAACTGGCTCCCCATCCGTCCACTCGATGGCGGCCACCTGCTCCTCGCCTTCCTGGACATGGTGGCGCCCAAGCGCGGCGAACGCCTCGCCACGGCGATCTTCATCGTCACCGGGCTGGTGGCACTCGCCGCCGCCCTCTACTTCGACCTGATCTTCGCTGCCCTCCTCGCCGGGTTCATGACCTGGTCCGAGGTGAGCCGGCTGCTCCCCGCCCCCGAGCCCGGTGCCCCGATCGAGTTCTCCTACGACGACCCTCCTGAAGAGACGGAGGAGCCTCCGGCAGAAGAGGAGGAACCCACGGCGACCGAGGTGCCCGACCATCTAGATTGACGTCCGGCCCCCTCGAGGAAGGTTCGGATGGATTTCGGGTTCTCAGAGAAGGTCCAGGATCACCAGCGCCGCCTCAACCAGTTCATGGAGGAGTTCGTCTATCCAGCCGAACCGATCTATCGGCGGCAGATGGAGGAGGCGGGCGACCCCCATCACCATCCCCAGATCATCGAGGACCTGAAGTCGGAGGCGCGCAGCCGGGGCCTGTGGAACCTCTTTCTCCCCGACGTCTCGGGCTTGAGCGTCCTCGAGTACGCTCCGCTCGCCGAGATCACAGGCCGCAGCCCCGAGATCGCCCCGGAGGCCATCAACTGCTCCGCTCCCGACACCGGGAACATGGAGATCCTGCACATGTTCGGGACCGAGGAGCAGAAGGAGCGGTGGCTGGCCCCGCTCCTGGACGGGGAGATACGGTCCTGCTTTTCGATGACCGAGCCCGCGGTGGCCAGCTCCGACGCCACCAACATCTCGACCCGCATCGAGCGGGACGGTGACGAGTACGTGATCCGGGGCCGCAAGTGGTTCAGCTCGGGGGCCGCCTCACCGCGCTGCAAGGTGGCGATCGTCATGGGGGTCACGAATCCCGACGCCGATCGCCATCACCAGCAGTCGATGGTGCTGGTGCCGATGGACACCCCCGGCGTGGTCATCGAGCGGGCGCCCACCGTCTTCGGCTACCAGGACCGGGGTGGGCACCCTCAGATCCTCTTCGACGAGGTGAGGGTCCCGGTGTCGAACCTCCTCGGCGACGAAGGGGAGGGTTTCGCCATCGCTCAGGCCCGGCTCGGACCCGGGAGGATCCACCATTGCATGCGGGCGATCGGAGCCGCCGAACGGGCGCTCGAGCTGATGTGCGCTCGCGCCCAAACCCGGGTCACCTTCGGCAGACCCCTCTCCGAGCAGGGAGTCGTGCGCGAGTGGATCGCCCAGGCGCGCATTCGCATCGAACAGGCGCGGCTGTTGGTGCTGAAGACTGCCTGGATGATCGACGCCGTCGGCACCAAGGCGGCCCGCACGGAGATCGCCGCCATCAAGGTGGTGGCGCCGGCGACGCTGAAGTACGTGGCAGACCGGGCCATCCAGTTGTTCGGCGCCGCCGGCTTCACCGAGGACTGGCCGCTCGCCTCGTTCTACGCCATGGCGCGCTGGCTCCAGATCGCCGACGGGCCCGACGAGGTCCACCTCCGGTCGGTGGCGCGGGCCGAGTTGTCACGTCACCAGCCCGGCGCCGAGTTCGCCTGGGCATCGACCTGACCACACGCCCGCCCCACCGATCCGCCCAACCGATCAAGAGGCGCGCCGGATCTCCTCCAGCCAGCGGCGGCGGACGGCGCGTCGCTCGGCCGGGGTGTGACCGCCCCAGATGCCGTCGTTCTGGTTCGCTTCGATCGCCCACGTGAGACAGTCGTCCGCCACCGGGCATCCGGCGCACACCGCCTTGGCTTGCGAGATGGCAGCCAGGTCCGTCGGCTCCGGGAAGAAGTCGACCCCGGGGGAGTCGAGGCAGGCGGCTGCCTCCCTCCAGTTGCCTATGTCCATGAAGAGGTCCTGGGCTTCGGGGATCATCGAAACCTTTCTCGTTGAACACTTCTCAACGTCTCAGCCGTCACTGGCGTTCCCCTTTGGGGTCGTCGGCAGTCGGGCTCTACCTTGAGATCGAGATGGAGTTCCAAGTCACTTTCGACTACCTGTGCCCCTTCGCCCGCAACGCGAACGAGGCCGTCCTCAATGGTCTCGCGGCTGGAAGGGAATGGAAAGTGATTTTCCGTCCCTTCTCTCTCGCCCAGGTCCACAGGGAAGAAGGTGAGGAGGACGCCTACGACGATCGTTCGGCTTCGGGTGTCCTCGCTCTGCAGTGGGGGATCGCGGCCCGAGACTTCGACCCCGACAACTTCTTTCCGGTCCACCGGGCGCTGTTCGCCGCCCGCCACGATCGCAACCTCGACATCCGGGACGAGAACGTCCTGGCCGAGGCCGTGGAGGAAGCCGGAGGCGATGTCGACGTCATCGCCGAGGCGGTGGCGTCCGGCGAACCCGTCGCCCGCCTGCGCAAAGAGCACGAAGAGTCGGTCGATCGCTGGGCGGTGTTCGGAGTCCCCACCTTCATCGTGGGCGACGAGGCGGTGTTCGTTCGCTTGATGAGCCGGGGCGAGCCGTCGGACATCGACCGGGTGCTGGAACTCGTCGGCTGGACGGACCTCAACGAGTTCAAGCGCACGCGTATCCCGCGCTGATCGCGGCGCGGTACGGTGCCGCCGATGTTCGACGTCTACGCCGCTCGCCAGCAGTTCCCTGCCCTAGCCCGGACCCAGGACGGCCAACCGGTCGCCTACCTCGACGGGCCCGGCGGGACCCAGGTGCCCCAGCCGGTCATCGAGGCGATGAGCCGGGTCCTGGAGGTGGGAGTGTCCAATCTCGGTGGAGAGTTCGCCTCGTCCGAGCTCGCCGAGGAGGTGACCGACTCTGCTCGTCGGGCGATTGCGGACATGTTCGGCGCCGCTTCCCCGGAGGAGATCGTTTTCGGGCAGAACATGACATCGCTGACGTTCTCCATGAGCCGCGCCTTGGCGCGCACGTGGCGAGCGGGAGATCGGATCGTCGTCACCAGCCTCGACCACGACGCCAACGTCACACCCTGGAGGCTGGCGGCGGCCGATCGGGGTGTGGCCGTCGACGTCGCCCGCTTCGACAGCGAGACCTACCGGCTCGAGGTCGAGGCCATCGAGAAGGTGCTCACCGATCGGACTCGGCTCGTCGCCTTCACCCACGCCTCCAACGCTCTGGGCACGATCCCCGACGTTGCCGCCATCGTCGAGGTCGCCCACGCCGCCGGCGCTCTCGTCTACGTCGACGCCGTCCACTACGCACCCCACGGCCCGATCGACGTCCAGGCAGCAGGGGCCGACTTGCTCGTCGCCTCCGCCTACAAGTTCCACGGCCCGCACACCGGCGTGCTCTACGGCAAGCAGGATCTGCTCGAGGAACTCGAGGCATATCGGGTGCGGCCAGCTCCCTCGTCCGGCGCCGGCAAGTGGGAGACGGGCACCCAGAGCTTCGAGTCGTTGGCGGGAGTGACGGCGGCCGTCGATTACCTGGCATCGCTGGGCGAGGGCAGCGATCGGCGGGCCCGGATCCTCGACGGCCACGCCAACGTGGAACGTCACGTACGTGACCTCACCCGCCGCTTCCTCGACGGCTTGGGCGATCACGTCGACCTGCACGGGGTCCGAGGAGTCGAGGGCCGCACTCCCACCTTCGCCATCACGTGCCGAGGCCGCACACCGAAGGAGGTGGCGGACCATCTCGCCGCTCGGGCCATGTACGTGTGGCACGGCCACTACTACGCCGTCGAGCCGATGGCCCAACTCGGGCTGTTGGACCAGGGTGGGGCTGTCCGCATCGGTTTCGTTCACACGACCACCGACGAGGAGGTCGACCGGCTGTTGGACGCCCTCGACGAGCTGGCCTGAAACCGGCTGAATAGGCCGCCGACCCGGACCTAGCGTGGGGGCGTGACCGACGCGGTGGTGCGCGACGCCGTTCCCGCCGACGTGGCTGCGATCTGCCGGTTCGGCGAGCGTTTCATCGAGGACCACTACACGCCGATCATCGGGCCGGAGGCGGCGGCGGCGCAGGTGCGCGACTGGTGGAACGCCGAGACGATCGCGGCCGCAGTCGACGCAGGGCTGGTCGTGGTGGCCGAAGGCGGCGGCGAGATCCTGGGGGTGGCCCAGCGGGGCCGCCACGGCGACGACCACGTCGTCTACAAGCTGTACGTCCACCCCCGCTATCGGGGCCGGGGGATCGGCCCGAGGATGCTCGACGCCCTCATTGCCCGGTTGCCCCCCGGGACGGACCGGCTCTACATCGAGCACTTCGCAGGAAACGTCCGGGCGGCGGCGTTCTACGAGCGCGAGGGCTACCACGTGGAGAGGAGGGAGCCGAGCCCCACCGGCGACCCCGCATTGGACGTCGTCTGGCGAGTCCGGCGGCTCGACTGAGATCGCCGCCCTGGATTCGGCCCGTGGCGCCGCCGTTACGCTGTGGCCGATGGAGAGCGAATACGGCTTCGCCACCCGAGCCATCCACGCCGGTCAGCGCCCCGACCCCGAGACGGGTGCCCGGGCGATGCCCATCTATGCCACGACGAGCTTCGTCTTCGAGGACGCCGCCGAAGCGGCCGACCTCTTCGCCCTCCAGACATTCGGGAACATCTACACCCGGATCGCCAATCCCACGACCGCCGCCTTCGAGGAGCGGATCGCCTCGTTGGAAGGCGGCTTGGGTGCGGTGGCCACCGCTTCCGGACAGGCCGCGCAGGCGATCGCCATCCTCACTCTCTGCAGCCAGGGTGACCACATCGTCGCCGCCAACAATCTCTACGGCGGCACCTTCACCCAGTTCGACGTGACGTTTAAAAAGATGGGGATCGACACCACGTTCGTCGACCCGTCCGACCTCGACGCCGTCGACGCCGCCATCACCGACCGCACGAAGCTCGTTTATGGCGAGACGATCGGGAACCCCAAGGCGGACGTGCTCGACATCGCCGGGTTCGCCGAGGTGGCCCACTCTCACGACATCCCCCTGGTGATCGACAACACCTTCGCCACTCCCTACCTGTGCCGGCCGATCGAGCACGGAGCCGACATCGTCGTCCACTCCGCCACCAAGTTCATAGGTGGTCACGGGGTGGCGATCGCCGGGGTCGTGGTGGAGAGCGGCCGGTTCCCGTGGGACAACGGCAAGTTCCCCGTCATGACGGAACCGTCTCCCGCCTATCACGGGCTCCGCTTCTGGGAGAACTTCAGGGAGTTCGGATACCTGATGAAGGCGCGGACGGAACTGTTGCGAGACCTGGGACCTGCCCTGTCGCCCTTCAACAGCTTCCTCCTTCTGCTGGGCCTGGAGACGCTGCCGCTGCGCATGCAACGCCACGTCGAGAACGCGGCCTTGGTGGCGCGGTTCCTCCGCGAGCACCCTGGTGTCTCCTGGGTCAGCTACCCGATCTTCGAAGACAGCCCGACCCGGCCCCTGGCAGAGAGATACACGCCGGCGGGACCGGGTGCCGTCTTCACGTTCGGCGTGGCCGGTGGTTATGAGGCGGGGGTGAAATTCATCGAATCCGTCCAGTTGGCCAGCCATCTGGCCAACGTCGGCGACGCCAAGACCCTCGTCATCCACCCTGCTTCGACGACGCACCAGCAGGTGCCCGTCGAGGAGCGGGAGGCCGCCGGGGTCACCGACGACATGATCCGCATCTCGGTCGGCCTCGAGGACCCCGAGGACATCATCGCCGATCTCGACCGAGCGTTGGGGGGCGGGGCATGACCACGACGGTCGGCCTCGAGGTCTCCCCTCAAGAGCGGCTTCGCATCCTCAGCGAGGCCGAGTCGGTGGCGCTGGTCGGGGTGTCCGCCAACCCGCTGCGCTCCTCGAACTTCGTTGCCACCTATCTGTTGCGCACCGGTCTGCGCCTCTACCCGGTGAACCCCAACTACGACGAGGTGCTGGGCCTGGAGTGCTACCCGAGCCTCGCCGACCTCCCTGAGGTACCCGACATCGTCGACTGCTTCCGCAAGCCCGAAGACCTTCCCGAAGTGGTCGAAGATGCGATCGCTGTCGGGGCGAAGGTGGTGTGGTTCCAGTTGGGGCTGCGCAACGACGAGGCGGCGAAAACGGCGATCGATGCCGGCCTCAAGGTGGTCCAGAACCGCTGCCTGAAGATCGAGCACGCACGCTTCGCCGGGGGCCTGCACCTCGCCGGCTTCAACACCGGCGTCATCTCCTCCAAGCGCCGTCGCGAGATCTGACCGAGTCGGAAGTCGGAAGTCGGAAGGCGGGAGTCCAGGACGTGGCGGAAGCCGACGCGATCCGTTGGCTCACCGGGTTCTGAGACGGGCACGTCCCGCGGGCCACGCCGGTACGCCGACGCGCGGGGGTACGGGGGGTCGTGCCCTACCCGAGCGAAGCGAGGGAAGATCGTCACAGATTGGGGCGCTCGGTGGGGTTCCCGTTGCAGTCGAAGCCCTCGGATGGGCGGTAGGTGGCGAAGACCGAGTCTTCGACCTCCCGGCCATCGGCATATCGCCGGAGCCGATAGGTGTCCACCCGGGTGCAAGCCCGCGCCGGGGAGGTCTCCTGGCGAACCTGTTCCACCTCGATGTGTTTCGTCGAGTAGACCGACACCGTGATGGACGTGTCCGTGTAGGACGTCCAGATCAGAGCCGGGTAGTCGGTCGTGTTCTGGATCTCGAGGTCGGGTGCCGGCCATGAGATCGTGGCCTCTCTCCCGTACGGGTAGCGACTGATGTAGAGGGAGTGGCTCTGGTAGGTGACGAAGTCGAAGCCGGCGAAGAAGGCGGCGTTGAAGAGGGTGGTGGCGAACTGGGACACACCGCCGCCCACGGTCGGCACCAGGTGGCCACGGATGATCGTGCCCGCCGGCACGAACCCTTTCTCCCGCGTTCGCTCGCCCACGTGCCCGTTGAGCGAGAACGTCTCGCCCGGCATCAGGTACACCCCGCGGACGAGATCGGCGATGCGGTGGATGTTGTTGACCCTCGCCTCGCAGCAGGCGTGCTCGGTGGTGAACTCCGCCACCTTCTCGACGACGCCCTCGCCTTTCGCCCAGGCCACGAGGTCGGGATCGTCGACGGGACGAGCCTCGACCGTCACCGGGCCCCGTCGGCCTCCCAGCACCGCCTGGGCCACGACCTCGGCGGCGTCCTCCCGGCAGCACTCGAGCGGCGGGCTTCCCTCTTCGACGAGCACGGGGTCGTCGTCCACGACGTCGAACACCGGGTCCTTTCCGCCCAACTCCACCCCGTGGAACGTCGACTCGATGTAGGCCTGGAGGGCCTCGAGGTCGAAGGTCGGCTCCGGCACCCCCTCGACATCGTTCAGGTCCAGGCGCATCCGCAGCCCCCGCGCATTCAGATGACGGACTTCGTCGGCGACGCGCACGTCGATGCCGTCGGCCGTGAGCCGGTTCAGCTCGTCGGCGACCTGAGCAACCGCGTCGTCGGCGAGGGTCGGGGGAAGGGGGCGAACCGGTGCGTCCACGTTGAACGGGCCGGCGGCCGCCACCTGGTGGCCCAGCCGCTCGACGACCGCGCCCACGTCGACGATCACGCCATCGACTCCAGGCTGTACCGTCAGCTCAGCCTCTTCGCCGAGCACCAGCCGAGGCTGTTGCGGCTCCTCCACCACCAGGCCGTCGACGGCGTCGATGGCCGCTTTGGCTCGTTCGGGGTCGTAGGTCAGGGTGGCGTCGACGTGGCGGACGGAGGTGAAGGAGGCGAGCCAGGACACGAACCGGTCCCAGGCGTTGCCCTCCTTTCCCGCCGATAGCGCCGCTTCGGTGGTCGCCTGGCGGTCGACCGAGATGCCCAGCTCGGCAGCGGAGAAGGTCTCCGTCCGGTCGGGGAGGTTGATGCGGACCGGGATGTCGGTGACCTCGGCGTCGATCCGCGAGATGACCCGCGACAACTCCGCCTCCGTCATGTGCCCGGCCCGGCGGTCGGCGAGGATCAGGCCTCGCAAGGTGCGGTCGTCGTTGCGGGTGTCGATCAGATAGGCGGCGACGAGCGCCGCCGCGAAGAGGACGACGACACCTCCGGCGATCGTTGCGCCCAGCTTCCAGCGACGGCTCGTCTTGCTCACTCGGGCCAAGATGGTATTGGACCTCGTCCGACAACCGACTGACCCCTCTTTCGCCCATTTCTATCCGTCCGTTTTTCGCGATTAGGGTTGTGGCCGCGGTCACCGTGTCTGATCAGGCACGGGTCACGACACCCAAGCCAATGGCTTGTGCTGTCGGGGACGTGGCGTCGTGTGGGACGACGGGTTGTCTGTCGTGGGGAGGTGACGCATCTCCCTGACGGCGCGGGACAACTCGAGGAGAAGGATGCGAGCCGGCACCGCCACACAACACGAACGCCTGATGCGAGTTCATCGGCGCCACGCCGACCGGGCGACCGAGGCCGGTCTGACCGGGCTCCGGTTTTCCGACGTAGGCGACGGATCGATCATCCGCGTCGACGACCGGGACCTCGTGAACTTCGGCAACTGCTCCTATCTCGGGCTGAGCGTCGACCCCCGTCTGAAGCAGGGCGCCATCGAAGCCATCGAGCGGTTCGGGCCCCTGTACGCCTCATCGCAGATGTACGCCGCCGTCGAGCTCTACAACGAGCTCGAACAGCTGCTGGCGGAGATGACCGATGCCCGGGCGGTGGTGCTGCCCCCGACCACCACGCTCGGCCATCTCGCCACCTTGCCGTCGCTGGTCGGCACCGATGACGTCGTGGTGCTCGACTCGCATTCGCATGCCTCGCTGCAGCTGACCGTTCAGGTGCTGGCCGGCCGCGGGATCCAGATCTGCCCCGTGCCCCACAACGACATGAGGAGGCTCACGGAGGCGGTCGACGAGGCTGCCAGCCGTCATCCACGGGTCTGGTACATCGCCGATGGCGTGTACTCGATGATGGGCGACTTCGCCCCAGTCGAAGAGATCTCCGCGCTGAAGAACCGCTATCCGAACCTGTACGTCTACTACGACGACGCCCACGGCTTCTCCTGGCGGGGGGAGAAGGGCAGGGGCTTCGTCCTCGAAAACGTCACGCTCGACGAGCAGACGATCGTCGCCGCCGGCCTGGGCAAGGCCTTCGGCACGGGAGGAGCGGCGATCTTCTTCGGGGACCCCGAGCTGGCTTTGACCGTGAAGCGCATCGGCGGGCCGATGACCTTCTCCGGCCCCATCCATCCACCGACGCTGGGGGCGGCCATCGCCGCGGCCCGAATCCACCTCTCCGACGAGTACCTGATCCTGCGCCGGCGAATGGCGGATCAGATCAAGCTCGTCACCGCTCTCCTGGCCGAGCACCGGCTCCCGGTCACCTCGTGGGCGCCCACGCCGATATGGCAGGTGCGGGTGGGCGATTTCGACCGGATGCTCGAACTGACCCGGCGGATGCTCGACGACGGCTACTACGTGAACCCCACCGCCTTCCCGGTCGTGCCTCACGGCCACGCCGGCATCCGTTTCACGCATACACTCAACAACACGGATGACCAGATCAGGGGCATGGTCGAGCGGCTGTCCGCCAACTACCGGGCTGTGGTGGGCGAGCCGGATACGGTGGTCGACCTCACCGAGATGGAGGGTGGGCCCGGGGTCGTCTCCGCCAGCTCTGCTGGCGCGTAATCGCGCTTCACCAAACGTTTGGGGGCGCCGATGAATGAGGTCGTGCGCGCCACCTTCTTCTCGTCTCCGATCCGGCGGCTGGCGACCTGTGTCGCCGTTGCGGTCCTGATCGGCGCGATCGCGACTGCCCTGCGACCTGGCCTGGGCGAAACGGTGGGCCCGCCTCTGATGCTGGTCAACTACGTGATGGCCGGCTACCTATTCCTCCGCGGATCCAGGGTCTACGACGGCCGGGAACGGCTGGCCTGGCGTTTGATCGGCGTGGCGTGCTTCTTCGTCATCGCCGGGCTCCTGACGTTCGGGCTGGCGACGGTGGCCGGGTACACGATCCCCGCCTTCGGCCCCCTCGACACGTTCTTCATCATCGCCTATCTGATCTACCTGGCCGGCTTCTGGGTCCTGCCCCACCTCGACGGCATCCCCATCCGACGTCTTCGGGTTTTCGTCGACGGCATGGTGGGGGCGGTGGCAGTGGCCGTCCTCAGCTGGGTGTGGTTCCTCGACGAGATCCTCGAAGAGCTGAGCCATGCCACCTTCTGGGACGTGGTGATCGGCGGTCTCTACCCCCTCATCGACGTGGTCACCCTGGTCGTCGTCATCGTGGTCACCTTGCGGCGCAGCACCTTGCGGTTCGACCCACGGGTGTTGCTGATGGGGGCGGGCTTCGCCGTCCAGGCCGTCGCCGACCTGATCTATCTCCGCAACGGCATCGGCCAGTCGTTCGTCGAGGCCAACCCCAGCTATGCCGCCCTCCTCTTCGCCGGCGTGGCTTTCCTCGTGGCGGCCATCACTCTCGAGACGCCACCTCCGGCCCGCGAATACGCCGAGCGGGCGACTCCCTGGTGGGCGCTCATCGCCCCCTACGGGGCGGCGGTGCTCCTGATCGTCGTCCTCGTCGTTCGCATGATGGGAGTGGTCGACGCCGACAACCAGGACACCATCCAGCTGCTCGCCGGCGCGGTGGTGATCGTCTGCTTGATCATCTTCCGCCAGGCTCTGGCCATCCGCGAGACCAGAGAGCTCGTGGAGCAGCAGCGCTCCCAGCTCGTGTCGTCCATCTCCCACGAGCTCCGAACGCCGCTCACGGCCATGGTGGGCTTCCTCGACATCCTCGCCGACCCCGACCAGCAGATGGATCCCGAGGCGCGCAAGGAGCTGATCGGGATCGTCAACCAGCAGGCGAACTACATGGCGCGCATCGTCTCCGACCTGGTGATGCTCAACCGCGCCAACCCCGACCTGGGGCTGCAAGAGCGGGTGCACGACGTCAGAGAGGTCATCAAGGCGGCGGTGTCGAGCCTCGATGTGGAATCGAGCTCGGGCATCGACATCGAGGTCCAGACCGGGCTGGCCGCTCACTTCGACTCCGACCGCATCCACCAGATCCTCGTCAACCTCCTCACCAACGCCGCCCGTTACGGCGGCCCCCGCCGTCTGGTGGTGGCCAAGCGCGTCGGCGACGACCTGGTGCTCGAAGTCCACGACGACGGGCCCGGTGTTCCCAAGCGGTACGAGATCTTGATCTGGGACCGGTTCGAGCGCGGCGCCCACCGCTACAACGCCGCCATCCCCGGATCCGGCATCGGCCTGGCCCTGGTGTCGATGTTGGTCAGGGCGCACGACGGCACCGTCGGCTACCGGCGCTCGGAGCGACTCGGCGGAGCCTGCTTCTCGGTGGTCTTGCCCGGCCGGGCCCGTACCGTGGCCCAGATCCCCAACCTGGAGCCCGTGGGTCGGCGCGACCCTTGACGCCTTTCGCGATTGTGCGATAGGATGCCCCCAGCCTTCCGGCCCTGAACGGTTCAATCGCCGTTCCGATTCGGGTAACGGAGCGGCGGCGTTTCTTCGCTCGGCGCACGCCGAGGGAATCGATCTACGCCGCTTGCGGTTTTATTTGCGCGTGTGATAGCATGCGCTCCTCTGCGTATCTCGTTGGCCATCACGCTCGCCCGTCGTTTCGGTATTCAAGGAGGCTCTTTTGGCTTCGCGCGTCGCTGAACGTCTCTCGTTCGCCAAGATCCCCGAGGTCCTTCCCCTCCCGGACCTGCTCGCCGTCCAGCACGAATCCTTCCAGTGGTTCCTCGAGGAGGGTCTGAAAGAGATCTTCGAAGAGATCAGCCCGATCGAGGACTTCACGGGTTCACTGGCGCTCGAGCTCACGGATCACCGCTTCGGGGATCCTCCGATGAGCATCGAGGAGTGCAAGGAGCGCGACGCCAACTATTCGCGGCCGTTGTTCGTCACCGCCCGGTTCATGAACCGGTCCACCGGGGAGATCAAGGAGCAGCAGGTCTTCTTGGGCGATTTCCCGATGATGACCGAAAAGGGCGTGTTCATCATCAACGGCACGGAGCGAGTCATCGTCTCCCAGCTCGTGCGGTCGCCTGGCGTCTACTTCGACTCCGCTCGGGACAAGACCTCTGACCGAATCATCTACAGCGGCAAGATCATCCCCGGCCGGGGTGCGTGGCTCGAGTTCGACACCGACAAGCGCGACACGGTCGGCGTGCGCGTCGATCGGAAGCGACGGCAGTACGTGTCGGCTTTCCTGCGCGCGCTCGGCATCGCCGAGACCGACCAGGAGATCCTCGACCTGTTCGACGGCGCCGAGTCCATCCGCAACACCATCGAACGCGACCCTGCGGCCGACCGAGACGAGGCGCTGATCGACCTCTACCGGAAGCTGCGTCCCGGCGAGCCCACCACGGTCGAGTCGGCCCGTGGATTGATCCAGACCCTGTTCCGGAACCCGAAGCGCTACGACCTCACCCGGGTCGGCCGCTACAAGATCAGCCAGAAGTTCCAGGAGGACGTGCCCGAGGACTACCGGGCAGAGGGTCTGCAGCTCCTGCGCGACGAGGACATCATCGACACCATCCGCTATCTGGTCGCCCTCCATGCCGGCCAGGAGACCTTCGTCACCCACAAGGGCAAGGAGATCGCGGTCCGCACCGACGACATCGACCACTTCGGCAACCGGCGCATCCGCACGGTGGGTGAGCTGATCCAGAACCAGGTCCGCGTCGGCCTCAGCCGCCTCGAGCGGGTGGTCAAGGAGCGGATGACGACCCAGGACCCGGATGCGATCACCCCGCAGAGCCTGATCAACATCCGGCCGGTCACCGCCGCCATCAAGGAGTTCTTCGGCACCAGCCAGCTGAGCCAGTTCATGGACCAGCCGAACCCGTTGGCCGGCCTGACCCATCGCCGTCGTCTCAACGCTCTCGGCCCCGGAGGCCTCAGCCGCGAGCGCGCCGGCTTCGAGGTGCGTGACGTGCACCCCTCCCACTACGGGCGCATGTGCCCGATCGAGACGCCGGAGGGCCCGAACATCGGCCTCATCGGCTCCCTCGCCACCTACGCCCGGGTGAACCGGTTCGGATTCATCGAGACGCCCTACCGCAAGGTCGAGAACGGGCGGGTGACCGACAAGGTGGAGTACCTGACCGCAACCGAGGAAGAGCGCTACGTCATCGCCCAGGCCAACGCACCGCTCAACGAGGACGGCACCTTCAAGAACCCGCGGGCGCTGGTGCGCCTGGCGGGCGGTGAGGTCGACACCGTGCCCGTCGACCAGATCGACTACATGGACGTCTCGCCGAAGCAGATCGTGTCGGTGTCGACGGCCCTCATCCCGTTCCTCGAGCACGACGATGCCAACCGCGCCTTGATGGGCTCCAACATGCAGCGCCAGGCTGTGCCGCTCCTCGAGGCCGATGCCCCGCTGGTCGGCACCGGAGTCGAGCAGCGCGCCGCCTACGACTCCGGCGACATGGTCATCTCGCCCGTCCACGGCGAGGTGGTCGAGGTCACGGGCGACCACATCGTCGTAAAGGAGAAGGACACCAATCGTAAGCACACCTTCACCCTGTCCAAGTTCGACCGGTCGAACCAGGGGACGGCGATCAACCAGAAGCCGATCGTCCGCGAGGGTCAGAAGGTGAAGGCCGGCGACGTCCTGGCCGACGGCCCCTCCACCGACAACGGCGAGCTGGCGCTGGGCCGCAACCTCCTGGTGGCGTTCATGCCGTGGCAGGGCCACAACTACGAGGACGCCATCATCGTCAGCGACCGATTGGTCAAAGACGACGTCCTCTCCTCGATCCACATCGAGGAGTACGAGATCGATGCCCGCGACACGAAGCTGGGCGCCGAGGAGATCACACGCGACATCCCCAACGTGGCCGAGGAGGTCCTGGCCAACCTCGACGAGGACGGGATCATCCGCATCGGCGCCGAAGTGGGTGCCGGCGACTACCTGGTCGGCAAGGTGACGCCGAAGGGTGAAACCGAGCTCACGCCCGAGGAGCGCCTGCTGCGGGCGATCTTCGGTGAAAAGGCCCGCGAGGTCCGTGACACCTCCCTCAAGGTGCCCCACGGCGAGTCCGGCAAGGTCATCGCCGTCAAGGTGTTCCGCCGGTCCGAGGGCTACGACCTCGCCCCCGGCGTCAACGAGCTCGTCCGGGTGTACGTGGCGAAGCTGCGCAAAGTCTCCGAAGGCGACAAGCTCGCCGGCCGCCACGGCAACAAGGGAGTCATCGCCAAGATCCTCCCCGAGGAGGACATGCCGTTCCTGGCCGACGGCACGCCCGTCGACATCATCCTGTCGCCCCTGGGCGTCCCGTCCCGGATGAACCTCGGGCAGGTGCTCGAGACGCATCTCGGCTGGGCCGCCGCCCAGGGCTGGGAGGAGCTCGAGATCGAAAGCCCGGCCGCCAAGGGCGCCGAGCCGTGGACCAAGGTGGCCACCCCGGTGTTCGACGGCGCCAAGGAGAACGAGATCATGGAGCTGCTCTCCCACACCCGGCCCAATCGGGACGGAGAGCGCCTGGTCGGCCCCGACGGCAAGGCCACCCTCTACGACGGCCGCACCGGCGAGCCCTTCGACACGCCGATCACCGTCGGCTACATCTACATGCTGAAGCTGGTCCACCTCGTCGACGACAAGATCCATGCCCGGTCGACCGGCCCCTACTCGATGATCACCCAGCAGCCACTCGGTGGCAAGGCGCAGTTCGGTGGCCAGCGGTTCGGCGAAATGGAGGTGTGGGCTCTGGAGGCCTACGGCGCTGCCTATGCCCTCCAGGAGCTCCTCACCATCAAGTCCGACGACGTCCAGGGTCGTGTCAAGGTCTACGAGGCGATCGTCAAGGGAGCGAACATCCCCGAGCCGGGAATACCGGAGAGCTTCCGGGTGCTGGTGAAGGAGATGCAGAGCTTGGCCCTGTCGGTGGAGATGTTGTCCGCCGGCGAGGAAGTCGAGCTCCGGGAGCTGGAGGAGGACGCCTATCGACCTGCCGAGTCGCTCGGCATCGACCTCTCCCGGCCGGAGAGACCCGAGTCGCCGGTTTGATTTCCGACTTGCGAGCAGTGAGACAGAGGCGAGGAACGAGAGCACAGGGGACACATGGCAACGCAGCTATTCGATGAACTGAAGATCAGTCTCGCTTCGGCGGACCAGATCCGGGCGTGGTCGTACGGTGAGGTCAAGAAGCCCGAGACGATCAACTACCGCACTCTCCGGCCCGAGAAGGAGGGCCTCTTCGACGAGCGCATCTTCGGTCCCCAGCGGGACTGGGAGTGCTACTGCGGCAAGTACAAGCGGATCCGCTACAAGGGCATCATCTGCGAACGGTGCGGCGTCGAAGTCACGCGCTCGAAGGTGCGCCGCGAGCGGATGGGCCACATCGAGCTGGCTGCCCCCGTCACCCACATCTGGTTCTTCAAGGGCGTGCCCAGCCGTCTCGGCTACCTCCTCGACATGTCCCCGAAGGACCTCGAGAAGGTCATCTACTTCGCCGCCTATCTGATCACGTGGGTCGACGAAGAGAAGCGGGCCAAGGACCTGCCCCAGCTCGAAGAGGACATGCAGCACGAGCTGGCGGTCGTCCGCGAGGAGTTCGAGGAGTGGAGGAACAACCGCCTCGAGGCCCTCGAGGACGAGCTCGAGCGGATGGAGGAAGGCGGCGCCAAGCCGCAGGAGATCAACGCTCGCCGCAAGGAGGTCGAGCGCGAGATCCGCGATCGCGAAGAGCGCGCCGAGCGTGAGGCCGAGCTGATCCAGGAGGCCTTCGACACCTTCAAGAACTTCAAGCCCAAGGCCAGGGTGGAGTCCGAGGCGCTGTGGCGGGAGATCCACGACCGCTACAGCCAGTACTTCGTCGGCGGCATGGGGGCGGAGGCGATCAAGGACCTCCTCAGCCGCATGGACCTCGATGCCGAGATGCAGGCGCTGCAGGAGGCACTCGACTCGCCCTCCCAGCAGAAGCGCCAGCGCGCCACCCAGCGGATGAAGGTCGTCAAGCCCTTCTGGGAGGGCAAGAACGACCCGAAGGACATGATCCTCGAGACCATCCCGGTCATCCCTCCGGACATCCGGCCGATGGTCCAGCTCGACGGTGGGCGCTTCGCCACCTCCGACCTGAACGACCTGTATCGCCGCGTGATCAACCGGAACAACCGGTTGAAGAGGCTGCTCGACCTGGGCGCTCCCGAGATCATCGTCAACAACGAGAAGCGGATGCTCCAGGAGGCCGTCGACGCCCTGTTCGACAACGGCCGTCGCGGCCGGGCGGTCACCGGCCCCGGCAATCGTCCGCTCAAGTCGATCTCGGACATGCTCAAGGGCAAGCAAGGCCGGTTCCGTCAGAACCTGCTCGGCAAGCGCGTCGACTACTCGGGTCGTTCCGTGATCGTGGTCGGCCCGCAGCTCAAGCTGCACCAGTGCGGCCTGCCCAAGATCATGGCGCTGGAGCTGTTCAAGCCCTTCGTCATGAAGCGCCTGGTCGACCTCGACCTGGCACCCAACATCAAGGCCGCCAAGCGGATGGTCGAGCGTGCCCGTCCTCAGGTGTGGGACGTGCTGAGCGAGGTCATCCAGGAGCACCCGGTGCTGCTGAACCGCGCCCCCACGCTCCACCGACTCGGCATCCAGGCCTTCGAGCCGGTGCTGGTCGAGGGCAAGGCGATCCAGATCCACCCGCTCGTGTGCGAGGCGTTCAACGCCGACTTCGACGGCGACCAGATGGCCGTCCACCTGCCGCTCTCCGCCGAGGCGCAGGCCGAGGCCCGGATCCTGATGCTGTCGACGAACAACGTGCTGTCCCCGGCATCGGGGCGGCCCATCGTCACGCCTTCCCAGGACATGGTCATCGGCATGTACTACCTGTCGGAACTGGTGGAGGACGCCAAGGGCGCCGGCCGGATCTTCTCCTCCCCGGAGGAGGCCGAGATGGCCTACGACCTGGGGGAGCTGTCGCTCCACGCTCCGATCAAGGTTCGCCTCGGTGAAGCCGCCGGCTCTGCCGAGAAGCACGCCGAGCTGCGCAAGGCGCTCGGCAAGCTCCTCACCCCCGAACCTGTCGACGGGTCGAAGCTGCACGAGACCACCTACGGCCGGGTCCTGATCAACTCGGTCATGCCCTCGGGCTTCCCGTGGGTGGAGGCGGTGCTGACCAAGTCCGATCTCCGCAACCTGATCGAGGTCGTGATCGACCGCTACCCGCGATCTGCGGTCGCCGAGATGCTCGACGGGATCAAGGAGCTCGGGTTCAAGTTCGCCACCAAGGCGGGCCTGACCATCGGGTTGGAAGACGTGCGCACCCCGCCCGACAAGCAGCAGATCCTCGCCGAGTACGAGGAGCGGGCCCAGCGGATCCAGGACCAGTACCTGAAGGGCGTCGTCACCGACGAGGAGCGCCGTCAGGAGCTGGTGGAGATCTGGACGGAGGCCACCGACGTGGTCACCGAGGCCACCAAGCGGGAGCTGAAGAGCCAGAAGTTCAACTCGCTCGACATGATGGTGGGCTCGGGTGCCCGGGGGAACATGATGCAGGTCCGCCAGATCGCCGGTATGCGCGGCCTGGTGGCCAATCCGAAGGGTGACATCATCCCCCGCCCGATCATCTCGAACTTCCGCGAAGGCCTGTCGGTGCTGGAGTACTTCATCTCCACGCACGGTGCCCGCAAGGGTCTGGCCGACACCGCCTTGCGGACGGCCGACTCGGGCTACCTGACCCGCCGACTGGTCGACGTCGCCCAGGAAGTGATCGTGGTCGAGGACGACTGCGAGACCGACCGCGGCATCAGCATCCGGATCATCGACGAGCGCGGCAACATCATCCGCAACCTCCGGTCGCGTGTATATGGCCGGATCCTGGCCGACGACGTCAAGATCGACCGGCGGGTCGTGGAGACCGACGACGGCGACAAGCTCAAGGCCGGGACGATGATCCGGGCCAAGGAGCTCCAGGCGCTGCTCGAGACCGGCGGCGAGGTGGAGTCCGTGCGGGTGCGTTCGGTCCTCACTTGCGAGACCCGCAACGGCGTTTGCCGTGCCTGCTATGGCCTGTCGCTTGCGACCGGCCGCGACGTGGAGGTCGGCGAGGCGGTCGGCATCATGGCCGCCCAGTCGATCGGCGAGCCGGGCACCCAGCTCACGATGCGTACCTTCCACACCGGTGGTGTGGCCGGCGACGACATCACCCACGGTCTGCCCCGTGTCCAGGAGCTGTTCGAGGCCCGGTCCCCCAAGGGCAAGGCTGTCCTCTCCGAGGTCGCCGGCGCGGTCCGGATCGTGGAGGACGAGGAAGGTCGCAAGATCGTCATCGACTCCAAGGAAGAGGGCGAGGTCGAGTACCCGATCTCCCGGTTCGCCCGGCTCCGGGTTGCCGACGGCGACATAGTCCAGGCCGGTGATCAGCTCACCGAGGGCCCTCTGGACCCGAAGGAGGTGCTCGACGTCCGCGGTGTGCGGGCCGCCCAGCAGTACCTGGTCGACCAGGTCCAGGAGGTGTACCGCTCTCAGGGCGTGGAGATCCACGACAAGCACATCGAGCTGATCGTGCGTCAGATGCTGCGCCGGGTCCGGGTCGTCCGTCCGAACGACTCGGAGTTCCTGCCCGCCGAGCTCGTCGACGAGCAGACGTTCCGCGATGTCAACAAGGCGTTGGTGGAAGAGGGCAAGGTCCCGGCCGAGGGTCGCTCCGAGCTGATGGGCATAACGAAGGCCTCCCTGGCCACCGAGTCGTGGCTGTCGGCGGCCTCCTTCCAGGAGACCACCCGGGTGCTGACCGATGCCGCCATCCAGGCGAAGTCGGATTTCATGCGGGGTCTGAAGGAGAACGTGATCATCGGCAAGCTGATCCCGGCGGGGACCGGTGCTGCTGCCTACCGCGAGCTGCAGCCGGTGTTGCCGGGCGCGACGACCGTCGCCGCCCTCGAGCTGCTCGGCGGAGAAGGCGGTCTCCCCAGCGGCGATGACGAGCTCCCGGAGAATCCGGCCGAGTGGCTGGCCAGCCTCGGCGCCCAACGGAGCGGGACCATCGACTCCGACGGGGTCGACGAGTCCGACGCCGAATCCGGCGATGGAGACGACACCGAGGAGTGATCCCCTCGCCTCTCTCACTCGAACGGCCGCCCTTCGGGGCGGCCGTTCGTCGTGTCGGAGGTTCGCCTCGCCGCCATACTCGGGACATGAGGTCGCTTCTGGCCGTGCTCACTGCGGCGCTCGCCTGGCTCGTGCTGGGCGGCGCGGCCGGCGCGGCGACCGACGCCGGCGTGCTGCTGCTCGAGGTGGAGGGGCCGATCACCCCTGTCGTGTCCGACTACATCGCCGACGGGATCGAGGAAGCGCGGGAGCGCTCGCTGCCGATGGTCGTGCGCCTCGACACTCCCGGAGGGCTCGACACCTCGATGCGGGAGATCGTGCAGTCGTTCCTCAACTCACCGGTGCCGGTGATCGTCTATGTCGCCCCGGAGGGGGCACGGGCGGCCTCGGCCGGGACGTTCATAACGATGGCGGCACACGTGGCGGCGATGGCCCCGGCGACGTCGATCGGGGCGGCCACACCGGTCGACCTCCAGGGAGGGGAGATCACCGACAAGGTGATCAACGACGCCGCCGCCTTCGCCGTCTCACTCGCCGAACGCCGGGGGAGGGACGCCGAGTTCGCCGAGGACGCCGTGAGAGAGGGGGCGTCGATCACGGCGTCCGAAGCAGTGGAGAGAGGAGTCGTCGACCTGGTGGCAGACGACCTGGACCAACTCCTCGAGGAGGTCGACGGCAGGGAGGTGGTCGTCGGCGGTGAGACCACGGTGTTGCGGACGTCTCCCGGGGTCGTGGAACGCTATGACGTCGGGGTGTTCCGCCAGGTCCTCGCCCGGATCGCCGACCCCAACATCGCCTTCCTGCTCTTGTCCTTCGGCACGCTCGCCATCATCTACGAGGCCGCCAACCCGGGGATCGGTTTCGCCGGAATCGCCGGCGTCATCGCCATCCTTCTCGGCTTTTTCGCCCTCAGCGTGCTGCCAGTGACGGCCGTCGGGGTGGCGCTCCTGGTGCTCGCCGCTGCCCTGTTCATCGGGGAGATCTTCGTTCCCGGGGTCGGGGCGCTGGCGGCCGGCGGCACCATCGCCCTCCTACTGGCCGGCCTCTTCCTGTTCGAAGATGCCCCGTCCGTGCGGCCACCCATCCTGTGGCCTACGGCACTCATCCTGGGGTTGGCGAGCGCCATCGCCGGGCGCATGGCATGGCGGGCCCGGAAGGCGCCGCCGTCCACCGGTATCGAGACCCTGATCGGCAGGGAGGTTATGGTCCAGCCCAGGGATGGCTCGTCGGGCGACGTGTTCGTCGACGGGGCGTGGTGGAAGGTCCGTCCCGAGTCGGGCGAGTTGGACGCAGGGCCCGCCGAGGTGGTGGGTGTCGACGGGTTGACCCTGATCGTGAGAGGAAAGAGGAGCGAGACATGAACATCGACGCGTTGATCGGATGGGTGATCGCCGCCCTGGTGGTCCTCGCCATAGTGCGAGCATCCATCCACATCATCCCCGAGTACGAACGGGCGGTTCTGTTCCGGCTCGGTCGCGTGGTGGGTTCGGCGCGAGGCCCGGGTCTGATCTTCATCATCCCGATCGTCGACCGGCTGGTGCGGGTCAGCCTTCGCACCGTGACCCTCGACATCCCTCCCCAGGACATCATCACCAAGGACAACGTCACGGTACGCGTCAATGCCGTCTGCTATTTCCGGGTCATCGACGCCAACCGCGCCATCCTCGAGATCGAGGACTACCGGTTCGCAACCTCTCAGATCGCCCAGACCACCCTACGGAGCATCATCGGCCAGGTCGATCTCGACGAATTGCTCGTCAACCGCGACGAGATCAACCGGCGCCTCCAGCACATCATCGACGAGATCACCGACCCGTGGGGGGTGAAGGTGGCGATCGTCGAGGTCAAGGACGTGGAGCTGCCGGACTCCATGCGCCGCGCCATGGCCCGCCAGGCGGAGGCGGAGCGGGAGCGGCGCGCCAAGGTCATCCACGCCCAGGGCGAGAAGGAAGCCGCTCAGACCCTCGCCGAAGCCGCTGAGCTGCTCGAGGATCGTCCGGCGGCCTTGCAGTTGAGGATCCTCCAGACGATGACGGAGGTGGCGGCGGAGCAGAACTCGACTCTCATCTTCCCGCTCCCGATGGAGCTGCTGCGGTCGCTGGAGCGCTTCGCTGGTCCCCGGGACGAGGATCGATGATCAGGCTTCAGCTGCCCCGGTAGGTCGAGTATCCGTAGGCGCTCAAGAGCAGCGGTATGTGGTGGTGCTCTTCCGGGTCGGAGACCCGGAAGACGATCTGCACCTCCGGGTAGAACGTGTTTCCGTAGGCGGCCGTGTTGAACGTGAGCCGGTAGACACCGGTCTTCAGACGGGTGCCGCCGAGCAGGTCGGCGACACGGCCGTCGGTGTCGGTCGAGGTCGAAGCGAGGTGCTCCACCGCCGAGCCGTCTTCCAGCCGCTCCAGCGACACGGCCATTCCCGCTGCCGGGCGGCCGGTGACGGTGTCGAGTACGTGGGTGCTGATGTTGGCCATCGACTACCTCCGTGTGTCCTCCATCGTGGCAGGCTCCAGTTGCCGATCAGTACCCAACGACTATTCGGGTCGAGCGCCTTCCAGTGAAGCCAGGACACGCTGTCGCCACTCCTCGGTCGTGTCGCACTGGTTGAAGGTGTAGATGTGGCAGCTCACGATCCGGAGGTCCGGCTCGGCCAGATCGGCTCCCAGGCCGACCAGGAGCTCCGCCGGGTCGTAGCCGCCGGGGCGAACGAAGGCGCCGATCAGCCCGACGTTCTTGCGGAGAAACGACAGGGATTGGCCGACGCCGATGCGGGCGGAGATACGAAGCAGCTTGGCCCGCTCGGCGGCTCCGGGGATGCCCAGCACGAGGGGCAGCGTGACTCCCCTTTCCCGCTGGCGTCGGAGCCATCCGGTCACCGCCGCCGGGTCGAAGCACATCTGGCTCGTCATCCACGACGCGTACCTCTGCTTGTCGGTCAGCGCCTGGTCCAACTGGGCATCGGGGATCTGCGGGTGCCCCTCGGGGTAGCAGGGCACCCCCACCTCGAGGTCGTGGCCGATCCGCTCCATCGCCTGGAGAAGCGACAGGCCGTCGAAGAAATCACCCGCCGGTTCGGGATCACCCCCGACCACGAAGGCCTGTTTCACCCCGAGCTCGGAGATGCGCCGCAGCAGGCTCTCCAGGTGGGCCATGTCCTTCGTCATGCGTGCCGACAGGTGGGGGATGACCCGATGACCGCGCTCCATGAGCTCAGCCGCCAGGTCGAGGCTGTCCTCGAGGGTCTTCTGCGGCGAGGCGGTCACCGACACCCGCGCCGCGGCCGGGAGGTGTCGAGCTTGCTCGGCGACGTTGGGCAACGGAATCAGCTCGAAGATCGGGTCCGAGAGCAGATCCCGGATCGCCCGGCGGGTCTCCTGGGAGAGGGTTTCGAGGGTGCTCATGCGTGCTCGTCGGGCAGTTCGGCCTTCCGCCGGGCGACGTAGTCGTCCAGTTCCTCACGCACGGCGTCGTCGAGCGGGGGAGGCTCGTATTCGGCCAGCATCCGCTTCCACACCTGGTTCGCCCGCTGGATGGAATCCAAGCTCCCACCTTCCTGCCACTGCTCGAAGCTCGAGTTGTCGGCCAGGCTCGAGGTCCAGAAGGCGGTCTCGAAGTTGGCCAGCGTGTGCTCCGAGCCGAGGAAGTGCTCCCCGGGCTGGTGGGAAAGCAGCGTGTCCAGGGCGAGCCCGTTGGGCGACATGTCCACGCCGGCGAGCAGGGAGCCGGCCATCGACGCCTGGTCGGCGTCGAGCACGAACTTCTCATAGCCCATCACCAGGCCTCCCTCCAGCCATCCCGCCGTGTGCAGAACGAAGTTGACCCCGGCGAGGAGCGTGGGGACGAAGGTGGCAGCGCTTTCGTACGCCGCCTGGGCGTCGGGGGTCTTCGATGCCGTCAACGCCCCACCCGAGCGGAACGGGACTCCGAGCCGTCGCGCCAGCGCCGCCATGACGAACAACATCAGAGCCGGTTCGGGAGTGCCGAACGTGGGTGCTCCGGTCTGCATCGACATCGACGAGGCGAAGGAGCCGAAGATCACCGGCGCACCGGGGCGGACCATCTGGGTGAACGCCATCCCGGCCAGCGCCTCGGCCAGGGTCTGAGTGGCAACGGCGGCCACCGTCACCGGTGCCATCGCCCCGGCGAGGATGAACGGCGTGATGATCGTCGCCTGGTTGTTCTCGGCGTAGACCTTGGCCGACCCCAGCATCGCCCGGTCCCACGCCAGCGGGGAGTTGGCGTTGCAGAGGGAGGTGATGACCGTGTTCTGGTCTACGAATTCGGCTCCGAACACGATCTTCGCCATGTCGACGGTGTCCTGCGCCCGCTCCGGGGCTGTCACCGAGCCCATGAACGGCTTGTCGCTCAACGTGATGTGGGCGTGGATCATGTCGAAGTGCCGCTTGTTGACCGGGAGGTCGACGGGCTCGCACAGCGTGCCCCCGGCGTGGTGCAGGGCAGGGGACATGTAGGTGAGCTTGGCGAAGTTGCGGAAGTCCTCGATCGTGGCATAACGCCTCCCGCCATCCAGGTCCCGCACGAATGGGCAGCCGTAGGCCGGGGCGAAGACGAGGTGGGGGTCGCCGACCTCGACGCTGCGTTGCGGGTTGCGGGCGTGCTGGGTGAATCGGGAAGGAGCCGACGCCTGGACGATCTGGCGGCACATGCCTTCGGGGAACCGCACCCGGGTGCCGTCGACCTCGGCGCCGTGCTCGGCGAAGATCTCGAGCGCCTCCGGGTAGTCCACGATCTCCATTCCCACCTCGGCCAAGAGCCGGTCGGCGTGGGCCTCGATCGTGGCCAGCCCCTCCTCGTCGAGCACCTCGTAGGGGGCGAGGCGACGGGTGAGAAACGGCTTCGATTCGACGAACGCTGCGGCCCGGGCGCGCTGGCGGGCCTCCCGTCCGCCCGATCGGCGTCGTGCCGTCATCTTCGGCTCCTCTCTCTCGATCTACGGCCTCCCCGGCGCCCCCTGGGTCGGGTGCCGCCCTGGGGGAGGATTGCGGACAGATGGGGGAACTCGTGCGACGAGTGGGGGATGCCCATTGCGGCGACGAAGTGCTCCTGGAATCGGGGTTCGACAGCGGTCTCCACCTTTTCGATGCGGCTCGCCACCTCTTCGATCTCGAGTCGGGCCGAGGCAGAGAGCAGGGCGATGATCGCCCCGCTCCCGGCGGCGTTGCCCGCCGCCGAAACGTGGTCGAGGTCACAGTCGGGTATCAGACCGAGGATCATGGCGTACTTCGGGTCGATGTGGCTGCCGAACGCCCCGGCCAGGCGGATCTCATCCACCTCGTCGACACCCATCCGGTCCATCAGGAGCCGGGTGCCGGCATACAGAGCCGCCTTCGCCAACTGGATCGCCCGCACGTCGTTCTGGGTGATGGTGATCTCAGGATCGTCCCACAGCCGATAGGCGAACGTCCTTCCGTCGGCAACCACGCGGTCGCCCCGAGCCTGGATCACACCATCGCGGTCGATCACGCCGACGAGGAACAGTTCGGCGACCGCTTCGATGATCCCCGAGCCGCAGATGCCGTTGATCCCGGTTCTCCTCACGTCTTCGGCGAAGCCTTCTTCGTCGGACCACCGGTCCGAGCCGATGACACGGATCCTCGGCTCCAGCGTCTCGGAATCGATTCGCACCCGCTCGATCGCCCCGGGCGTGGCGCGCTGGCCGTGGCTGATCTGGGCGCCTTCGAAAGCGGGGCCAGTCGGGCTGGAGGCGGCGAGCAGGCGCTCTTCGTTGCCGAGCACGATCTCGGCGTTGGTGCCGACGTCGACGAGGAGTTGGAGTGCTCGGCGGCGATGCGGCCCCTCCGACAAGACGGCGCCCATCGTGTCGGCGCCGACGTGGCCGGCGACGATCGGCAATGCGTAGAGGCGGGCCCCCGGCGCCAGCCGCAGCCCGATCGAGGAAGCGGTGGAGGAGAAGGCGTGCCGGACGGCCGGGGCGAACGGCGCCTCGCCCAGGGGCCGAGGGTCGAAGCCGAGGACGAGATGGTGCATGATCGGGTTGCCGACCACTACCACGTCGACCACGTCCCCGCGCGCCTCCCCGGCTGCGGCGAGGAGGTCGCCCGCCAGGGAGTCGAGTGCCGACCTCACCGCCTGGGTCATCTCGTCGGCGCCACCTTCGTTCATCATGGCGTACGACACCCGGCTCATCAGGTCTTCGCCGAACCTGATCTGGGGGTTCATCGCCCCGGCGGAGGCCAGCACGTCGCCGCTGGTCAGGTCGAGGAGGTGGCCCGCCAGGGTGGTCGACCCGATGTCGAACGCCAATCCGAGGATGCGGTCGTGGAAGCCGGGCCAGGCGGCGATCACATCCCTGCCGGAGTGCACCGCCACGGTGACCGACCATCCGCCTTCCGTGAGACACCCGTGCATCTGTCTCGTGACTTCGTGGTCGAACTGCAGGTCGTGGAGGTCCCACTCGGCGGCGAGGGCGTCGGCCACCCTCTCGAGGTCCGCCCGGGCGTCCTCCAGCGAAGGAGGGTCCACCTCGACATAGTGGAGCCGCACGATCGGGTCGATCGGATAACTCGTGACTTCGGGACGCTTGCGCACCACCTGGCGGTGGACTTGGCTCTCGGGCGGGACATCAACGACGACGTCGGCACGTATGGCCGTGGCGCAGCCCAATCGCCGGCCGTCGCTCAGGGGCCGACGGCCGTGGTAGTTCAACTCGAGATCGCCGGGTGGGCTGAGCGCCGTCTCATCGGCGGGGATGGCCGGGGTGGAGCCCTGTGTCACCTGGCATCGCCCGCAGATCCCCCGCCCCCCGCAGACCGAATCGAGATCGACCCCCAGTTGGCGGGCGGCATCGAGAACCGTGGTGCCACGAACGACGTCACCCCGCCGACCCGACGGCAGGAAGATCACCCGGACGGTGTCGCTCATCCCGTCGCCAGGCGGCGACGACCGCCCCGCCGCCGTCCCTCACTGGTGGGAGAGGAGGGGTCGCGGTGGCGTCGAATCCAGGCGGCGCAGTCGCGGTCGTTGCCGGTGAGCACGTCCGCCGCCTTGATCGCCCCCATGATCTCGGACTCCAGTGGATTGGTGATGGCCGAAGTGAGCCCGGCGCCGATGGCCATCGCCAGGAAGGCGGCATTGATGCCGGCTCGGTGAGGCAGGCCGAAGCTGATGTTGGAGGCGCCGCAGGTCGTGTTGACGCGCAGTTCCTCGCGGAGGCGGCGTATCAGATGGAGGACCTGCCGGCCGGCGCTGGGCACGGCTCCGATGGGCATCACCAGAGGGTCGACCACGATGTCCTCACGGGGGATGCCGTGGTCGGCGGCCCGGTCGACGATCCTCTTGGCGACCTCGAACCGCCTGTCGGGGTCTTCGGAGATGCCGGTTTCGTCGTTGGTGATCGCCACGACCGCGGCACCGTGCTTGGCGACGAGGGGGAGGACTTGCTCCATCGACTCCTCCTCGCCGGTGACGGAGTTCACCAGAGCTTTGCCCTGATACACCTCGAGGCCGGCCCGGAGTGCCGGTATCACCGACGAATCGATGGACAGCGGGACGTCGACAAGGCGTTGGACCAGCTCGACCGTCTGGGCCAGGATGGCCGGCTCGTCGGCGAGCGGGATGCCGGCGTTGACGTCGAGCATGTCGGCGCCCGCTTCCACCTGGGCGATGGCGTCCGCTTCCACCCGCGAAAAATCCCCTCGCATCATCTCTTCGGCGAGGAGCTTGCGGCCGGTGGGGTTGATGCGTTCGCCGATGACGACGAACGGCCGGTCGAAGCCGATGACCACTTCCCTGGTGGGCGAGGCGAGAACGGTGTCAGTCATGTTTCGGATTCAGGGGTCGGGCGCCAGCCGCCGTTGCGGACCAGCTCTTCGAGCAGGACGTCGGGGAAATCAGCGTCGAGTTGGTCGGCGACCACCTCCGGATCGGGGCCGGGGACGCTGACCTTGCGGTACTCGGCCGTGTAGTCGTCGGCGCCGATGACACCCACGCGGGTGGCGGCGCGGTCGATGGCCTCCTGGAAGCGGTCGGGCATCGGGATTCGGCGTGCCTCACGGCCTTTGCCGGAGACGACCTGGGCAGGGATGTCCCGCCAGTAGATCACCGTCACCTCGCCGTCGCTCATGACGTCGCCACTGCCACGATCGCCGGTTCCATCTCGCCGTAGCCGACGAAAATCCTCTCGAACCGCAGGCCCAACCGCGAGGCGGCCTCCTCGGCCCGGGCGGTCAGTTCGGGGTCGTCGGTCTGGGCGAGATACACCACGCGGGTGTAGTTGCCGAAGTAGTCGGAGAGGAGGTGAGGCCACCGATCCAAGCCGAGGCCGTGCCACACGAGACGGTCGAAGTGGCGGACGAGGAAGTCGGTCAGATAGAAGGTCGTCGGCTCGGCGTCGTGGAGGCCGGTGAAGAGGGTCGAACCGGCCAGGAACTCGTAGCAGTGGGCACCGGCCAGGCGCTCCACCCCGTGGCGCTCGAGCACCGAGTCCAGTAGTCCACCGGTGCCACAGTCCCCGTAGGCGACGAAGATCTTCTCGTAGCGGTCCTTCGCTTCGACGATCCTCTTCTCGATCGCCGCGGGGATGAGCGAAGGCTGGTTGTGGTACGCCGCCGGCAGGCAGGAGACCTCGACGGCCTCGAGGTGATTGGTCTCCACGACGCGCAGCAGCTCGCGGGCCATCGCCCCGCAGCCCAGTACCAAGACCTTCGGCTCAGGCGAGGCCACGTCGGGCTCCGACCAGAGCCTTGGCCGTCTCTGCCGCCACCGCCGCGTCCCGGCAATAGGCGTCGGCGCCGATGGCGGCGCCGAACTCCTCATTCAGGGGAGCGCCGCCGACGAGGACGATGAAGTCGTCGCGGATCCCCTTCTCGACCATGGTGTCGATCACCACCTTCATGTACGGCATCGTGGTGGTGAGGAGGGCCGACATGCCCAGGATGTCGGGCTGGTGCTCGTCGAGTGCCTGGATGTACTCGTCGACGTCGGTGTTGATCCCGAGGTCGATCACCTCGAAGCCGGCGCCCTCGAGCATCATGCCGACCAGGTTCTTGCCGATGTCGTGGATGTCTCCTTTGACGGTCCCGATCACGACCTTCCCGATGGTCGGGACACCGGTTTCGGCCAGCAGCGGACGGAGCACGGCCATGCCGGCTTTCATGGCATTGGCAGCCAGAAGCACCTCGGGGACGAAGAGGATCCCATCGCGGAAGTCCTCGCCCACGATGCGCATGCCCTCGACCAGCGCCTCGTTGAGGACCCGATTGGCGTCCCAGCCGCGCCCGAGGAGGATGTTGGTGCCCTCCACGATCTCGTCGGCGAGACCGTCGTAGAGGTCGTCGTGCATCTGCTCGACGAGTTCCTCGTCGGAGAGGGCCGACAGATCGATTTCTTCTTCGCTCATTGCGCCGCGCTCCTGCGAGAAGGTTCCACGATACGGAACAATGTCGGATGTCGGAACGATATCTCGCCCTTACCTGGTTGTCCAGTGGTCGAAACCCCCTTCACAGTGCGACACGGGGGCGTCGGCGGCGGTAGTCTGCGTGCCGCTTTGCAGCATCGTTCCGTATCGTGGGACCGGAGCCTCCGGAGGGTGAGCAAGTGAGTGAGTTTCCATCCAGCGCACAGGTCGTGGTCATCGGGGCCGGGATCGTCGGCAACAGCGTGGCGTACCACCTCGCCGAGAAGGGGTGGAAGGACATCGTCCAGATCGACAAGGGCCCCCTCCCCAACCCGGGTGGTTCCACCGGCCACGCTTCCAACTTCATCTTCCCGGTGGACCACGGCAAGGAACTGACCTTCCTCACCCTCGAGTCGCAGCGCCAGTACGAGGAGATGGGCGTCAACACCACCTGCGGCGGCATCGAGGTGGCGCGCACACCCGAGCGCATGGAGGAGTTGCGGCGGCGCATGAGCTCGGCCAAGGCCTGGGGCATCGAGGCCTCCCTCCTCACCCCGGCCGAGGTGAAGGAGTTGGTGCCGTTCATCGAGGAGTCGGTCATCCTCGGCGGCTTCTACACCCCGTCCGTGTCGGTAGTCGACTCGTTGCGGGCTGGCACGATCATGCGCGAGCGCGCCCAGGAGAAAGGCGCCCTGGCGACCTTCCCCAACACCGAGGTGCTCGACATCGAGGTCGACAAGGGACATGTCAAGGCGGTGGTGACGGACAAGGGTCGGATCGAAGCCGACTACGTGGTGGTGGCATGCGGTGTCTGGTCGCCGCGGATTGCCGCCATGGCAGGAGCCACGATCCCGCTCACGCCGGCAGTCCATCAGATGATCGATGTCGGGCCGATCCCCATCCTGGCCGCAACCGGCAATGAGATCGGCTACCCGATCATCCGGGACATGGACACGTTCATGTACGAACGCCAGACCGCCGGCTCGATGGAGATCGGCTCCTACGCCCACCGGCCGATCTTCCACGATCCGAACGAGATCCCCTCCATCGAGGAGGCGAGGCTGTCGCCCACGGAGTTGCCGTTCACGGCCGACGACTTCGACCCGCAGCTGGAGGACGCCCTAGAGCTGATGCCCTCGATTCTCGAAGGCGCCGAGATCAAGTACGCCATCAACGGGCTCCTTTCGCTCACCCCCGACGGCATGCCCCTGCTCGGCGAGACCGTCGAGGTGGAGGGCCTGTGGTCGGCGGCGGCGGTGTGGATCAAGGAGGGGCCCGGCACAGGCAAGCTGGTGGCCGAGTGGATGACCGACGGGTACCCCGAACTCGACCCGCACCAGTCCGACATCGCCCGTTTCTACGACTACGCCCGGACCCGTCACCACATCCGGGCGCGGTGCGCCGAGCATTTCAACAAGACCTACGGCATCGTCCATCCCCGTGAGCAGTGGGAGTCGGAGCGGAACATCCGCCTCGCTCCGTTCCACAGCCGTACCGAGGCGCTCGGTGCCGTCTACTTCCAGGCGGGCGGATGGGAACGACCCCATTGGTACGAGTCGAACGCCCCGCTGGTGGAGGAGTACGGGGTGAAGGATCGGCCCCACGAGTGGGATCGCCGCTGGTGGTCGCCGATCTCCACGGCGGAGCACCTCGCCCTCCGCGAGCGGGTGGGGATGGTCGACCTGTCGGCGTTCGCCATCTTCGACATCACCGGGCCGGGAGCTCTCGACTACATCCAGCGGCTGACCGTCAACCAGTGCGACCGCCCGGTCGGGTCGGCCATCTACACGCCGCTGCTCACTCCTCAGGGTGGCTTTCGCGCCGACCTGACGGTGATGCGGCTCGGCGAGGACCACTTCCGGGTCGTCACCGGCGCCTTCGACGGTCCCCGGGATGCCTATTGGTTCAGAAAGCATCTTCCCGACGACGGCTCCGTCGTGTTCACGGACCGGACTTCGTCGTTCACGACGATCGGAGTCTGGGGCCCGCGGGCTCGGGCGCTCGTGGAGTCGCTCACGAACGACGACATCTCCGACGGCGCCTTCCCCTACGCCACGTGCCGCCAGGTGACATTCGGGTCGCTGATCGCCACGATGCTCCGCATCTCCTATGTCGGCGAGTCGGGGTGGGAGATCTACGTGCCGATCGAACGCGGAACCCAGATGTGGGACATGCTGTGGGAGGCCGGCCGGGAGCACGGCGTCGTCCCGGTCGGCGCCGGAGTCTACGGGACCAGCGCCCGCCTGGAGAAGGGCTACCGCCTGATGGGCGCCGAACTGCAGTCGGAGTACAACCCGGTCGAGGCGGGCCTCGACCGCCCGCGGGTGAAGTCGGTGGACTTCATCGGGAAAGAGGCCTACCTCGAGGCACGGGAGGCGGGTCCGGCGGCGCGGCTGTGCACGTTCACCGTCGACGACCACACCTCACCACGTGACGGCATCGCCCGCTACATGACCGGAGGGGAGCCGATCCTCACGACCGATGGCGAGCGGATCGTCGACTCGAAGGGCCGCCCCTCGTATGTCACGAGTGCCGGGGCGGGTCCGTCCCTGGGAAAGTACCTCCTGATGGGGTACCTGCCCGCCGAGCTCGCCGAGGAGGGTGCCCGGTTCGTCGTCCGGTACATGAATGAGGACTATCCGATCACTGTCGCCCGGGTCGGCTCGAAGCCGCTGTTCGACCCCGATGACGAGCGGATGAAGGGCTGAAAGGTCGGGTGTGAGGATCCTCGTCTGCGTCAAGCGGGTGCCGGCCCCGGGGGCCAAGATCGCCCTCACCGCCGACGGGCGGGCGATCGAAACCTCCCATCTGTCGTTCACCACCAGTCCGCACGAGGAGTGCGCGGTCGAAGCGGCCATCCAACTCGAAGAGGCCCACGGCGGGATCGTCGAAGTGCTGACCCTGGGGCCGCCGGAGGCGGAGGAGCAGTTGCGGTATGCCGCCTCGGTCGGCGCCGACGGGGCGACCCTCGTCCCGACGGACGGCTCAGACGTCGATCCCCAGGCCACCGCCTCGGGTCTCCTGTCGGCGATCCGAGCTCTCGAGTCGGACGGCGTGTTCGACCTGATCCTCTTCGGCAACGAATCTGCCGACGCCGGCAACTTCCAGGTCGGAATCCGCGTTGCCCACGGGCTGGGACGTCCGGTGGTGTCTGGGATCAAGGGAATCGAGATCGACGGGGACACGGCGGTCGCCCGGAGGGAGACGCCCACCGGCTTCGAGGTCTATCGGCTGCCCCTCCCGGCGGTGCTGGCTGTCAAGGAAGGCATTGCCCTACCCCGATACCCCACGCTGGCGGGGCGGCTGAAGTCGAAGAAGCTCGAGATCCGTCGCCACGAGACGGAACTCACCCCGGGAGGGCAACGCATGATCCGGTTCGAGTCTCCGCCCGAGCAGGAGTCCCGTACCGAGATACTGCCCGACGCCGCCGCCGTGGTGGACGTGCTGGAGAGGCTGGGGGTCCTATGAGCGTCCTTGTGTTGATCGACCACGACCGAGGAGACGTCACCGAGGTCGCCCTTCAAGCTGTCACTCTGGCCAAGACGGTGGCCGAACGGCTCGGGACCGCGCTCGAGGCGGTCGTGATCGGCCCGGAACCGCCCCAGGTCGGAGGCGTAGAGCGGGTATGGCACATCACCCATCCGCTGCTCGACGACTACACGCCGGGCGGCTTCGGTGAAGTCCTCGCCCAACTCATCGCCCAGGAGATGCCGGCGGCGGTGGTCGCTCCTGGCACCGATCGCGGCAACGAGGTCCTCGCTCACGTCGCGGCCCTCCTGGATCTCCCGATGGTGGCCAACGTGGCCGCGGTGGAGCCTTCCGGCGACGTCTGGTCGTTGCAGCGGGTTCGGTGGGGCGGCAGCCTCCTGGAGCGGGCCGAATTGGAGGCGGCGGTGCGCCTCGTTTCGGCGGCGGCACATGCGTTCCCGCCCGCGCCGGCGGAGGGTTCGGCCCCGGTGCAGGAGTTCCAGCCGACCCTCGAGGAGAGCCAGGTCCTCGACCGCGTGGCGGAGCGAGTCACGGTCGAAGAGGGAATCACCCTCGCCACCGCTCCGGTCGTCGTCTCGGGCGGTCGGGGAGTGGGCGGCCCGGAGGGATTCGCCCCGCTGGAGGAGCTCGCCGCCCTGTTGGGCGGGGCGGTCGGCTGCTCGCGTGTCGCCACCAACAACGGGTGGCGCCCCCACTCCGACCAGGTCGGCCAAACAGGGACGCGGGTGGCCCCCGATGTCTACATCGCCTGCGGCATCTCCGGAGCCATCCAGCACTGGGTCGGGATGATGGCCTCGAAGAACGTCATCGCCATCAACACCGACCCCGAGGCGCCGATGGTCACCAAAGCGGACTACGCCGTGATCGGCGACGTGGCCGAGGTGGTGCCGGCGATCGTCGAAGAGATCAGACGCCGTCGCTGACTCTTCCGCGGAATCCCTTCGCACAGATCCGCCTCTCTGGTAGCGTGTCCGGTGCGCCGATTTGATCGTCCAGCTTGCGGGCGCGAAACAAGTGCAGCTAAAGCGGCGGTCTGAAGCAGATGCCTGGCCGCCTCTTGGGGCGGCCGCTCTTTCGAGCGAGCCACCTCACCGCACCGACGATCGACGTCGACAAAGGAGGTGGGCGCGTGAACGATCGATGTACGACCTTCGAGACACTCCTCGCCACCCGTCCTGTCCTGGTGGCCGACGGAGCGATGGGCACCACCTTGTTCTCGCTCGGCCTCGCCGGTGGCGGATGCCCGGAGCTCTTGAACGTCGAGCACCCTGAGCTCGTTTTTCAGGTCCACGAGCAGTTCATCGCTGCCGGGGCCGACATCGTCCTCACGAACACGTTCGGCGGTAACTCTCGCCGGCTCGCCCTCCACCGTCTCGAAGACCGCGTTGCCGAGCTCAACGCCGCCGCCGTCCGCATCGCCCGCCAGGCAGCCGAGGCTGCCGGCCGACCAGTGGCCGTGGCGGGAAGCATCGGTCCCACCGGCGACCTGTTCGAACCCCTCGGCCCGCTCACCCACGAGGAGGGAGTGGCCGTGTTCGCGGAGCAAGCCCGTGCTCTGGTGGAGGCGGGGGTCGACGTCCTGTGGATCGAGACGATCTCGTCCTGGCAAGAGTTGAACGCCGCCACCGAGGCCGCTTCCCAGTTCGGCGTCCCGGTCAGCGCCACCCTCAGTTTCGACACCAATGGCCGCACGATGATGGGCATCTCCGGCACCCAACTCGGGGAGTGGTGGAAGGCGAGCCCTCACGCTCCGCTCACGGTCGGGGCCAACTGCGGGATCGGACCCGGCGACGCCGTCTCCGTCGCTCTCGACGTCACCGAGGTGGCTCCCACCGCCGCCGTCATCGTCAAGGCGAATTGCGGCATGCCCCTCTATCAGACCGATGCCCTCGTCTACCCGGTGGGTCCCGACCGGATGGCCGACTATGTCGAGTTGGCCGTGCGATCGGGGGCGCGCATCATCGGCGCCTGCTGTGGCTCGACACCCGACCACATCGCCGCTATCCGCCATGCCGTCGATGCCGGGGTCAGCGGTGAGCGACCCAGCCACGTCGAGATCGAAGAACGTCTCGACGCCACGCCGGTGAGCGCCGCCGCTCCGGGGCGGCGGGGCAACCGTCGGCGGGCCGGCTAGGCCAATACGGCCTCCTCCCAGCCGCGCACCGAGTTGAGCCGGGCGAAGCCGGTGGCGTGCCGGAGATCGTCGACCGTCAGCCGCGCCTCTCGCAATTCCCCCGCGGCTAGACGGGCGGCGCGCTCAGTCCCCGGGAGCAGCCCGGAGTCGACCGGGGGCGTCAGCCATTCGCCGTCGATGCAAACGGCCAGGTTGCCGATCGTGGTCTCGGTCACCTCCCTGTCCTGGTTCCACAGCACCACGTCGTCGGCTTCGGGATGCCGGACCCGGGCTTCGTCGTAGGTGCGGCGCACCGTCGTCTTGTGGCGCAGGAAAGGGTCGTGACGGTCGATCGGCCGATCGTCGAGGACCAGGCGGACGGGCGAAACCCGCGGCGTGAGGTCGGCCACCTCCACCTCCACCCAGCCGTCCCGGTCGATCAGGATGCGCAGGCGGCCCGGATCGACTCGGTCCTTCGTCGCTCGGCTGATCGCCGCCCTCACTTCGGCGGGGTCGAACGGGATGTCGAAGTACTCGGCCGATGCGGCGGCGCGCTGCAGATGACGGTCTAGGTGCCGGGCGCCCAGATTGGGGTCCCAGCGAGTCGTCTCCAGCAGCCGCAGTTCGCTGCCGGGATGGCGCAGCACCTCGGCTTTCAGGACTGCCTCGGCATACTCGTCGGCCGGCTGCGAATCGAACGTGATCCCGCCACCAGTCCCGTAGAAGGCGGCCCCGGTCGGACGATGGAACAGGACGGTGCGGATGCCGACGTTGAACGCCCACTCGGGCCCCTCCGGGCCTGGGCCGCCGAAGCCGATCGCGCCGCAATACACGCCTCGAGGGTGGGTCTCGAGGTCGGCGATGATCGATATCGTGGAGACCTTGGGGGCCCCCGTGATGGAGGCGCTCGGGAACAATGCCTCGAAGACCTCTACGAGAGAGGTGCCGGGACGCGGCCGGGCCGTCACCGTGGACGTGAGCTGCCACACCGTGTCGTACTTCTCGGTCGTGAACAGCGCCGGCACCTGCACGGAACCGACCGCGGCGATCCGGCCCAGGTCGTTTCTGACCATGTCGACGATCATCAGGTTCTCGGCCCGGTTCTTCTCCGACGCCCGAAGCCAGTCCCGCAGGCGAGCGTCGTCCTCTCGGTCCACGCCTCGCCGCACCGTGCCCTTCATCGGGCGAGAGACGATCGAACCGTTGCGCCACTCGAAGAACAACTCCGGCGAGGCCGATATGACCACCCAGTCGCCGGCATCGATCAGCGCCCCGTAGCCACACGATTGTGAACGGGTCAGCCGTCGGTAGAAGGCGGCCGGGTCACCGCTCAGCGTCGATCGCATCAAGAAGGTGTGGTTCACCTGGTAGGTGTCGCCGGCGCGGATCCGCTCGTGGATATCCGCCACCGCTCTGGCGTGGTGTTCACGGGTCGTGAGCGTCTCCCATTCGGTCAATTCCTGCGGGCCCTGAGCCGCAGGAGGCGGGGAAGTGCGTCCCGCCGCGATCCCGAACCAGGCCAGCGGAAGGTCGGCGAAAGCCGTCCCGGTCACCTGTTTCACCTGCATCGCCCGATCGAAGGCGGGGGCGGCCTCGTAGGCGACCCATCCCGCCACCCACTTGCCAGATCGGACCGCATCCTCGGCGGCGGCGAGCACCTGCCGTACCTCGGCGAGGGTGTGGGCAACGAGAGTGCCCTCGAAACCGCGGAGGGCGAAGCCGCGTCGTCGCCAGGGACGGATGTCGTCGAAGCGGGCCGACGGTGTCACAGGAGTCTCAGGAATCCGCCCGGGCACGGGCTAGCACCTCGTCGATCGGGGTGAGGTGCGCTTCGTCTTGTTCCTGGACGTACTCGTAGCCGAACCGGCCCTTGATGCAGAGGTTCCCGCGTGTCACCGAGTGGTCGTCGGGCGACGTGACCTTGACGATCCGGTTGTCCTGCACGTGCAATTCGAGGTTGCAGCCCACACCGCAGTACGAGCAGATGGTCGTGACCACGTCCTGGCGGTCCGGATCCCACATGCCCGCCTGCCGCAGTTCGTACTCGGAGCGGAACATCAGGGCCTCGGTCGGGCACACGGCGATGCAGTTGCCGCAGTAGACGCAGGCCGATTCCGGCAAGGAGACATCGAACTCGGTGGAGATCCGGGCGTCGAAGCCGCGGCCCGCCACAGAGATGGCGAAAGTGTTCTGCGCCTCCGGTCCACAGGCCTGCACGCACTTGTAGCAGAGGATGCACTTGGAGTAGTCGCGGACGTACAGGGGGTTGTCGACTTTGACCGGTTGGTGCACCGTCTCGGCGACGTCCCCACTCGGGCGGCGGTGATGGCCGGCATGGCGGCGGTCGCGGTCGTCCGCCGGTGGAGCCGACGGCCCGAACCGTTCCGGCTCGCAGCCGTATTCCTCCATCCACTCCTTCACCGAGTCGTCAACCAGCGAAAGGTCGACCGACGAGGCGAGCAACTCGAAAACCACCTTCCGAGCGTGGCGCACCGCCTCCGAGTCGGTCTCGACGACCATCCCTTCTTCGACTCTGCGGGAGCACGAGGGGACGAGGGCTCGGCTTCCCTCCACCTCGACGACGCACACCCGGCAGACGTTGACAGGCGTCAGGGTGGGCGCCCAGCACATAGTGGGCTGCTCGTCGCCGATCGAACGGCAAGCGTCGAGGATCGTGCTTCCTTCGGGGACCGTCACCTGGCGGCCGTCGATCGACAGGCTCACCAATGCCTCGTTCACCATCTCCGCCGTCATAGGATCCCCAATTCGATCGCCGACATCACCACAGATGAAGCCGTGTGGCCCAGGCCGCAGATGGAGGCGGCTTTCATCGCCCGGTCCAGGTCATCGATGAGCCCGCGGTCGATCGAGCCGTTGGCCCGGGCGACTGCCTCCTCCACCCGGACCGTGCCCACCCGGCACGGCACGCACTGGCCGCACGACTCGTCCCGGAAGAACTGGGCGATGCGGCGCACGACTTCTTTCATGTCGGTGGTGGCGCTGAAAGCCATGATCACACCGGAGCCCAGCGTCAAGCCGGCCGCCCGGCTGTCCTCGAACGTGAGAGGCAAGTCCCAGTGGTCGGGGCCGATCAACGAACCCGCCGCTCCGCCGAGCAAGAGGTACGGGATCTCGGCCAACACCCCGCCGGCCGCCTCGACGGCATCGCCGAGCGTGGTGCCCGATTCGAGTTCGTAGACGCCGGGACGGGCGACATTGCCCGAGAGGCAGAAGAGCCGCGTACCGGGGGAGTCCTGGGTCCCGGTGGCGGCGTACGCCGCCCCTCCCTCGAGGACGATGCGGTTGACGTTGATGAGCGTCTCGACGTTGTTGATGGCGGTGGGTCGCCCGAACAGACCCGCCACTGTGGGGAACGGCGGCTTCTGACGGGGCTCGCCGCGATACCCCTCGATCGAAGCGAAGAGAGCTGTCTCCTCCCCGCAGATGTACGCACCCTGGCCCCGGCGGATCTCGATGTCGAAGCGCTTGCCCGCCCCCATCACGTCGTCGCCCAGGAGGCCGGCATTTCGGGCCTCGGCCACGGCGTGGGACAGGCGGGCGTTGGCGGTGGGATATTCGCCGCGGACGTAGATGTATCCCTGCTCGGCGCCGACCGTGACCCCGGCGATGGTGAGGGCCTCGACGACCGCAAAGGGGTCGCCCTCCATGACCACGCGGTCCTTGAACGTACCTGGCTCGGACTCGTCGGCGTTGCAGATCACGTAGCGGGGTGCAGGCTGTTCGGCGGCGCCCCGCCACTTGAGACCGGTGGGGAAGGCAGCGCCACCGCGCCCGCGCAGGTTGGAAGCGATCAGCTCGTCGATCACCGCCTCCGGTCCCATCTCGATGGCTCTGGCGAGCGCCTCGTAGCCTCCTGCCGACCGGTAGTCGTCGAGCGATGCCGGATCGATGTTCCCGACCCGGGCGAGAAGAGGGCCGGGTGAAACGAACGGCGTGGCCTGCTCGCCGATCTGCCCCTCCAGGGCGGCGAGCACCGACTCGGATGTCGCTCCCGTGAGCACCACGTCGTCGTCGCCGGCCCTCTGGAGGAAGACGGCGGGTCGACGGTCGCACTGGCCCAGGCAGGGGCTTTCCACGAACTCGGGCCCGTCACCGAGTTGCGTCAACAGGTCGTTGCCGCAGGCGATGTCGGTACACACGTGCGCCACCGCCGGCGGTCGGGGCTCGGTCGACACCAAGGCGTAGAAGCTGGCCACGGAGTACACCTCGGCGGGTGGCACCTGGAGACGGCGGGCGATCTCGTCGACGGCGCCAGGGCTGACCCAGCCCACTGCCGACTGCACGGCATCGAGCGCCGGCAACAGGTAGTGCCGCAGGTCACGGCGAATCCTCACGACCCGTCCCGGCACCTCGACCTTCAAGGCCTCGGGTATCGCCGAAGCGATCGCCCTCTTCTCGGCCTCTGTCGCCTGTGCCCCGATCAGCTTGAGGTCCATCTGTGCTCCCCATTGCGGCGGGGCCCCGTGGTCTCGGCGCCTCTGGCGACTCGCCCAGCCACCCCGCCGCTGCGGTGCTGCCGCACCGCGTCGCTGCCGCACCCGCGGGCCCAACTCGTGTGACTCACCGACACTCCGGCCTCCGCCGATGATTGCTGCCCGCCGTCTGCCGCCTTCTCATAGCTTCTCGATCCGTATCGCCGTCGCCTTGAACTCGGCCGTGCCCGACTTCGGGTCCCATGCCTCGATCGTCAGCTTGTTCACGTCCACCTGCTCCGGGTAGTGGATGGCCATGAACGTCAGGCCGGGTCGCATCTCCGCGTCGATTCGGGCCGGGGCGGTCACGGTTCCCCGTCGGGAAACGACCTTCACCGTCTCCCCGTCGACGATACCCAGGCGCTCAGCGTCCTCGGGTGAGATGTCCAGTGTCGTGCCGTAGCGCAGCGGGGAATCGAACCCGCTCGACTGCACTCCTGTGTTGTAGCCGTCGAGGTGGCGGCCGGTGGTGAGTCGAATCGGGTACTCGTCGGTCAACGTGTCGACCGGAGGCACCCAGTCGACGGGGATGAACGGAGCGGGGTCCTTGACGTCGTCCTCCCACAGGCGGGCGTGGAGGAACTTCGTCCCCGGATGCCTCTCGTCCGGGCACGGCCACTGCAGACCGCCCAGTTCGTCGAGACGGCGATAGCTCATCCCGGCGTGGGCCGGGGACAAGGATCGCAACTCGTCCCAGATCTCCTCTGCCGTCGGATTGCCCCAGTCGGTGCCCATCGCCCGGGCCAGGTCGCTGATGATGGCGATGTCGGTGCGGGCTTCGCCCGGGGGCCGGAGGGCGGGGCGGACTCGCTGGACTCGTCGTTCTGACGAAGTGACGGTGCCTTCGCCCTCGACCCAGTCGGCGGCCGCCGGCAACACGACATCGGCGAGTTGGGCGGTTGCCGTCATGAAGATGTCCTGGACGACGAGGAAGTCGAGGCTGCGCAATGCCTCCACGGCGTGGATGGCGTCGGCTTCCGACTGCGCCGGGTTCTCGCCGATCACATACAGGCCGCGCAGCTTTCCGGCCGCCATCGCCTCGAACATCTGGGTGAGGTGCCAGCCCCGCTTGGGAGGGATCGACTTGCCCCACGATGCCTCGAACTTGGCGCGGGCTTCGGGATCCTCCACGTCGTAGAAGCCGGGCAGCCGGTTGGGCAAGGCCCCCATGTCGCCGCCCCCCTGCACGTTGTTCTGGCCCCGGATGGGAACCAGACCCGAGCCGTAACGGCCCACGTGGCCGGTGAGCAAAGCGAGGCTGATGAGGGCGAGGACGTTGTCGCTCGCCGTGTGGTGCTCGGTGATGCCCAGCGTCCAGCAGATCTGGGCGGTGGGGGCGGTGGCGTAGGCGATGGCGACCTCGCGGATCAGGTCACCGGGGATGCCCGTGATCTGCTCCGCCCTGACGAGGTCGTATTCGGCGACCTTCTCGGCGTATGCGTCGAATCCGGTCGTGGCCCGCTCGATGAACTCGCGGTTGTGGAGCCCTTCGTCGATGATCACCTTGGCCATGGCGTTCGCCAAGGCGATGTCGGACCCGACGTCGATGCCCAGCCACACGTCGGCCCACTGCGCCGACTCGCTGCGCCGGGGGTCGACGGCATACATCCGGGCGCCATTGCGCAAACCCTTCAAGAGGTGATGGAAGAAGATCGGGTGGGCATTGCGCGCGTTCGAACCCCACAGAAGGATCAGATCTGTGTTCTCGATCTCTTCGTAGGAGCTCGTGCCCCCGCCTGCTCCGAGCACAGTCACCAGACCGGTGACGCTGGGAGCGTGTCAAGTGCGGTTACACGAATCGATGTTGTTCGTGCCGAGGACGACCCGGGCGAACTTCTGAGCGAGATAGTTCGTCTCGTTGGTCGCCTTCGAGCAGCTGAACAGCCCGAGGGCGGTGCTGCCGTGGCGACTCTTCACCTCACTCAGGCCCCGGGCAGCCGCCTGCAGCGCCTCGTCCCAGCTCGCCGGCACGAAGTCTTCTCCGCGCCGGATCAGCGGGGTCGTCAGGCGAGGACGGCGCTGGGCCCTACGCATCCATCACCTCCTTTCCTCTTCCATCTTGGCATCCCCACCCGGTCAGGGTCGGCCGATGCCGCCCTTCAGATGTGAGGAATGAGCCGGCTCAATTTCTCGGCGGTCTCTACCAGCTTCTCGCCGATCTCATCGGCGGTCCCGGGAGCGGGAAAACGGTAGGAAGGGCCGTGGATGTGGATGGCCCCCACGAGCTTGCCGCGGGAGTCGTGGAGGGCGGTGGCCACCGAGCTCAACCCTTCCGTGTACTCCTCATACGCCCACACGTATCTGTCCTCGTGGACCCGGCGCAGCCGTTTACGGAGCTCCTCCGGGTCGGTGATGGTGGCGTCCGTGTAAGCGTTGAGCGGCCGTTCGAGGAATCTGTCCAGTCGGTCCTCGGGCCAGTGGGCGAGGATCACCTGGCCGGAGGGCACGGCGTGCATCGCCACTCGTTCGCCGGTCCAGTCCCGGACCTGGATGTCGTTTTCGGAGCTCACCTGGTCGATGTAGTGGACGCGATGACCGTCGGGCACGGAAAGTCCGGCGTCCTCGCCGGTCATCTCCGCCAGTTGTCGCAGGTAGGGACGGACGATCGAAACCAGGTTGGCGGTGGGGCTGGCCACGCCGGCGAGCTTGACGATCTCCGAGCCGATCCGATAGCGCCCGTCCTCGTCGGCCCGCTCGACGGCGCGGATCCCCTCCAGCGTGCGAACCAGGCGGGCGACGGTGCTCTTGGGCAGGTCCGTCCGTTCGGCCAACTCTGTGATCCCGAGATCACCGGCCATCAGCGCCTCCAACAGGCGGAACGCTCGAACCACGGACTGTACGTTGGGCATCGGCCCCTTCCCCTAGAGTGCAGCCTCAGGTTACTTCGCGGAATCGTTCCGTATGGCGGAACAAGGGGCATCGTTGACCAAAGAAGAGATCCGGCGCCAGATGAAGGCTCAGCCCCATCCCTCGCCCGATGTGAGGAGGCGGGTGGTGGAAAACGTCGAGCAGTGGCTGCGGGAGCGCTCTCCTTCGGTGGTCGTCGGGTTCCTGGCCATGGGCGACGAAATCGACATGAGCCCTCTGGTCGGGGCGCTGCCCGACATCCGCTTCGGCCTCACCCGCACCGCTCCCGGCTCGATGCTGACCGTGCACACATTCGACGGGCCGCGCGAGCAGCACCCGTATGGCTTCGAGCAGCCTCGCTCCGATGCCCCGGTCATCCAGTCGGACGAGATCGATGTCGTGTTGGTGCCGGGCCTCGCCTTTTCGCCCGACGGTCGTCGCCTGGGTCGCGGTGCCGGCTACTACGACCGTTTCCTCGCCACCATCGAGGCCATCAAAATCGGGTTGACGACGTCCGATCGCCTCCGTCCGGACATTCCCCTCGAACCCCACGACGTGACCATGGACTGGATCGCCACCGAAGACGGGGTTTTCGAGGTCGAGCGGCCTCTCGTTTGAGACTCCCGGCCCATCCCCTGTGGCCGTCGACTCGATAGGTTCTGGGACACGGTCGAAGGGCCGGGAGGGAGTGGTTCAAAGGGTGTCTGGGGCTGGGCGAGGCTCAGTTCCAGCCCCGCTGTTTCCTACCGGTGCTCGAGTCCGATGGAGGCTTCCCTCCGGCCTTGACTCGGGGCCGGAGGTGAAGGGCGACGGTTTCGGTTCCTGCCGCCGTCGTCTTGCTTGCCGATCGAGGGGTGGCCTTCGGGCCACCCTTCGGTCGTTTGCGATGGCGGCGGGGGCTGCCGCCTGCCGCCTGCCGCCTGCCGCCTAGAATTCCTCCCGTTACCTCACCGGACGGATCGTCCGCTGGCTCGGGCGCCGTGACTTTGCGCTACTTCGCGCTTGTCCGTATACTTGCCAACCGTGGTTTTCGCCACCTCTCCCCTCTCCTGAACGGGGCCAACGGCTGCGAGCAGGTTGATCTCCCGGGGGGTGGTCACCTTTTCGCGTAAGGAGTGAAATGCCGACGATCGAGCAGCTTGTCCGTCAGGGCAGGAAGCCGAAGAAGAAGAAGACCAAGACCGCTGGCCTCGCCGGCGCTCCCCAGCGCCGGGGTGTCTGCACCCGCGTCTACACCGTCACACCCAAGAAGCCGAACTCGGCTCTTCGGAAGGTGTGCCGCGTCCGTCTTTCTTCCGGCGTCGAGGTGACCGCCTACATCCCCGGAGAGGGCCACAACCTCCAGGAGCACTCGATCGTCCTCGTCCGCGGCGGTCGTGTCCGCGACCTCCCCGGTGTCCGCTACAAGGTGATCCGGGGTGCTCTCGACGCGGCCGGTGTGGCGGATCGCAAGCAGGCTCGTTCCCGATACGGCGCCAAGAAGGAGAGCTGAGATGCGCCGCGCCCCTGCCCAGAAGCGGCCGATCGAGCCGGATCCGGTATTCCGCAGTGTTCTCGTCTCCCAGGTCATCAACAAGGTCCTGTGGAGGGGCAAGAAGAACACCGCCCGCTCCATCGTCTATGACGCCCTCGAGCTCGTCGAGCGGCGTGCCAACCAGGATCCGGTGACCGTGCTCAAGCGGGCCATCGACAACCTGAAGCCCCAGGTCGAGGTGCGTTCCCGTCGAGTCGGCGGCTCGTCGTACCAGGTTCCGATGGAAGTTCCGCCCCGCCGTCAGAACACCCTGGCGATCCGGTGGCTGGTCGACTACGCCCGGCGCCGCAAAGAGCCAACGATGGCGCAGCGTCTGGCCAACGAGATCCTGGACGCTGCGAACAACACCGGAGCAGCCATCAAACGGAAAGAAGACGTCCACAAGATGGCGGAGTCCAACAAGGCGTTCGCCCACTACCGCTGGTAGCGGTTCCGGCCGGGTGAATCGCCGGCCCGCCTCCCGGAGTATCGAATCATGACCCAACAGCTGTCACGCCTGCGGCAAGTGCCCCTGGCCAGAACCCGGAACATCGGGATCATGGCCCACATCGACGCGGGCAAAACCACCCTCACCGAACGCATCCTCTACTACACCGGCCGTTCCTACAAGCTCGGCGAGGTCCACGAGGGCGCGGCGACGATGGACTGGATGGAGCAGGAGCAGGAGCGCGGCATCACCATCACCTCCGCCGCCACAACATGCGTCTGGCACGACCACCAGATCAACATCATCGACACCCCCGGTCACGTCGACTTCACCGTCGAGGTGGAGCGTGCTCTGCGCGTCCTGGACGGTGCCGTGGCCGTCTTCGACGGCGTCGCCGGCGTCGAGCCGCAGTCGGAGACGGTGTGGCGTCAGGCGGACCGCTACCGGGTTCCGCGTATCTGCTTCATCAACAAGCTCGACCGCACGGGCGCCGACTTCTTCGCCGACGTCGAGTCGATCCGCGACCGCCTCGGAGCGAGGCCGCTCGTCATGCAGCTGCCGATCGGCCGCGAAGCCGACTTCACGGGTGTCGTCGATCTCGTCGAGATGAAGGCCCACATCTGGAAGGGCGACGACGGCAAGCACTGGGATACCACCGACATCCCAGAGGACATGCGCGCCCAGGCCGACGAGTACCGAGAGGCCCTGGTCGAGGCTGTGGCGGAGACCTCCGAAGAGTTGCTCGAGTCCTTCCTCGAGAACGGCGACCTCTCCGTCGACGAGCTCAAGAAGGGCATCCGGGCCGCCACCATGACCCAGGAACTGGTGCCCGTGTTCTGCGGTTCGGCCTTCAAGAACAAGGGTGTCCAGCCCCTTCTCGACGCCATCGTCGACTACCTGCCGAGCCCCATCGACATCCCCGCCATCGAGGGCTTCAAGCCCGGCGACGAAGAGGTTCCGATGACCCGGGAGCCGTCGGACGACGCTCCGTTCTGCGCGCTGGCGTTCAAGATCATGTCCGATCCCCACGTCGGCAAGCTCACCTACTTCCGCGTGTACTCGGGCCACGCCTCGGCAGGGGACACCGTCCTCAACACCACCACGGGCAAGAAGGAGCGCCTCGGGCGTCTCCTCCGGATGCACGCCAATCACCGCGAGGACGTCCAGGACGTCTTCACCGGCGACATCGTCGCTGCCATCGGCCTCAAGAACACCACCACCGGTGACACGTTGGCCGACGAGCGGAACCCGATCCAGCTCGAGTCGATGGAGTTCCCCGCCCCGGTGATCTCCGTCGCCATCGAGCCGAAGACGAAGTCCGATGAGGAGAAGCTCTCCACGTCGCTCCAGCGTCTCGCCGAGGAGGACCCGACCTTCCTCGTCCGCACCGACGAGGAGACCGGCCAGACGATCATCTCCGGGATGGGCGAGCTCCACTTGGAGATCCTCGTCGACCGTCTCGTCCGGGAGTTCAAGGTGGAGGCGACGGTCGGCAGCCCTCAGGTGGCCTATCGGGAGACGATCCGTCGTCCCGTGGAGAACGTCGAGGGCAAGTACGTCCGTCAGTCGGGTGGTCGTGGTCAGTACGGCCACGTCATCATCAACCTCGAGCCCACGGGCCCGGGTGGCGGCTACGAGTTCGTCGACAAGATCACCGGTGGCCGTATCCCCAAGGAGTACATCCCCGCCATAGATGCCGGCATCGCCGACGCGCTCGAAAACGGCGTTCTCGCCGGGTATCCGATGGTCGATGTCCGTGCGATATTGGTCGACGGCTCGTATCACGACGTCGACTCCTCGGAGATGGCCTTCCGCATCGCAGGCTCCATGGCCCTCCAGGAGGCCGCCAAGCGCGCCGGCGTGAAACTGCTCGAGCCTGTGGCCGACGTCGAGGTCACGACGCCCGAGGAGTACATGGGCGACGTGATCGGCGACCTGAATGCCCGCCGGGGTAAGGTCGAGGGCATGATGCAACGGGGGAACTCTCAGGTCGTGAGAGCCCAGGTGCCGATCGCCGAGATGTTCGGCTATGCCACCGACCTACGCTCCAAGACGCAGGGTCGGGCCGTGTACACCATGCAGTTCAACTCGTATCAGGAGGTCCCCGACGCGATCGCTGAGGAGATCGTGTCGCGCCGTGGCTCGCGCTGAACAGTCGACACAGATAATCGCACGTTCCTGAATAGGAGGAAACTCAGAAATGGCCAAGGAGAAGTTTGATCGTTCGAAGCCGCATGTGAATGTGGGGACGATGGGTCATATTGATCATGGTAAGACGACGTTGACGGCGGCGAT
>Ga0207873_1000166_pt1 | contig 69524 bp, 68 predicted proteins | sample BGWIniCompost_FD_187373 | JGI IMG/M metagenome (GOLD analysis project Ga0207873, IMG submission 187373) | Cellulose adapted compost microbial communities from Newby Island Compost Facility, Milpitas, CA, USA - BGW Initial Compost (SPAdes)... ...
CCGGCCGATCGCGGTCCACTCGGCGTTGATGTCGCACGCGATCAGGAGGCCGTCCTCGGGGAGCGCGAGGGCGACCGCGAGCGCCGAGTAACCGGTATACGTGCCGATCTCGATGCATCGCCGCGCGCCGATCAGCTTCACGAGCAGCGCCATGAGGTGGCCCTGGTCGGTGCCGATCTGCATCTCGCTCTCTGGCAGCGGCAGCGTTGCGGCCCGCAGCCGCGCGAGCGCTTCGGCCTCCGGCCGTGACGAGCGGAGGACGTATTCGTAGACCTCGGCGGGAACGAGGCGGGTTCGTTTGCTCACGGATCTACTCTAGCAAACGATGCGGGCGCGTGCCGCAAGCATGGAAATAAATACAGACCTTGAGAGAAATTTGTCGAATCGAGACGAATTATCGGGTCGAGATTGATATATTCATCGGCTTAGCGTCTCCGCTGGCGCAGGGCGGAGTCGATTCGTCGGGAAGCATCATGCGAACGGAGGAATCCCCGATGGAGAAGATGAAGACGGCTTCGTGTACGATTCCCCTGTGGACGCTGGCGATCGCAGGGCTCGCCGCGGCCGCCGGATGCGCGTCGCAGCCCGAGCTTCGAGCCGCTTCGAGCGCTCCCACCGTGAATCTGGTCACGATCAACGACCAGGTGCTCCTCACCCCGGACGCGGGGCTCTCGCTGAGCGCCGTCGAAGGAGTCGGGGGAGACGAGGAGGTTTGCCGAAGGGTGGAAGTCACCGGAACCCGGTTCCCGCAAACCGTGTGTAAACCGGCGAGCGAATGGAACGACTTACGTAGACGGCAAAGGGCCGACGGCCAGGAGTTCATTCGCCAGACGATGGAGAATGCGGCGACCGTGAACCGGAATACCACCGGACCCACGCCCGAAGGGGCTCGGCTCTACTGAGACCTACTCGCGTTCCTCGACTCTGAATACGAGCTCTGGATCGAGCAGGTCGCCTGACGGCGCGTCGTGCTCGGCTTCGCCGTCGGTCAGCGCACCTCGCCGCTTGCGGGACTCGGTGTCGTTCCAATCGCCGTCCGATAGCAGCTGGTTGATCGTGTTGTCGCCCGGACCGAGCGGGCTCTTCGCGCCGGACGGCGTGCGCCGCCCGTTGAACGACAGCATATCGCGCAGCCGGTCGCGCATCGCGGTGACCTGGGTGAGCTCGTCCTCGGTTTTCGCGAGCCTGGACCTCAGCTCGGCCAGCTCCGATTCCGCGGCGCGGCAGCGCTCACGCGCGTCCGCGAGCTGTTTCGAGTAGCTCTTCTCGAGCACCTGGAGCCTGAACTCGAGGTTCGTGACTGCGTCGAGCAGGGCCTTCGATCGCTCTTGCTCGGCGCCGAGCTCTTGCTCGAGGCGGGCGATCGTCGCGTCGCGCTCGTCCGGCTCGTCCGCGGCGGAAGAACGCCTCGCCGCGGTCGCCGCGGCTCTCGCGGCCGACGACGCGCGGGCCGCCTGCGCCGATAAGGTCGCTTTCGCGGCCGACACCGCTCGCGCCGCGATGCCCAGGAGCCCCGCGTGCTCTTCGATACCGTCCCGTTCGCTCATGCCCGGCTTTCGTAGGCTGGTCGAGAGAGGCTAGCCAGAACCTGACCGGCCCGGCGTGAAGCCGTTCACGAAGACGGTCGCCGGGAACGGCGGCGCGAGCCCGATCACGCTGCTATCCTTGTGCGCCCTCTCGCTGATCGGTTCATGCCTTGTCTCCGCGCGACCGTACCCTGCGGCCCGTCCTCGGCGTCGTCCTGAAGATCGTCTCCGTCGTGTTTCTCGGCACGATGGCGGCCTGCGTGAAGTATCTCGGCGACGCCGTGCCGAGCGGTCAGATCATCTTCGTACGGGGACTCATCTCGGTCGCCGTGCTCGCATTGATCGCCTGGCGGGTCGAGGGTCTGCATCTGCTGAAAACCCGCAACGTCCGCTCGCACGCGCTGCGCTCGCTGTGGGGCACGGCCAGCATGTTCTGCCTGTTCACGGCGCTCACGATGATCCCGTTCGCCGACGTCACCGCGATCACGTTCACGACGCCGATGTTCCTCACCGTGCTCGCGATGCTGTTTCTCGGCGAGCGAATCCACGCGTACCGCTGGTCGGCCCTCGTGATCGGCTTCGTCGGCGTGCTGATCATGGTCGGTCCGCATCTTTCGTTCGACGGAGGAAATTTTCTCGGGGCGCTCGTGGCGCTCGCCGCGGCCGTGTTCGCGGCGCTCGCGTTGATGTTCCTGCGGAGCATGAGCGGCGGAGAGCACGCGATCACGATCACGTTCTACTTCTCGCTGACGTCGATGGTTTGCGGCGGGCTGACCGCGGTCGCAGGGTGGCCGTGGCCGTCGGCCGAGCAGTGGGCCGTCATCGTCGGCGTCGGCGTCTTCGGCGCGCTCGGGCAGTTGCTGTTGTCGTATTCGTACCGCTTCGCCGAGGCCTCGACCATCGCACCGCTCGACTACGCGAACCTCGTCGTCGCGGTGCTGTACGGGTATTTCCTGTTCGACGAGATTCCCGGCCTTTCGACCTGGATCGGCGCCCCGCTCGTCGCCGCCGCCGGGCTGATCATCCTGTGGCGCGAGTACCGCCGCTCGATCGCGCGCGGGCTCGCTGCCGACCCGGGCGGCGTCGCGAGGTAGAATCGCCTCCTCGCCGGAATGCGCAGCTGTCGGGGGAATCAGTGGAGCTCGAAACCGAGATCGAGGCGCGGGGCGCGACCTTTCGGCTCGCGGGGCACTACGAGCCGGAGTTTCGCCCGGTCGTCGATGCGTTCATCGAGAACTTCCGCGTCGAGGACGAGGTGGGCGCGTCGTGCTCGATCGTGCTCGGCGGCCGGACGGTCGTCGACGTCTGGGGCGGCTGGCGCGACGGCGCGATGACGAGACCGTGGGACGCGCCGACGACGGTCTGCATGATGTCGGTCGCGAAGGGCATCACGGCGATTTGCTTCAACATGCTGATCGACCGCGGTCTCGTCGACCCCGACGCGTACGTCGTCGAGTACTGGCCCGAGTACGGGCAGAACGGCAAGGAGAAGACGCGCGTCCGGCACATCCTCGACCACACGGCGGCCGTGCCGGTGCTGACGACGAACCCGCTCTGGCCCGGCGCGATGATGGACCGCGAGGCGATCGTCAAGGCGCTCGAGGTGCAGGAGCCGCTGTGGGAGCCGGGCACGAAAGCCGCGTACCACGTGCATCACCAGGGCTACCTGCTCGGCGAGATCATGCGGCGCGTCTGCGGCAAGACCGTCGGCCCGTTTCTGCGGGAGGAGGTCGCCGGCCCTCTCGGCGCCGAGTACTACATCGGCGGCATGACGGAGGCGGAGCAGGCGAACGTCGCCGAGATCATGCCGAACATGAACGCCACGCTGTTCGCCGCGAAGGACGGCGTCGACCAGACCTCGCTGCGCGCGCTCGCGTTCAAGCAGAACCCGCCCGAGCCGTGGCACGTGACGCTGAACAAGCCCGAGTGGCGCGTCGTCGAAATCGCGAGCGGCAACGGCCACGGCAACGCGCGCGGCGTCGCGCGGATCTACGGCGCGCTCGGCAACGGCGGAACGCTCGACGGGGTGACGCTGATGTCACGCGATCAGATCGAGGCGATGATCACGCTGCAGCACGAGCAGGTCGAAGCGCTGCAGGATCGTCCGTACCGCCAGGCGCTCGGCGTGCTGTTGAATCACCCCGAGTGGGTCTACATGGGTCCGAACATGCGCAGCTTCGGGCACCACGGGATCGGCGGCTCGATCGGATTCTGCGACCCGGATGCCGGCATCGGCTTCTCGTACGCGTGCAACAAGCTGCACGCGGTCGGCACGAACGGCCCGCGCGCGCGGCGTCTGATCGACGCGCTCTACAGCTGCGAGCTCTGATCGGCGCTCGAGCGGCGTTCGCGCGGATCAACCGGCGGCGGAGACGCCGCCGTCGACGTTGAAGATCTCGCCGTGGACGAAGCTCGCGTCGTCGCTCAAGAGGAACGCGATCGCCTTCGAGTTGTCCTCTTCCGTGCCGTTGCGGCGTAGCGGAATGCGCTGCGCGCGCTTCTCGTACTCTTCCGGGCTGTTCAAGCCCATTCCGCCCGGCGTCGGAATGGACGCCGGCGAGACCGCGTTGACGCGGATCTTGCGCGGGCCGAGCTCGGCCGCCATGACTCGCGTGAACGCGACGACCGCGCCCTTGACCGCGCTGTAGGCCGACGTGTTCGGGAATCCGCGCGACGCCACCGGCGAGGCGAGGTTGATCAGGCTCGCGCCGCGCTCGGGATCGTAGTGGGCGAGCAACGCTTGCGCGGACCAGAACAAAGCCTTGATGCCGACGTCGAGCATCGCGCCGAGCCGTTCCGGCTCGACCTGCTCGACGGGGCAGTAGTGAAGAATCATCGCGTTGTTGACGATCGCGTCGATGCGTCCGCCGACCTTGGCGAACTCGGCCGCGGTGCGTAAGAAGGTCTCGCGGTCGCCGACGTCGCCCTCGTACGCGAAAGTCTTGCCGCCGGCATTGGCGATGTCGCCGGCGACGGCGCGCGCGTTGCCGCCGTCGATGTCGACGACGCCGACGGTCGCGCCGAGCATTGCGAGGTGGCGGGCGAGGTGCGCGCCGAGGCCGCGGCCCGCGCCGGTGATCAGGACGTGCTTGTCGTCGAAGTTGTAGCTCATCGTCGTTTCGTTCCGGGTCCGCAATCGCCGATTCGCGGCGCAAGACGCCGCCCGGGCGGACTATAGCTCAACGCGGCCGAGGCGTGCCTGGGTTGCGCGAGGCGTCGTCGCCTTTCGGCAAACCGCAATTTCGCGGCCGACGTTCCCCTCGAGGTTTGTGAGCTAGAATCCCGAGCTCGAGGCCGAGCAAGCGGCCGCGCCCTCGGGGGATTGGGATGGCCCTTCAGCATTCGCCACAGATCGACGAGACGGCAATCGTCGCGAAGATGGATTTCTGCATTCCCGGGGAGAAGGTCATCTTCTACCCGGCAGACCGCGCCCGGTCGCGGTGGCCTTACCGTCCGCACGAGGTGAAAATCTACGACGCGCGGGCGGTCAAGGATCAGCTCGACCTCGAGCGCAGCGGCTTCGTGCTCGTCGAGCGGGAATCGGCCGTCGAGAATTTCTACGACCCGGAGGAGGTCGAGCGCGTCTATATCCCCGAGGTCACCGCCCTCGTCCAGGAGCTTACGGGCGCGGACAAGGTCATCACGTTCGGCACGATGGTGCGCAGCTCGGCGGCCGACAAGCAGGGGCATCTGCCCGCGTTCGGCGCCCACGTCGACTACGGCGACCGCACGGTCCGGGAGTACGCCCGCCGCGTTCTCGGTGACGAGGAAGCCGAACGGTGGCTGCGCGGACGGTACGTGCTGATCAACGTCTGGCGGCCGATCAAGACCGTGTACAGCGCGCCCTTCGCGGTATGCGACGCGAGCACCGTCGCCGCGTCGGACCTGAACGACAGCGAGGTGCACGGCGGGCTCGGCGATCCGAACCGGCCGCCGCTCTACGGCTACTCCGTGAGCTTCAACCCGAACCAGCGCTGGTATTACGTCCCCGAGATGCGTCCGGACGAGGTGCTGGTCTTCAAGCTGTTCGACTCCGACTCCGCGCGCGTCCAGTGGACGGCGCATAGCGCTTTCGAGCATCCTCATACCCGTCCGGACGCGCCGCCGCGCGAGAGCATCGAGATCAGAACGATCTCGTTCTTCGCGCCGTGAGCGCGCGCCGCGCCCAGGCGCGGCGACGAGCGCGACAACGAAGAAGAGGGGGAGGATGCGCTTCGACGAGATCAGGGCCGCGCTGATGGCGCGGCCGATGACGGGCTATCAGATCGGGGCCGTCGCGATCGGCGTGCTCGTCAACATGATGGACGGCTTCGACCTCCTCGCGATCTCGTTCGCGGGCCCCGCGATCGACCGCGAATGGCAGCTCGGCGCGGAGCGTCTCGGCGTGCTGTTCAGCGCGGGCCTGTTCGCGATGGCCGTCGGCGCGTTCGGGCTGAGCTGGCTCGCCGACGTGCTCGGGCGCCGCACCGCGACGATGATCAATCTCGCGTCGATGACGATCGGCATGACGATCGCCGCTTTGGCTTCGTCGTTCTCGATGCTGCTCGTCGCCCGGGTCTTCACCGGGCTCGGCGTCGGCGCGATGACGGCCGCGATCGGCTCGCTGGTCATCGAGTACGCGTCGAAGCCGCGGCGCGAGGTCGCGCTCGGTTTCGTGACCGGCGCGTTCCCGTTCGGCACGATCGTCGGCGGCATCGTCGCGACGTGGCTGCTCGAGATCGGCTGGCGCACCGTGTTCGGCTTCGGCGCAGTGATGACGCTGCTCTTGATCCCGCTCGTGTGGTGGCGCTTGCCCGAGTCGCTCGATTTCCTGCTCGGCAAGCAGCCGCGCGATGCGTTGCGCCGTGCGAACCGCGAGCTCGAGCGGCTCGGCTTCGCGCCGCTCGAGGCGCTGCCGCCGAGAACGGACGTCGTCGATACGAAGGACGCCTCGCTGCTCGACGTCGTGCGTCCGCCGGTGCTCGCGAGCGCGGTGCTCGCGTGCCTCGGCTACTTCGGCTTCATGACGTCGCAGTATTTCATCCTGAACTGGATGCCGTCGCTGATGGTCGATGCCGGTTACACGGATGCCGGTGCGATCTCGTTCTCGATCATCACGAATATCGGCGCGATCTTCGGCTGCGCGATCGTCGGCCTGTTCACCGCGAGGTGGGGCGTGCGCGCCGTCACGGTATCGATGCTGATCATCATGGCGGCCGCGATCGCGGCGTTCGGCACGTTGCCGCTCGACGCCGTCCAGCTGATTCGCACGTCGTCGTTCTTCATCGGCTTCGCCGCCTTCGCGACGGCCGTCGGCATCTTCTCGATCATGGCCGCAGGGTATCCCGCGCACGTGCGCGGCACGGGCATCGGCCTCGCGTTGACGTCCGGGCGGCTCGGCTCGGCGTTCGGCGCCTACCTCGGCGGTCTGCTGCTCGCGCTCGGTCTCACGCGCTCGGAGCTTTGCGTGGTGCTGGCCTTGCCCGCGGTCGTGGCCGCCGCGGTGGTCGCGGTGCTCGCGCGGCGCAACGCCGTCGACGCGACGGCGCCGGTCGGCGAGCCGGTCGCCGCGGATTGACGAGGCACGGGGAGTCGCTCTCCTCGCCATAGAGCCGCGCTCTCGACTTCGCTCGTGCGGCGCCTGCGTTGCTCGCGCGCCCGTCGGCGCTCGTTCCCCCTTTCGTGCGTGCGCTTCGCTTGCGCGGCCTGCGGCTTTCGCCGAGACTACGAGCGGCCGACGCGGGACGATAACGAATCGACAAATATCGCGCGGCTGGTGGGGCCGCAACGGCCCTGGACGAGAATCATCTGTGGGGGGAGGCGTTCAATGTCCATGCTCGCAGCGCTTACGGTCTCCATCGGCGTGCTCGCCGTCGTCGCAACCTGGCTCTTCCTGGGTCCGCTCGCCGCGTTCCAGGCTCAAGTCTGGCAGGCGTTCATCGCGTGGGCCTGCTTCTATCACAGCGGCGGGAAATTGGCCGGCGTGCGCGCCGCGGCGATCGGCATGAGCTTCGGCGCCGTCGTCGGCGTCGCGTCGGTTCTGCTCGCGCAGCAGCTCGGCGCGCTCGGCGAGCTCGCCGCGCCGATCGCGGTCGGTATCGGCGCGTCGGTGATCGTGCTCGCGTCGAAGATCCCGGTGCTTTCGACGATCCCGGCGAGCGTGTACGGCTTCGCGGCGGTCGCCGGCTTGATCCTGCTCGGCGGCGAAGGGATGACGGCGACGAAGGCGCTCGTGCCGACGATCGTCTCGATCGTGATCGGCACCGCGTTCGGCTACGTCTCGGAAGCGCTCGCGGGTGCGCTGACGAAGAAGGCCGCGGCCCCGGTCGGCGACGCGGCCGGCTGACCGCGCTTCGTGCCGCCGGCGAACTGGCGCCGGCGGCGCGTGCCGAAGCCGTCGGCAGACGCGAGTTGCCCAATCGGCCTTCGCGGGACCGCGCTGCGGCTTGCCGTTGAGTTCAGCGCCGTCGAGGCGGGCGTGGTGCAATCAGCCTTTGCGGGACCGCTGCAAGCACGTCCGTGTGCGCTGCGGGCTCGCCATCCCTGGCTCGCACGCTCCCGCAAAGGCTGATTGCACCACGCCCGCTTCAGCGCCCCGCGAACCATGGAGCGCGCCGCACCGATTCGGCGCGGTCCCGCGAAGGCCGATTGGGCAACTCGGTCGATGCGTCCGCGCGAGGGGCCTCTCGCTATACCCTCGCTGCGACGCCCCAGATCAGCGAAGAAGTCGCCTTTCCGAGCGGTCGCGCCGCGCGCGCGAAGACGCTGCGTCCGCGGCGCGCGTCAGTTGCGTCAGTTGTCGCCGTTGTCGTCGTCTTCCATGAAGCGGTCGACCGACATCTGAAGCCATTCCATGAACGGGAAATTCGTCCCCGCGTTCTCCTCGCCGACGAAGCGAGGGCTCGTCGTCTGGATGTAGTTCGGCACGACCGTGTTGCCCTCGTGGCACGCGTACTCGAAGATCTCGTAGCCGTCGTTGCGCGTCCACGGATACGCGATCTTGAACGGCGCGGTCAGCACCTCGGGATCCTCGACCCACGCCTCGTACTGAATCGTGTCGGGCCCGGTCCGCGTGAGGCGCTCGACGATGCGCAGCGACTTGCTCGTCGGGATCGGCGGGTTGCTCGGGCCGACGATGACCATCGGCGATTCGCCGTTGAAATTGGTCGTCTCGATGACGAGCGAGTCGCCTTCCCAGCGGCCGCGCGACTCACCCATCCAGTGCTGCATCCCTTGCGGCAGCGGCGGACGGCCGTCGACGGGGATCACGCGCGTCTCGTGAATCATCTCGAGGCGCATGACGACATAGCCCGGCGACTGGTAGATCTCGAGGCCGTTATTGTACGGGAACGGGACCATCGATGCCGGCATGCCGCGCGTGATGCAGCGATCGAGCGCGTTGAAATCGGAGATATCGTCGAAGATGTCGCCGTTCCAGCTGCTCTTCATCGTCGCCGCGCGTGCCCGACCTTCCTCCGTCAGCGGCGGAATGCGGCCGTTCGCGGGCTCGACGATCAGCGACGTCTGACGCAGCGGCCTGCCCCACTCGAACCAGTGACCGGAGCCGAGCCTGCCGGCTTCCTGCTCGCGATCGTAGAGGCCTGCCGAGACTGCGGCTTCCCGGAGCGCGGCCTCGTATTCGTCGTCGGTGAGGAAGGCCTTGGTGCCGAGCGCCTCGGGGCGCTGCATCGGCGTGCCGCCGACGTCGAGCGGCCAGCGGCCGCGAAGATCCGGATCTCCCCACGACGTGCGCGGAACGGTCCAGCCGCTATTGCGATCAGCGGATTGCGCGGAAGATGCGGCGTCGTCGGACGGCGCTTCGGAGCAGGCAGCGAGCGCCAATGCGAGCGACGCCGAGAGCGTGCCGATGGAAGTGTTTCGATGGTTCATGTTGGTCGCCCTCGCGCTGTCCGCGCCGGCCGAAGCCGGAGCCGAGGAAGCATAGGCAAGCCGCGCTTTTGCTGTCAAAATCCGCGCCGTTCTCGCCGCGCAACGGAGATTGACGGAGGAAACGATCAGGATGCTCGATCGACGATGCCTCGCCCGCTTCTCGTGGCCCCGACGTTCGTCCGCGCGGCACCCGATGGTCGCCGCAGCCCGTCGCTCTCGCATGCGAGACGCGTTCGCGTCCGTGCTCATCGGATGCATCGCGCTTCTATCCGCCTCGAGCGCCGCAGCCCAGGAGCGTCCGGAAAGGATTCTGGACAAGCCGAATCTCAACGGCATCTGGAAGGCCATCGGCACGGCGCATTGGAATCTCGAGCCGCATTCGGCGGAGGCGATCGACGAGTTCTGGCAGCTCGGAGCGATCGCGGCCATTCCGGCGGGGAAGGGCGTCGTCGAAGGCGGCGAGATCCCGTATCTGCCCGAGGCGCGCGCGAGGCGCGACGCGAACCGGGCGGCATGGCCCGAGGCCGATCCCGAGGCGAAATGCTTCTTGCCGGGCATTCCGCGCGCGAACTACATGCCGTATCCGTTCCAGATCGTCCAAGGCGACGACGACGACATTCTGTTCATCTACGAGTACGCGAGCGCGAATCGCGTCGTGAACATCAAGACACATCGCCCCGCGCCGATCGATACGTGGATGGGCGTATCGAACGGTCGGTGGGAAGGCGATACGCTCGTCGTCGAGACGACGGGCCTGAACGGCGAGACGTGGCTCGACCGCGCGGGCAACTTCGCCGGCGCCGGCGCGACCGTCACCGAGCGCTTCACGCTGATCGACGACAGCCACATGCGCTACGAGGCGACGATCGACAATCCGGCCGTGTTCTCGCGTCCGTGGACGATTCGTCTCGTGCTCTATCGGCTCGTCGAGCCGGACGCGCAGCTCTTCGAGTTCCGGTGCATACCGTTCTCCGAGCGGCTGCTGTACAAGCACGTGTTGCCCCCGAGGGAGTGATCTCGTCGATGCTGCGACGCGGCGGTGAGCCCGCCGCGCGAGGATAAGTTGTCAGGAGGATGTGATGCGCCGTGCTCTGCTCGTTCCAACGTCGGTTCTGATCGCGATCTTGGCCGGTTGCGGTCAAGGGGCATCCGAGCGCGCGTCCGTCGACGGCGGCACGTCGCCCGCGTCGAGCGGTGCGGAATCCGCCGCGGCCGTCGCCGGAGAGCGATATGTCGTCGATCCGGCCGCGTCCGAGGTGTACTGGAAGATCGGGAAGGCGGGCCTCATGGCCCGGTTCGGCCACAACCACGTGATCTCCGCCGAGACCTTCTCGGGCGCGGTGACGCTGGATCCGCAAAATCTGTCCGCGTCGCGGTTCGAGCTCGAGTTTCCCGTCGGAGAGTTCGTGATCGACGATCCGGAGCTCCGCGCCCGATTCGGTGAGGACTTCGCGAGCGTCCCGAGCGAGGAGGACAAGGCCGGCACGCGCCGCAACATGCTGAGCGAGGCACTGCTGAACGGCGACGCATATCCGCACGTGCGTGTGCGCGGCTCGGGCCCGGAGGCCGCGGGCGTCCCCGGCACGCTTCCGGTCGAGATCGAGATCGTCGGGCGCACCGTCCGGCTCGAGCTGCCCGGCGAGGTCACGATCGGCGACGGCTTCGTCGAGGCGAGCGGCGAGTTCGCGCTCGATCATGCGGACCTCGGGCTCACCCCGTTCAGCGCCCTCGGCGGCGCGCTGCAGGTTGCCCCGACGATCGAGTTCTCGTACCGAATCCGCGCGAACAAAGCGAACTGAGCGGACGAGACGCCGAGCGCCCGCACGACGGTCCGGCTAGCGGGGGTAGGCGTCGCGCGAGATCGTCAGGGCCGCACGGCATCGCGTACGATTCGGGCATGCGCATGCCGACCGTACGATGAAGCTGCCGCCTCCGCCCGACTTGCCCGCCGAGCTCGCGGATCGCTTCCGCCGCGTCGCCGCTCGGCTCGCCGATGTGCCGCACGAGCTCCCGGCGGAGCTGTTACCGAGCGCTTCCCGCGTCGTTGCGATCAGCGATTTCGTCGCGTCGGTGCTCGCGCGGCATACCGACGCATTGATCGAGCGGCTCGAGGATCCAGCGCCGCTCGATGCCCGCGACCTCGCCGCGCGGCTCGACGTCGCAGGGCTCGGCGAGACCGACGCGATGGCGACGCTGCGCCGGGTTCGCCACGTCGAGATGGCGCGGCTCGCGTGGCGGGATCTGAGCGGTCTTTCGACGCTCGACGAGAGCCTCGAGGATCTGTCGAAGCTCGCGGACGTCTTGATACGCGCGTCGCTCGCGCACGCCGCGGAACGCCTCGAGGCGCGCTTCGGCCGGCCGGTCGACGCGGAAGGCCGCGCCGCGCCGCTGCTCGTGCTCGCGATGGGCAAGCTCGGCGGCCGCGAGCTCAATTTCTCGTCCGACGTCGACCTCGTGTTCCTGCATCCGGACGGAGCGCGGCTCGAAGGCCGCGACGACGACGTGGAGGAGTACTACCGGCGGCTCGCGCAGTTTCTGATCCGCACGCTCGATCATCGGACCGACGACGGCATCGTGCTGCGCGTCGATACTCGGCTTCGGCCTTTCGGTCAGAGCGGGCCGCTCGTCGTCGGGCTCACGGCGTTCGAGGCCTATCTCGTGCAGCATGCGCGCGATTGGGAGCGCTACGCGTACGTGAAGGCGCGGCTGCTGACCGGCGAGGAGTACAGACCCGCCGTCTTCGACGAGATCCTGACGCCGTACGTCTACCGCCGTTATCTCGACTACGGCGTCTTCGATGCGCTGCGGCAGATGAAGCGGCTGATCGAGCAGGAGGTCGCGCGCAAGGAGATGGCCGACCACGTGAAGCTCGGCCCGGGCGGAATTCGCGAGGCCGAGTTCATCGTGCAGGCGTTCCAGCTCGTGCGCGGCGGCCGAGATCCGCGTCTGCGCACGACTTCGTTCAAGCGCGCGCTCGAGGCGCTCGCCGGCGAGCGCGAGCTCGGGCCCGAGAGCGTTCGCCGCCTCGCCGCCGCGTATGATTATCTGCGCACCGTCGAGAATCGGCTGCAGGCGATCGACGATCGGCAGACGCACATGCTGCCGGCCGATCCCGAGAACCGAGCCGTGCTCGCGTACGCGCTCGGCGAGCCCTCTTTCGACGCGTTCATGAGCCGCCTCGCCGAGCATCGCCGCGTGGTCGAGGCCGAGTTCGAGCGGATCGCGTGGGACCGGCGCGGTCAGCGCGAGCGCGGCTCTGACGAGCCCGCCGACGCGGAGCTCGAGGCGTGGGACGCGGGGGATATCGCCGCGGTGCTCGCCGGCACGCCGTTCGCGGGACGCGCCGACATCGAGGAACAGCTCCGCGCGCTTCGCGGCGGCAACCTGTATCGTCGCATGGACGAGCAGAGCCGGCGCCGCCTCGCCGCGGCCGTGATCCGCACGATCGAGCCGCTCGCGGCGACGGCCGATCCGAACGAGACGCTGAAGCGCGTGCTCGCCGTCTATCAGTCGGTTTGCCGCCGCAGCGCGTATCTCGCGCTGCTCAACGAGAACGCGGCCGCGCTCGATCGGCTCGTGTCGCTCGCGAGCCAGAGCGCGATGCTCGCCCGCCGGATCGCCGAGCATCCGCTCTTGCTCGACGAGCTGCTCGACGCACGCATCCTCGAGCAGCCGCCGACGCGTGAAGACTTCGCCGCGATGCTCGAGCAGCGCGCCGCCCGTGCCGGCGCCGATATCGAGGCGCGGCTCGAGGCGATGCGCGAGTTCCAACGCACCGCGGTGTTCCGCGTCGCGATCGCGGACCGGCTCGGACGACTGCCGCTGATGAAAGTCAGCGACCGGCTGACCGATATCGCCGAGCTCGTGCTCGAGTTCGCGCTCGAGACCGCGTGGAACGAGCTCGTCGCGAAGCACGGTGTGCCGATGTACGGCGAGCCGCCGAATCGAAAGGAAGCGGGCTTCGCGGTCATCGGCTACGGCAAGCTCGGCGGGCTCGAGCTCGGCTACGGCTCCGATCTCGACCTCGTGTTCCTTCACGACTCGAGCGGCAGCCGCCAGGAGACGAACGGCTCCCCGCCGCTCGACAACGCGCGGTTCTTCTCGCGGCTCGTGCAGCGCCTGATCCACTTCCTGACGATCCAGACGAGCTCGGGCCGGCTGTACGAGGTCGACACGCGGCTCCGCCCCGACGGGCGCGCGGGCCTGATGGTCGCGAGCCTCGAGAACTTCCGGCGCTACCAGCGCGAGGAGGCCTGGGTGTTCGAGCATCAGGCGCTGCTCAGGAGCCGCGCTTTGGCGGGATCGAAGACGATTCGCGACGCGTTCGAGGCCGAGCGGCGCGAGATCCTGACGCGCTACGTCGACCGCGCGAAGCTCGAGGACGAGGTGGTACGCATGCGCGCGCGCATGCGGGCCGAGCTGTCGCAAGGCGGCGCGTCCGGCTTCGATCTCAAGCAGGACGCGGGCGGGATCGCGGACATCGAGTTCCTCGTCGACTATCTCGTGCTGCGCCATGCCGGCGAGCATCCCGAGCTCGTCGAGTACCCGGACAACGTCCGACAGCTCGAAGGGCTCGCAGCCGCGGGCCTGCTGCCCGTCGAGCGGGCCGAGGCGCTGAAGGAGGCGTATCTCGCCCTCCGGCGCAAGGTCCACGACCTCGCGCTCGACGAGCGCGGACGCGTGATCCCGGCGGACGAGATGACCGAGGTCCGGGCGTTCGTGATCCGCTGCTGGGAGGAGGTGTTCGGCCCGGGCTCGATCGGTCCCGTATAATCCGCGCTCCCCTACAAGGAGGCCCGAGACGTGCGCGAACGCCACGGCAGAGTAAACGAGGCGTTGGAGACGCCGAACGCGAAGTGGGAGTACACGGTCACGCGGGACGATTTGCCGCTGCACTGCCCGCTGCCCAGCATGTACCTGTGGAACTCGCATCCGAAGGTCTATCTGCCGATCGAGGCGACCGGCGAGGCGAAGTGCCCGTACTGCAGCGCGACCTACAGGCTCGTGGATTAGGCCGTCCTGAATGACCGTCAGTCCCGCCCGGCACCACTCACCTGCGGAAGCCGGCGCCGGCATCGTCGTCTCGACGGAGTCCGCGGGTCTCGGCAACCGGCTGAAGTCGTGGGTATCGGCGATGCGCTTGTCGCCGCGCGCGCTCGTCGTGTGGCCGGTGACGCCGAACATGCCGGCGCGCTTCTCCGACCTGTTCGCGAACGACTGCGAGGTCGATGCCGTGCCGGAGGCCGCGAGCGTCTACTCGTCGTGGCGGCTCGCGGTGCTGCCGGAGGACGAGACGCACTTGCCGCCGGGATTCGCGACGGCCGGTGCCGGCGCGCATCCGCTGATCCGCGCCATCGGCAAAGCGTGGTGGAAGCTCCGGGGCTGCCCGGACGACCGCTACCGCTACATGCTGTTTCCGAAGACCCATTCGTCGCGCACGACGCGCGCCGACGCGCGTCACATCGACTTCGAGTACGGCCGTATTCCGCAGCCGATCCGCGACGCTTACGTGCCGCTGTTCGCCCGTATCGCCGTTCGGCCCGAGATCGTTGCGCGGCTCGATGCCTGGGCCGCAGACGTCGGCATCGACGCCCGCACGGTCGGCGTGCAAATTCGCACGTGGCGCGACGACTCGCGCCGCCACGCGAAGTACCATCGCGCGGCCTTCGGCCGCCTGCTGCGGCTGATGGAGCGGGAGCCCGAGCCGACGAGATTCCTCGCGGTCGCCGACGACGACGGCGTGCTGAAGGCGCTCGTCGAGCGGTTCGGCGCGGCCCGGGTGCTCACCTTTCCGCGCCGCACGCCGCGCGCCGAGAGCTGGGCCTCGCCGGCCGGGATCGCCGAGGATCTGACCGACATGCTGCTGCTCGCGCGGACTCGGCGCATGTTCGTGAGCTACTTGAGCACGTTCGGCGAGGCGGCATGGTGGCTCGGCGGCGCGAACGCCGAGATCACCGTCTTCTAGCTCGGGTCGAAAGGGCACCGATGTCGCTGACGAGAAAGACGCGAGGCCGGCCGTTCTGCTGGCTGTTCAACCTGCGTGCGCTGACGCGCGGCGTCGATACGAGAATGCGGTACGACGCGGCGTCGCGCCGCTTCCGCGCGGTCTCGAAGCGGCACGCGTTGTGGTTCGCGCACGAGGGACAAGCCTACTACGCGTGCAAGCGCGGGATCGAGCGCCGCCTCGAGATTCTCGGCGAGACGTATTTCTTGTCGCGCATCCCGTTCTCGCGCGGCGACTTGGTCGTCGACTGCGGCGCGAACGTCGGAGAGCTGAAGCACTGGTTCGTCGAGCGCGGCCTCGACGTCGAATACGTCGGCATCGAGCCGGCGCCGCTCGAGTACGCGTGCATGAAGGACAACGTCGCGCCGTCTGCGGCGTGGAACGTAGGCCTGTGGCACGAGGACGGCGAGATGGAGTTCTATCTGTCGTCGCAGATGGCCGATTCGTCGCTCATTCGCCCTCCGCGGTACGAGCGCATCGTGAAGGTGCCCGTGCGCCGGCTCGACAGCCTGCTGCCCGATCGCCGCATCAAGCTGCTGAAGCTCGAGGCGGAGGGGGCCGAGACGGAAGTGATCCTCGGCGCGAGCGGCATCCTGGACAACATTGACTACATCTCCGCGGACGTCGGCTGGGAGCGGGGCGTCGAGCAGGAGACCACGCTGCCCGCCGTGACGAACCTTCTGCTCGGGCGCGGCTTCGAGCTCGTCGCGGTCGGCCGGAAGCGGTTGACCGCGCTGTACCGGAACACGGCGCGGAGCGGCCGATGAGCGCGATGTCGAGCGGTGCGCTTCCCCGGCTGCTCGCGAAGCTGCGGAACGCGCTCGCAAGGAATCCGTTCGAGACCTATCTCGCGGACGTCTCCGGCGTGATCCACGTCGGCGCGCACTTGGGCCAAGAGCGGGACCTCTACGCGCGATACGGGCTCGCGGTGCTCTGGATCGAGCCGCTCGAGGCGCATTTCCGCGAGCTCGAGCGCAATATCGCCTCGTATCCGAGCCAGCGGGCCGTGCGAGCGCTCGTCACGAACGTCGACGGCGTCGAGCACACGTTCCATGTCGCGAGCAATACCGGCGCGTCGTCGTCGATCCTCGAGCTCGCGATGCACGCGGATGCGTGGCCGGACGTTCACTATGTCGCCGAGACGCGGATCGTCGGCACGACCCTGCCCTCGCTGCTCGCCGCCGAAGGCATCGATCCGAGCGCCTACGACGCGCTCGTCGTCGATACGCAGGGCGCGGATCTCCTCGTGCTGCAAGGCGCCGAGCCGTTGCTCGACGGGTTCGGATACGTGCAGGTCGAGGCCCCGGATTTCGAGGCGTATCGCGGCTGCGGGCTCGTCACGGATATCGACGCCTTGCTCGCCGCGCACGGCTTCGCCGAGATCGCGCGCCGCACGATCGGCCGCCATCCGTCCGGCGGCCGCTACTATGATCTGCTCTACCGCAAGCGTACGAGGACGCGCTGAGCCACGTTGACCGCGTTCGCTCGCCGATTCGACGCTGCGCGTCAGCGATCCTCGTACCAGCAGCGCGGCAGCGGCAGCGTCGGCTTCGTCGGCACGTTGTCCGCGTCGAGCAGATGCGGAAAGTCTCGCCGCGGAACGCGCCGCGCGAAGCGGTCGTTCCGAAGCAGCGTGATCTCCGCGATGCGCGGAATCTCCAATCCCGAGCCTTTGACGGACCCGCAGCAGTTGTTCGGATGGATGTGCACGACCGTGTGCGTCCTCGCGAGCCGCTCGATCGCGCGCGACGCGAGCGCGAAGAAGCGCCGGTCGTAGAGATGCTGCAAGTGGTGCAGCTCGACGACGATGATGCGGAACTGTGCGAGCAGCCTCTCGGAGACCGACAGGAACACCTCGTACTCGGCGCCCTCGACGTCCATCTGCAGCAGCAAGTCGCCGTCGTCGTCGGGGGCCGTGTCCCGCTTCCAGTCGTCGAGCGTCACGAAGTCGTCGTTCGAGAGGCAGCCGACGTGCTTCTTCACGAACGTGAAACGCTCGTGCGACGCGGCGGGACCGTCGACCGAGCGGTCTGCCATGTGCACGCGAATGCCGCGCTCCGCGAGCGCCAACTCGAATCCCGACTCGTTCGCGACGCCGGGCGAGTAGGCGTTACGGATGCCCTCGAGGTCGTCCGGCAAGAGGTAGCCGCCGTCGCCGGCGGGGCCGAGGCGGATCAGCTCGATGCCCGGATCCATCGGCCGCAGCAGGCGCACGAGCCGCACGAGATCCTCGCGCTCGGTGCGCTCGACGACGTGCAGTCCCGCGCCGCCGATCGCGCGGAGCAGGGCGTCGCGCACGGGCCGGTTGCTGTTGCGCAGCTTCACGCACCGCTTCTCCGCGCCGCGTTCGCGACGTTCTCGAGATACCACGCGTAGGTCGACTCGATCCCTTCGCGCAGGCCGATGCGGTGACGCCAGCCGAGGGCGTGAAGCTTGCTCACGTCGAGGAGCTTCCGCGGCGTGCCGTCGGGCTTAGTGCGGTCGTACTCGATCGCGCCTTCGAAGCCCACGATCGAGCGAATCAGCTCGGCGAGCTCGGAGATCGAGATGTCTTCGCCGACGCCGACGTTCACGAGCTCCGGGGAGTCGTAGTGTTCCATGAGCCACAGCGCCGCGTCGGCGAGATCGTCGACGTGCAGGAACTCTCGCCGAGGCGTGCCGGTGCCCCAGAGCGTCACGGAAGGACGGCCTTCCACGCGCGCCTCGTGGAACTTGCGAAGCAGCGCGGGCAGCACGTGCGACGTCTCGAGGTCGAAGTTGTCGTTCGGTCCGTAGAGATTCGTCGGCATCAGCGAGATCGCGGCGAAGCCGTACTGCCTCGCGTACGCCTGGCACATCTTTATTCCGGCGATCTTCGCGACCGCGTACCACTCGTTCGTCGGCTCGAGCGGGCCGGTGAGCAGCGCGTCTTCTTTGATCGGCTGCGGCGCGAGGCGCGGATACACGCAGCTCGAGCCGAGGAAACACAGCTTGCGGACCCCGAACCGGTATGCGGCGTCGATCACGTTGACCTGAATCTTCAGGTTGTCGCCGATGAACTCGGCCGGATACGTATCGTTCGCGAGGATGCCGCCGACCTTCGCCGCGGCGAGAAAGACGTATTCCGGCCGCTCGGCGGCGAAGAAACGCTCGACGGCGGCGGCGTCGCGCAGGTCGAGCTCGGCGCGCGTGCGGACCACGACGTTCGTGAAACCGCGGCGCACGGCCGCGCGGTGCAGCGCCGAGCCCACGAGGCCCCTATGCCCCGCGATGTAGATCTTCGAGTCCCGATTCATTCGTGGTATCGGTTCACGCGATAGCCTTCGCGCGCGATCAGAGCATCGCGATTCGCGAGCTCGAGGTCGTGCTCGATCATCTCCCGGATCATGCTCTCGAAGCTGATCTCGGGTTGCCAACCGAGCTTTCGTCTCGCCTTCGACGCGTCTCCGAGCAGGCTGTCGACTTCCGTCGGACGGAAGTAGCGCGAGTCTATGCGCACGATGGTTCTTCCCGAAGCCGCGTCGATGCCGTGCTCGTCGAGCCCTTTGCCGCGCCATTCGAGATCGAAGCCCAGGAAGCCCGCGGCGATCTCGACGAGCTCGCGGACCGAGCGCTGCTCGCCGGTCGCGATCACGAAGTCGTCCGGCTCGGGCTGCTGCAGCATCAGCCACTGCGCGCGCACGTAGTCGCGGGCGTGCCCCCAGTCGCGGCGCGCGTCGAGATTGCCGAGGTAGAGGCAATCCTCGAGGCCCGCCTTGATGCGCGCGAGCCCTCGCGTGACCTTGCGGGTCACGAACGTCTCACCGCGCAGCGGCGACTCGTGATTGAACAGGATGCCGTTGCACGCGTATATCCCGTAGGCCTCTCGGTAATTCACCGTGACCCAGTACGCGTAGACCTTCGCGGCCGCGTACGGCGAGCGCGGATAGAACGGCGTCGTCTCGCGCTGCGGCGTCTCGACGACGCGCCCGAACATCTCCGACGAGGACGCCTGATAGAAGCGCGTATGGCGGGTGAGCCCGCAGATCCGGATGGCCTCGAGCAAACGCAGCGTGCCGAGCGCGTCGACGTTCGCCGTGTACTCCGGCGTCTCGAACGAGACCGCGACGTGGCTTTGCGCGGCCAGGTTGTAAATCTCGTGCGGGCGCACCTCCTGCACGATGCGGATCAGATTCGTCGCGTCGGTCAGGTCGCCGTAGTGCAGGATGAGGCGCCGCCCGAGCTTGTGCGGATCCTCGTAGAGGTGATCGATGCGGTCGGTGTTGAACAGCGACGCCCGCCGCTTGATGCCGTGCACCTCGTAGCCTTTGTCGAGCAGCAGCTCGGCAAGATACGCGCCGTCCTGGCCGGTGATCCCGGTGATCAACGCGCGTTTTCGCTCATTCGGCATCAAGATCCGTCCTCGTTGGGCCTCAGACGTCGCTCGGCATCGCGAATGCCGCTTGGCAACCCTGCGCGTCGCCGCGAGCGTTGGCGATGCCGTCCGGGAAGAGACTCGTGAGCACGTGCTCCTGGAACGGCCTGCCGCCGTCGACCCCTTTCAGATAATAACGTGGGATGCCGAAGCCCTTCTTGCGGCGGTCGAGTATCCGCTCCGACAGCACGTCCCGATAGGCTCGGCGAACGAGGCCCTTGAGCTCGCCGCTCGGGAAGCGCACCGACTCGTCGAGCGAGAACGAGAACTCGACGATCGAGCGCGCGAGCAGCGGCACGCGCGCCTCGAGCGAGACCGCCATGCTCGTGCGGTCGACCTTGGTCAGCACGAGATCGGGCATGAACGTATGGAAATCGAGGTACTGCAGGCGCGTGTAGAGCGGCAAGTCCTCGCGCCAGTACCTTCGGAACAGCCACCAGTCGTCGTAATCCTTCGGCACGCCGAGGTCGGCGCGGTACTTCTCTTTGTCGCGCTCCGGCATGCCGCCCATGATCAGGCCCCAAAGCCGCGGGCCCCCGCTCAACGCCGTCTCGGCGAGCGTCGCGAGCTTCGTGAGCGGGTGGCGGCGCGGGAAGCGGCTCCGAAGCAGATGCGCCGCGCCGCCGACCAAGCCGGACCACGTCGGGTATTTCGAGTAACGCGCGAAGCGCGGATAGGTGCGATAACCGCCGAACACCTCGTCGCCGCCGTCGCCGGTGAGCACGACCTTGACGTTCTCTCGCGCGACCTTCGAGACCAGATAGGTCGGCATCGCCGATTCGTCGGCGAAAGGCTCGTCGAACCACTTCTCGAGGCTCGGCAGGAGATCGGCCGCGTCGTCCGGCATCAGGATGCGCTCGTGGTGCCGCGTGCCGAACGAGGTCGCGACCTCGCGCGCGTAAGGCGTCTCGGAGACTTCGTCCGAATCGAAGCCGATCGAGAAGGTGGCGATATCGGGCACGCCGATGCGGGAGGCGGCCGCGACGACGACGCTCGAGTCGACGCCGCCCGAGAGAAAGAAGCCCACCGGCACGTCGGCGACGACCTGATCGCGGACCGACTGCTCGATCAGCGCGCGAAGCTCCTCGCACGCCTCGTCGAGGTCGGGCTTGCGCGGCCGCGGGGGCACGTCGAGCGTCCAGTAGGGCCGCGGCGGCTCGAGGCGGCCGGTCGCGGGATCGAACGAGGTCCAATGCGCCGGCAGAAGCTTGAAGCAGTTGCGATACAGCGTCTTCGGCGCGGGCACGTAGCGGTAGCTCAAGAAGTCGTAGAGCGCCGTGCCGTCGATCTCGAGCGCGCCCTCGCCGCAGGCCGCGACGATCGCTTTGAGCTCGGAGCCGAACACGAGCGATCGGCCGTCGTAGTAGTAATACAGCGGCTTGATACCGGCGCGATCGCGAAAGAGCTTGAGACGCCCCCGCCTCGCGTCCCAGATCGCGATGGCGAACATGCCGTCGATCCGATCGACGAAGCCGTCGCCCCACTCGAGATAGGCGTTCAGCGCGACCTCGGTATCGGAGTCGGTCCGAAACGCGTGACCGCGCCTCTCGAGCTCCTCGCGCAAGCGGCGCCAGCCGTAAATCTCGCCGTTGAACGCGATCCAGGTCTCGCCGTCCGGCGCAAGCATCGGCTGCCCGGCGGCCTCGCCGAGATCGATGATCGACAGGCGTTGGAAACCGACTTTGACCGGACCGTCGAGCCGCAGGCGACGCGCATCGGGCCCGCGGTGGGCGATCGCGTCGAGGGCTTTGGCGTAGTCGAGCGACGGGTCGGTTCCTCCGACGAAGCCGCACACGTTTCGATGACTCCAGATTCCGGCCGTCGGCGGCGCTGCGACACTCTAGGGGTTGAGCGCGGCGCATGCAAACGCGCGACGCCGACGGGAAGCCGGTATCATGCCCGGACCGCGGCGCCGGCCTCGTGATCCGAACCCCGAATGACCCTCAGAATCGCCCACGTCAACGTCACGAAAGGCTATCGTGGCGGCGAGCGTCAAACCGAGCTCTTGATTCGCGGCCTCGCGGGCCGGATCGAGCAGGTGCTCGTCGCGCGCCGGGGCGAGCCGCTCGCGGAGCGCGTGCAAGGGCTTCCCGTCGAGCTGCGGCTCGTCGCGGGACACCCGCTCGGCGTCGCCGCGGCCCTCGGCGGCGTCGATCTCGTGCACGTGCACGAGGGGCGGAGCGTCTACGCCGCGTACCTGCGCCGGCTCTTCGGCGGCGCGCCGTACGTCGTCACGCGGCGGGTCGACAATCCGATCCGCCGTCATCGTCTCGCGTATCGTGCATACCGCGGTGCGGCGCGCATCGTCGCCGTCGCGCGGCAGGTCGCCGACGTCGTCAGGGACTTCGATCCCGGGCTCGAGGTCGACGTCATCTACTCGAGCAGCAGCGGGTTCAGGGTCGACCGCGAGCGCGCCGCGGCGATCCGACGCGCGTTCGGCGCCGAGATCCTCGTCGGCAACGTGGCTGCGCTCGACAACGGGCAGAAGGCGCAGGAGCACATCATCGCGGTCGCGCGCCGGATGCAAAGCACGCATCCGCACGTGCATTTCGTGCTCGTCGGCGATGGACGCGACGAGGCGATGTTGAAGGCCGCCGCGATGGACGTCGACAACTTGAGCTTCACGGGGTTCGTCGACAACGTCGGCGACTACCTCGCCGCGTTCGACATCTTCATCCTGCCGTCGCGGCGCGAAGGCATCGGCAGCATCCTGCTCGACGCGATGGAGCGGCGGCTCCCGATCATCGCGACGCGCGTCGGCGGCGTGCCCGAGATCGTGATCGACGGCGTCAACGGGCTGCTGATCGAGCCAGACCGGCCGGACCAGCTGCACGACGCGATCGTGCGGCTTGCCGCGTCGGCGGAGCTGAGACGCCGTCTGGGCGAGCAGGGCCCGCGGATCGCGGCGGGCTTCACGAGCGACGTGATGTGCTCGAAATATCTCGCCCTGTACCGGACGATAGCCGCCGCCGGGGCCCGAGCGGATACAATGCGGCGGACCGAAAGTTGAGCCGCGGCGGCGTGACGGATGGTTGAGGTTCTCCATCGATGACGCGATCCGAGATGATCGTCGTGACGGGCGGTGCCGGCTTCATCGGCAGCCATATCGTCCGCGCCCTCTGCGGTCGCGGCGAGGACGTCGTCGTCGTCGACGATCTGACCGACGGCCGCAAGTTCCGCAATCTCGTCGACAGCGATATCGCCGATTACTGGGATAAGGATCACGCGCTCGAGCGGCTCCGGAAGGGGCCGGCACCGCGCGCCGTGTTTCACGAGGGCGCGTGCGCGGTCACGACCGAGTGGAACGGCCGGTACATGATGGACGCGAACTACCGGTACTCGTGCGAGCTCCTCGAGTACTGCCTCGAGAAACGCGTGCCCCTGATCTACGCGTCGTCGGCCGCCGTCTACGGCAAGAGCCGGAGATTCATCGAGAACGACCCGAGCGCGGAACGGCCGCTGAACGTCTACGGCTACTCCAAGCTCTTGTTCGACCGTTACGTGCGCCGACGCTTGCCCGATGCGCGCTCGCAGGTCGCGGGCCTCAGATATTTCAACGTCTACGGTCCGGGCGAGGCGCACAAGGAGCGCATGGCGAGCATCGTCCATCATCTGCACCGCCAGATCGCGGCAGAGGGCGAGGCGCGGCTGTTCGGCGAGTTCGACGGCTTCGGACCGGGGGAGCAGCGGCGCGACTTCGTCTACGTCGAAGACGTCGTGCGCGTGAACCTCTGGCTGCTCGACCGCGGCGTCTCGGGAATCTTCAACGTCGGGACGGGCCAGAGCGCGAGCTTCAACGACGTCGCGCGCGCGGTGATTCGCTGGCACGGCCGCGGAACGATCCGCTACATCCCGTTTCCGGACGATCTCGCGGGAAGCTATCAGAGCTTCACCGAGGCCGATCTCGGGGCACTGCGCCGAGCCGGCTACGATGCGCCTTTCGTCGGCGTTGAGGCCGGCGTGCCGGCATGCCTCGACGCGCTCGCGCGCGGGTCGTGAGCGTGGGCGAGAAGCTCCTCGTCGTCGGCCCTTCGTGGGTCGGCGACATGGTCCTCGCGCAGTCGCTGTACAAGCTGCTCCGCACGCGCTCGCCTCGCGCCGTGATCGACGTCGTCGCGCCGCGATGGTCGTTGCCGCTCCTCGAGCGAATGCCCGAGGTGCGGCGCGGCGTCGAGCTCGCGGCGGGTCACGGCGAGCTCGCGCTCGGAGTGCGTTGGACGCTCGGGCGAAGGCTGGCCGACGAGCGTTACGACCGCGCGATCGTCCTGCCGCGGTCGTTCAAGTCCGCGCTCGTGCCGTTCTTCGCGCGGGTTCCGCGGCGCACGGGTTTTCTCGGCGAGGCGCGCTGGGGCTTGATCAACGATATTCGCCCCTTCGAGCCGGAGCGGCTCGATCAGACGGTCAAGCGTTTCGTCGCGCTCGGCTTGGCGCGCGGCGAGACGTTGCCGGAGCGTATCGAGAACCCCGCGCTCGAGGTGCGTTCCGCGTCGTTCGCCGCGCTCGATGCGCGGCTCGGGCTCTCGGGCCGAGGTCCCGCGGTCTCATTGATGCCGGGCGCAGAGTACGGACCGGCGAAGCAATGGCCGGTCGACCGTTACGCCGAGCTCGCCGGTCGGCTCGCCGCCGAAGGGCTCGCGGTCTGGGTGCTCGGCTCGGCGAAAGAGCGCGCGCTCGGGGAGACGATCGCCGCGGCGGACGCGGCCGGGCGCATACGCAACCTGTGCGGCGAGACGCGCCTCGAGGAAGCCGTCGACGTGCTCGCGGCGAGCACCGTCGCGGTGACGAACGACTCGGGGCTGATGCACGTCGCCGCTGCGGTCGGCACGCACGTCGTCGCGATCTACGGCTCGTCGAGCCCGCGCTTCACGCCGCCGATGACGGACGCGCGCACGATCGTGCATCTCGGGCTCGACTGCAGCCCGTGCTTCGAGCGTCGATGCCCGCTCGGCCATCTGCGCTGCCTCAACGATATCGAGGTCGCGCAAGTGCTCGCCGCCGCGCTCGCGGCCGTCCGCGCGCGCGAAGGCGAGACGCGCGGCCGCGGACTGCTTCGCGAAAGGGAGGCCGATGACTGACGAGCGCTTCGTGCGATCCGGCCGCTCGGTCGTCCTCTGCGATCCGTCGATGACTGAGCAAGACGCGCTCGAATTGTTCGATGCCGCGCTGTGGGAAACCGCGGGCCGTCCGCTCGGCGAGCGCACCGGCCGCGGAGCGGTACGCGTGCTGGACCGCGGCGACGGGCCGTGGGTGCTGCGGCATTACCATCGGGGCGGCTTCGTCTCGCGATTCGTCGAAGACCATTACGTCTGGATGGGACTCGCCCGCGCTCGCTCGATCCGCGAGTGGCGGTTGCTCCGCCGGCTCGAAGCGCTCGGGCTGCCCGCTCCGAAGCCGATCGCCGCTCACGTGCTGCGCCGCGGGCTCGTCTACCGCGCGGACATCGTGACGCGTTTCTTGCCCGATACGCGGCCGCTCTCGGCGCTGATCGACGACGGCACGAGGCTCGACGAGACGTGGCGAGCGATCGGCCGGATGGTGCGGCGCTTCCACGACTACGGCGTCGAGCATCCCGACCTCACCGCGCACAATATCCTGATCGACTCGTCCGGGCGGGTATTCCTCGTCGATTTCGATAATGCGCGGCTGCGCGCTCCGGGCGCGTGGCGCGACGCGGGCCTCGCGCGCCTCGAGCGGTCGCTGCGCAAGGTCGCGCTCGAGACGGGGACCCGTTTCGACGAGCAGGGATGGCGCGAGCTGCTTGCCGGGTATCGCGAGCTCGATACCGAGCAGGCGGCCGTCGGTTAGCGAGCGCTCGCCGTGCGCTCGGGGCTCAAAGCTCTCGATAGAGGTCGGGCAGCGGCGGCGGGCGGCTCTTGAACTTCTTGTAGACCCACAGATATTGCTCGGGCGCGACGCGTATCCTCGACTCGAGCACGTCGAGCCACAGCCGCGTGTCGCGGATCGGGTCGTCGCTCGGCACGCCTTCGAGCGGCGGGCCGATCGTGACCTCGTAACCGGCGAGGCCGGGGAGCCTGCGCGTGAGATAGGGCAGCACCGTCGCGCGGCCGAGCTTTGCCAGCTTCGTGACCGCGATGTTCGTCATCGCCGGCTCGCCGAAGAACGACAACAGCGCGCTTTGGTTGCCGACATACGTCTGGTCCGGTAAGTAGACGACCATCTTGCCGCGCTTGAGCGCACGCAGCAGGCCGCGCACGTCGTCGCGCGGGAACTGCTCGTCGGTATAGCGAGCGCGTCCGCGTCGGACGAGCACGTCCATCATCGCGTTGCGCTGGTTGCGATACATGCCGCTCAGTCCGGGCCCGATGCCCTTGAGCGCCGCGAAGCCGACGTCGAGCGGCGTGAAATGCGCGCTGACGGCGAGAATGCCGCGTCCTTCGCGCTGCGCGCGCTCGAGATGCTCGAGCCCTTCGATCCGGACGAGGCGGCGCAGCCGCTCGAAAGGCATGAACCACGCGATGCCGAGCTCGATGACCGACATGCCGATCGCGTCGAAATGTCGGCGCAGCAGCCGCCTGTGCTGCTCCGCGGACAGCTCGGGGAAACACGCGCGGAGATTGATCGCGGCGATCCGCCTGCGGCGTCGCGACAAGATCCACAAAATCGCGCCGATCACGCGGCCCAACGCGAGCTGCACCGGATAGGGCAGATGCGCCGACACCTTGAGGCCCGCGAGCAGCAGCCACGTGGGCCAATAGCGCGGGCTGCGGAACCGGGCCAGGGAGAGATCGGAGCCGTTCGCGCTCATGCCGCCGTGCGCGATCGCGCGTAGACGTCGGGATACGGCGCCGGCCGCCCCTTGAAGCGCTGATGAATCCACCAGTACTGCTCGGGGCAGAGCCGAATGTAATCCTCGAGCAGGCGGTTCAGCCGTGTGACGTCGGTGACCGGGTCGTCGCTCGGAAAATCGGCGAGCGGCGGGAAGATGTCGACGACGTAGCGCGCCTCTCCCGGCAGGCGCCGGTAGAAATACGGCAGAACGACCGCGCCGCTTCGCTTCGCGATGCGGCAGACGGCGGTGTTCGTCATCGCCGGCACGTTGAAGAACGGCACGAGCGCGGCGCCCTTGTGGCCGTAGCTTTGATCGGAGGCATACCAGACGACCGCGTTCCGCGCGAGGTTGCGCATCATCGCGCGAACGTTGTCTTTCGCGAACGTTTCGTCGACGTTGCGGTTGCGCCCGAGCATCATGACGCGGTTCATGACCGGGTTGCGCTGCGGCTTGTACATGCCGGTCAGCCGCGGGCAGTACGGTCGGATCGCCGGCGCGCAGAACTCGAGCGGCGTGAAGTGCGCGGAGTACAGGATCACGCCGTTGCCCTTCTCGAGCGCCGCGCGAAGATGCTCGGTCCCGCGGATCTCCACGCGACGTCTGATCTCGTCGACCGAGCCGAACCAGCCCATCGCCGTCTCGGCGAGCGATGCGCCGAGGGCCTCGAAGTGCCGAGCGACGAGGTCTTCCCGCTCCTCGGCGGAGAGCTCGGGCATGCAGAGCTCGAGGTTACGGCGCACGACGTGCGCACGCTTCGCGAGCACGATCCGCCCGATGCGGCCGAGGCGCCTGCCGATCGCGAGCTGGCGCTCGAACGGCAACCGGACGACCATGCGCATCGCGCCGTACAAGAGCCACGCGACCGCGTAGCGGGGCGCGGCCAGCGGCCTGTTCCAGAAGCTCGGACGGGGCGATGACATGCGATGCAGCGTAAAGGGTCGGCCGGAACCGGCGGCATAGTGTACCAGCCCGGCCTCGAGTGCCGTCCCGGCGCGGGAATTCGGCAATTGGCGCCCGGTCTAAGCTTGCGAACCTTGACTTTCCCGGCGCAGGCCGCATCTTGTCCGCGTTATAGTAGCGTCGTTCCGTATCGTTCGATCTCGGAAGTCGTATGAAACGAATACTGCTGTTCGTCGCCACGAACATCGCCGTCCTCGTCGTGCTGACGGTCGTGCTGCAGCTGCTCGGTATCGAGTCGCTCCTGGAGAGCCAGGGGACCGCGCTCGATCTCGAGGCTCTGCTCGTCTTCTCGGCCGTGATCGGCTTCACCGGCTCGTTCATCTCGCTCGCGATGTCGAAGTGGATCGCGAAGCAGATGACGGGCGCACAGGTCATCGAGACGCCCCGTAACGCGACCGAGAGCTGGCTGTTGAGCACCGTGCAGCGTCAGGCGCGCGAGGCCGGCATCGAGTGCCCGGAGGTCGCGATTTACGATTCCCCGGACGTCAATGCTTTCGCGACCGGAATGAACCGGAACAAGGCGCTCGTCGCGGTCAGCACGGGCTTGCTCAGGCAGCTCGGACCGAAAGAGGTCGAGGCCGTGCTCGGCCACGAGGTGAGCCACGTCGCGAACGGCGACATGGTGACGCTCGCGCTGCTGCAGGGCGTCGTGAACACGTTCGTCGTGTTCCTGTCGCGGGTCGTGGGCTTCATCGTCGACCGGGTCGTGTTTCGCACCGAGCGCGGCTACGGTCCGGGATTCTTCATCGCGACGATCGTCGCCCAGATCCTCTTCGGCATTCTCGCGAGCATGATCGTGATGTGGTTCTCGCGGCAACGCGAGTTCCGTGCGGACGCGGGCGGCGCGAAGCTCGCCGGCCGGGAGAACATGATCGCCGCGCTCGAGGGGCTCAGGCGCGTGCACCGTGGGGCCGACAGCAGCCTGCCCGAATCGCTGCAGGCGTTCGGCATCGCGGGCGGCCACATGGCCGGATTCCGCAAGCTCTTCATGTCGCATCCGCCGCTCGAGGAGCGCATCGCCGCGCTGCGCAACGCCGCGTAGCGCGCTCGCCCGGGGCTCGTCGCATGCCCGCCCGCTAGGCCATCGCGCCGCGCAGGGATTGCCACGTGAACGGAGCGCCGCAAGCGGCGGGTGCCCGGCACGTCCCGGGTTTCCACGCCCCGATTCGAGACGTCGTTTTCGATCTCGGCGGCGTGCTGATCGACTGGGATCCGCGTTACCTGTTCCGCGATCACCTGGGCGGCGATCCCGCCGCCGTCGAAGCCTTTCTCGGCGAGGTATGCACGCCCGCCTGGCACCGGCGCCTCGACGGCGGCGCGTCGTTCGACGCCGAGACTCGCCGGCTCGCGCAACGTTTCCCGGGGCACGCGGCGTGGATCGAGCGCTACGGCCGGGACTGGCACCTGATGTTCGCCGGCGCGTTCGACGACGCGGTCGACTGTCTTCGAACCTTGAGAGCGCGCGGCTACCGGCTGCACGCGCTGTCGAACTATCCGGCCGAGCACATCGCTTTCCTTTACCGGCGATTCCCGTTCATGAGCCTGTTTCACACGGTCGTGCTGTCGGGGCTCGTCGGAACGGTCAAGCCGGACGAGCGCCTCTACCGCTACCTCATCGAGAGAATCGGCGGCCGGCCGTGCGTGTTCGTCGACGACCGTGAGGAGAACGTCGTCGCGGCGCGACGCTGCGGCATCGCGGCGTTCCGGTTCGGCCGGGAGGACGGCGTGCGTCGCTTGGTCGACGTGCTCGAGGGGCGCGTCGACGTCGACCGCCTTCGTTGAAATCGGCGAACCGCTTGATTAGAGTCGGTGGCCGATGAGATCCCGGACGATCGCTTGTCTTGCCGTCGCGGCGACGCTGCTCTCGCCGATGGGCGCCGCTTTCGGGCAGGCGGCGCTGGTCCGCCATCACGAGATGGCAGACTCCGTGCTCGTCATCAAATCGAAGCGCAAGCTGTATTTGCTGAAGGACGGCGAGGTCCTGCGCGAGTTCGATATCGCGCTCGGCTTGATGCCCAACGGTCCCAAGCAGCGTGAAGGGGATTTCCGCACGCCCGAGGGGAAATACTTTCTCGAGGCGCGCAACCCGTCGAGCGACTACTTTCTGTCGATCAAGATCTCGTACCCGAATGCCGAGGATCGCGCGAGGGCGCGTGCGGCCGGCGTCGACCCCGGCGGGCAGATCATGATCCACGGGTTGCCGAACAATCCTCGCCGAGACGAGAAGAGTTACCTGGGGTGGGACTGGACGGACGGCTGCATCGCCGTGTCGAACTCGGACATGATCGACATCTGGCTGATGACGCAGGTGTCGACGCCGATCGAGATCAGGCCGTAACCTCTTACGCCGCGGCACCCGCGGAGGTTTTCCTCCCTGAACGGAGCACCGGGTCGATGGACGCGACGATATCGCCCGAGGGCGAACTGCAGATTCTTTCGCGGTCGGAGGTCAGCCAGCTTCGCGGAGCGGGCGGCGGCAGGCTTTACGAGCTTTGGCGTCAGTGCTCGCTCGCGGTGCTGAATTCGGGCGCGGAGGACGACGACGTCCGCGAGATCCTGCGCCGCAACCGCGATTTCCGCATCGCCGTCATCCAGCACGTCGGCGGCATCTCGCTCGAGCTCAAGAACGCGCCGGACAGCGCCTTCGTCGACGGCCGGATGATCCGCGGCATCCGCGAGCACCTGTTCGCGGTGATGCGCGACCTCTTGTACGTTCACGAAGACATCATCGCGAGCAACCGCTTCGATCTGACCACGTCGTCGGGGATCACCGACGCGGTCTTTCACATCCTGCGCAACGCCCGCGTGCTCACGGCGCAGGCGGACCCGCGCCTCGTCGTGTGCTGGGGCGGGCACGCGATCAGCCGCGAGGAGTACGACTACTCGAAAGAGGTCGGCTATCAGCTCGGTCTCCGCCAGATGGATATCTGCACGGGCTGCGGCGCCGGCGCGATGAAGGGGCCGATGAAGGGCGCGACGGTCGGCCACGCGAAGCAGAGGCACCGGGCGGGCCGCTATCTGGGGCTGACCGAGCCGACGATCATCGCGGCCGAGGCGCCGAACCCGATCGTGAACGAGCTCGTGATCCTGCCGGACATGGAGAAGCGGCTCGAGGCGTTCGTGCGGCTCGCGCACGCGATCGTCGTTTTCCCCGGCGGCGTAGGCACCGCCGAGGAGATCCTCTATCTGCTCGGCATCCTGCTGAATCCGGCGAACCGTTCGATCCCGTTGCCGGTCGTCTTCACGGGACCGGAGAGCAGCCGCTACTACTTCGAGAGGCTGCACGCGTTCATCGGCGACACCTTGGGCGCCGAGGCGCAGCGGCGCTACAAGATCATCCTCGCGGACCCCGAGGCCGTCGCGCGCGAGGTCGCGCAGGGCCTCGAGGTCGTGCGTAGGGCGCGCGCCGAGACGGACGACGCGTACTTCTTCAATTGGCAGCTCGAGATCGGGCTCGACTTTCAGCGGCCCTTCGAGGCGACGCACGAATCGATGGCGGCGCTCGAGCTGCACCGCGATCAGCCGGTCGACCAGCTCGCCGTGAATCTCAGGCGCGCGTTCTCCGGTATCGTCGCGGGCAACGTCCGTGAAGCGGGCATTCGACTCGTCGAAGAATACGGCCCGTTCGAGCTGCGGGGAGATCGCGCCATCATGAGCGCGCTCGACCGTTTGCTGAACGATTTCGTCGCGCAGCGGCGCATGCGTCTCACGGATCCGTGCAACTATATTCCCTGCTATCGGGTGGTCGCCTGACGCGACCTTCGGCGATTACGTTAACTCTTTGCAAGCGGCTGAAAGTTCGAAGCTTTTCGTGATTTCCGATTGAGACTTAGTTCCTGGAGCGTCGAGGCTTCGACGGCTACGGTATGCGCTACTCGTAGCACTGTCCGATGCCCGATGAGCGAGCAAAAGTCTCACCGATTCCGTCCTCCTCTCTATCACCGCAAGTCGACGGAAAGCTCACCCGTTCGAGCCGCCGCGGATCGACGTGCCGATGACGCGCGGGAGCAGCAAGGGTGGGAGGCCTACCGCAAGTGGCTTACGCACGTGAGCCGCAAGCCTTCGGTCCAGCGCTCGCCCATCGACCATTCGATCTACAGCTGGAAGGGATACCAGAGCTGGGCGGACAAGGTGCGTCAGTCCTGGAAGCCCGAGGAAAGCTGAACGGCGATCGCCGATCGAGTCACGTGGTCGCCTTCAGCGGCGACACGACCCCGACGCGCGCACTCGGCAATACCGGAGGCCGCGCGTCGAGCCACGCGAGCAAGCGATCCCACGCGTAACCGTCTGCGGTCGCGCCTGGGCCTTTCAGCTCGAGCAAACCGAGACCGGTCTCGGCGGAGCGGATGTATCCCTGACTGTCGCGGAACGTCGCGACGAGGGGAATGTCGAGGCTTTCGAGAAAGCGCAGAAGGGATTGCGCGACGCGGGTATTCGTCCGCACTCGATTCGCGATGACTCCGAGCCGTCCGTCCGCGCGGCGGATCTTCGCGACGAGCAACAGGTCGGCGATACATTTCGCCGCAGCCTGAATGTCGATTTCCGACGGCATCACCGGCACGAGCAACGCGTCGGCGCCGCGCGTGAGCTCGGGCATGTGCCGGCTCTCGATTGCCGCCGGCGTGTCGACGATCAAGCGCTCGCATTCCGGCGGCACGCGCAACTGCCAGCTTCGCGTCACCGACGTCGATCGCTCGTATCCGGCGATACCGTGAATTCGTGCAGCGTCCGGCGGACGTTTGCGCAGCCAGCGAGTCGACGACGCCTGCGGATCGAGATCGAGCAGCGCGGGGAAGCGGCCGCGCAGCGCGAAGCACGCCGCGAGATTCGTCGCTATCGTGGTTTTCCCTGAACCGCCTTTCGGATTCAGGACGACAATTCGCTGCATCGGTATCGCGTCATCCGTGCGCGGTCATGAGCGTTTGCAGAATAAGTCAAAAATAGTTGCGCTAAACGGATGAGAGTTCTCTCACAGCCGGCGATCGATCGATGGAGCAACATACGCCACATCGCCGCAGCTGAGATCGTTCGACATGGAAGCGAAAGACGACGGCATGGAAAACCCCTTCGTCGACACCCTCTTCTCGTTGGAGTGGATCGCCTCGGCAATGGACGCCGCCCGACGTCACACCGAGGAACGGCGAAGAGCCCGCGCCGCGAACGACGACCGGTACGAGCCGACTTCGCTCGACGACGAGACCGAGTAAGCGTCGCCCCGTCGCTGCATCCTCCGATGGAGATCGTACTACAGTGGCTCGATGAGCTAGACGACGCCGTCTTCGCGATCGCGCTCGCGGCGGAGCGGCTACGGCGCGGCTGCATCCGCATCGGCGCCCTTTCGGCCGTGGCGCTCGCGGGTTGCAGCGCGAGCGCCGCGCTCGAATGGGTGCCGTTGCTCGGCGCGATCGCCGCCGGCAGCGTTGCGGCGGCCGTCGGCATCGGCGGTTTCGCCGCGTTCGCCGAAGCGTATTCGGTCCGTCCCGGCCGCGCCGAGTATCAGGCTTGAAATCACCCCTCCCGGGCCCCACGTAGCGCTGGTTCGCTACTTGTGGCTTGCGGGACATGGAACGGAGAACGGCGACCACGCACGGCTTCCAGGCCGAAGTGAAGCAGCTGCTTCACTTGATGATCCACTCGCTGTACAGCAACCGGGAAATCTTTCTCAGGGAGCTGATCTCGAACGCCTCCGACGCGAACGACAAGCTGAGGTTCAGGGCGCTCGAGCGACCGGAGCTCGCTCGCGAGCTCGAGATCGAAGTCTCGATCGATCGAGACGCGAACACGCTATCGGTCAGCGATACCGGCATCGGAATGAGTCGTGACGAGATCATCGAGCAGCTCGGCACGATCGCGCATTCCGGGACGCAGCGATTCCTCGAGCGGCTGACCGGCGATCAGCGCAAGGACTCGCAGCTGATCGGCCAGTTCGGCGTCGGCTTCTACTCGGCGTTCATCGTCGCGGAGCGGGTGGAGGTCACGAGCCGCAAGGCGGGCGATGCGGCAGAGGACGGCGTCAAGTGGAGCTCGGACGGCCGAGGCGAGTTCACCGTCGAGCCGTGCGCGAAAGAAGAACCCGGCACGCGAGTGACGCTGTTCCTCAAGGAAGACGCCGCCGAGTTTCTCGACGAGCATCGCATCAGGGGACTGATCCGCAAGTACTCCGATCACATCGCCTTCCCGGTCAAGCTTCGCGTCGGCGGCGGCGCGGCCGAGACGGTCAACAAGGCGAAGGCGTTGTGGACCCGCCCGCGCAATCAGATCGGCGACGAGGAGTACGTCGAGTTCTACAAGCACGTCTCTCACGACCCCGGCGAGCCGCTCGCGTGGACGCACAACCGGGTCGAGGGCAAGCGCGAATACACGTGCCTGCTCTACGTGCCGTCGCGCGCGCCCTTCGATCTATGGAATCGGGAGGCGCCGCGGGGGCTCAAGCTCTACGTGCAGCGGGTCTTCATCACGGACGCCGCGCCGCAGTTCCTGCCGCTCTACTTGCGCTTCGTTCGCGGCGTCGTCGACGCGAGCGATCTGTCGTTGAACGTCTCGCGCGAGCTGCTGCAGGACGACCCGCAGGTGGCCGCGATCAAGACCGGGCTGACCAAGCGGGTGCTCGACATGCTCGAGCGTCTCGCGAAGGAGACGCCGGAGAAATACGCGACGTTCTGGCGCGAGTTCGGTTCGGTGCTGAAGGAGGGCTTGGCCGAGGACCCGGCGAACCGCGAGCGCATCGCCGAGCTCTTGCGATTCAGCAGCACGCGCTCGACGGGCGACGAGCAGGACAGGAGCCTCGCCGACTACGTGGCCGCGGCGAAGCCCGAGCAGGACGTCATTTATTACTTGCCGTCCGACTCGCTCACCGCGGCGCGGTCGAGCCCGCACCTCGAGGCGCTGAAGCAGCGGGATGTCGAGGTGCTGCTGATGACGGACCGCATCGACGAATGGATGATGCAGTTCCTGACCGAGTATCGCGGCAAGCCGTTCAAGGACGTCTCGCGCGGCACGATCGATCTTTCGAAGCTCGGCGCGGCCCCGTCGCCGGCCGAGCCGAGCCGCGAGGACAAGCACCTGCTGAAGCGCGTCAAGCGCGTCCTTCGAGAGCGCGTCGGCGAGGTGCGTTTCAGCGAGCGGCTGACGGAGTCGGCGGCCTGCCTCGTGATCGGCGAGCACGATCTCGGCGTCAGAATGCGCGAGCTGCTGAAGGCCGCGGGCCACGACGCGCCCGAGCACGTGCCGGATCTCGAGCTGAACGCCGGCCATCCGCTGATCAGGCGTCTCGATGCCGAGCGCGACGAGGGCCGCTTCGAGCGCCTGGCCTTGCTGCTGCTCGACCAGGCGATCCTTGCCGAGGGCCGGCCGCTCGAGGACCCGGCGGCATTCGTCAAGCGTCTGAACGCGCTTCTCGTCGAGCTCGACCAGGCGTCTGCGGCTTGATGCCGTGCTCGGAAGCCGCGTCGGCCCCGCCCAGGACGTTTTCGAGTCCCCGCTCGCGAATGCACTGCGCTACCATGAACCCTCGAGCCGCACGGAGGACCGGTCATGCAGGAAGAGGATCGGCGTCTTGAGGAACTGAAGCGCAGGCTCACTCCGGAGCAGTACCACGTCACGCAGGAGGGCGGCACGGAGCGGCCGTTCACGGGCGAGTACTACGCGCTCAAGGATCCCGGGGAGTATCTCTGCGTCGTCTGCGGACAGCATCTCTTCAGCTCGGAGACGAAGTACGACTCGGGCACCGGCTGGCCGAGCTTCTATCAGCCGGTCCGCCGGGAGGCGGTCAGCACGCACGAGGACCGCTCGCTCGGATACGTGCGCGACGAGGTCCGATGCGCGCGTTGCGGCGCGCACCTCGGGCACGTGTTCCCCGACGGGCCGCGTCCGACCGGTCTTCGTTACTGCATCAACTCGGCCGCGCTGCGCTTCGAGGCGAAGTGAACATGACGCGCGCGCGGATCTTGCCGCTCCGACGAGGGCTCGCGGCGGTCGCGGAGCCGCGCGAGCCGCTCGACGCGCAGGTCGAGCCGGAACGTGCAGCGGTGCTCGTCGCGTACCTCCTGCATCTCGCCGGCAGCGCCGGCGCGTTGGCGGGGCTTCTCGCGTTGTCGCTGCCGAACGTCGTTGCGCTCGTGATGAACTACGTGAAGCGCTCCGGAGCGGGCTCGCTGCTCGAGAGCCATCACGCGTGGATGATCCGTACGTTCTGGTGGGCCCTGCCTTGGGCCGTCCTCGGCTTGCTCACGACCGGCTTCGTGGTCGGCTGGCTGATTCTCGGGCTCGCATGGCTGTGGTACGTCTACCGGCACGTGCTCGGCCTGATTCGGCTCGCGAACGGGGAGCCGATGCCGCGATGAGCGAGACGTCCGGCGTGCGGGTGATTCCCGCCGAGCCCGTGGAAATAGAAGGACCGGCGGGAACACTCGAGGCGCTCGTCGAGACGCCCCCAACCCCCGCGCCCGTCGTCGCGGTCGTGTGCCATCCGCACCCGCTTCACGGCGGCACGATGACGAACAAGGTCGTCCACACGGTCGCGCGTACGTTGAGCCGACTCGGCGCGACGACGATTCGCTTCAACTTCCGCGGAGTCGGCAAGTCGGCCGGCACGTACGCGGACGGGATCGGCGAACGCGACGATGCGATCGCCGTCGCCGAATGGGCGCGGGCGACGCGGCCCGGCGCGCGGCTCGTGCTCGCCGGCTTCTCGTTCGGCGCGGCGGTCTCGATCTCGATCGCGGTGCGCGTCGACGCCGCCGCGCTCGTGAGCGTCGCGCCGCCGGTCGAGCGCATTCCGGCCGACCTCGTCCTCCCGGCCTGTCCGTGGCTGATCGTCCACGGCAGCGAGGACGAGATCATTCCTCTTGCGGACGTGCAGCGCTGGCATGCGCGGCACGCGGCCGACGCGCGCCTCGCGGTGATCGAGGGGGCGACGCATTTCTTCCACGGCAAGCTCACCGCCCTCGCCGACGAGGTCGCGACGTTCGCCCGGACCGACGCGGGTCTCGGCGTGTAGCGCCGCGGCGGCGAACGGGCGCGAGGCGATGCTGAAAGCGCTGACGGAGCTCCTCGAGCGGACGCTCGGCGGAGCGGCACCCGAGGATTCGGCCGAGAGGCGGCACGCGGTCCGCGTTGCGACCGCGCTGCTCCTGATCGAGGTCGCCCGCGCGGACTTCTCCGAGGACCTCACCGAGCGCGACGAGACGTTCCGCGCGCTCAAAGCGTTCTTCGAGTTGACGGACGCCGAGGCCGAGATGCTGATGGAGGAGGCCGGCCGCGAAGCCGATCGTGCGGCGTCGCTGCACGGCTTCACCCGCCGCTTGCACGAAACGCTCACGGCGGACGAGAAGCTTGCGGTAATCGAGATGCTATGGAGAGTCGCGCTCGCGGATCGCCGCCTCGACAAGCACGAGGACCATCTCGTGCGGAAGATCGCCGACTTGCTGTACGTCTCGCACGCCGACTTGATCAGAATCCGCAATCGGATTCGCGGCGAATTCGTGCGCAGCTAGGAACGCGCGATCAGTCTTCGACGAAAAACTGCTTTCTGAACCTGACCGTGAATCGGCTCGCTTCGTTGATCGGCGTGACGTCCACGGTGAAGATCAAAGTCTCCCCGTCGGAAATCCCCGTCTCGCCGACGTAGTAGACGGCGGTGCCTTCCTTGATTTCCCGGAGCGTGATGCTTCGGAGCTGGCCCGACAGAGTGATGGCCGAGGCGGAGACGCTGCCGGTCACCGGAATGCCCATCGTGCCTTCCGCTTTCTTCAGGATGCTGACGTTCAGCATCGCGCGGTTCTTGCTGCGGACGATGCCGTATTGGCGCGCGATCTCCTGCGTCAGCTGGTCGGTCCTGATCGCGTTGAAGTGCACGACGTAGTCGCCGAAATCCCGCGAGCTCTCGGTGCCGGGCAGCACCGTCGGATCCTGCTCTTGCGCTTCCGCGGTCGATCCCGTCGGCTGCTCGCAGGCCGTGAGAAACGCCAGAGTGCCGAATAGCGGGAGCCATCGTGCGGGATGCATCGCGTTCCGGATCATGCCGACTCTCCTCGAAGCCGCCGGCCCCAATATAAACCCATTCGGCCGACAATCCCAATCGGCCGCCGGCGCGCGGGTGGTCAGCGCAGGAACCAGGGCAGATCGAGGAGCCTGACCACGAACTGGATGACGATCAGCACGAGCAGCGGCGACAGATCGAGCCCCGCGATCGGCGGCACCACGCGTCTGACGGGCCGCAGCACCGGCTCGACGAGATCGCTCAAGATCGAGCCGGCCGGGCTGTAGCGGCCGGGCCCGATCCAGCTCAGGATCACGTAGATGAGGATCGCGAACGTGTAGAACCAGAGCGTGAGATCGATCAGGCGCAGGACGACGAAGTAAACGAACAAACCGACCGGAACCGAGATGCCGACGAGCGCGAGCAGGAGCAGCGTCGCGAGCGCCTCGAGCAGCACGAGCACCGCGAGCGTCGGCAGGTCGATGCCGCGCGCGGAAGGCACGAGGCGCCGCGCCGGAACGACGAGCGGATTCGTGATCCTCACGATCGCCTCGCCGAACGGGTTGAAGAAGTCCGCGCGCGTCCACTGCATGATGAAGCGCAGCAGGTAAGCGAGGAGATAGAGATCCGTCAGCGTCTTGACGAGAAAGATCAGCGCGCTTTGCATGCCGGTCGCGTCGTTCGAGGACCGCGGAAAGATACCACGTCGCCCGTTTCGAGTCGTCGCCGTTGGCGCCCGCTCGGCGAGAAGCAAGTCCCGGACGAGATCGAGCGGGCGTTCACTCCGCGGCGGTCAGGCGGCCGTCGCCGAGCCCGTCGGGCGAAGGCTCGGGACGCGCTGCCCGCCTTCCGAAGATCGACGTGCCGAGGCGCACGAGCGTCGCGCCCGCGGCGATCGCCGCCTCGAAGTCGTCGGACATGCCCATGGACAGATCGGGCAGGGAGAAGCCGGCGTTCTCGAGGTCGTCGCGAAGCTTCGCGAGCCTCGCGAAATAGGTCGACGCCGCGCGCTCGTCGAGCCCGGCCGGCGGAATCGTCATCAGCCCGCGCAGCGCGAGCCGCGGAAGGTGCGCGATCGCCGCGGCGAGCTCGGCCGCCTCCTCGGGCGCGACGCCCGCTTTGCGCGGGTCGCCGAGGTTGACCTGAATCAGGACGTTCAGCGGCGGCGCGTAGAACGGCCGCTGCTCGGCGAGACGCCGCGCGACCCGCTCACGGTCGATCGTGTGCACCCAATGGAACCTTTCCGCGATCGGGCGCGTCTTGTTGGCCTGGATTCGCCCGATGAAGTGCCATACCGTGTCGAGCTCGCGGAGCGAGTCCATCTTCGGCACGGCTTCCTGCACGTAGCTTTCGCCGAAATGACGTTGTCCCGCTCGATACGCGGCTTGCACGGCGTCGGCGGGCTGCTGTTTGCTGACGGCGACGATTGTGACCTCGTCCGCATTTCGGCCCGCGCGCTCCGCGGCTTTGCGGACGCGTTCACGTACGGACGATAGATGCTCCGTGATATCAGTCACGTTTCCCTCTGGCCGCTGCCTATATTATGCAACCTCGTTCGCCCTGATCGGGGAAGGATTCGGCTTCGACTAAGGATCGATATGGCCGCTGTAGATATCGCGCAGCTACTCGCCTTTGCCGTCAAGAACAACGCCTCCGATCTTCATCTGTCCGCAGGCGTTCCCCCGATCATTCGGGTCGACGGGGACGTGAAGCGGATCAATATGCCACCGCTGAAGCACAAAGAAGTGCACAGCATGGTATATGACATCATGAACGACAAGCAGCGGAAGGACTTCGAGGAGTTCCTCGAGACGGACTTCTCGTTCGAGATCCCGAAGCTCGCTCGCTTCCGCGTGAATGCGTTCAACCAGAACCGCGGATGCGCCGCGGTGTTCCGCACGATTCCCTCGCAGATCCAGACGCTCGACGATCTCGGCGCGCCGCGCATCTTCAAGGATATAGCGATGCACCCGCGCGGGCTCGTGCTCGTGACCGGGCCGACGGGATCCGGCAAGTCGACGACGCTTGCCGCGATGATCGACTACATCAACGAGAACAAGCCGAACCACATCATCACGATCGAAGACCCGATCGAGTTCGTGCACGAGAGCAAGCGATCGCTGATCAATCAGCGAGAGGTGCACCGCGACACCCTCGGTTTCAGCGAGGCGCTGCGGTCGGCGTTGCGCGAGGACCCGGACGTCATCCTCGTCGGCGAGATGCGCGACCTCGAGACGATTCGCCTCGCGCTCACCGCCGCCGAGACCGGTCATCTCGTCTTCGGCACGCTGCACACGAGCTCGGCCGCGAAGACGATCGACCGTATCGTCGACGTGTTCCCCGCTGCCGAGAAAGAAATGGTGAGAAGCATGCTCTCCGAGTCGCTGCGCGCCGTCATCTCGCAGACGCTGCTGAAGCGCGTCGGCGGCGGCCGCGTCGCGGCGCACGAGATCATGATCGGCACGCCCGCGATCCGCAACCTCATCCGCGAAGGCAAGGTCGCGCAGATGTACTCGTCGATTCAGACGGGTCAGGCGCAGGGCATGCAGACGCTCGACCAGTGCCTGCAGGAGCTTCTCGCGAAGGGGCTGATCACGAAGGAAGAAGCCCGCTTCAAGGCGGTACACAAGGAGAACTTCTGACACCGGCGACGGCCGGGATCGGGTAGCGGCGGATGGAACGCGATCAAGCAGTCAGGCTCATCCAAAGTCTGCTCAGGAAAATGGTCGAGACCAACGGGTCCGACCTTTTCATCACCGCCGACTTTCCTCCTGCGATCAAGGTCGACGGCACGATCAGGCCGTACGGCGACAAGCCGCTCACTCCCGCGCAGAGCTCGCTGATCGTTCGTTCGATCATGAACGACAAGCAGGCGAAGGAGTTCGACGCGACGAAGGAGTGCAACTTCGCGATCTCGCCGCAAGGCATCGGCCGCTTCCGCGTCAGCGCGTTCATCGCGCAGGGTCAGGTCGGAGCGGTCATCCGGCGCATCGTGACGAAGATCCCGACGTTCGAGGAGCTCGAGCTGCCGCCGCAGCTCAAGGACGTCGCGATGGCGAAGCGCGGCCTGTGTCTCGTCGTCGGCGGCACGGGCTCGGGTAAGTCGACGACGCTCGCCGCGATGATCGGCTACCGCAACGAGAACAGCCGCGGCCACATCATCACGATCGAGGATCCGGTCGAGTTCGTGCACTCGCACCGCGGGTGCGTCGTGACCCATCGCGAGGTCGGCGTAGACACCGACAGCTGGCACAACGCCCTGAAGAACACCCTGCGACAGGCGCCCGACGTCATCATGATCGGCGAGATCCGCGATCGCGAGACGATGGAGTACGGCATCCAGTTCGCGGAGACGGGGCACCTCTGCGTCGCGACGCTGCACGCGAACAGCGCGAACCAGGCCCTCGACCGAATCATCAACTTCTTCCCCGAGGACCGACGCCAGCAGCTCTTGATGGACCTGTCGCTGAACGTCACCGCGCTGATCTCGCAGCGGCTGATCCCCCGCGAGAACGGCATGGGCCGAGTCGCGGCGATGGAGATCATGCTCGCTTCGCCGCTGATTCGCGACTTGATCTTCCGCGGCGAGATCGCGGCGATCAAGGACGTGATGGCGAAGTCGAACAGGCTCGGGATGCAGACGTTCGATCAGGCGCTGTTCCAGCTCTACGAGGACGGCGTCATTTCCTACGACGAGGCGATCCGCAACGCGGATTCGCAGAACGAATTGCGTCTTCGCATCAAGCTGCAGAGCAAACGCACGCCTCCTCTCGACGGGGACGAGGGGCAGAGCCTGAAGATCGTCGAGGAGGAGCACGAGACTCGCCTGCGCTGAACACGCGAGCTCGTGCCGTGCACGAGGGCGGGAGGGGCCGACGGAGCCGATCGAGATCCGATCGTCCGGAGAACTAGAGATAGTCAAGACGAAGGCAGAGGCCGGGAACGGATCGTCAGGGAAGCGTTCGCCGGCCGGATGATGGCGAAATGAACGTCAAGCCGCTCTTCAAGCTGATGGTGGACAAGAAGGCGTCCGACCTCTTCTTCACCACCTATGCGCCGGTGATGATCAAGATCGACGGCAAGATCATGCCGGTCAACCAGGTCGAGCTGACGCCGAAGATGGTTCGCCAGGCCGCGCTCGAGCTGATGAACGAGGAGCAGCTCGAGGCGTTCACGCGGGATCTCGAGATCGACTTCGCGATCTCGGAGCCGGGTCTCGGCCGATTCCGCGTGAACGTGTTCCACCAGCGCGGCAACGTCGCGATGGTGCTCAGGTTCATCACGCCCGACCTGCCGAATCTCGACGATCTCGGCTTGCCGGAGATCCTGAAGGATCTCGTGATGCTGCGGCGCGGCCTGATTCTGATGGTGGGCGCGACCGGCTCCGGAAAGTCGACGACGCTCGCGGCGATGATCGATTACCGAAACCGCAACTCGGCGTCGCACATCATCACGATCGAGGATCCGATCGAGTTCCTGCATCCGAATCACAAGTCGATCGTGAATCAGCGCGAGATCGGGCTCGACACGCACTCGTTCGCCCGCGCGCTCCGCAGCGCGATGCGCGAGGCGCCCGACGTCGTGCTCATCGGGGAGATCCGCGACCGCGAGACGATGCAGGCCGCGATCGACCTCGCGGGCACCGGGCATCTCGCGATCGCGACGCTGCACGCGAACAACGGTCCGGAGACGCTCGATCGCATCATCAACTTCTTCCCGAACGATCAGCACAAGCAGGTGCTGATGGACTTGTCGCAGTATCTGCGCGCCGTGATCTCGCAGCGGCTCGTGCGAGCGAAGGACGGCAAGCGCGTCGCCGCCGTCGAGCTCATGCTGAACACGCCGCTGATCTCGGAGCTGATCAAGAAGGGCGACATCGCGAACGTCAAGGAGGCGTTCAAGGACACGCGCGAGCCCGGTATGCAGACCTTCGATCAGGCGCTATTCGATCTTTATCGCCGCGGCATCATCAGCATGGAGGAAGCGCTCGCGCACGCCGACTCGCGCGCGGATCTCGAGGCGAAGATCAATTTCGGCTGAAGCCGCACCTATCCGAAGAGCGCGGGATAGACCTCTCGCGCGTCGAAGACCGGACCGTCGACGCAGACTCGCTTCATCGCGGGCCCTTCCGGCGTCTCGATGCGCACGGCGCAGCCCGCGCAGCCGCCGACGCCGCAGGCCATGTACTCCTCGAGCGCGAGCTGACACGGCAGATCGAGCTCGGCCGCGAGCTTCGCGAGCGCGTGCAGCATCGGCTCCGGGCCGCAGCCGAGCAGCTGCGTCTCCGCAAGCGCGCCGGGAGGCTGCGCCGCGAGCCATTCGCGCGCGAGGTCCGTGACGAAGCCGCGATACGCTCCCGGGAGGCCGGCCCGGCTCGCGAGCCGCGACGGCACCCCCCACGACTCGAGCAGCGCCATCGACGCGGTCGCGTCGCGCGGCATGCCGGGCAAATCGGAAGGCGCGTCGTCGATCTCGAACGGGAACGGCACCTCCGATCCCATCAGCACGACCGGCGTCGCGAAGCGCTCGTCCGCAGCGAGCCGCTCGGCGGCGAAGATCATCGGCGGAATGCCCACGCCGCCGCCGATCGCGACGACGCGCGGCCACGACGGCGAGGGCGTAAAGCTCCGGCCGATCGGTGCGAGCACGCTGATGGTCTCGCCCGGTCGGCGCTCCGTGAGCTTCGCGAGCCCGGTGCCGACCGGCTTGTACAGGAATTCGATCCAGCCGTCGTGCGGATCCGCGCGCATGATCGACAGCGGACGGCGCAGCGGCACGGACGGATGGCACGTGATATGCGCGAACGTGCCCGGCTCCGCGCGCCGGGCCGCTTGCGGTGCCGCGACGCGCAGCACGTGCTGATTCCCGGGCCATGCGCGATGCGCGAGGATTTGCGCATCTTCGAGATAGATCGTGCCGCGATGCTCGCGCATCGTCCGTTTGCGCCCGGCGTCGGGCGCGGCGTCGCTCGTCATGCTCTCTGGTTCATCCATTGCTCGGCGATCAGGCACGCCGCGCGCTCGTCGATATGCTCTTTGCGCGTGCGGCGGCGGATTCGCCCGCTTCGTCTGCCCTCGGCGAGGTCCGCGGCCGCCGCCGCCGACGTCAGCGTCTCGTCCACCGTCTCGACCGGCAGCCCGTAGCGTTTCGCGAGCGCCGCCGCGAACGCTTTCGCTTCTCCGGCGATCGACGTCGGGCCGCTCGAGCCTTCGGGCACGCCGACGATCAGCCGGTCCGGCCGCCATTCGGCGACGATCGCATCGAGCTTCGGCCAGGGCAGGTCGCCGCTTCGCACGAGCGCCGCGATCGGCGACGCCGTGCGCGTATGCAGATTGCCGCTCGCCACGCCGATGCGCCGCCGCCCGAAATCGAATGCGAGCACGAGATCGGGGCGCGTCCCGTCGTTCACGGGCGTCTCGGCGGCATCAAGCGTGGCCCGCGTAGCTCGTCATCCGTCTGATGTCGATGCCGAGGAGCTTCGCGGCCGCGCGCCAGCGCTGTGAGTAAGGGGTCTCGAAGAGCACCTTGTGATCGGCGGGAGCCCAGAGCCATGCATTCGCGGCGATCTCGGCTTCGAGCTGACCGGAATCCCAGCCGGCGTAGCCGAGCGCGACGAGCACCGGATCGGGGCCGTCGCCCCGCGCGAGCGCGTCGAGCACGTCCTGCGACACGGTGACGCGGATGCCGCCGCGCGTCTCGAGCGTGGAGTCGTAGCAGGTCTCCGAGCGATGCAGCACGAAGCCGCGGTCTCGCTGCACCGGGCCGCCCGCGAGCACCGGCATCTCGGCGATGCGCGGATCCTTCGCTTCGAGCCCGAGCTGCCGAAACACCTCGGCGAGCGGCATGTCGGTCGGGCGATTGATCACGATCCCCATCGCCCCTTCCTCGTCGTGCTTGCAAACGTAGGTGACGGTCTCGTTGAAATTCGGGTCACCCATCGCCGGCATGGCGATCAGGAAGTGGTCCTCGAGTGAGTGCACCGTCCCGACCTCGCGTTCCCTCTAGTTCCGAAATTCTAGCGCAGCTCCGTGGCGGCGGTCGTTGCTTTTCGATGGCGCTGCTCGACGCGTGGTGGCGATCGCGGCGCTATCGGGTGGTCGCGGGCCCGCTGTACCCGTTTGACGTACGGTGGTGGGCGGGTGCGGTGCTATCGGTCTTCGCGGGACCGCTCGGGCACGTCCATGTGGCGCTGCGGCGCGCGCCATCCCTGACGCGCGACGCTCCCGCGAAGACCGATAGCACCGCACCCGCCGTTGAGCGCATCGGCATAGCGGGCGATCGAGCGCATCGGCATAGCAGGCGGGCTGGCCGCTATCGCCCTTTGCGGGAGCGTCCGCGGCAGGGACGCCGCGGACGCAGCGTACACGGATGTATTCACAGCGGTCCCGCAAAGGGCGATAGCGGCCAGCCCGCCCCACCACCGTACGTCGAACGTGGCTAACAGCGAGCCCACGACGTCAACAGCATCGAACTCGCGAACCTCCGCACATCCGTCGTGCGACGCGTAGCCGCGCGCTCGGCCGGCGCTACTCGGCGGTGCCGCCGGACGGAGCGCGCTCGAAGTCCCACTCGTAGGCGAAGCGGAGCACCGAGTACTCTGCCTTGATCGCGTCGGGGAGCGGATCGAACGGTGCCGCGAGCCGGAGGATCGTCAATGCGGCGTGATCGAGCGCGCCGTTGCCGGACGAGCGCACGATGACGATGTCCTCGAGCTCGCCGCCCGGACCGATCGCGACCTCGAGCGTCGGACGCCCAACGTTCTCGTCGAGATCGAGCGTCGCGGGAAAGTTCAGTGTGCCGATGCGCTCGACGCGCTGACGCCACGCGGCGAGATACTCCGCGAGGATTGACTCGCGCGTCGCGACCGACGCGGGTTTGTCCGGATCGGCGTTCTCCGGCAGCGTCGCCTGCGCGTCGATCTCGGCCGACAGCGTCTCCGGTGCCGCACGGTCGAGCAGCGCCGCCTGCCTTTGGATCTCCGCGGTCGGCTCTTCCGTCACCTTCGGCTCCGCGTCGATGCGGCGCGGGGACGACTCGCGCGTGACGATCTCCTCCGCCTCGTGCCCGGCCTCGCGAGGCTCGCCGTCCGCGGCGTCGGCGGCGTCCGGCTCGCCCGCCAGCGTGACGAGCCTTTGGGCCGAGAGCGTCGTCGTCGGACGCTCGCCCGGCGTCGCCTCGCCTCCGGCCTCGCGGTTCGTCTGCGCGAGCCAGGCGTCGCCCTCCGGCGGGCGACCGATCTTCGCCGTGTCGACGACGAGCGTGACCTTCAACGCCTGCGACGCGTTCTCCTCGGGCGCGGGCCACGACGTGAACGTCACGCCGAGGATGAACGCGCCGTGCGCGAGGGCGGCGAAGAACAACGTCGAGCTCAGCCGGTCCGACGTGCGCCCGCTGACGGTCGGCTGCACGACGCCGCGAAACTCACGATTCCGCGATGACATCCCACTCGTCCTTGCTCGCGGAGACGAGCCGGCGGCGCATCGATTCGGTGGCCTCGATCTCGCCCTCCGCATCGACCCGCAGAGCGGCTTCGGCGCCCACTTGCCGCGCGATCCGGTGCCAGTCGTCGCCGGCGACGAACAGTGCCGTCGCCGCGGCGTCGGCAACGACCCCGCTTTGCGCGATCACCGTCACGGCCCGCGTGGCCTCGACGGGGAGGCCGGTTCTCGGGTCGAGAATGTGGTGGAGCCTTCGCCCCCCGCGGTCGACGAACCGCTCGTAATCCCCGGAGGTGAACGCCGCCTCCCCGTCTTCGAGCTCGACCACGCCGAGCACCCCGTCGGCGCGCGGATCCTTGATACCGATCCGCCACGGGCGTCCCCGATGCCGGCCGAGAACGCGAAGATCACCGCCGGCATTCACGAGCGCGTCGCGAATGCCGTGCCGGCCGGCGAGCTCGACGAGCCGGTCGACGGCTGCGCCTTTCGCGATGGCGCCGAGATCGAGCTTCAAGCCCGGAAGCGTCGTGCGCAGCACGACGCCGTCGATCTCGACGGCGGCGAGCGACGCGCCGCTGCGGCGCCACGCGTCGAGCGCCTCGGGCGGCGGCGGCGCCGGCTCGGCGAAGGCCGAGTGAAAACCCCATTGCTCGACGAGCGCGCCGACGGCCGGATCGAATGCGCCTTCGCTCGCGATCGTGAGCCTTCGGGCCTCGCGGAGCAGCGCAGCCATCGCGGGCTCGGCCGTCGCTTCGCCGCGCGCGGCCAATTCCCGATTGATGCGCGCGAGCTCGCCGTCGGCCCACGCGTAGTAATCGACCTCGAAGCGGCGCAGGAACGCCTCGGCTTCCTCGAAGAGTCGCGCGGCCGTGTCCTCGGACGAGAAGACGGCGATATCGACCCACGTGCCCATCGCGTAAAGCCGCGCCTCGAAGAGGCGCAGCCGCTCGGCACAGCCGGCCGTGAGCAGCGCGGCCGCGATCCCCACGGCGGCCCCGCAGCGGATCAAGAGCCGCTTCGTTCTCGCTTGCGCTGCCTTCACTCGCTCGTCGTCACTTACGAAGCCGCCGTTCGATCGCGTCGAGCAGTCTATCAGCGATATCGATGCCGAATTGCCGATCCAATTCACGTATTCCCGTCGGGCTCGTGACGTTGATCTCGGTGAGGTAGTCGCCGATCACGTCGAGCCCGGCGAAGAGCACGCCTTTCTCGCGCAGGATCGGACCGACCTCCGCCGCGAGCCAGCGGTCGCGCGGCGTCAGCGGCCGGCCTTCGCCGCGCGCGCCCATCGCGAGATTGCCGCGGCTCTCGCCCGGCGCCGGCACCCGCGCGAGCGCATACTCGACCGGCTCGCCGTCGACGATGAGCACGCGCTTGTCGCCGTCGACGATCTCCGGCACGTAGCGCTGCGCGAGCGTGAAGCGCGTGCCGTCGCGGGTCAGCGTCTCGAAGATCACGTTCGTGTTCGGATCGCCCTTCCTGACGACGAAGATCGAGCGGCCCCCCATGCCGTCGAGCGGCTTCAGCACGATCGCGCCCTGCTCGTCGAGGAAGCGCGCGAGCTCGGTCTTCGCGCGGGTGATCACGGTCGGCGGCGTGCAGTGCGGGAACCACGCCGTGTAGGCCTTCTCGTTGATCTCACGCAGCGCGCTCGGACGGTTCACGACGAGCAGACCGCGCTGCTCGGCGAGCGACAGAATATAAGTGGTGTAGATGTACTCCATGTCGAACGGCGGGTCCTTGCGCATCAGGAGCACATCGAGCCGCTCGAGCGATCCGCTCCACGGCTCCCCGTACGAGAACCACCTGTCCGGGTCGTCCTCGACGACCAGGCGTCGGCCGTGCCCGATCGGGGCGCCATCGCGGACCAGGAGATCGTCCTGCGTGAAGTAGACGATCCGCCATCCTCGCCGTTGGGCGGCGAGCAGCATCGCCAGGGTCGAATCCTTGTACGGCTTGATCGTCTCGATCGGGTCCATGACGACGCCGAGCTCGCGTGGCGCGTTATCCATGGGTCGCTTGCCTTTTTTGAGTGCAGGTTCGCAGTTTCGCCGAAAACGGCAACGCTACCATAGGTCGCGAGCTCGGGTGCCGCCGGGGCGGTGCCCCGTGCCGTTCGCGGCTTTCGTCGAACGGCCTTTTCCGGCTGCCGACGGAGTCGTTGGAAGCGCCCTATCGATATGTTAAAAGGCGCGGTGTGTTCTGGGCACCTGCGTGGGAAGCTGGGGGCGGTGGTGCCTGAAACGCCAGGGAGAAGTGCGTGTCGACGCAAGACGCCGGAAGCCCGAAGCCGAATCTTCAGGGCCTGAAGATCCTCGTAATCGACGACAGCAAGACGATCCGCCGTACCGCGGAAACGCTGCTAGCCAAAGAAGGTTGTACGGTCTATACGGCCGTGGACGGGTTCGACGCGCTCGCGAAGATCGCGGACCATCACCCGGATATCATCTTCGTCGACATCATGATGCCGCGTCTCGACGGCTACCAGACATGCTCCTTGATCAAGCACAACAAGAAGTTCAAGGACACGCCGGTCATCATGCTGTCGAGCAAGGACGGGCTTTTCGACCGCGCGCGCGGCCGGTTGGTCGGCTCCGAGCAGTACCTGACGAAGCCGTTCACGAAGGACGAGCTTCTCGGAGCGATCTCGAGTCACGTAGGGCGCACTTAGCTCGCCTGGAGGGTGGACGATGGCGCTGATCATGATCGTCGACGATTCCCCGACCGAGGTCCACGTGATGAAGACGGCCCTGGAGAAGCACGGCTTCGACACGGTCTCGGCGGCGGACGGCTCGGAATGCATCTCATTGGCGCGTGAGATGAAGCCCGACCTGATCCTCATGGACGTCGTGATGCCGGGCATCAACGGTTTTCAGGCGACGCGCACCCTGACCCGCGATCCGCTGACGAAGTCGATTCCCGTCGTCATGATCACGACGAAGGGCCAGGAAACCGACCGGATCTGGGGGCTGCGTCAGGGAGCGGTCGACTACCTCGTCAAGCCGGTCAGCGAGGCCGTGCTGGTGGCGAAGGCTCAAGAGGTGCTCGAGCGGCGCGCAGAGGGGCCGGGGACTTGAGTCTCGCCGCGCTTACCCAGCGCCCGTTCGAGCTGCTGCTCGAGCTGGAGCGGCTCGCGCGCGCGGCCGTTTCGGCGCGCGAAGGCCAGGGCGCGACCGACGAATGGGTCGGTATCGGCTTTCGCCTCGGCACGGAGCACTTCGTCACGGATCGTGCCGATATTCGCGAGGTCTTGCCGGTGCCGGATCCGATCACGCGCGTGCCGGGCGGCAAGTTCTGGCTGCGCGGCATCGCGAACGTGCGTGGTCAGCTCTTGACCGTCGTCGATCTGAAGGCGTTTCTCGGCGCCGGCAGCACGGTGCCGGATCGCCGTAATCGAATTCTGATCGCCGCGAGCCGGGAAGTGCCGACGGCGTTGATCGTCGACGAGGTCGTCGGCTTTCGTCGGTTCTCGAGCGACGGTTACCGGAAGGACGTGCCCGGAACGGTGATCCGCTGCGATCGCTATCTCGCGGGGGGCTTCGAGCAGGGCCCCGAGATCTGGCCGCGGTTCAGCATCGCGAAGCTTCTCGAGGACGAGCAATTCTTGACGGCCGGCGAGGCCGCGAGAAAGTGAGCGGACGATGATCAAATCGAGTCCCTGGACCAAGTGGTTGCCCATGCTCGCGCTTGCGTCGACCGCGGCGCTCGTCGCGGCGGCGGTGCTCCTGATGCGGGAAAGCGGGCAGGGGCCCTCCGTGGACCGGCTGATGACGCTGACGCAGGCGGCGCGCGCGGACGCTCGCGCGGCGGTTGCTGGCGACGCGGGAGCCGCGGACCGTGTTGCCGCGGCGCTCGGAAATATCGAGCGGCTCGTCGACGAGGGTCGGCGCGAGAGCGGCGGCGCCGCGGCGGCATTCTTCGCGGACGCCGCGTGGAACGACGTCCGCGCCGGCCTATCCGAGATCGTCGGTGCTCGTGACGAGCTCGCCGCCGCACGGGCCGACCGAGAGAAGGTGGCTTCGCTCGTGCCGCAGTTGCTTGCGTCGACCGGCAATCTCATCGCCGCGCTCGGCCCGGCCGAGATCGCCGCGAACGAGAGGCACGTCGCGCGCTTCGAGCTCGCGCTCGAAGGTATCCGGCAGGATCTCCGCGCTCTCGACGCGGGAGACACGGTCGACGCCGCGCTCGGCCGTCTCGACGACGCCGAGCGTTTCCTCGGGCAGATGATCCGCGGCCTGCGCGGCGAGGACACCTCCCTCGGGATTCGGCCGGCCGGCGCGTCCGCCGCGAGCGAGCTCGCCGCGGCCGGCGCGCTGTTCGACGACACGCGCTCGGCGCTCGCTGCGCTGCTCGCGTCGGGCGGGTGGCTCACGGCCGCGGACGCCGCGCGCGTTCGTTTCGACCGCGCCGCCGCCGGTCTGCTCGGGCGGTGGCAGGCGTTGCCGGCCGCGTCCGGCAGGTCGGTCTGGGCGGACCGCGTGCCGTACGTGCTGGTCGGCGCGGCGGTCCTGCTGCTGATCACGATGCTCGTCGCGAACCAGAGGGCGCGCGACTTCCGGCGGCTCGCCGAGGTGCAGACGGAGCAGAACAAGCGCAATCAGGAAGCGATCTTGCGCCTGCTCGACGAGCTTTCGAGTCTCGCCGACGGAGACCTGACCGTGCAAGCCACGGTCACCGAGGACATCACCGGCGCGATCGCCGATTCGATCAACTACGCGATCGAGGCGCTGCGCGACCTCGTCACGACGATCGACGAGACGTCGATTCTCGTCGACGCGGCGGCGAAGCAGAGCGAGGCGATGGTCCGTCATCTCGTCCGCTCGAGCGAGATGCAGGCGAAACAGGCCGAAGCGGTCTCCGAGGCGGTCGCGCAGATGGCGCAGTCGATCGAGGAAGTCTCGGGCAACGCGGAGCGCTGCTCGGACGTTGCGCGCCACGCGGTCGACGTCGCGCACAAGGGCGGCGAGGCGGTGCGTCGAACGATCGACGGAATGAATACCATCCGCGAGACGATTCAGGACACCTCGAAGCGCATCAAGCGCCTCGGCGAGAGCTCGCAGGAGATCGGTAATATCGTCGAGCTCATCGAGGAGATCGCGGAGCAGACGAATATTCTCGCGTTGAACGCGTCGATCGAGGCGTCGCGGGCGGGCGAAAGCAGCCGCGGCTTCGCCGTCGTCGCGGACGAGGTGCAGAAGCTCGCCGAGCGCTCCGCCGCGGCGACGCGCAAGATCGAGGTGCTCGTACGCACGATTCAATCGGATACGAACGAAGCCGTCGTGTCGATGGAGCGCAGCACGACGGACGTCGTCGGCGGCGCGCTGCTCGCCGAGAACGCGGGCGCGGCCCTCGACGAGATCGAGCAGGTGTCGCATCAGATCGCGAGCCTCGTGCACAACATCTCGATCTCGTCGCGCGAGCAGACGAACGCCACGGCCGCGATCACCGAGAGCATGCGCGTGCTGCGCGACATCAGCGCGAAAACGAAAGAGTCGACGAACGCCGCGTCGGCGGCTATCAGCAAGCTTTCGGAGCTGGCGTCGCAGCTTCGCCAGACCGTCAATGGCTTCACGCTGCCCGATAACGTCTCGACGAGCGGCGTGCTGAGCGCGTCGCGAGTCTCTCCCGTGCTGGCGCAGCCCTCCGCGGCGACGGGCGAGGCGCCGGCCGAGGGACGGACGAACGAGCCCGAAGCGCGCATCGATCGGCGCACCGAGCCGAAGCGCCGATCCGGCTGAGCGATAAGAGCTATCGATGAACGTCGACCCGGAAACGATGAACGATCTCGCGGCGCATTCGCTCGATCTCGTCAGCCGCGAGGTCGGCAATACGCTCGATGCCGCGAGGCGGGAGCTCGAGGATTTCGTCGACGGCAATGCGAGCCGTGACGCGCTCGAGCGCGCGGCCGATCTGCTGCATCTCGCGCAAGGCGCGCTGAAGATCGTCGAGCTCCACGGCGCAGGCATGCTCGCCGAGGAGATGGAGCGCGTCTGCCGGCACGTGGTGGCGTCCCGCGATCAGGCCGAGATCGACGCCGGCCTCGAGGCGCTGACCAAGGCGATGGTCCAGCTGCCGGCGTACGTCGAGCGCGTGATGAGCGGCGGGCGGGACATCGCGCTCGTGCTGCTGCCGCTCTTGAACGATCTGCGACGGGTCCGGGGCTACCCGATCCTGTCCGAAGGATCGCTGCTGCTGCTCGATGCCGGTCCTTTCGAAAGACGGCTCGCGGCGAAGCCGCAGCAGAAGGTCGACCCCGAGGCGAGCCGCCGCTTCCAGCTCTCGGCGCGCAGGCTTCGACCGGCCTTTCAGGCGTCGCTGCTCCAATGGATCCGGGGCAACGACGCCGCACGACATCTGGATCGGCTGATCCAAATCAGCGGCACGCTCGAGAAAGCCGCGTCGACCGAGGCGGTGCAGCAGCTTTGGTACGTGTTGACCGGCGTGCTGATCGCGCTCCGTGCGGGCGATCTCGAGCCGACGGTGAACGTGAAACGGCTCGTCGGGCAAGCCGACCGCCAGCTGAAGCGCCTCATCGACTACGGCGAGGCCGCGTGGGTCGCGTCGCCGCCGGTCGAGCTGCTGAACAGCCTGCTCTACTACGTCGCGCGCTCGGCGTCGCGCCACGAGCGGCTCGTCAACATCCGGCGGATATACCGGCTCGACGAGGTCGTTCCTCCCGAGCAGCAGCTCGCCGAAGCTCGCGAGAGCCTCGCCGGACCGAGCGCGAAGCTGATGCGGACCGTCGCGAAAGCGATCAAGGAGGACCTCGCGTCGGTCAAGGATTCGCTCGATATCTTCGTGCGCACCGGCATGGAAGACGTCGAGCAGCTCAAGCCGCAGCTCGAGATGCTGAAGAAGATCGCCGACACGCTCGGCGTGCTCGGCCTCGAGAAGGCCCGCGCGGAGATCCAGCGGGAAGCGGCGAATCTCGCGGCGATCGTCGCGAAGCGCGACGTCGACGGCCAACGCGTGCTCGAGAAGATCGCGGCGACGCTGCTCGAGGTCGAGGACGCGCTCGACCGCGAGCTCGTGCGCGCCGTCGTGCCGGGCGCGGACGGCGAGTCGCCCGAGAGCGAGGCGGAAGCGCAGTACCGCCACGTGACGCAGGCCGTCGTCGGCGAATGCATCGTCAATCTCGCGAAGGTCAAGGAGGCCGTCACGGAGCTGCTCGAGAATCCGTCGGACAGCCGTGCGCTCGAGCAGGTGAAGCCGCAGCTGCGCGGCATCACGGCCGGCCTCTTGATGCTGAATAAGACGAAGGCCGTGAAGGTCGTCGAGCGGATCGGCAACGTGATTGCGACGCGGCTCGGCCCCGGCCGCAAGGCGATGAAGCCGGAGTATCTCGAGCGGCTCGCCGACGCCGTCGTCAGCGTCGAGTACTACATGGAGACGATCAGCCGCGGACGCAGCGATCCGTGGTACATGCTCGACAACGCGAGCCGCTGTCTCGACTTGCTCGAGTCGCTGCCGGCGGTGAAGCCGGCGGAGGCGAAGGCGGCGACCCCGGCGCCCGCGCGGCGCCAAGCACCGAAACCGCCGCCGTCCGTGATGGCGCCGCAGGAAGAGCGTTCCGATCCCGAGCTCCTCGAGCTCTTCATCGAGGAAGCCAAGGAAGAGATCGCGAGCATCCAGCGATACCTGCCGATCTGGGCGGAGCGGCCGGAGGATTCCGACGCGCTGATCTCGGTGCGGCGATCGTTCCATACGCTGAAGGGCAGCGGCCGCATGGTCGGTGCGCAGCTCATCGGCGAGTTTGCGTGGAGCATCGAGAATCTCCTGAACCGCGTCATCAACCAGACGCTGCGACCGACGCCGGCGATGGTCGAGTTCATTGGCGAGGCGGCTTCGGTGCTGCCTCAGCTCGTCGAGCAGCTCGAGGTCGGCATCGCGCCGACCGCCGACGTGCAGCTCTTGATGAAGCGGGCCGAGGCCTTCGCGTCCGGCGAGCCCGACGCCGCGTCGGTGACCGCCGAGCCGGCCGTCGACCGGCCCGCGGAGCCCGAGCCCGAGCCCGTGGCACCGCCGCCTGCCGACAGCGCGGCGGCCGCCGCACGTCCGGCCGCCGGCGAGCCAGAGCCGGCCGACGGTACGGCGATGGACCCGGTGCTCGCCGAGATCTTCGTCAAGGAAACGCTGGGGCATCTCAAGACGCTTCGGGCGTTCATCGAGTCGTCGTGCCGCGGCGAGGCGCCGTTTCTCGTCGACGAGCCCGTTTATCGCGCGTGTCACACGCTGCTCGGCAGCGCGCGGATGGCGGGCTTCGCACCGGCGGTCGCGCTCGCGACGCCGCTCTCGGAGCAGCTCGGCCGGGCCTTCAAGGCCGGGCGCGGCCTCGACGCCGAAGGCCTTCGCACGCTCGCCGCCGCGGCCGGCGAGATCGAGCGGATGACGCAGGCGCTCGCCGCCGGCGCTTCGTTCAATCCCGACGGCGACGTGATCGCGCGCCTCGAGCGCCTCGGCGAGTCGATCGTCGAGCCGCCGCAGCCGAAGTCGGCGGAATCGCTGGCCGTCGACGACGCGTTCGATCCCGAGATCGCGTCGATCTTCACCGAGGAGGCGGCCGAGATTCTCGAGAACGCCGAGATCGCGCTCGACGCGCTGCGTCGAGATTCCGAGACGTCGTCGGTCGTCGAGCTGCAGCGCCTCGTGCACACGCTGAAGGGCGGTGCACGGATGGCCGGCATTCGCGCGATGGGCGATTTGAGTCACGCGCTCGAGACCTTGCTCGCCGCGATGGCCGAGAAGCGCATCGAGCCGACGGCGTCGGCGCTCGATCTCGTTCAGCAGTGCTTCGACGAGCTCCATCGGATGCGCGATCGCATCGAGGCGGGGCACCGGGTCGCGAGCGCCGACGAGCTCGTGGCTCGGCTCGAAGCCCTGTGCTCGGACCGCGGCGCGGCGGCGAGCCAAGCGCCGGCCGCGGAGACCGCACGGAGCGCCGCGCCGGCCGCACCGAGCGCCCCGGAGGCCGCGCGGCCGCAAGCTCCCGATCGGCCGCAGGTCGGCGCCGCGGACGAAGGACGTCTGCCGGCCGTCGAGGAGCTCGTCTCGGAGCCGCTCGAGCCGGGCGACACCGTCATCGAGCCGCGCGGATTCGGACCGGTCGTCGATGACGAAGCGCCGCAAGCGGCGCCGCCCGTCGCGGAGTCGCCCGAGGCCGCGGACGAGCCGCTCGACGAGGCCGTCGAGGTCGCGGGGCAGACGGAGGAGCGGACGGAGACGAGTGCCGACGTCGGCGACATCGCGCTCGCGATCGAAGCGCCGGTGCACGACGACGCGCCGACCCCGGAAGCATCGCTCGCGCCCGAGGAGGCGACGACGCCGCTCGACGCGCCTGCTCCCGCGGCCGTGCCCGACGCGGAGGTCGCGGCGGCCGCGGAGCCGGCGCAGGAAGGAGAGCCCGCCGCTCCTCCGCCGGCCGCAAGCGGCACGGAGGAGCAGCCGGCGCCGCGGCCCGTCGCGGCGGACGCGCGCGGCGCCGAGCGCGCCGAGACGACTCGCGTCGACGCGGGCCTGCTCGACGCGCTGCTCGCGAGCGCGGGCGAGATCAGCATCTTCCAGTCGCGGCTCAACCAGCAGCTGCACTCGATCGACTTTCATCTGGGCGAGCTCGCCCAGACGGTCACGCGTCTGCGCGAGCAGCTCCGCAAGCTCGAAGCCGAGACGGAAGCGCAGATCCTCTACCGGCATCAGGACGATCTGACTGCGGGCGGAGATTTCGATCCGCTCGAGCTCGACCGTTACTCGACGATCCAGCAACTGTCTCGTGCGCTGGCCGAGACGGCCAACGACGTTGCGAGCATCAACGAGCTGTTACAGGGCTTGACGACCGAGGCCGAGACGTTGCTCGGCCAGCAGGCTCGCGTCACGAGCGAGATTCAGGAAGGCTTGATGCAGACGCGGATGGTGCCGTTCCAACGGCACGTCTCGCGGCTCGCGCGCATCGTCCGCCAGGCTGCCGGCGATACCGGCAAGCTCGCCGAGCTCGTCGTGCACGGCGGCACTAGCGAGGTCGACCGTCAGGTGCTCGAGGCGATGATCGCGCCGTTCGAGCACTTGCTGCGCAACGCGGTCGTGCACGGGATCGAGCCGCCCGAAGATCGCCGCAAGGCCGGCAAGCCCGAGGTCGGGAAGGTCGAGCTGTCGCTGCGCCGAGAAGGCTCGGAGGTGCTGATCGAGGTCGCGGACGACGGTCGCGGGCTCGACCTCGACGCCATTCGGCGCAAGGCCTACGAGCAGGGGCTCATCGCCGATCCGCAGAAGGTTTCCGATCAGGAAGCCATGGAGCTGATCCTGCGGCCCGGCTTCAGCACCGCGAGCGAGCTCACTCAAGCCGCGGGACGCGGCGTCGGCATGGACGTCGTGGACAACCAGATCAAGAAGCTCGGCGGCTCGATGCGCATCGAGTCGACGCGCGGCCAGGGCACGCGCTTCATCGTGCGGTTGCCGTACACGCTCGCCGTGACGCACGCGCTGATCGTCAACGTCGGCGACGAGACGTTCGCGTTGCCGCTGCCGACGATCGAGGGCGTCGCGCGGGTTCCGCGCGAGAAGCTGCTCGAGCTCCTGACGCACGACGAGCCGCGCTTCGACTACGGCGGCGTCAGCTACCGCGTGCAGCATCTCGGCACGCTCGTCGGCGGCGCGCCGTCGGCGTTGCCGGAGGACGAGAGCGCGGTATCGCTCGTGCTCGTGCGCGCGGGCGAGAACTCGACGGCGCTCCTGACCGACTCGCTCGAGGGCAGCCGGGAGATCGTCGTGAAGACGCTTGGTCCGCATCTCGCGAGCATCCCCGGCGTGTCCGGGGCGACGATCCTGGGCGACGGGCGCGTGATCGTGATCCTCGACGCCGGCACGCTCGTCCGCGGTCAGCACGCCATCGCGCAGCAGCCGACGGTGGCTGCGCAGCCGAAAGTGCGCCCGCCCGCGGCGCTCGTCGTCGACGACTCGATCACGATGCGGCGCGTCACGCAGCGGCTGCTCGAGCGACGCGGCGTGCGCGTCGTGACGGCGCGCGACGGTCTCGACGCGATCGACGCGCTGCAGGACTTCGAGCCCGACATCATTCTGCTCGACATCGAGATGCCGCGGATGGACGGGTATCAGTTCGCCTCGCACGTCCGTAACGACGAGAAGCTGAAGGACGTGCCGATCATCATGATCACGTCGCGCTCGGGCGAGAAGCACCGTGCGAAAGCGATCGAGATCGGCGTGAACGACTACCTCAGCAAGCCTTATCAGGAAGCGCAGCTGATCGCTGCGGTCGAAGGGTTGCTCGGGAGGACGCTGTGAGCGCCGCGGTATCCGAGACGCGCGAGCTTTACAGCCTGCTGATTCCGCTGCGCGAGGAACGGCTGCTCGTGCCGCGCATTTGCGTCGCGGAGGTCATCGCGTTCGTCGAGACGCAGAGCGTGATCGGCGACGACGTGCCCGATTGGTATCTCGGCACGATCGAGTGGAACGGGCGCGCGCTGCCGGTGATCTCGTTCGACGGGACGCGCACCGAGGACCTGCCGGCGAAGCGGCGCGGCCGAACCCGGATCGTCGTGTTCCACGGCATCACCGGCAAGCTCAAGGGCCACTACGGCATTCTGACGCAAGGCTTCCCGCAGCTCGTGCGCGTGAACCGGGACGTATTGACGCTCGATACCGAGCGGCCGATCCCCGAAGGCCGGCCCGCGCTCTGCCGGGTCAGGATGATTCACGAGTTTCCGCTCATTCCCGACGTCGAGCGGCTCGAGGAGATGGTCGCGAGCGTGCAGAAGCGCGCGTGACGCGGCGTTCACCCGCGATCGAGATCGCCCCATAACGCCTGCAGCAGTCCGACGGCGACGATCGCCGCCGTCTCCGCGCGCAGCGTGCGAGGACCGAGCCGGACGCCGACGAAGCCGGTCGCGCGCGCGAGCGCGAGATCGGAGTCGCTGAACCCGCCTTCGGGGCCGACGAGCAGGAAGACCGCGGTGCCGTTCGGCGGCGAGACGCTCGATAGCGGAGCCTCCGCGCGAGGATCGAGCACGATCCTCACGCTCTCGGCGGGCACCTTGTCGAGGCAAACGGACAGCGGGCAGACCGGCTCGATATCGGGCGGCCGATGGCGGCCGCTCTGCTCGCACGCGCTTCGAGCGATCCTTCGCCAATGCGTGACGCGGCGCACGGCGCGCACGGCATCGAGCTTCACGACGCTGAAATCGGACGTCACGGGCCACAACGCGCGGACGCCGAGCTCGGTCGTCTTCTGCACGACGAGATCCATCGCCTCGGTTTTCGGCAACGCCTGGATCAGCGTCAGCGCGAGCGAGGATTCGGGCAACGGCTCGACGTGCTCGAGCAGCTCGAGCTCTCCGTCGGTTCTCGATAGCGATGCGATCGATGCGTATCGCTCCTGCCCGCGACCGTTGAACGCGAGCACGCGGTCGCCGCGGCGGAGCCTCAGCACGGTGCCGAGGTAGTGCGTCTCGCTTTCGGTCAGCGGCGCGCGATCGCGGCTCAGGTCATGATCGACGTAAAGGCGGGTGATGCGACGGTCTGACATGTCGTCGGCTCGGCTTCCGAAGGTGTGCCGCCGCTCCCATCGAGCCCGTCGGGCGTGTTGTATAGTGCGCGACGTTCGGCGGGCTGCGACTGCCCGGGCCAATGTAGCACGGCAATGATCATCGACAGCGGTTGGATTCGCGGCGTGAGGCGAGTGCCGTCGCCGAACTGCGACTGTCGCCCGGCCGGCGCGTCGCTCGACCTCATCGTGATCCACGGCATCAGTCTGCCGCCCGGCGAGTTCGGCGGCCCCTGGATCGACGATCTGTTCGTGAACCGCCTCGACGCGAACGCGCATCCGTATTTCGCCGAGATCTCGTCGCTCGCGGTCTCGGCCCATCTGCTGATCGCGCGCGACGGCGCGTTGACGCAGTACGTGCCGTTCGGCCTCAGGGCCTGGCATGCGGGCGCTTCGTCGTGGCAAGGCCGGCAGAGGTGCAACGACTTCTCGGTCGGCATCGAGCTCGAGGGGGCGGACGAGGTGCCGTACGAGGACGCGCAGTACGAGGCGCTCGCGCGCGTCGTGACCGCGCTGCGCGCCGCCTATCCGAGTCTCGCTCGAGCGCCGATCGTCGGGCACTGTCACATCGCTCCGGGACGCAAGACCGATCCCGGACCCGCGTTCGACTGGGCACGCCTGCGGCAACTGACCGAGTCATGAAGCTGATCGTGTTGATCCTGAGCCTCGCGCTCGAGCGCGGCGCGACTCGGGCCCTGAAGCTGCGCGAGCTCAGGTGGTTCGATCCGTATTTCGATTTCGCGCTGGCGCGCGCGGAACGGCTTCAGCCGGCGGGCGCGACGCTCGTGCTCGCCGCCGCGCTTCTGGTCGCCACGGCACCGGTGCTGTGGATCAGTCTCGTTCTCGAGGAGACGTTCGTCCCGTGGGACTTGCCGTATCTGGCGTTCGCGGCGCTGATCGTTTTCCTGTGTCTCGGACCGCGCGATCTCGGCAGCGAGGTCGACGACTATTGCAGTGCGCTCGCCATCGGCGATCGCGACGCGGCGCAGCGGGTCATGACGGAGCTGTCGGAATCGCGGCACGCGAGCCCGCGCGACGTCGACGCCGTCGAGGAAGCGATCTTCGTCCAAGCGACGAATCGCATCTTCGGCGTCGTCTTCTGGTTCGTGGTGCTCGGCCCGGTAGGCGCCTGGCTGTTTCGCGTCAGCGATCTGCTGCGCCGCCGCGCGGCTTTCGAGTCGACCCGAGAGCACGCGGTCGACCGCGCGGCTCTGCCGGCCGCCGAATCGATCCATGCCGTGCTCGCGTGGATCCCGGCGCGGCTCGCGGCGCTCGGCTATGCGCTCGCGGGCAGCTTCGACCACGCGTGGAACGCATGGCGGGGCCTCGTCGCTCGCGCGCCGGCATCGCTTCGCGCGAGCAACGACCGACTCGTCGCGACCGTCGGCAAAGCCGCGATGACCGGCTTTCTCGAGCAGCCGGCGAATTCCGCCGCCGCCGCGCGCAACGCGATGCGCATCGTGATGCGCACGCTGTTCGTGTGGATCAGCGTCGTCGCGCTGATGACGATCTTCGGCTGGGCGGTCTGAATCGGCGCGCGCGCGGACGGTCGTCCCGTGTTCGCGCTAGCGTTTCGGGCGAGGCGTGCGCTTCTTCCACAGGGTTTCCGCCGCGCCGCCGTCGAGCGTGAGACGCCGGGCCGCGACGAACAGGAGATCCGACAAGCGGTTGAGATAGCGCAGCAGCTCGCGGTCGACCGATTCCTCGCTCGCGAGCGCCCACGCGCTCCGCTCCGCCCGCCGCGCGACGGCGCGGGCGAGATAGCACGCGGCCGCGGCGCGCCCGCCGCCGGGCAGCACGAATTCCGTGAGCGGCGGCAGCGTCTCGTTCAGCGCGTCGAGATCGCGCTCGAGCCGCGCGACGTCGTCCGCGTCGACGCCGGGATAATCTGGCATCGCGAGCGAACCGCCGATCTCGAAAAGCTCGTGCTGAATGCGCACGAGAATCTCTCGCAAAGGCGGCGTCACGTCTTGCTCGGCGAGCACGAGCGCGAGCGCGCTCGACGTCTCGTCGATGTCGCCGATCGCGGCGATACGTGCCGAGCGCTTCGGCACGCGCTTTCCGCCGGCGAGGCCCGTCGTGCCGTCGTCGCCGGTGCGCGTGTAGATCCTCGTGAGACGGTGGCCCATCGCCTGCGTCCGTGCGAGATTCCGAGATGATAGCAAGGGGACGATGAAGGGACGCGTCGGCCGCGCTCGGAGACGCGCGCCTCGAGTAATAGCGTTTCTCAAAAAAAGAAAACCCGGCGGTGGGAGCGCCGGGTCAGTCTTTTCTTGTTATCGGAGTTTACGGTTTCAAGTATGCGGCCTGGCTGTGGTCATTCCGTCAGTAACGGCATGAACCCCATTTGTTCTCGTAGTTGTAACAGCCTCTCCTCTTCTTCTTGTTCTCGTTCTTCTTCTTGTTCGATGGAGCAAATTTAACAGAACGCACTGCTCGAGTAGCAGGGATTCTGTCGGTTTGCGCACTCAGCGACCCCGTGTGGGGTCGCTCGAAATAGAGCAAGACACGTGCCAGATCCGGAAATTCCTAGTCGTTTCAACCAAATGAAACGAGGAACGGTCGCGCTGGCCGCGGCGTCGACTGTCCGCTTGTAAGGAAAGCCGACGACGCAGTTACGGCGCGTAGCTAAAGCGACCGATTACGAGCGTCGTATAACTCGTTGTTTGCAGGGGCTGCGCAAGTTTCGTCAGCGCAGCAGCGTTGCGCTGTCGATCCACACGCCTCCGCGCACGACGGCGACGACGTTCAACGCGTCGCCGACGTCGACGAGCGGGTTGCCGTCGACGACGACGAGATCCGCGAGCTTACCTTCCTCGATCGTGCCGAGCTGCCGTTCGAGCCCGAGCGCGAGCGCATTCGATGCCGTCGCGATCCTCAAGACCTGGTCCGGCGGAATATCCGCATCGGCGAGCAGCGCCATCTCGAGATGAATGCCGAGCCCGTAGGGAATCGCCGGCGCCTCGCTGCCGACGGCGACGAGACCGCCCGCGTGGACGAGGCGCGCCAGTTGACGTTGCAGCGCTTCGAGCGAGCCCGTCGGCGCGACGGCCTCGAGCCACCGCGCCCGCTCCTCGTCGCGATAGATCCGCCCGAAAGTCGGGTGCGCGAGCAGCCGCCTGACCGCGCGAGCATCGAGCTTTATGCCGCCGGCGGCCGCGAGGCTCGTCATGACCCCGGCCCTCGACTCGATGATCGTGCTCAGCACGTCCTCGTACGAAAGCCCGAGCGGCGACGTCGGCAGGAGTCCCGCCGACCTTCTGCGCTCGTGCTCGACCGCGAGCCACGAGAGCGGCGAGGCCGTCGACGGCACGAATAACGCCGGGGCGGGGCGTAGCCCGTCGAGCCGCGCGATCGGCACCGCCGGCACGACGGCATCGGTTTGCCCGGCATCCGACGTCGACGCGTCGTCGGGCCGCGCGGGCGAGACGATCAGGCGCGGGCCGAGGCGGCGTCCCGAGGCCCACGACTCGGCACGCTCCAGGGCTGCGTCGACGTCGTCCGTGACCTCTCGCACCGTCGTGACCCCGTACGCGAGCCACGCGCGGCCGAGCCGCTCGCCGAGGATCGACGTCTGGTGCGCGTGCACGTCGATCAGTCCAGGGATCACCGTTCCGTCGCGAACGTCGATCACGCGCTCGGGCAGCGGCAGCATCCCGCGGGCGACGATCGCCTTGATCCGCTGCCCTTCGATGTGAATGTCGACGTGACGGCGATAGTCGCTGCGGATTCCGTCGAACAGCCGTCCGACCTGAATCACGTACGGCTCGTCCGGCGCGGCGGGTTGCCACGCGAGGACCGGCTCGGGGGCGGGCTCGGGCTGGTCGGCGACCGCTTCGACGGGCCCGATCGGGCGGCCGCTCGCGGCATCGAACGAGACGAGCGTCTGCGTGCCGCCGGCGGCGATCTCGACCGTGATCCGTGCGTCCCCGTCCCAACGCGGCCGCTTCGCGCCCCCGAGCCCGTCGGCGAGCGTCTGCACGCGGTTCGAGTCGAGATGGAGCAGGCGCAGCCGGCCGTCGCTCGCCGGATCGAAGCCGCGCGTCTCGATGAACGCGACGCGTGTGCCGTCGGGAGAGATCGCGGGCGAGTGCGCCTTCCCGGCGCTCCTCGTGAGCTGAACGAGCGCGCCGCTCGAAAGATCGACGCGCCACAGGTCCATGTTGCCGCCGCGATCGCTCGCGAAGACCGCGAAGTCTCCACGCGGCGAGACGGTCGGGGCGGCGTCGACGAAAGCGTCGTCCGTCAGCCGGCGCGGTCGGCCGCGCCGCTCGACGAGCCAAAGATCGCCGAGCGCCGCGACGACCTCGGTTCGGCCGTCCGCCGAGCGGGCGATCCCGGCGTGACCGAGCGCGGGATGAGGGCCCGGCGCGTCGAGCGCCGTGTCGATCGACGGCGGCGACGCGGCCTCGACCGTGACCGCGGCGAAAAGATGCACGGGCTCGCGCGTGACGTGCGCGATGCCGCGGCGCCAGATGCGTCCGTCCGCCGTGTAGTAGTACTCCGCCGGGGACGCCCATGCCGCGCGCGACTCGAACACGTCCTCGTTGCGCGTCAGCGTCTTCACGACCGGATCGTCCGACAGGACGAGCATCTTGAGCATACTGCCCCGAGGCTCGACGCGCTGCTCGTTGAACACGATGACGCCGCCCCCGGCGCGCCAGCTCGGCGCGCTCAGCCGATCCGAGGTGCGGTAGAGCTCGATGCTCACGCCGGTCGGCAACAAGGCGCGGAGCGACGAGCCCGACGGTTCCCGTCGCACGTACGCGATCTCGCCGTGCTCGGAGGCGGTCGGGAACGATGCGTCGCCGGGCTCCGCGGTGAGCTGCGTCAGCACGCCGGTTTCGAGGTCGATCCGCCAGAGGCAGAAATGGCCCGTTCGATTCGACGAGAAGACCACGGAGCGTCCGTCCGCGGTGAAGTCGGGCTCGCGGTCGTCGTGCTCGCTTTCGACGAGCGCGACGCGCTCGCCCGTCTCGACGTCGAGCAGCCAGATATCGCGCTGCCCGTTCACGAGCCTCTCGTAGACGATCAGTCGCCCGTCGGGGGCGACGCGCGGATGCCGGGCCGCTTCGTCGTCCGGAGTGAGCTGCGTCGCGCCGCCGCCCGTCGCGGGCAGCCTCCACAACCGCCCGAGCAGGTCGACGACGAGGGACTCTCCGTCCGGGAACAGCGCGACCGAGATATTCGTTCCCTGGCTGACGTTGACGATGCGCTCCTCGCCTCGGACCGTGCCGCTCGACGCGGCCGCGACGATGGAGAGGGCACAGACCGCCAAGCGACCGGCGGTCTCGCGCCATCGCGCGATGCGGCTCGAAACGCGGCTCACGGCTGCAGGCGACGGGAGCGCCACGGTCCCGCATCGATGCGGTCCGCGGCGAGGTCGAGGTCACGCGTGTACTCGGTACGCTCGTGGAAGCGGCCCGCGCCTTCGATCCAGAGCTCGACGCGGTCGCACCACAGCCGATATCCGCCCCAGAAGGGGGGCCTCGGCACGCCGGCGGTCGGCGCCTCGGTGGCCGTGCCGCCGAGCTCCGCGGCCTTCGTCGCGGCGCGCCGCTCGAGATCGTCGCCGTCGGCGAGCGGCTCGCTTTGCGCGCTCACCCACGCGTTCAGCTGGCTCAAGTACGGCCGCGTCGCGAAATAGGCGTCGCTTTCATCTTCCGGCGAGCGCACGACCCGGCCTTCGAGGCGTAATTGCCTTCCGAGACCGGGCCAGTACAGCGCGGCCGCGGCCCACGGATGTCGCTCGAGCTCTCGGGCCTTCCGCGAGCGATAGTTCGTGTAGAACACGACGTACCCGTGCGTCTCCGAGATCTCTTTGAGCAGCACCATCCGCACGGCCGGCCGGCCGTCCTCGCCGACCGTCGCGAGCGCCATCGCGTTCGTGTTGCGCCCGCCCGCGCTCGCGGCCTCATCCAGCCAGCGCCGCACGAGCGCGAAGGGCTCGTCGCCCCGAACCGCAGGCATGTCCGCCAATCCCCCCCGATGCTCCGGTCAACGCAGCGCAGCGGCGTGAAACTTCAGGTGATCGCCGATGAACGTGCTGACGAAGTAGTAACCGTGGTCGTAGCCCGGCCGCTCGCGATACTCGAGCCTCTGGCCCGACGCGGCGCAAGCCGCCTTGAGGTCGTCGGGGCGCAAACGCTCGAGGAACGGGTCGGCACCGCCCTGATCGACGAGCAGGGTGTGCCGGCTCGGCATCCTGCGGATCACCTCGCTCGCGTCGTTCTCGGCCCACGTGTCGCGGTCGTTGCCGAAGTACGCCTCGAACGCGGGCATCCCCCACTCGGACTTGCTCGCCGACGCGATCGGCGAGAACGCCGAGATCGACCGATAGGCGTCGGCGTTCTTCGTGCCGATGAGCAGCGCGCCGTGTCCGCCCATCGAATGGCCGGAGATCGACTTGCGCGCAGGATCCACGGGCAGGTTCGCGTTCACGATCTCGACGAGCTCCTTCGAGATGTAGTCGTACATCCGATAGTGCGCCGACCACGGCGCCTGCGTCGCGTTGACGTAGAACCCCGCGCCGGTGCCGACGTCGATGCGCTCGTCCTCGCCCGGCAGGCCGAGCCCGCGCGGGCTCGTATCCGGAATGATCAGCGCGATGCCGAGCTCCGCCGCGTAGCGCTGGGCGCCGGACTTCACGCTGAAGTTCTCCTCGGTGCACGTCAGACCCGAAAGCCAATACAGCGCCGGCACGCGGCCGCGCTCGGCCGCGGGCGGCAAGAAGACCGCGAACTGCATCGGGCATCCGCAGCTCGACGACGCGTGTCGATACGTTCGTTGAAATCCGTCGAAGCACTTCGCCTCGCTGACTAGCTCGAGATCGCTCATCGCTTTTCCTCCTCGATGTCGCTGCGCGAAGGGGCACGCGTACCGATCGGCGTACTGGGCCTTCTCTTGCGTCCGCGCCGGTGCACGGGTACAAACCCCGGAACCCTCACGGAGAACCCGATGACGCTCGAAGAACTGCGCAAGCGCCTGTCGGATGTGGACCGCAAGCTCGTCGAGCTGATCGCCGCCAGGCAGCGCATCGTCGCCGACATCGGCGCGCACAAGATAGAGCACGCCGTTCCAACGCGCGATTATGAGCGCGAGAAGGAGGTGTTGAAAGCGGCGCGAGCGCGTGCCGAGGAGCTCGGTATCGATGCCGACCTCGCCGAGCAGGTGATGCGCCTCCTCATTCGCGCGTCGTTGGAGCAACAGGAGCAAACGCGCGTCGCCGCGGTCACGAACGGCGCCGGCAAGCGCGTGCTGGTTATCGGCGGTGCGGGCAAGATGGGCGCGTGGTTCGCGCAGTTTCTCGCGTCGCAAGGCTACGCGATCGAGATCGCCGATCCGTCGCCGAGCGAGCTGCCGTTCCCGCGCATCGACGACTGGCGAAAGAGCGACCTCACGCACGACGTGATCCTCGTCGCCACGCCGATCAAGGTCGCGGCCGAGGTGCTCGGCGAGCTCGCCGACAGACGGCCGAAAGGGCTCGTGCTCGATATCGGCTCGCTGAAGACGCCGCTCCGCGACGCGCTCGCGAAGCTCGTCGCGGCCGGCTGCCGCGTCACGTCGATCCATCCGATGTTCGGTCCCGATACGCGGCTGCTGTCGGGGCGGCACGTCATTTTCGTCGACCTCGGCGTGCCCGAGGCGACGGCCGAGGCGCGCGGCATGTTCTCCGCGACGATGGCGGAGCTCATCGAGATGAGCCTCGAGGACCACGATCGGCTGATCGCGTTCGTGCTCGGGCTGTCGCACGCGCTCAACATCGTGTTCTTCACCGCGCTCGCGAACAGCGGCGAGCTCGTGCCGCGGCTCAAGCAGCTCTCGAGCACGACGTTCGACGCGCAGCTCAAGGTGGCCGCGCTCGTCGCGCGCGACAACCCGCACCTCTATTTCGATATTCAGACGCTAAACGAATACGGGCTCACCGCGCTCGACGCGCTGAAGAACGCGGCCGAGACGATACGCGGGCTCGTCGAGCGCCGAGACGAAGCGGGTTTCGTCGCGCTGATGGAAGCCGGGCGGCGCTATCTGGAGGATCGCTAGCCGCGCGGCCTGGATAGAGGAACGACGGCGCATGGAGCGATCGCGAAAACCAGCGAGGACCCGGCTGCGGTCGGGACGGCATCGCGCTCCGGGAGGCGTCCTGCGTTGACCGACCTCGAGCTCGCCCACCTGCACCGGCGCATCTCCCAGCTCAACGAGGAGGCGCGCAAGAACGAGGAAGCGTGGAAGCGGGCTCAGGCACGCGCGATGGAGCTTCTCGAGGCCGACGATCTGAAGACGCTGTTGCTTCGGGCCACGGACGGACTGAAGGCGGGCTACCGCCTCGAGGCGTCGACCCTGCTCGTCGAGGACGAGGATCGCGAGATCCGCAACCTTCTGATCAGCGAAGGCGCCCGTCCCGAGGCTTTTCCCGCGGTCATCTTCGTCGACTCGGTCGCCTCGCTCGTGTCGTTCCCGGCGAGATCGCCCCGCCCGTGGCTCGGAACGTACATCGCCGCGAAGCATGCGCCGCTCTTTCCGGGCGTCGATCGCCTCGGCAGCATCGCGCTGCTGCCGCTCGTGCGGCGCGATCGGCTTTTCGGCAGCATCAACATGGGAAGCGCGGATCCGTATCGGTTTACGCGCCGGCACGCCACGGACTTTCTGCAGCATCTCGGGATCGTCGCCGCTTTCGCCCTCGAGAACGCGGCGAACCGTGCCCGCCTCGTGCAGAGCGGGCTGACCGATGCGCTGACGGGCTGGAGCAACCGGCACTATCTCGAGGCCCGCCTCCAAGAGGAGCTCGCGCGGTGCCGCCGCGAGCAGACTCCGCTCGCGTGCCTGATGATCGACGTCGACCATTTCAAGGCGGTCAACGATCGCTTCGGCCACCTCGTCGGCGACGACGTGCTGCGCGGAGTCGCGCGGCGGATCGGCGCGGAGGTGCGCGGCAGCGACGTCGCGGCGCGGTACGGCGGCGAGGAATTCGTGGTCCTGCTGCCCGGCGCCGACGCGGGGGCCGGGGCGGTGCTCGCGGAGCGGATCCGGTCGCGCGTCGCGGAGCGGCCGTTCGATATCGGGGACGGTCGGCCCCCCCTCCCGGTCACCGTGTCGATTGGCGTGGCCGACCTTATGTCCAGTGCCGTCGCGGACCGCGACGCCGCGGCGCGGCTGATCGCCCGGGCCGACGCGGCCCTGTACGAGGCCAAGGCGGCCGGTCGGAACCGGGTCGTTTTGGCGAGCGGCGAGTAGCGAGTATTATCATTCGGTTAACGGTTCTGGCAGCGTTCCGCGGCCCCCAAGACGGCAATCGGCGGACCGGCGCATGGACTTCATCGACGAAGAGGGTTTCAGGGCGAACGTCGGCATCATCCTGATGGACCGCGCGGGGCGCGTCCTGATCGCCGGACGGCGCGGACGCGGCGGCTGGCAGTTCCCGCAAGGCGGCGTGAAACCCGACGAGACCACCGAATCGGCGATGTACCGCGAGCTGTACGAGGAGGTCGGGCTCGAGCCGGAAGACGTCGAGCTCGTCGGTCAGACGCGCGATTGGCTGCGTTACCGGCTGCCGCCGAAATATATCCGCCGGGAGCGCACGCCGGTCTGCGTGGGCCAGAAGCAACGCTGGTTCTTGCTGCAGCTCAATTGCGATCCCAGCCGTCTTCGTTTCGATCGGACCGACGAGCCGGAATTCGACCGCTGTCGCTGGGTCGACTACTGGCGCCCGGTCAAGGAGGTCATCTACTTCAAGCGCCTGGTCTACGTGCGGGCGTTGAGCGAGCTCGGGCCGCTGGCCTTCCCGGATAGCGGACCGCCGGCGCCGCCCGCTTGGTGGCCCCGCCACTGGCAGCGGGCGTGCCGCCTGAACTGAAGCGCCTTCGATGATTGCCTGCGCGACTTCGCGCCGCGCGAGCGGCGCTAACGACGGTTCGAGGGCCCGAGCGGCGCATCGCCGATGAGTCGCGGGAAAACGCTGCTCGCAGGCATCGCGGCGGTCCTGGTGCTCGCGGCGGGCTACCTGATCTTCGAGCTCGGGCGTCATCAAGCGGGCTACTCGCTGCTCGAGCACCGTCGCGAGGTCGAGCGCCAGCGGAATCTCATCTCGGAGCAGGCGCAAACGATCGAGGAGCTCCGGCGCGAGCTCGCGATCGTCACGACGTCGCGCGAGATCGATCGGGAGACCTATGCCCGCGTCGAGCAGACGCTGACGGCGCTCGAAGCCAAGCTTCAGGCCCAGGAGGAGGAGCTCGCGTTCTATCGCGGGATCATCCAGCCGTCGGACGGCGAGACGGGCCTCCGGGTGCAAAGCGTCGAGGTCGGGCCGACGGCCTCGGAGCGGGGATACGTCCTGCGCATCGTCCTGATGCAGGCGATCGCGCAGAACCGGCGCGTCGAAGGCGTTGTAAGATTGAGTGTCGCCGGGAGACGCGACGGCGCGGCCGAGAAGCTCGGTCTCGCGGAGCTCTCCGGCGACGGACGCTCGGAGCTCGAGTACGGTTTCCGCTACTTCCAAGGGCTCGAGCAGGAGCTCGTGTTGCCGGTCGGTTTCGAGCCGGTCGCGATCGAGATCGAGGTGCGGCCGAGCGCGCCGCGCGGCGAGCCCACGACGTACACGTTCGACTGGGCGGCCGCGCGCGGCGACGACGACCATCAGGGAGGGATCGCCGATGTTCAGAACTAAGGAGCGCCGGCGCGCGGCGACCGGCACGTTGGTCGGCGCGGATACGCGCATCCAGGGCGACATCGAGTTCAAGGGCGGTCTGCACATCGACGGTTACGTGCGCGGCAACGTCGTCTCCGTCGACGAGAACGGGGCCGTGCTGTCGATCAGCGAGCACGGCTGCGTGGAAGGGGGCGTCTCGGCGTCTCACGTGCGGCTGAACGGCACGGTGAAGGGCGACGTCAAGGCGACGGAGCGGATCGAACTCGGTCCGCGGGCCAGGGTCATAGGGAACGTCCAGTACAAGCTGATCGAGATGGCGGTCGGCGCCGAGGTCAACGGCAAGCTGATCCACGAGAGCGAGCATCGGCCG
>Ga0207873_1000167_pt1 | contig 69513 bp, 65 predicted proteins | sample BGWIniCompost_FD_187373 | JGI IMG/M metagenome (GOLD analysis project Ga0207873, IMG submission 187373) | Cellulose adapted compost microbial communities from Newby Island Compost Facility, Milpitas, CA, USA - BGW Initial Compost (SPAdes)... ...
GTTGTCACGCCAGTGGCACTGCCGGGTAGCTATGTTCGGAAGCGATAACCGCTGAAAGCATCTAAGCGGGAAGCGCGCCTCAAGATGAGATCTCCCGGGGCACAAGCCCCCTGAAGGAACCATCAAGACCAGGTGGTTGATAGGCTGGGTGTGTAAGCGCAGCAATGCGTTGAGCTAACCAGTACTAATGATCCGTGAGGCTTGACCATATAACCTCAAGTGGCCTTGGACTCTGCGACGACGTCGCGACAGCCAGGACCAGACCGTTCGCTACTTCCCCCCTTTGAGAGCGTGTGCGCTGCACGTCCGTGGGCAATCCCACCGATGCGCCGGCGACCCTCCACCCTCTCCCTGGTGACAATAGCTTTGTGGAACCACCCGATCCCATTCCGAACTCGGAAGTGAAACGCAAACGCGCCGATGGTAGTGTGCATCCGCATGCGAGAGTAGGTCATCGCCAGGGTCTTTACCCAAAACCCCCAGCCGGGAACGGCTGGGGGTTTTTCTTTGCGCGTCGCACCGCGCCCGCCGCAGCGCATGCGCAGGGCGCCGACTTCCGGCACTCCGACGGGTCGGGCGCGTGTGCTACGTTCGATGCAATTCCGCGGAGAATATCCATGACCAGACTGATTCCAGCAGCCGCGACACTGGCGCTTGCAGCAGGCCTCGCGGCGGGCCTGGCCCACGCGAACGAGGAGATGGCGGTGTCCGATCCCCACCAGTGGCTCGAGGGCGTCGAGGACCCGAAGGCGCTCGACTGGGTGAGGCAGCAGAACGCGAAGGCGGAAGCCGAACTGGCCGGGACGCCAGAGTTCCGCCAGCTCGAGTCCGAGCTGCTGGCGATCTACGACTCCGACGACAAGATCCCGGGCGTCTACAAGCAGGGCGACTGGTACTACAACTTCTGGCGCGACCGGAACAACCCGCGCGGCGTCTGGCGCCGCACCACGCTCGAGGAGTACCGCAAGCCGCGCCCGCAGTGGGAGGTCCTGATCGACCTCGACGCGCTCAACCAGGCCGAGGGCGAGAACTGGGTCTGGCACGGCGCGAACTGCCTTCGCCCGGACTACACCCGGTGCCTGGTGGCACTTTCGCGCGGCGGCGCGGACGCCGACGTGACCCGCGAGTTCGACCTGTCCACCAAGTCCTGGGTGAAGGACGGCTTCTATCGCGACGAGGCCAAGGGCGCACTGCGGTGGATCGACCGGGACACGGTGTACGTGTTCACCGATTTCGGTGAGGGCAGCCTCACCAGCTCCGGCTACCCGCGCATCGTCAAGGAGTGGAAGCGGGGCACCCCGATCGCCGATGCCAAGGTGGTGTACGAGGGCCAGGACGGCGACATGTACATCTCGGCCGGCCGCGACCATACCCCCGGCTTCGAGCGCGACTTCGTGGTCCGCACCATCGCCTTCTACAACGACGAGCTCTACCTGCGGAACGCCGACGGCAGCCTGAGCAAGGTGGACGCGCCGAACTCGGCGCAGAAGTCGGTGCAGCGCGAGTGGCTCGGCCTGGAACTGCGCGAACCCTGGACCGTGAACGGCAGGACCTACAGGGCCGGTTCGCTGCTGGTCGCGAAGTTCGACGACTTCATGGCCGGCAAGCGCGAGTTCGAGGTGCTGTTCGAGCCCACCGGTACCACGTCGCTGGCGGGCGCCTCGTTTACCCGCAACCACCTCGTGCTCAATGTCCTGGACGACGTCAAGAACCGCCTGTTCGTGCTCACCCCGGGCGCGAACGGCTGGACCCGCCGGCCGCTGGCCGGACTGCCCGAGTTCGGCACCGTGTCGGCCCAGGCCGTGGACGCGGACGAGTCCGACGCCCTGTGGATCACCGTCACCGACTTCCTCACCCCGACCACGCTCATGCTGGGCGACGCGGGCGAGGGCGCGGCGCCTCCGGAAGTGCTCAAGACCATGCCGACGTTCTTCGATGCCTCGAAGCACGTGGTCGAGCAGCATTTCGCCACATCGAAGGACGGCACCCGCGTGCCGTACTTTCTGGTGCGACCGAAGGACATGGCGCACGACGGCAGCAACCCGACCCTGCTGTACGGCTACGGCGGGTTCGAGATCTCGCTCACGCCGGGCTATTCCGGCGGCATCGGCAAGGGCTGGCTGGAGAAGGGCGGCGTGTACGCGGTCGCCAACATCCGCGGCGGCGGCGAGTACGGGCCGCGCTGGCACCAGGCCGCGCTCAAGGCCAACCGCCACCGCGCCTACGAGGATTTCGCCGCGGTCGCGCAGGACCTGATCCAGCGCCGCGTGACCTCGCCGGCGCACCTGGGCATCCGCGGCGGCAGCAACGGCGGCCTGCTCACGGGCAACATGCTGGTCCAGTACCCGGAGCTGTTCGGGGCGATCGTGATCCAGGTGCCGCTGCTCGACATGCAGCGCTACAACAAGCTGCTCGCGGGCGCGTCGTGGATGGCCGAGTACGGCGATCCGGACAAGCCGGAGGAGTGGGAGTTCATCCGCACCTTCTCGCCCTACCACCTGTTCGATCCGGCGAAGGACTACCCGCCGACGCTGCTGCTCACGTCCACCCGCGACGATCGCGTCCATCCGGGCCACGCCCGCAAGATGATGGCCAGGATGCTCGAGGCCGGCAAGGACGTGCGCTACTACGAGAACATCGAAGGCGGGCACGGCGGCGCGGCGGACAATCGCCAGGCCGCGCACATGGACGCGCTCTACCTGACCTTCCTCTGGCAGCAGCTCGGCCGCAAGTGAGCCGCTCCCCGCGCCCGGCCCGTCCGGGCGCGGCCCCCGAACCCCGCCGGACGCCCCGATGAGAACCGCATTCCTGCTCGCAACGACGATCCTCATGACCCTTTCCAGCCTCCCTGCCATCGCCGCCGCCCCCACGCCGCCCGACGTCGAGAAGCGTCCCCACGTGGTGCGCGCCCCGCATGGCGCCGAGCGCCAGGACGAGTACTACTGGCTGCGCGACGACAAGCGCGAGGATCCGGCGATGCTGGCCTACCTCCAGGCCGAGAACGCCTATGCGGACCAGGTGCTCGCGTCGCTCAAGCCGGTCCAGGAACAGCTGTACTCGGAAATCGTCGGCCGGATCAAGCAGGATGACAGCTCGATTCCGGTGCGCGAGCGCGGCTGGTGGTACTACGCGCGCTACGAAACCGGCAAGGACTATCCGATCCACGCCCGCCGCAAGGACGGGCCCGGCGTGGACGCGCTCTCGATCCAGCAAGCCAACGAGGCCGGCGACTTCGCCGGAGAGGAAGTCCTGCTCGACGTCAACGTGCTGGCCGAGGGCAAGGACTACTACGCCGTCGGCGCGATCGAGGTCAGCCAGGACAACACGATCATGGCCTGGGCGGACGACACCAACGGCCGCCGCCAGTACACCTTCCGCTTCCGCAACCTGGTCACGGGCGAGGACTACCCGGAGGAGATCAAGGGGACCTCCGGCGACCTCGTGTTCACCGACGACGGGCGCGTCGTGCTCTACGTCGAGAACGACCCGGAGACCCTGCTCACCAAGCGGGTCAAGCGCCACGTCATCGGCACCGACCCGGCGCAGGACGCCCTCGTGTACGAGGAGCCGGACGACAGCTACTACATGGGCATCGACCGCACCCGCGACGACCGCTACATCGTCATCGGCGTGAGCAGCACGGTGTCCGACGAACTGCGTTACGCGCCGGCCGCGGACCCCCGCGAGTTCACCGTGCTGGCGCCGCGCGAGCGCGACCTGGAGTACAGCGCCGACCACCTCGCCGGGCGCTGGGTGATCCTGACCAACGCCGACGGAGCGAAGAACTTCAAGCTGGTCCAGGCGCCGAGCGGCTCCAGCGACCGGCGTGACTGGCAGGACGTGGTCGGCCACGACCCGGAGGTGCTGCTCGAGGACTTCGAACTGTTCGACGGCTTCATCGCGCTGGGCGAGCGTTCGCAGGGCCTGGAACGCGTGCGCATCCTGCGCGCCGACGGCAGCGCCGAGTACGTCAAGGCCGACGAACCGGCCTATTCGATGGGCCTGGCGGCCAACAGCGAGCACGACACCACGCGCCTGCGCTACACGTACACCTCGCTGACCACGCCCGCCACCACCTACGAGCTGGACGTGGCCACCGGCGAGCGCCGCCTGCTCAAGCAGCAGCCGGTGATCGGCTACGACGCGTCGCAGTACGTCACCGAACGGGTCTGGGCGCCCGCGCGCGACGGCGAAAAGATCCCGGTCTCGCTGGTGTACCGCAAGGGCTACGCGAAGGACGGCACCGCGGCCCTGCTGCAGTACGCCTACGGCAGCTACGGCATTTCCTCCGACCCCGCCTTCAGCGTCACCGCGATCAGCCTGCTCGACCGCGGCGTGGTCTACGCCATTGCCCACATCCGCGGCGGCCAGGAACTGGGACGGCGCTGGTACGAGGATGGCAAGCTGCTGAAGAAGTTCAACACCTTCACCGACTTCATCGACGTCACCGACTTCCTGGTGGCCGAGGGCTACGCCGCCAAGGACCGCGTCGCCGCCTATGGCGGCAGCGCAGGCGGCCTGCTGATGGGCGCGGTGGCGAACATGGCGCCCGACAGGTACCGCGTGATCCTGTCCCAGGTGCCGTTCGTCGACGTGCTCACCACCATGCTCGACCCGAGCATCCCGCTGACCACCAACGAGTACGACGAGTGGGGCAACCCGGAGCAGCGGGAGTACTACGACTACATGGCCACGTACTCGCCCTACGACAACCTCAAGGCCCAGGCGTATCCGGCGATGTTCGTCGGCACCGGCCTGTGGGACTCGCAGGTGCAGTACTGGGAGCCGGCCAAGTACGTGGCGCGGCTGCGCGACCTCAACACCGGGACCGCGCCCGTGGTGTTCCGCATCAACATGGAGGCCGGCCACGGCGGCAAGTCGGGCCGGTTCCGCCGATTCCGCGAACAGGCGGAGATGTACGCCTTCATGCTCGACCAGCTCGGCGTGAAGTAGCGCGGGCGACCGGGGTGGCGGGAGCGGTAGCATGCGCGCATGCGCCCGCCGTCCCGTCTCCGCTGGGCCTGGTGGCTGGTGGCATGGGCCAGCCTGGGCCTCGGCCTGCTCGGCATGTTCCTGCCGGTCCTGCCGACGGTGCCGTTCATCCTGCTCGCGGCATTCGCCGCGGCCCGGGGGTCGGAGCGGCTGCACCGCAGGTTGCTCGCCGATCCGCGCTTCGGTCCGATGATCCGCGACTGGCGGGCGGGGGGCACCGTCCGGCGCCGCGCCAAGTGGACGGCGACCTGGACCATGCTGGCCTCGGCGCTGGTGCTGGTGGGCCTGGTGCTGCTGCGTGGCGGTGACCGGTGGTGGATTGCGGCGCTGCCGATCGCCTGCATGGCCGCCGTCGCGACCTGGCTGTGGCGTCGCCCCGAGCCGGCACCGCGGCGCGATCCGGGACAGGACTGAACGCCACGGGCACGGGACTCGTCCTGCCCCCGCGGCCCGGGCTACACTGCCGCCATGCGCCGATCCTCCATGCTCCTCGCGCCGATGGCGCTGCTGTTCGCCCTGGTCCTGGCCGCCTGCGGCAACAAGGGCCCGCTGGTATATGCGCCGGCGCCGGATGACGAGGACGTCGAAGAGGTCGAGGAGTCCGGGGAGCCCGAGGCCATCGACGATGCCGGGACGTCGGAGGACGGTGACCCGGCCGATGCCGAGGCCCTGCCGCCCGGCGACGCGCCCGTCGATCCGCCGCCCGCGGGCGACGACAACGGTTGATCCGGTGGCCGTGCCCGCCACCCGCCCGCTCCACGAAGCCATGTCGCGCCCTCCGCTGCGCTTCACCAAGATGCACGGCGCCGGCAACGACTTCGTGGTGCTCGACCTGCGCGACGGCACGCCGCCGCCGGCGCCGGCGTTGTGCCGGGCGCTCGCGGACCGGCATGCCGGCGTGGGCTGCGACCAGATCCTGACCATCGAAGCGCCGGCGGATGCCGCTGCGGTGGCGCGCTACCGGATCTGGAATGCCGACGGCTCGGCATCGGGCCAGTGCGGCAACGGGGCGCGCTGCGTCGCCGCCTGGCTGGTGCGCGAAGGCGCGGCCCGCGGGCCGCGCTTCCTGCTCGAGAGCCCGGCCGGCGTGCATGCGGTCGAGTCGATGGGGGGAGGGCATTACCGGATCGCCATGGGCGTGCCGCGTTTCGCCCCCGCGTCGGTCCCGATGCACGGCGTCGAGCGCGAGTCCACCGGCTACGAGGCCGACGTGCCGCCGCTGGGACGCCTGCGCTTCGGTGCGGTCTCAATGGGCAATCCGCATGCGGTGCTCGAGGTCGACGACGTGGACCGCGCCGAAGTCGCGCGGATCGGGCCGGCGCTCCAGGCCAGCGGCATGTTTCCCGAGTCGGCCAACATCGGCTTCGCCCAGGTGCTCGACCGTGGCCGGATCCGGCTGCGCGTGTACGAGCGCGGCGTCGGCGAAACCCTGGCCTGCGGCAGTGGCGCGTGCGCGGCGGTGGCGGTGCTGGTCCGCGCCGGCAGGATCGACCGCGACGTCGCGGTGTCGCTGCCGGGCGGAGAGCTGCGGATCACGTGGCCGGACGATGGCGCCGAGGTGCTGATGGCGGGGCCGGCCGCATTCGTTTTCGAAGGGGAATGGACCCAATGAGCAACAGCGAGACACTTGGTGCCCACGAAGTCGCGGCCTGGCTGCGGCGGCATCCGAAGTTCCTGCAGCAGTTCCCGGACCTCGCGCTGAGCCTGGTGGTGCCGCGCGAGGACGGTCCGGCCGCCTCGCTGGCCAGCTACCAGCTCGAGGTGCTGCGGGACAAGAACCGCGAGCTCTCGCGCCGGTTGCACGACCTGTTCGCGATCTCGCAGGAGAACGAGCGCCTCGCGGTGCGGACCCACCAGCTGACCCTGGCGCTGATGCGCCAGTCGGACGCGCCCGGGGTGGTGCGGGCGATGGCCGCGACCCTGGAGGAAGACTTCGCCGGCGACCTGGTGCGCGTGGTGCTGTTCCGACCGGTCGAGGGCCTGGGCGGCGAGCCCTGGCTGCAGGTGATCGACCGCGACGATCCGCTGCTGCGGCCCTTCGCCGACGCGCTCAAGTCCGGCGAACCGCTGTGCGGCCGGCTGCATCCGGACAAGCACGCGCTGCTGTACGGCGCGCGCAGCGACGAGGTCCAGTCCAGCGCGCTGCTGGCGCTGGAAGGCACCGGCCTGGTGGCCGTGGGCAGCACCGATCCGAACCGCTTCTATCCCGGCATGGGCACGCTGTTCCTGCGCATGATGGGCGAGGCGTTCGAAGTCGCGCTGCGGCGCTTCGATGCCTGACACGGAGCCGACGGCGGGTCGCGCGCGCGACGCCGCTTCGCGCGCCCCGGAACCGCGGTCGACGGTCGAACTGCCGGCGCCCATCGCCGACTACCTCGCCCACCTGCAGGTGGAGCGACGCGCGTCGCCGCACACGCTCGCCAACTATCGTCGCGACCTGGAGGCGCTGGCCGCATGGGCGACGGAGGCGGGCGTGGACGTCGCCGCCCCGGGCGAAGCCGACATCCGCGCCTTCGTCGCCTCCGAGCATCGCCGGGGACTGTCGCCGCGCAGCCTGCAGCGACGGCTGTCCGCGGTGCGTGGGTTCTACCGCTGGCGGCTGCGGCACGGCCAGCTCGCGGCCAATCCCGCCGCGGGGGTGCGCGCGCCGAAGGCGCCGCGCCGGCTGCCGCAGGTGCTGGACCCGGACGAAGCCAGGACCCTGGTCGAAGTGCCGGCCGAAGCGCCTCTGGGGCTGCGCGACCGGGCGATGCTGGAACTGTTCTATTCGTCGGGACTGCGCCTGTCGGAGCTGTGCGCGCTGCGCTGGCGCGACCTGCACCTGGACGACGGCCTGGTGAACGTACTCGGCAAGGGCGGGCGCGAACGGATCGTGCCGGTGGGCTCGTTCGCGCGCGAGGCGCTGCGCGAGTGGCGTGCCGAAAGCCGCGGTGCCGACGACGCCCCGGTGTTCCCCGGGCGTGGCGGAAGGCACATCAGTCCGCGCGCGGTGCAGCTGCGCATGCGCCAGCTCGCCCAGCGCCAGGGCCTGTTCAAGCGCGTGCATCCGCACCTGCTGCGGCACTCCTTCGCCAGCCACGTGCTCGAATCCTCGGGCGACCTGCGCGGCGTGCAGGAGCTGCTCGGCCACGCCGACATCGCCACCACCCAGATCTACACCCACCTCGATTTCGGCCACCTTGCCAGGGTGTACGACGCCGCGCACCCGCGGGCGAGGCGCAAGCGGTGACGTCGGCAGGCGTGTCCTTCGCGTCGCGCCGGGTGGCCGCCGCGGTCCTCGCCTGCCTCGCCATCCTGCCGGTGCAGGCGGGCATTGCCGAAGCGGGGTGGCAGCGGCTGGTCGGGCAGAACCGGCCGCTGGCCGCGGTACGGGAACTCGAACGTTCGCCGGAGCTCGCCCAGCTGCACGCGCAGGTGTCGGTCTTCATCGGCGACGAGGCGCCATCGTGCGGGCTGTCCGGCCGTCTCGTGCTGCCGGATGACGTCGAGTACCGCGACGCGCTGCCGGTGATCGCCGAACTGGCCCGCGACCGGCGCGTGGTGATGCTCAACGAATCCCACTTCCGCGGCGTGCACCGCGCCTTCCTGGCGCGCGTGGTGGCGCTGCTCGACGGACTTGGCTTCGATGCGCTGGCGGCCGAGACGTTCACGCCGGCCGCGCCGGAGCGCCTGCGGGCGTCGGCGCCCGGCACGGACACCGGGTTCTACCTGGCCGATCCGCTGTTTGCCGCCGCGGTCCGCGAGGCGCGCGCGCTCGGTTGGGAGTTCGTGCACTACGAGGCGGACACGACGCACGACCGCGAGTCCCGGGAGGCCGGGCAGGCGCACCGGCTGGCGGAGTGGCTCGCCGCCCACCCCGGGCGCAGGCTGCTGGTCCATGCCGGGGGCTCGCACGTGTCCGAAGCGGCGGAGGCGGGCTGGATGGCTGCGCGCCTCGCCGCAGCGACCGGCCTCGACCCGTTGACCGTGCGCCAGGCCGCGACCGCATGTCCCGGCCAGGCCGGTGCGTGGCCGGTGGACGCGGACGAGGCGCTGGTGCCGTTCCGGGAGGGACGTCCGCTTGCGGTTGCGGGGACCGACCTGGCGGTGGTGCACCCGCCCGCCGCGGTCGAGGCGGCCCGGCAGGTGCTGGGTGCGCCGGTGGTCGTGTGCGCGCCTGCCGTGGCGCAGGATTCCCTGCTGCGCGCGTTCGGCGAGGCCGATGCGCCGCTCGCGATCGCGCATGACCAGCGCCTGCTGGCGGCGGGCGCCGACCGCGTCCGGCTCCACCTGCGGCCCGGTCGGTACCGGATCGAACGCGAGGATGCCGACGGTCGCCACCCGCTGGGCCGGGTCGAAGTGGCGGACGAAGGGGACGCCGCCTGCCTGCGGCCGGTGCCCTGAATCCCGGTCCGGGTGCGCGGCCATCACGCGCCCGGAATGCGATGTCCGGATCCGGCGAGCGTGCCCGCGTCGCCTGCCGCAGGCTGGCGCCGACTCCACCACGCAGACGATCCTCCATGACGTTCCAGCTGTCCGGCATCGACCCCACGCCCTTCGCCCCGCTGTTCGCGCTGGACGACGGCGCGCTCGCGAGAATCGGCGCGACGCGCTGCGTCGCCGATCGCGACTTCGCTTTTCCCTGCCGCGTCAGCCTGCAGGACGCCAGCCCCGGCGAGGAACTCCTGCTGCTGTCCTGGGAACACCAGCCGGCGGCCTCTCCCTATCGCGCGTCCGGGCCGGTGTTCGTGCGCCGCGACGCGGAGCGCGCGGTGCTGCGCCCGGGCGAGGTCCCGCCGTACGTGACCCGCCGGCTGATGTCGCTGCGGGCCTACGACGCGGCGCACGCGATGGTGGATGCCGAGGTGTGCGAGGGCGTGGACGTGGCGCGGCAGCTCGAGCGGATGTTCGCCGATCCAGGCGTGGCCTATGTGCACCTTCACAACGCCCGCCGTGGCTGCTACTCCTGCCTCGCCCTGCGCGCCTGATGGCCGCGTCGCGGACGACGGCGGGGCTTGATCCGGCCTCCGGCGCCCTCATGTCGGGTGGACCGGACCCGGAGGCCCCATGGATCCCAGCCAGAACCCCAACGTGTTCCACGCCACCACGATCCTGTCGGTGCGCCGCGACGGCAAGGTGGCCGTGGCCGGCGACGGCCAGGTGACCCTCGGCCACACCGTGATGAAGTCCAACGCACGCAAGGTGCGCCGCCTGGGCAAGGACGGCCAGGTGCTGGCCGGGTTCGCCGGCGCCGCGGCCGATGCGTTCACCCTGTTCGAGCTGTTCGAGTCCAAGCTCGAGAAGCATGGCCAGCTGCAGCGCGCCGCGGTCGAGATGGCCAAGGACTGGCGTACCGAACGCCGCTTCGGCAAGCTCGAGGCGCTGCTGGCGGTGGCCGACAGGGACACGTCGCTGATCGTCAGCGGCACGGGCGACGTGATCGAACCCGAGGACGGGATCATCGCCATCGGCTCCGGCGGCAGCTACGCGCTGTCGGCGGCCCGCGCGTTGCTCGCGCACACGCAGCTGGACGCGCGCACGATCGCCACCGAGGCGCTGGCCATCGCCGGCGACATCTGCATCTACACCAACCGCAACGTGGTGGTGGAAGAGCTGTGACCGGCGGCCCGCGCCGCGGGTCGTCGCGCCTGCCGCACCCCGTCGCCGACGCGGTCCCCGGCCGCGGCCGACCGGGCAGGCGCGCGACGACCCGCCCGGGCCACCGGCCACCCGCCACATCACCCTGCACCACTGCATGAAGAGGGCCCGCAGGCCATGACCGATTCCGCTTCCGCCACCATGACCCCGCGCGAGATCGTGCAGGAGCTCGACCGCCACATCATCGGCCAGCAGGCCGCCAAGCGCGCGGTCGCGATCGCGCTGCGCAACCGCTGGCGCCGCGCGCAGCTGCCCGACGAACTGCGCAACGAGGTGATGCCCAAGAACATCCTGATGATCGGCCCGACCGGCGTGGGCAAGACCGAGATCGCGCGCCGCCTGGCCACGCTGGCCAACGCGCCGTTCGTCAAGGTCGAGGCGACGCGCTTCACCGAGGTCGGCTATGTCGGCAAGGACGTCGAGCAGATCATCCGCGACCTGGCCGACACCGCGGTCAAGCTGCACCGCGAGCAGGCCAAGAAGAAGGTCCGCACCCAGGCCGAGGAGCGCGCCGAGGAGCGCATCCTCGACGCGCTGCTGCCGCGGCGCGAGGCGTCGCCGCCGGCGTTCGGCTTCGGCGTGCAGGCCACCACCGTGGACATCGGCGCCGAGCCGTCGGCGAAGGAATCGGAGACCCGGCAGAAGCTGCGCCGCCAACTGCGCGCCGGCGAGCTCGACGAGCGCGAGATCGAGATCGAGCTCTCGACCAGCATCGGGGTGGACATCATGACCCCGCCGGGCATGGAGGAGATGGGACAGCAACTACGGCAGATGTTCTCCAGCCTCGGCGGCGCGAAGACCCACACCCGCAAGCTCACGATCAAGGCCGCGCGCCCGCAGCTGATCGAGGAGGAGGCGGCCAGGCTGGTCAACGAGGACGAGGTGCGCGAGGCCGCGATCGAGTCCTGCGAGCAGCACGGGATCGTGTTCATCGACGAGATCGACAAGGTCGCCAGGCGCAGCGAGGGCGTCGGCGCCGACGTCAGCCGCGAGGGCGTGCAGCGCGACCTGCTGCCGCTGGTGGAGGGCTCGACGGTGAGCACCAAGTACGGGCCGGTGAAGACCGACCACATCCTGTTCATCGCCTCCGGCGCGTTCCACCTGGCCAAGCCGAGCGACCTGATCCCAGAGCTGCAGGGCCGCTTCCCGATCCGGGTCGAGCTGGCCGCGCTGACCAAGGACGACTTCGTGCGCATCCTCACCGAGCCGCGCGCCGCGCTGACCCGCCAGTACGTGGAGCTGCTGCGCACCGAGGGGGTCGAGCTGGAGTTCGTCCCCGACGCCATCGAGCGCGTGGCCGAGATCGCGGCCCAGGTCAACGAGCGACAGGAGAACATCGGCGCGCGCCGCCTGCACACCGTGCTCGAGCGCCTGCTCGACACGCTCAGCTACGAGGCGCCCGACCGCGACGGCACCCGCGTGACGATCGATCGCGCCTACGTCGACGCGCACCTGGGCGAGCTCGTCCAGGATCCGGACCTGAGCCGCTACATCCTGTGACCCGCGCGGCCGCCTGACGCGGCGGCCGCCCCGGAAAACAGGCGCGATCCTGAACGGGTGGCGCGTGCGGCTGTCGCCGCGGGCGGCCGCCGGGCTATGTTTGCCGCGCCCGAGCGCCACACGCCAAGGAGCCCGCCATGCGCATCCGCCATGCCACCATCGCCGCCGCACTCGCCTCGCTGCTGCTGGCCGCGGCGCCTGCCGCCGCGCGCGACGTGTCCTGCCGGCTCACCTTCACCATGAGCGGCTGGTCGGTGCTGTACCGCACCGCCTCGGGCACCGGCACCATCCGCTGCGACAACGGCCAGAGCATGGCGGTGCGGATCAGCGCCAAGGGCGGCGGGCTGACCGTGGGCAAGTCGGAGATCCGCGACGGCCGCGGCGAATTCTCCGGCGTTCGCGACATCCGCGAGGTGCTCGGCACCTACGCCACCGCCGAGGCCCACGCAGGCGCGGTCAAGTCGAGCAAGGCGCAGGTGATGACCAAGGGCGAGGTCTCGCTGGCGCTGGCCGGCACCGGCAGGGGCTGGGACCTGGGCGTGGCGTTCGGCGCGTTCACGATCGAGCCGCGCTGACCCCGCGCGCCCGCGGCGGGGCGGCTCAGTCGACCCCGATGTCCTCGTTCCACACGCCGGGGTTGCGCGCGATCCAGTCGCCCAGCATCGCGATGCACCCGGGATCGGCCAGGTCGACCACCCGCACCCCGTGCGCGCGCAGCCAATCGTGGCCGCCGCTGAAGTTCACCGACTCGCCCATCACCACCGTGCCGATGCCGAACTGGCGCACCAGTCCGCTGCAGTACCAGCAGGGCGACAGGGTGGTGACCATGATCGTGTCGCGATACGAGCGCTGGCGGCCGGCCTTGCGGAAGGCGTCGGTCTCGCCGTGCACCGACGGATCGCCTTCCTGCACCCGGCGGTTGCGGCCGCGGCCGAGCAGGGTGCCGTCGGCGCGGAACAGCGCGGCGCCGATCGGGATGCCGCCTTCGGCCAGGCCGGCGCGGGCTTCGTCGATCGCGACCTGGAGCATGGCCCGGTAGTCGGGCGCCGGGGGCTGGCTGGACATGCGACCGTCCTCACGGCTCGGGGGGACTGCCCCATTATCACTGCTTCGGGTAGTGTGTCCCGGCCCGGGCCGCTCGCGCGGCAGGGCGGACGACCGCAACAGGGGGATGGGGATGGGGATTCGTATCGGAGTGCGGGGTGCGATGCTGGCAGGGCTCGGCCTGCTGGCGGCGCCCGGCGTGCAGGCGCAGGTGGTGCCCGGGCACCTGGAGTTGCACTGGGGCGACCCGGTCCCGCAGAGCGCGCAGGCGCCGCGGTTCAAGGCCAGCCTGGCGCTGGACAACGGCGCCAGGCTGGCGCTCGACCCGGCCCAGGCGCGGCGCGGCGCGGGCGACCTCTACACGCTTTCGGGCCGGCGGGTCGCGGTGCAGTTCGTGCCCGACAAGTCGACCGGCGGCCGCCGGATCGAGGCGATCGTCGCCGCCGACGACCCCGACACGGGGCGTCCGCACGGCCTGACCGGAGACCGGGGACTGGCCAAGGCCACCCTGGGATCCACGCGCTGGATCACCCTGGCGTGCCGGTTCAAGGACATCGCCGAGGAGCAGAAGCCGATCGAGTTCTTCCGGGAGGTGTACGGCGACGCGCCGGGCCAGCTCGGCCACTACTGGCGCGAGGTGTCCTACAACAGGATCAACCTCGCCGGCAGCGACGCCAAGGGCTGGTACGAACTGCCGCAGCCGCGCTCGCACTACGTCCCCGAGGACGGCAGCGCCGACCTGAAGCAGCTGTTCGAGGACTGCACCGCCGCCGCCGACGCGGAAGTGGATTTCGCCAGCGTGGTCGGCGTCAACATGATGTTCAACGGCGACCTGGACGGCTACGCCTGGGGCGGCAGCCAGTGCGCCGAACGCGACGGCGCGTTCCGCTGCCTGTCGAGTACCTGGAACCCGCCCTGGTCGTTCCAGAACCTCGCCCCGCTGGCGCACGAGATGGGCCACGGCTACGGCCTGCCGCATTCGGACAACTCCGATGGCGACACCGACACCTACGACAATCCGTGGGACGTGATGAGCGACAGCTGGGGCAATGCCGTCGTGCACGACGATTACGGCAGCCTGCCCAAGCACGTCAACATCCTCCAGCGCGACCGCCTCGGCTGGGTGGACCCGGCGCGCAAGCGCACGATCCAGTGGGGCGGCGCCCCGGTGCGCGTGCAGCTGGACTACGCCAGCCTGGCCAGCGCGTCGAACGCGCAGATGGTGCTGCTCGAGACCCCGCCGCCGCCCGACCCGTACCGCGGCACCTGGTACACGGTCGAGGCCCGCACCCGGACCGGCCACTACGAGGCCAACCTGGCCGGCACCGCGGTCATCATCCACGCCCTGGGCGGCAGCTACGAGCGCGACATCGCCCAGAGCCAGGACGCCGACTGGCCGGCGGCCGACAGGTCCTATAACGAGGGCTCGATGTTCACGGTCGGCGAGATATGGATTTCGCCCGACGGCCTGTACGGCGTCTACGTCGAGTCCGCCACCCCCACCGGGTTCGTGGTCGTGGTGTACTCCAGCCCGCACGCCACCGGCGGCCCGGGCCCGCGCCGCCTGCGCCGCTGAGCCCGTCCGCCGCACGGCGCCGTGACGACCGCGGCGCCGCGCGGTGCGATAATGCGCGCATGACCGCACCCGACGACTCCGGCACCACCCATTTCGGCTTCCGCGAGGTCCCGGTGGCCGAGAAGCGCCGCCTGGTCGGGCAGGTGTTCTCGTCGGTCGCCGGCAACTACGACCTGATGAACGACCTGATGAGCCTCGGCATCCATCGGGTCTGGAAGCGCTATTTCGTCGCCACCGCGCAGGTCCCGCGCGGCGGCCGGGTCCTGGACCTGGCCGGCGGCACCGGCGACATCGCCGCGCTGCTGCGCGGGCGCCTGGGGCCGGAAGGCGAGGTGGTGCTGGGCGACATCAACGCCCAGATGCTGCGCACCGGCCGCGACCGCATGACCGACCGCGGCAGCGTGCGCGGCCTGCACTATGTCCAGTGCAATGCCGAGGTGCTGCCGTTCCCGGACGGCAGCTTCGACCTGGTCACGATCGCCTTCGGCCTGCGCAACGTCACCGACAAGGACGCCGCGCTGCGCGAGATGCTGCGCGTGCTCAAGGTCGGCGGCCAGGCGCGGGTGCTCGAGTTCTCCGAAGTGAAGGCCGACTGGTTCCGGCCGGTCTACGACTTCCACTCGTTCCAGGTGCTGCCGCGCCTGGGCCGGCTGTTCGCCGGCGACGCCGACAGCTACCGTTACCTGGCCGAATCGATCCGCCGCCATCCGCCGCAGGAGGAGCTGCGGGCGATGATGGAGGCGGCCGGGTTCGCGCGTGCGCGCTACCGCAACCTGACCGGCGGGATCGTGGCGATCCACGACGGCTGGAAGGCCTGATCCGCGGCATCGCCGGACGCGGCACTGCGCCCGCCGCGCGCGGGGATTAGAATCGGGCCACTGTTCCCGCACGAGGTTTCCCCCGGCGATGCGTCTTCCCCGCGTGCGCGCGCTGCGCGCCCTCCCGATCCTGCTGTCCCTGTTCCTGCTGGCCGCATGCCAGCGCGACGCCTCCAACCCCGAACCCGCGGCCGCGAAGCCGGCCAGGCCCGCGATGTCCGAAACCGACGAGCATTCCCGCGCCGAACCCGACAAGGTCGTGATCGAGGACCTCGCCCTCGACTTGGCGCTCGACTTCGACAGCCGGACCCTCTCCGGCACCGCCACCTACCGCCTGGACTGGAAGGATCCGTCGGCGACCGTGCTGGCGCTGGACACGCGCGACCTGTCGATCAGGAAGGTCGAGGCCGAGGTCGACGGCGCGTGGCAGCCGCTGCAGTTCGCGCTCGACGAGGCCGATCCGGTCCTCGGCAGCCGATTGCGGATCGAGGCGCCGCAGCGCCCGGCGCGGGTGCGCGTCACCTACCGCACCTCGCCCGGGGCCTCCGGCCTGCAGTGGCTGACGCCGGAGATGACCGAGGGCAAGCAGCTGCCCTTCATGTTCAGCCAGTCGCAGCAGATCCACGCCCGCTCCTGGGTGCCGCTGCAGGACACCCCGCAGGTGCGCTACACCTACACCGCCCGCGTCACCACGCGCCCGGACGTGATGGTGCTGATGAGCGCCGACAACGACCCGGCTGCCGAGCGCGACGGCGAGTACCACTTCGCCATGCCGCAGCCGATCCCGTCGTACCTGATGGCGATCGCGGCCGGCGACCTGGTGTTCAAGCCGATCTCCGAACGCTCGGGCGTGTGGGCCGAGCCGGCGATGGTCGAGCGCGCGCACGCCGAGTTCGCCGACACCGAGCAGATGATCGTCGCCACCGAGGCGCTGTACGGCCCGTACCGCTGGGGCCGCTACGACCTGCTGGTGCTGCCGCCGTCGTTCCCGTTCGGCGGCATGGAGAACCCGCGCCTGTCGTTCATCACCCCGACCGTGATCGTGGGCGACAGGTCGCTGGTGGCGCTGATCGCGCACGAGCTCGCGCACAGCTGGTCGGGCAACCTGGTCACCTTCGCCAACGCCCGCCACGGCTGGCTCAACGAAGGCATGACCAGCTACGTCGAGAACCGCATCGTCGAGGCGCTGTACGGCAAGGAGTTCAGCGACATGGAATGGGTGCTCGCGCGCGACGCGCTCAAGCGCGACATCGGCGCGATGCCGGAGCCGCGCCAGGCGCTGGCGATCCGCCCCGGCACCGAGGTCGACGCCGACGACGCGCTGAGCGAGGTCAGCTACGACAAGGGCGCCTGGTTCCTGCATTTCCTCGAGGACCGCTACGGCCGCGACGTGTTCGATCCGTTCCTGCGCGGCTACTTCGACCACTTCGCGTTCCAGAGCATCACCACCGAGACCTTCCTGGCCTACGCGAAGGAGCACCTGCTGGGCCCGAACCCGGGCGTGGTGAGCGAGGCCGAGCTGGAGGAGTGGCTGTACGGTCCCGGCATCCCGGCCAGCGCGCCGCAGGTGCTGTCGCCGCGCCTGGGCATCGTCGATTCGGCGCGCCTGGGCTGGCGCGGCAGCAAGCAGCTGCCGCCGGCCCAGATCACCGCCAAGTGGAGCACCCAGGAGTGGCTGCATTTCCTGGAAGGCATGCCCGGGACCCTGCCGCTGGCCGACCTGGAGCAGCTCGACGCCGCCTACCACTTCACCGGCACCGCCAACGGCGAGATCGCGATGCGCTGGTACCCGCTGGCGATCCGCAGCGGCTATGCCGCGGCGTATCCGGCGGCGGCGGAGTTCATCAGCCGCGTCGGACGGCGCAAGCTGATCATCCCGGTGTACCAGGCGCTGGCGGAGACCGCGGAGGGGCTGGCGCTCGCGCGCGAGACCCTGGAGGCCGCACGGCCCGGCTACCACCCGATCACGACCGCCTCGGTGGCGAAGGTGCTGGCCGAGGCGAAGCCGGCGCCTTCGCCCGCGCCCGGGCCGACCGGCGGCGACGGCGGGGCCGAGTCGCAGGACGAGGCCCGGGCGGACGAGCCCTCCGGAGGCTGAGCTCGGGAGGACGCCGCGGGCTTGCGGCGGCGCACGGCGCGCCCGACACTGCCCGCGTCGCCGGCCGCGTGCCGGCCTGGTTGCGAGGACAGCGCCCGATGTCGCCACGCCCGTTCGCCATCGCCACCCTGGCCCTGCTCCTGCTCGCCGGTTGCAGGGACCGCGAAGCCGAGGCCGCGGCCCAGGCCGCGGCGATCGCCGCCGCCAACGAACAGGCGGCCGTCGAGGCCGAGAAGGCGTTCGATGCCGCGGTCGCCGACGGCAACTGGGCGCTGGCCAAGGCGCAGGGCGACATCGTGTTCGCGCGCTGGCCCGACACCGAGGCCGCGGCCCGCCTGCGGCCGCGCTACGAGGAGGCGCGGGCCAAGGGGCAGGCCGAGGTCGAGGCGCGCCGCCTGGCCGCGCTGTGGACCTACCAGAGCATCGCGGTGAAGGGTGGCCAGCAGGTGTCGGCGGCCATCCACGCCAAGGATCCACTCGACGTCGACGGCAGCGGCCCCAGGCCGGTGCAGCTGATCTTCCGCGACCACCCCGAATGGGGCCGCAGCAGCTACCTCGTGCTCAAGGCCGGCGACTTTGCGCGGCCCTGCTACCGCGGCTGCCGGGTCAAGGTCACCGTCGACGAGCAGCCGCCGCGCAACATGGCCGCCAACCGTCCCGACACGGACGAGGCGATCGCCATGTTCATCGAGGACGAGAAGGCGCTGTGGCGCATGCTTCGCGACGCGTCGGTACTGCGGATCGAGTTCCCGACCCGCGACGCGGGCACGCAGGTGGCCGAGTTCGAGGTTGGCGGGCTCGACCGCGCGAGGATGCCGAAGTGGGACTGAGCGCGAACGGCTGACCCCGGGGTCGCGCCGGGGCGTGCCGCCGGTCCCGTCGCGAGCTGCAGGTGCCGGGCGGACGGCTGCAACAGGTCCCAATGGTTGGCGCGGGTGTCGCGCCTCACGGCTACGGTGCTGGACGGCTCCACCTGGAGAGGAGGTGGGCGGCCGGGCGCGTCGGCCGCCATGCCACGGGCCGCGGCCCGGCGTCAGCGTCCACGCACGGGCGTCAGGTGGGTCAGCATGCAGCGCCACTGCCCGTCGACGCGGCGATAGATGTCGGTGACGTATTCGTCGGCCTGGATCGGTTCGCCATTGAAGGTCCCCGTGTTCTGGCCGCGACCGGTCACCCAGGCCATGTCGCCGGCCACGCAGGCATGGGTCGCGGTCTTGGTCATCGTGGCGTGGGTCAGCACGCCCGAGGCGATGACGCCCAGGATGCGTTCGCGCGGGACCGGCCCGGCCTCGGGCGTGACCAGGATCCAGTCGTCGGTGATGCAGCGCGCGATCTGCTCGACGTCGTTGGAGACCATCGCGCGGTTGAAGGCCTCCTCGAGTTCGACCAGGAAAGCCGGGACGGGGCTGTGCGTCATCGTTTCTGGATCCTCAGGTCGCGGGCGGGATGCGCATGGGTTCATGCGCGCACGTAGCGCAGGTGGGTGGCGGTGGCGTCGTGGACGACGCCGTCGATCCGGAACCGCGGCCCGGGTTCGGCCAGGTTCGCGAACAGCCGCGTGCCGCCGCCGAAGAACACGGGCGCCAGGGCGATCTCGAGCTCGTCCACCACGCCGAGGTTCAGGTACTGCTGGATCACGTCGGCGCCGCCGGAGATGCGCACGTCGCGCCCGCCCGCCGCTCGGCGCGCGAGGGCCAGCGCCTGCTCCGCGCCTGCGTCGACGAAATGGAAGGTCGTGCCCCCGGGGCGTGCCCAGGGATTGCGCCTTTCGTGGGTCAGTACGTAGACGGGAGTATGGAAAGGGGCGTCCTCCGGCCAGCTGGCCTCGCCCTGGTCGAACATGCGCTTGCCCATGATGTGGGCGCCGGTGCGTTCGAAGGTGTGGCGGACCATGTCGTTGACGGCGCCCGTCCGGCCTCCGGGGCCAAGCCCGAGCCGGTCGCGCAGGTACTGCTGCTCGAGGGCCCATGCCATCAATGCGCCCCACTTCGCGCCCCAGCCCTTGTGGGTGGGGTCGCTCATGGTCATGCCCTCGGGGGCGAGGTAGCCGTCGAGGCTGAGGGCGACGTTGACGAAAATCCGGGTCATGGGGCCTGTTCTCCGGCGCGTGCGGGCGGGTGCGTGCCGGGCCGCGCAGGGAGCGCGGTCCCGGCGGGCGCGTCATGCGGCGGACGGGCAGCCGCCGGGCTTGTGGATGCGCTGGCGCGATGGCGGGTACTTGGCCAGCAGGCGGGCGGGCCGGATCGGGCGCGGCGAGAGGTTGCCCCCGCAGTTGGGGCAGACGCCGGCGAGGCGGTCCCGGGCGCAGTCGGGACAGAACGTGCACTCGAACGTGCAGATCAGCGCGGGCGCCCCGGGGGGCAGGTCCCGGTCGCAGCATTCGCAGTTGGGTCGGAGTTCGAGCATGGCGGGATTCCTTGTCGGGCAGTGGCAGGGACGTGGCGGCCGCGGGATCCCGATCCCGCGCGCCCGCGCAGGACGATCTTGCGGCAGATGCGCGCGACGGGCCATGGCCGTCGGCATGCACGGGCGCTCGTCTGGTGCAGGCATGGCATGTCCCCGGGGCGGTGGGTCTGGTACCGGGCGACGAACGGGACTGCCGCGAATCGACATCCGCGCTGCAGGGTGGACGGTCGGGGCGGACAGTGACGCGGGCGCCACCGGTCTCCAACGCGCTTCCGCAGGAGGGGGCGCACGCATGCGGATCCAGCGAAGCTGCGTGGGCGGCCGGCGCGGCTGCACGCCTGGCGGCGCCCGGGCCTGCCGGGCGGACGGGACGGAAGGCCCGCGAGCCCGATGCCTAGAGCGAGTACCCGAACTGCTGCCGGAACTGCTCGGCGAACTCGGGGAAGTCGAAGCGCTGGTTCTGGGTGCCCGGATGCTCGACCTTCAGCGCGCCCATCAGGTTGCCGATCCGGCCGATCGTCATCCAGTCGTAGCCCTTCTCGATGCCGAAGATCAGGCCGGCGCGGAACGCGTCGCCGCAGCCGGTGGGGTCGGTGACGCGGCGTTCGTGCGCCGGCGGGACCTCGTAGCTCTTGTCCGGGGTGTGGATCACCGCGCCCTTGGGCCCGCGGGTGACGATGTAGGCCTTCACCCGCTGCACGATGTCCTTCTCGTTCCAGCCGGTGCGCTCCTGCAGCAGGTTGGACTCGTAGTCGTTGACCGTGACGTAGTCGGCCTGCTCGATGAAGGCGCGCAGCTCCTCGCCGTTGAACAGCGGCATGGCCTGGCCGGGGTCGAAGATGAAGGGGATGCCGCACTCGGCGAACTCCTTCGCGTTCTGGACCATGCCCTCGTAGCCGTCCGGGCTGACGATGCCGATGGTGACGCCCGGCACGTCCCTCACGTGGTTCTCGTAGCTGCGCATCATCGCCCCCGGGTGGAAGGCGGTGATCTGGTTGTTGTCGTGGTCGGTGGTGATGAAGGCCTGGGGGGTGAACAGGTCCTCGATCACCTTGACCCGCTCGAGGGTGATCCCGTTCTCCTCGAACCACTGCCGGTAGGGGCCGAAGTCCTGGCCGACTGTGGCCATCGGCACCGGGTCGCCGCCCAGCAGCTTGAGGTTGTAGGCGATGTTGCCGGCGCAGCCGCCGAACTCGCGCCGCATCCGCGGCACCAGGAACGAGACGTTCAGGATGTGCACCTTGTCCGGCAGGATGTGGTTCTTGAACTGGTCGGGGAACACCATGATGGTGTCGTAGGCCAGGGAACCGCAGATCAGGGCGGACATCGGGCGACTCGGCGGGAGAAGGGGCCGCTAGGGTAGCGGGGCGGCGGGCCCGAGGCCAGCGCGGGTCCTCCCCGGCCACCGGGCCCGGGCCATGGTGCCCGGGATCCGGACTGGTGCGGGAATGGGGCGCCGGTCCCGCCCGAAAAGCGCTTTTTTGCTAGGCTAGCCGCCTCGCGCGTGCGCCCCTGACGGACCCCGTTCCCCGATGTTCAAGAAGTTCCGCGGCATGTTCTCCAACGACCTGTCCATCGACCTGGGCACGGCCAATACCCTGATCTTCGTCCGCGGGCAGGGCATCGTCCTGAACGAGCCGTCGGTGGTGGCGGTGCGCCAGGACCGCGCCGGCGGGCAGAAGGCGGTGGCGGCGGTGGGCAGCGAGGCCAAGATGATGCTGGGCCGCACGCCCGGCAACATCACCACCCACCGGCCGATGAAGGACGGCGTGATCGCCGACTTCACCTACACCGAGGAGATGCTCAAGCACTTCATCCGCAAGGTCCACAAGAGCCGGTTCCTGCGCCCGAGCCCGCGCGTGCTGATCTGCGTGCCGGCCGGTTCGACCCAGGTGGAGAAGCGCGCGATCCGCGACTCGGCGATGGAGGCCGGCGCCCGCGACGTGTCCCTGATCGAGGAACCCATGGCCGCGGCGATCGGCGCCGGCATGCCGGTGACCGAGGCGCGCGGCTCGATGGTGGTCGACATCGGCGGCGGCACCACCGAGGTGGCGGTGATCGCGCTCAACGGCATCGTGTACTCGCAGTCGGCGCGCATCGGCGGCGACCGCTTCGACGAGTCGATCATCAACTACGTGCGCCGCAACCACGGCATGCTGATCGGCGAAACCACGGCCGAAAAGATCAAGATCGAGCTCGGCTGCGCCTATCCGCAGGAGAAGGTCGAGTCGATGGAGATCTCGGGCCGGCACCTGGCCGAGGGCGTGCCGAAGGTGGTGACCATCACCTCCAGCGAGGTGCTCGACGCGCTGCGCGAGCCGCTCTCGGGCATCGTCGCCGCGGTGCGCCAGGCGCTGGAGCAGACCCCGCCGGAACTGTGCGCGGACGTGGCCGAGCGCGGGATCGTGCTCACCGGCGGCGGCGCGCTGCTGCGCGACCTCGACCGCCTGCTCAGCGAGGAGACCGGCCTGCACGTGCAGATCGCGGAGGACCCGCTGACCTGCGTGGCGCGCGGCGGCGGCCGCGCACTGGAACTGCTGGACCTGCACGGCAACGAGTTCTTCGCCTCCGAATGAGGGTGGTCGGGGACGACGGCGGGTGACCGGATGAACCGGCTGGGGACCGGCCGGTCCCCAACCGCAGCCCCATCGGCGGCCGGCCGCGGCGCCGGCCTTCCCACACCAGCCCAGCATTCGACGGTCCCCTATCGTGCCTTCCTTCGCCAACCCGGCCGCTCCCCGACCAGGCGACGTCGCCGGGACCCTGCGGCTGCTGGCCTACCTGGCGTTGTCGGTGGCGCTGATCGTGTTCGACCATCGCGGCGGCTGGCTGACCCGCGCGCGGGAGACGGCCGCCGTCGCGGTCCAGCCGCTGTGGCAGCTGGCGGGCCTGCCGGCGCGGCTCGGCCAGGCGATGCGCGAGGACGCGGTGACCCGCTCGATGCTGTCGGAGGACAACCGCCGGCTGCGCAACGAACTGCTGGTGATGGCCGCGCGCCAGGCCCAGCTGCAGGTGGAGGCCGACGAGAACGCGCGCCTGCGCGGGCTGCTGGGCGCGGCCGCGCGCGGCGGCCTGGACGTGCAGCTGGCGCCGATCCTGGACATCGACCTCGATCCCTCGCGCCAGCGCCTGCTGCTCAATGCCGGCAGCCGCGACGGCGTGCGCCAGGGCCAGACCGTGATCGATGCCGGCGGCGTGCTCGGCCAGGTCATCGCGGTCACCCCGGACACGGCGACGGTGCTGCTGCTCACCGACCTCGACCACGCGGTCCCGGTCTCGATCTCGCGCACCGGCGTGCGCCTGCTGGCCTACGGCATCGGCCGCGCCGACCGCCTGGAACTGCGCAACATCCCGGTCTCGAGCGACGTGCAGGTGGGGGACGTGGTGGTGACCTCCGGCCTGGGCGGGCGCTTTCCGCCCGGCTTCCCGGTCGGGCGCATCGTCGACCTGCGGCCGGATGACAGCCAGGCCTTCCTGATCGGCGGGCTGGCGCCCGCGGCCCAGCTCGACCGCGGCCGCGACGTGCTGCTGCTGCGCGGGACCGCGCCGAGGGCCCGGGCCCCGGAGGCCGCGGAAGATGCGTCGGGCGAACCTGGCGAAGGCACCGCGGACGAGGCGGACGCGCCAGGCGCCGAGCCGCCGGACGGGGAGATGGCCCGATGAACCGCCGCGGCCGCCTCTGGCTGCTTCCGGTGACCGTGCTGGTGGCGCTGCTGCTGGCGCTGCTGCCGCTGCCGGCACCGGTCCAGGGGCTGCGGCCGTACTGGCTGGCGCTGGTCGTCGCCTACTGGGTGATCGAGGAGCCCGGGCATGCGGGCCTGGGCTTCGCCTTCGTCACCGGCGTGGTCGCCGACCTGGTCACCGGCTCGCTGCTCGGCGAGCATGCGCTGCGGCTGGTCGTCATGGCGTTCATCCTGCAGCGTTTCCGTGCCCAGCTGCGCTTCTTCCCGCTCGGGCAGCAGGCGCTGGCGATCGGCGGGCTGCTGCTCAACGACCGCGTGGTCGCGGCCGCGATCCACCTGCTGCTGGGCCTGCCCCAGCTGCCGTGGCTGCACTGGCTGGCGCCGGTGGTCGGGGCGATGCTCTGGGTGCCCCTGTTCCTGGTGCTCGAGGCGTTCAGGGCGCGGAGGCCGCGTTGATGCGCAAGCGGCAGGAGAGGATCCGCAATCCGTCCGCCGAAGCCGCCCAGTTCCGCCTGCGCGCCTTCGTCGGCTTCGGCCTGGTGCTGCTGGCGCTGGCCGGCCTGGCCGGCTGGTACTTCCGCCTGCAGGTGGTGCAGCACGACGACTTCGCGCGCCAGTCCGAGGCCAACCGGATCAAGCCGCGCCCGGTGGTGCCCGCGCGCGGCCTGATCTACGACCGCAAGGGCCGCCTGCTGGCCGACAACGTGCCGGCCTACCGGCTGGACGTGACCCCGGAGGACGCCGGGGACATCCAGCGCATGCTGCGCGAGCTGTCGCAGGTGGTGGAACTCTCGCCCGAGGAGATCGAGCGCTTCGAGGCCGCGCGCAGGGCCACCCGCAGCTTCCGCTCGATCACCCTCAAGCAGCGCCTGAGCGACGAGGAGGTGGCGCGCTTCGCGGTGGACCGCTGGCGCTTCCCGGGGGTCGAGGTGGTGGCCTACCTCAACCGCCGCTACCTGCACGGCGACCTGCTGGCGCACGTGATCGGCTACGTCGGCCGCACCGACGAGAACGACGTCGAGCGCTACGGCAAGGACCACGTGCTGTTCCCGCACACCGGCCGCACCGGGATCGAGCGCTACTACGACGAGCTGCTGCGCGGGAAGATCGGCTACGAGCAGGTGGAGACCAACGTCGAGGGGCGCGCGTTGCGCAGCATCGGCATGGTCCCGGCGCAAGCCGGCACCGACCTGCGCCTGGGCATCGACCTGGAGCTGCAGCGGGCGATGGTGATGGCGTTCGGCGACCAGACCGGTGCGGCGATCGCGGTCGACCCGCGCACCGGCGAGATCCTGGCCATGGTCAGCCTGCCCTCGTTCGATCCCAACCTGTTCGTCAACGGCATCTCCAACGCCGACTACCGGCGTCTGATGGACGACCCCTCGCGTCCGCTGTTCAACCGCCTCGTGCTCGGCGGTGTGGCGCCGGGTTCGACGATCAAGCCGATGCTCGCGCTCGCCGGCCTCGACAGCGGCCTGCGCAAGCCCGAGGACCGGGTGCTGTCGACCGGCATGTTCTACCTGCCGGGCACGAGCCGCGGCTGGGGCGACGCGAGCCGCGGCGGCCACGGCTGGACCGACCTGCGCAAGTCGATCTCGGCCTCGGTCAACACCTATTACTACAAGCTCGCGCTCGACCTGGGCATCGAACGCTTCGTGCAGTACATGGGCCACTACGGTTTCGGCAGTCCCACCGGCATCGACCTGGTGGGCGAGACCGGCGGCATCCTGCCGTCGCCGGAGTCCAAGCGCGCGGCGCGCGGCGAGCGCTGGTACCCGGGCGACACGGTCAACGCCTCGATCGGCCAGGGCGACTGGAAGGTGACCCCGCTGCAGCTGGTGCGCGCCACCGCGGGCCTGGCCGACGGCCAGCTGCGGCGCCCGCACCTGGTCACCCAGGTGCGCTCGGGCTTCGATGCGCCGTGGACGCCGCTGGAGCAGCCGCCCGGGGTGCCGATCAGCCCGAACCCGGAGAACGTGGAGGTGGTCCGGCTGGGCATGCGCGACACGATGCAGCCCGGCGGCACCGGCTGGCGGACCGCGCTCGGCGCGCCGTACACGATGGCCGGCAAGACCGGCACCGCGCAGGTCGTGAGCCGCCGCGGCACGGCGGCGGTCGATCCGCGCAGCCTGCCGCTGCACCTGCGCCATCGCGCGCTGTTCGTCGGTTTCGCGCCGGCCGAGGCGCCGACGATCGCGGTCGCGATCGCGGTCGAGGGCGGCGGCTACGGCGGCTCGGCGGCCGGCCCGATCGCACGCAAGATCTTCGACGCCTGGCTGCTGGGCAAGATGCCCGAGCCGGATCCCGAGCTGCAGGCTGCGCCGGCCCCGCCCGCGGCGCAGCAGGCCGCGCCTGCAACCGGCGCGGGCCCAGCCGGCGCGCCGGCCGCCAGCGGCGCCGATGCCGGCGGCGACCGGCGCGAGGAGGACGCGGAATGAACGTCATCCTGCGCTGGCTCGCCGACCTGTTCCTGCGCCTGACCCGCACCATCGACTGGCCGCTGCTGGCGGCGCTCGCCGCGCTGATGGGAATCGGCCTGGCGGTGCTGCACAGCGCCGGCGGCCAGAACATGGGCCTGGTGCGCTCGCAGGCGGCGCGCTACGTGGTCGGCCTGGGCGCGATGTGGCTGCTGTCGCGGATCCCGCCGCTGCCGCTGCGCCGGGCCACGCCCGCGGTCTACGCGGCGTCGCTGCTGCCGCTGGTGGCGGTGCTGTTCATCGGCACCGGCCGCAGCGGCGCGCACTGGATCAACCTGGGCGTGTTCTACTTCCAGCCCGCGGAACTGATGAAGCTGAGCCTGCCGATGATGGCGGCGTGGATGCTGAGCCAGGCGCCGCTGCCCCCGCGCATGGGCACGCTGCTGGCCACGGGCGCTGTGATCGCCGTGCCGACCGCGCTGATCCTCGCCCAGCCCGACTTCGGCACCGCGATGCTGGTGGTGGCCAGTGGCGTGTTCGCGCTGTACCTGGCCGGCATGTCGTGGATCTGGTTCGCGCTCGCGGGCGTGGGGGCGGCGACCGCGGCGGGGCTGGCGCTGTTCGCGCCGATCTCGTGGTTCTCGTTCCTGCGCCCCTACCAGCAGGACCGCATCCTCACCTTCCGCGACCCGGAGAACGATCCGCTCGGTGCCGGCTGGAACATCATCCAGTCCAAGATCGCGATCGGCTCCGGCGGCCTCACCGGGCAGGGCTGGGGCAAGGGCACCCAGTCGCACCTGAACTACGTGCCCGAGCACACCACCGACTTCATCTTCGCGGTGCTGGCCGAGGAGTTCGGCTGGGTCGGGGTGGCGACGGTGCTGGCGCTGTACGCGTTCGTGATCGGGCGCTGCCTGTGGATCGCCGCCGAGGCGCGCGACGCGTACTCGCGCATCCTCGCCGGCACGCTCGGGCTGGCGCTGTTCGTGTACGTGGTGGTCAACGGCGGCATGATTTCCGGCGTGCTGCCGGTGGTGGGCGTGCCGATGCCACTGCTGAGCTTCGGCGGCACCGCGGCGGTGTCGCTGCTGGCCGGCATGGGCGTGGTGATGGCGGTGGGCGCGCAGGGGCAGGGCAGGCGGCGTTGACGGACGCGCACGCCTGCCGGTGTTCATGCAATGGAATCCATCGCGCGCAAGCCGCGTGCTACCCTCGCGCCCGATGATCCGACGCCCGGCCGCCCTGCTCTCCACGACCCTGCTGTCGTTCGCGCTGAGCGCGTGCGCGACACCGGCCCCGCCACCCGTCGCGCCCGATCCGGAGTCCGCCGCCGAGGCGCCGCAGGCCGCCGCCGGGGCGGCGCTGCTGCCGAAGGTGCCGCAGCCGCCGGAGCGCCCGGTGGCGCCGCCGGAGGTCACCGATCCGGCGATCCCGCGCGAGCGGCGCATCGCCGCCTTCGTCGAGTACACCGCGGACACCTACGGCGTCGATCGCGCGCTGGTGCGCGAGGTGCTGGCGCAGGCGCAGCGGCGCCAGTCGATCATCGACGCCATGAACCGCCCGGCCGAGGCGGTGAAGCAGTGGCACGAATACCGCCCGATCTTCCTCAACGACGCCCGCATCGACGGCGGCATCGCGTTCTACCGCCAGCACCGCGAGGCGCTCGAGCGCGTCGCCGCGCGCACCGGCGTGCCGGCCGAGGTGATCGTCGCGATCATCGGCGTGGAGACCAGCTACGGCCGCGTCACCGGCAACTACCGGGTGCTCGACGCGCTCTACACCCTGGCCTTCGACTATCCCAAGCGCGCGCCGTTCTTCGCCGGCGAACTGGCCCAGCTGTTCGCGCTGAAGAAGGAGGAGCCGCAGCTCGACCTGCTCGCGCTCAAGGGCAGCTACGCCGGCGCGATGGGGCTGGGCCAGTTCATGCCTTCCAGCTACCGCCTGTGGGCGAAGGACGGCGACGGCGACGGCCGCCGCGACCTGCTCGACAACCTGGAGGACGTGTTCGCCTCGATCGCGAACTACTTCGTGGTCCACGGCTGGGATCGCGGCGGCCCGGTGGTCGCGCGCGCCAGCCGGGACGCGGACGCGGAGGACTTCGTCGCCGACGGCTGGGACCCGGTGTATCCCCTGTCCGAACTGGCCGCGCGCGGCTACCGCCCGCTCCCGGGCGAGCCGGTCGCCGAGGGCGCCACCGTGCTCACCCTGCAGGGCGCGGCCGGGCCGGAGTACTGGCTGGCCTACCGCAACTTCTACGTGATCACCCGCTACAACCGTTCGCCCATGTACTCGCTGTCCGTGCACCAGCTGTCGCAGGCGATCCGGGACGGAGCCGGGCCGGCGCGATGAAGCGGCTGCTGTTGCCGTTGGCATTGCTGCTGCTTGCCGGCTGCGCCGGCACCGCGAAGAAGCCGGCCGCACCGGCCGGGCGGGCGCCCGCCGGGCCCGCGGTGGCCGACGCGGCGGACTGCACCGGGTTCAGGCCGTATCCGCCCGCGCAGGAGGATCCCTCCACCCGCGGCCACTACGTCGCCGGCGGGCTGTACCGTCCCGGGGTCCCGGACTCGATCCCGGACGACATCCCCAACGTGGACTGCATCCCCGAGCCGCGGGTGGTCGACGAACCGCGCTCGGCCTACGGCAACCGGTCGCCCTACCAGGTGCTCGGCCGCACCTACCACGTGCTCGACTCGGCCGAGGACTACGTCGAGACCGGCGTGGCCTCGTACTACGGCGCCAAGTTCCACGGCCGCCGGACCTCCAACCAGGAGGTCTACGACATGTACGCCTTCTCCGCCGCGCACCGCACGCTGCCGCTGCCGAGCTACGCGCGCGTGACCAACCTCGACAACGGGCGCTCGGTGGTGGTGCGGGTCAACGACCGCGGGCCGTTCCACGACGGGCGCCTGATCGACCTGAGTTACGCGGCCGCGGTCAAGCTCGGCATCCACCGCCGCGGCACCGGCCGGGTCGAGGTGCGCGCGCTGCGCCCGGGCGACGCCGGCGGCACGCAGCTGGCCTCCTCGGCCCCCGCGCCTGCTGCGCCCGCGACGCCGAGCGTGATGGACGCCCTGGTCGGGGAGCTGGCGACGCGCGAAGCGCCGGCGCCGACGGCCGTGGCGACCGGCGCCGTGGCCAGCGCCGCGCCCGCGGGGCGGGCGGCCGGGCTGGCGGACCATCCGGACTACGGCCGCGAAGAGGACCGCTTCCGCCTGGTCGACGACAACGGCCGGGTCCGCAGCGCCGACGAGTTCGATGCCTGGATGCGCGCCCGCCAGGCGCGGCTGGCGGAAGCGGACCGCGCCGTGGCCGGCGGGGCGGGTTCGGCCGTGGCGACCCCGTCCCCGCCCACGCAGCCGGCGGCGGTCGCCGCCGGTCCTTCCGGCGACGCCGCGAGGGGCGCCCCGCCTGCCGCCACCGGCGGAGACGCGGTGACCCTCCAGGTCGGCGTGTTCTCGGTCCGCGACAACGCCGAGCGCGTGCTCGCCACGCTGCGCGGGGCCGGTATCGCCCAGGCCTGGATCCAGGACGTCGCCAGTGCCGGCCGCACCCTGTGGCGCGTGCGCGTCGGCCCGGTCGCCCAGGTCGCCCTGGGCGACCTCACCGCGCGCGTGTCCGGCCTCGGGCTGGGGATGCCGCAGGTCGTGCGCGATTAGACTGTCCGCCGCTTTTCCGCCCCGCGCCGCGCCGCGGGCGACCCGTCCACCGACCGGCCAGGGATGACCGGACCACCGGAGTACCGAGTTCGATGAGATCCGCCGCCGCCTTCCGCCGATTCGCCGCCACCGTGCTGGCCACCTGCGCGCTCGGGTTCGCGCTCGCGCAGGAGGCGCCGGGCCCCGCGCCCGCGCCCGCCGCCGCTGCGGAGGCGGGCGAGGCGCTGCCCACGCCGCCGCCGCCGCCGGTGACCGGGACCGCGTGGCTGCTGATGGACTACGAGAGCGGGCAGATCCTGGCCGGCGAGAACATCGACCAGCGGGTCGAGCCGGCCAGCATCACCAAGGTGCTGACCAGCTACGTGATCGCCGCGGAGATGAAGGCGGGCAAGATCAGCCCCGACGACCAGGTGATGATGACCGAGAACGCCTGGCGCAAGGGCGGCGCGGGCACCGACGGCAGCTACAGCGGCTTCCCGGTCAACCAGACCGCGCCGCTGGTGGAGATGGAAAAGGGCATGGTGGTGCAGTCGGGCAACGACGCCGCGATCGCCCTGGCCGAACACGTGGCCGGCAGCGAGGAGGCCTTCGCCGCGCTGATGAACGCCTATGCCAGGCGCATCGGCATGAAGAACTCGAACTTCGTCAACTCGCACGGCCTGTCCGATCCCGACCACTACTCCACGCCGCGCGACCTGGCCCTGCTCGGCGCGGCGATGATCCGCGACTTCCCCGAGCAGTATGCCTACAACGCGATCAAGGAGTTCACGGTCGGCCCGATCACCCAGCGCAACCGCAACCTGCTGCTGTGGCGCGACCAGAGCGTGGACGGGATCAAGACCGGACACCACTCCGGCGCCGGCTACTGCCTGATGGCCTCGGCCAAGCGCGGCGACCAGCGGCTGATCTCGGTGGTGATGGGTTCCACCGGCGAATCCCAGCGCGCCAACGACTCGCTGGCGCTGCTCAACTGGGGCTTCCGCTTCCACGAGACCCACCGCCTGTATGACCCGTCCAGCCCGGTCTCGGTGCAGAAGGTCTGGAAGGGCAAGGTCGACGAGGTCCAGCTGGGCGTCGCCGAGCCGCTGCTGGTGAGCCTGCCGCGCGGCCGCTACGGCCAGCTCAAGCCGTCGATGGACGTGCCGGCCACCCTGGTGGCGCCGATCGAGAAGGGCCAGGAGATCGGCCGGGTGCGCGTCACCCTCGACGGCAAGGTGGTCGCCGAGCGGCCGCTGGTCGCGCTCGAGGCGGTGCAGCAGGCGGGTTTCTTCAAGCGCCTGTGGCATGAATTCCTGATGTGGTGGTACGCCGACTGACGACCCTCGCGTCAGGGTTGTCCTGACCCCGTCGCCGCTTTCGTCTTTGCTAAGATCCCGAGGTGGGCGCGTCGCTGGAGTGCGTCGCGGCCTTCCGTGGGGGCGGGTGCGAATGCGCCCGGGCAAACATTCATCATTCAGGACGAACGCAGAGGGGTATTCCTATGTCCGGATCCACTGGCAGGCGCGCGCTCACGCTCGCGCTCACCGCGGTCGCGCTGGTCGCGGCGGCATCCCCGGCGCTGGCCCAGCGCCAGAGCGCGCAGGAACGGCGCCAGCAGCAGGTGGCGCAGATTCCGACCTGCGCCCAGCCGCTGGGCACGATCTCGGTGATCGAGCCCGAGGACGGCGTGCACTGGTGGACCGGCCAGCAGCTGCCGGCGCCGTCGCGGCTGATCAAGGTATTCGTGAACAAGTCGCGCTGCTTCACCCTGGTCGACCGCGGCGCCGGCCTGGACGCGGCGATGCGCGAGCGCGAGCTGGGCGCCTCGGGCGAACTGCGCAACCGCTCCAACATCGGCCGCGGCCAGATGAAGGCGGCCGACTACGTCATGGTCCCGGACCTGATCGGCGCCAACTCCAACGCCGGCGGCAATGCCGTGGGCGGCCTGCTGGGCGGCCTGATCGGCGGCCGCGCGGGCGCCCTGGTCGGCGGCCTGAACTTCAAGAGCAAGACCGCCGACGTGGTCCTGACCGTCACCGACGTGCGCTCCTCCGAGCAGGTGGCGATGGCCGAGGGCCACGCCAAGAAGACCGACATCGGCTGGGGTGCGGGCGGCGGCCTGTTCGGCAGCAGCGGCCTGGGCGCCGCCGGCGTCGGCGGCTACGCCAACACCGAGCTGGGCCAGGTGATCACCCTGGCCTACCTGCAGGCCTACACCGACCTGATCGCCCAGCTGGGCGGCCTGCCGGACAACGCCTCGGCGGCCAACGCCCACCAGGCGGTCACCGTGACCAAGCCGGCGCGCCTGTTCACCGGCCCGGACGGCAAGGGCGTGGTGCGTTCGCTCGACGTGGGCATGATGCTGTACCCCACCGGGGCGAAGGAAGGCGTCATGTGGGAGGTCGAGGACGAGATGGGCAACAAGGGTTGGGTGTCCTCGACCCTGCTCGAGCTCTCGCGCTGAGCCTGGCCTTCCGGGCCGCGTGACGCAGGGGCCGCCTCCGGGCGGCCCTTTGCGTTGCATCCGCGGGAGGTTGGGACGGGGCGATCCGGCCCCATAATCGGACGATGGAAATCAGGTCCGACAACCCCGAGCACGGGTTCCAGTTCCCGGGCGTCTTCGAGATCGCGGCCATCGGCAACGCCGGGCTGGAGGCCATCGTGCCCCGGCTGCTGGCCGAGGCCGGGCTGGTCGTGGTCGAGGGGTCGCTGAGCGTGCGCGCCGCGCGCGGCGGGCGCTTCGTCTCGGTGAAGCTCAGCTTCCACGCCGAGGACCGCGGCCGCTACGAGGCCGCGCACCACGCGCTGCGCGCGCACCCGGACGTGAAGTGGACGCTGTGACCGCGCGCCCTCCCGTCGCCGGGCAGGGAGCCGCGCCGGCCGGCGCCGGCACGCGCTGTCTGGCGCGCGACCTGGGCCGCCAGCCCTACGAGCCGGTCTGGCGCGCCATGCAGCGCTTCACCGACGCGCGCGACGGGGACACGCTCGACGAACTGTGGCTGGTCGAGCACGACCCGGTCTTCACCCTGGGCCAGGCCGGCCGCCCGGAGCACGTGCTGGCGCCCGGGGACATCCCGGTGGTGCACGTGGACCGCGGCGGCCAGGTCACCTACCACGGCCCGGGGCAGATCGTGGCCTATCCGTTGCTCGACCTGCGGCGGATGAAGCTCGGCGTGCGCGAGTACGTGCACCGGATCGAGCAGGCGGTGATCGATACCCTGCTCGAGTGGAACATCGTGGGCACGCGCCGCGAGGGCGCGCCCGGCGTGTACGTGGCCGGCGCCAAGGTGGCCGCGCTCGGGATCCGGGTGCGCCAGGGCCGCAGCTTCCATGGCCTGGCGTTCAACATCGCCATGGACCTGGAGCCGTTCGCGCGCATCAACCCGTGCGGCTACGCCGGGCTGCAGGTGACCTCGATGCTAGACTTGGGCGGTCCGTCCGGCCCCGACGCGGTCAAGCCCGTGCTGCTGGACGAGCTGGCACGGCAGTTCGGCCTGGCGCTGGAGCATGCGCCGCCGCCCGACCTGGCCGACCCCCGACCGACCCCGTCGCGAGCCCCCTGAGCGCCATGCCCCAGTCCCCCTCCCGCCCGATCCCCCTGCAGATGGTGCCGCCCGACGTGCCGGCGCTGGAGGCCGGGGCCAAGCAGCTGGGCGGCGACAAGATCGCCCGCTCGCCGGTGGAATTCGTCGACGCGCCGGTGCTGCGCAAGCCGTCCTGGATCCGGGTGCGGATCCCGTCCAACGGCGCGGTCGCCGCGCTCAAGTCGAAGCTGCGCAAGAACCGGCTGGTCACCGTGTGCGAGGAGGCCAGCTGCCCGAACATCCACGAGTGCTTCGGCCACGGCACCGCCACCTTCATGATCCTGGGCGAGGTGTGCACCCGCCGCTGCAGCTTCTGCGACGTGGCCCACGGCCGGCCGAAGCCGCCGGATCCCTCCGAGCCGGCGAACCTGGCCGACACCATCGCCGACATGCGCCTGAAGTACGTGGTCATCACCTCGGTGGACCGCGACGACCTGCGCGACGGCGGCGCCCAGCACTTCGTCGACTGCATCCGCGCGGTGCGGGCGAAGTCGCCGGGCATCCGGATCGAGATCCTGACCCCGGACTTCCGCGGCCGCGGCCGCATGGAGCGCGCGCTGGAGATCCTGGCCACGGCGCCCCCGGACGTGTTCAACCACAACGTCGAGACCGTGCCCGACCTGTACCGCAACGTGCGCCCGGGCGCGGACTACCAGTGGTCGCTGACCCTGCTGAAGAAGTTCAAGGCCCAGCACCCGGACGTGCCGACCAAGTCCGGGATCATGCTCGGTCTGGGCGAGACCATGGAGCAGGTCCAGGGCACCCTGCGCGACCTGCGCGCCCACGACGTGGACATGGTCACCATCGGCCAGTACCTGCAGCCCTCGCCGCACCACCACCCGGTGCTGCGCTACTGGACCCCCGAGGAGTTCAAGGCGCTGGAGGAGTACGGCCTGTCGCTGGGCTTCAGCCACGTCGCCTCCGGCCCGCTGGTGCGCTCGTCCTACCACGCCGACCGCCAGGCCATGGAGGCCGGGGTCGCCGCGGCCTCCTGAAGCCCGGGACCCCAACCGGCCGCCCCGGGGCGGCCGCCGCCGGCCCCGCGGGGTTGCGCCGGGCGGGACGGCCCGTGCCATCATCGTTCACATCCCGGCAAGCCGTGGCCGATAGAGTGGGGCGGAACCCGCAACTTTGCGCACTGTCGCGGGGTCCAAAGGCGGCCCACAGTGGACGGGCGCCACAGATTTCCTGCCAGGATCGTTTCCGATGAAATTCACCCGCCTCGTCGCCGTGCCCCTGCTTGCCCTGGTGCTGGGCGTGCCGCTGGGGATGATGGCCCATGCCGACGGTGACGCGCTTCCGGCGGCGCCCACCCCCGAGCAGGTCACCACCTCCAAGCTGGTGTACGGCCTGCTGTCCGACAGCCGCTACGCCTACCGGCCGCGGCCGCTCGACAGCACGATGTCGGCCGAGATCTTCGACCACTACCTGAAGGCGCTCGATCCCAACCGGCTGTTCTTCACCGCCGAGGACGTCGCCCGTTTCGAGGCCTACAAGCCGCAGATGGGCGAGAACGTGCGCAGCGGCAAGCTCGAGCCGGCCTATGCGATCTTCGCCGTGTACAAGCAGCGCGTGGCCGAGCGCGTGGCCTACGCGCGCGACCTGCTCAAGCAGGACATCTTCGACTTCACCGGCAACGACCGCTGGGAGTACGACCGCGAGGAGGCCCCCTGGGCCGCGGACCGCGCCGCGCTCGACGCACTGTGGAGGCAGTCGGTGCGCAACGACTGGCTGCGGCTCAAGCTCGCCGGCAAGAAGCCCGACGAGATCCGCAAGACCCTCGACCGCCGCTACCTCAACCTCGGCAACAACGTGGCGGCGCTGAACCAGGAGGACGCGTTCCAGTCCTTCCTCAACGCCTATACCTCCACGGTCGATCCGCACACCGACTACATGAACCCGCGCACGGCGAAGCTGTTCACGCAGAACATGTCGCTGTCGCTGGAAGGCATCGGCGCGCAGCTGCAGAAGCAGGACGACGTGGTGGTGATCCGCGAGCTGATCGCGGGCGGCCCGGCCGCGCTGAGCGGCAAGTTCAAGCCCGGCGACCGCATCGTCGGCGTCGGCCAGGGCACCAGCGGGCCGATGGAGGACGTGGTCGGCTGGCGCCTGGACGACGTGGTCGAGAAGATCAAGGGCCCGAAGGGCACCCAGGTCCGCCTGGACGTGATCCCGGGCGAGGCCACCCTGGACAGCGAGCCGGTGCGGGTGGTGCTCACCCGCGCCCGGATCAAGCTCGAGGAGCAGGCCGCGAAGTCCGAAATCATCACGCTGCCGGCCCCGGCGGGCGGCGGCGCCGACAAGCGCATCGGCGTGATCAAGCTGCCGGCGTTCTACCAGGACTTCGAGGGCCGCCGCAGCCGCAACGGCGAGTACACCTCCGCGACCCGCGACGTGGCGCGCCTGCTCGAGCAGTTCCGTACCGACGGCGTGGACGGCGTGGTGCTGGACCTGCGCAACAACGGCGGCGGCTCGCTCAACGAGGCGATCGAGCTCACCGGCCTGTTCATCGACAAGGGTCCGGTGGTGCAGGTACGCGAGTCGGGCGGGCGGGTGAGCGTGGAGAGCGACCGCAACCCCGGCGTGGCCTGGGACGGCCCGCTGGCGGTGCTGATCAACCGCGGCTCGGCCTCGGCATCGGAGATCTTCGCCGGCGCGATCCAGGACTACGGCCGCGGCCTGGTGATCGGCGAGACCTCGTTCGGCAAGGGCACGGTGCAGAACATCGTTCCGCTCGACCGCTGGCCGGCCAAGGAAGGCGACCGCTTCGGCCACGTCAAGCTGACCATCGCCCAGTTCTTCCTGCCCGGCGGCAGCAGCACGCAGAACAAGGGCGTGGTCCCGGACATCGCGTTCCCGGTGACGGTGGACGCCAGCGAGTTCGGCGAGAGCACCTACGACAACGCGCTGGACTGGCACCAGATCGCGGCCGTGCCGCACGAGCGCTACGGCGACTTCACCCCGCTGCTGCCGAAACTGCAGGCGCGGCACGCGGAACGCACCAGCCGCGACCCGGAATTCCAGTGGTGGGTCGAGGACGTGGCCGAGTTCCGTGCCGAGCGGGCGAAGAAGTACGTATCGCTCAACGAGGCCGAGCGGCGCGCCGAGCGCGACCGCGACGCGGCCAAGCGCCGGCAGCGCCAGGAGGAGCGCCAGCGCCTGGGCCTCGCGCTCGACCCGCTGGCCGAGACCACCGACGACGGCCTGCAGGCCGGGGAGCGCAACGTGGCCGAGGACGCGGCGCGCGAGAAGGCCGCGGAAAAGCGCCCGGATCCGCTGCTGCGCGAGTCGGCCGCGATCCTGGCCGACGCCATCCACCTGCTCGACAGCGATCGCCAGCTGTCGGCGCAGGTGCTGCCGAAGTCGACCGGCCCGGGGATCTGGGCGCAGTAGGGCGACCGGCCGGCGTCGGTCGGCCGGATCGGAGTCTCCGGTGGAATGAGGTGCCCGCGCCGCCCGGCGCGGGCGCGCCTGCTCAGGACTTCCTGCCGGCCTGGGCGGCGTAGCGCTCGATCGCGTACACCAGGATGCGCTTGGCTTCCTCGGCGCCGCCCCAGCCGTCGAGCTTGACCCACTTGCCCTTTTCGAGGTCCTTGTAGTGCTCGAAGAAGTGGCCGATGCGCTCGAGCCAGTGCGAGCTGACCTTGTCGATGTTGTCGACGTGGGCGTAACCCTGGAACACCTTGGCCACCGGCACCGCGAGCAGCTTCTCGTCGCTGCCGGCCTCGTCGGTCATCTTCAGGACGCCGACCGGGCGGCAACGGATCACCGAGCCGGGGACCAGCGGCAGCGGCAGCACCACCAGCACGTCGGCGGGGTCGCCGTCGCCGCACAGGGTATTGGGCACGTAGCCGTAGTTGCAGGGGTAGCGCATCGGGGTGGAGAGCACGCGGTCGACGAAGATCGCGCCGCTCTCCTTGTCCACCTCGTACTTGACCGGCTCGGCGTCCTTGGGGATCTCGATGATGACGTTGATCTCGTCAGGCGGATTCTTGCCGGTGGTGACGTGGTCCAGACCCATGCGCTTGCGACTCCCGAGGTGCGGGCCGGGGCCCGCGGAAACAGGAGCGGCATTCTACGCGACTGATGCTGCATTGCGGAAAAACGGGATGCGCGCGCCCTGCGGCGGCCCCCACGGCTCCCCGTCGGGCGTGTGTGTGGACCCGGGACGGTGGCGTCGTGTCGGCCCTCCCGGGCCTGGCCGGGACGGAACAGGCCCGCGGGGCGGCGGACGGGGTGTCGGGGCCGGCATGGGCAGCCGACCGGTCCTCGGCACGGGCGGACCCTCGCCGCGAACGAACCCGGCCTCCGGCGGAGTTCGCTCCGGGGGCCCACCGCCGGCGGGTCCGGCGTGCGGAAGGCCCAGCGGCGGGGGCCACCGGACATCCGTGCGGCCGGGCGCCCTGGTGCCGCGGCAGGGATCTCGGACACTCGTGTCCCCGGACGGCCGGCCGTCCTCCGCTGCGCCCAGCCGGGTTCTCCCTGCGGTTGCCTGTCGGCCTCCGCCGGGGCGGGGCCTCCATCGTGGAGTTCGCCACCAGGCCCGCAGGCCTGCCCGGGTGCCCTGGCCGGCGGGAACGGCGGGCCCCCTGCGACGGGGCCCATGCATCGCGCCGGGCGGGCACGATCGCCGTCCACGCGACCAGCGCCCGACGCGGCGCGTTCGCGCGGCCATGAAAAAGGAAGCCCCGGCCAGGCCGGGGCTTCGGGCAGCGCGTGTCGAGCGCCGTTACAGCAGCGGCACCAGCAGCAGGGCGACGATGTTGATGATCTTGATCAGCGGGTTGATCGCCGGGCCCGCGGTGTCCTTGTAGGGGTCGCCGACGGTGTCGCCGGTGACCGAGGCCTTGTGCGCCTCCGAGCCCTTGCCGCCGAAGTTGCCGTCCTCGATGTACTTCTTGGCATTGTCCCAGGCACCGCCGCCGGTGGTCATCGAGATCGCCACGAACAGGCCGGTGACGATGGTGCCGATCAGCAGGCCGCCCAGCGCCTCCGGCCCGAGCAGCAGGCCGACGATGATCGGCACGACGACCGGCAGCAGCGAGGGCACGATCATTTCCTTGATCGCGGACCTGGTCAGCATGTCCACGGCCCGGCTGTAGTCCGGCTTGGCCGTGCCCTGCATGATCCCTGGGATCTCGCGGAACTGGCGGCGCACTTCCTCCACCACGCTGCCCGCCGCGCGGCCCACCGCCTCCATCGCCATCGCGCCGAACAGGTAGGGAATCAGGCCGCCGATCAGCAGGCCGATGATCACCCGGTGGTCGGACAGGTCGAAGGCGAATGCCACGCCGGGATTGGCCGCCTCGAGGTTGTGCGTGTAGTCGGCAAACAGCACCAGCGCCGCCAGTGCCGCCGAACCGATCGCATAACCCTTGGTCACCGCCTTGGTGGTGTTGCCGACCGCGTCGAGCGGGTCGGTGACGTCGCGCACCTCGGGCGGCAGTTCCGCCATCTCGGCGATGCCGCCGGCGTTGTCGGTGATCGGGCCGTAGGCATCGAGCGCCACGATCATGCCGGCCATCGACAGCATCGCGGTCGCGGCGATGGCGATGCCGTAGAGGCCGCCGAGCGCGAAGCAGGCCCAGATCGCCAGGCACACCGCGACCACGGGCAGCGCCGTCGACTTCATGGACACGCCGAGGCCGGCGATGATGTTCGTGCCGTGGCCGGTGGTGGACGCCTGGGCCACGTGCCGGACCGGGCCGTACTGGGTGCCGGTGTAGTACTCGGTGATCCACACGATCGCGCCGGTCAGCGCCAGGCCGATCAGCGCGCACCAGTACATGTTCATGGCGCCGTGGCTGTTGCCGGCCATCAGCTGCTGGGTGATCGGGTAGTAGGCGATCGCGGCCAGCACGCCCGACACGATCACGCCCCGGTACAGGGCGCCCATGATCGATCCGCCCGTCTTCACCTTGACGAAGAACGCGCCGATGATCGAGGCGATGATCGACACGCCGCCCAGCACCAGCGGGTACAGGATGCCGTTGCTGCCGACCTCGGACACCATCAGGTGGCCCAGCAGCATGGTCGCGATCACCGTCACCGCGTAGGTCTCGAACAGGTCGGCGGCCATGCCGGCGCAGTCGCCGACGTTGTCGCCCACGTTGTCGGCGATCACCGCCGGGTTGCGCGGGTCGTCCTCCGGGATGCCGGCCTCGACCTTGCCCACCAGGTCGGCGCCCACGTCGGCGCCCTTGGTGAAGATGCCGCCGCCCAGGCGCGCGAAGATCGAGATCAGCGAGGAACCGAAGGCCACGCCGACCAGCGCGTGCAGCACGTCGTCATTGGGCAGCTGCATCGCGATCGCGAGCACCGCCCAGTAGCCGGCAACGCCGAGCAGGCCGAGGCCGACGACCAGCATGCCGGTGATCGCGCCGCCGCGGAACGCGACGTCCATCGCCGGCCCCATGCCCTGGCGCGCGGCTTCCGCGGTGCGCACGTTCGCGCGCACCGAGACGTTCATGCCGATGTAGCCGGCCGCGCCCGAGAGGACCGCGCCGAGCAGGAATCCGATCCCGGTGTACCAGTCGAGGAAGACACCGATCAGTACGAACAGGACCACGCCCGCGATGGCGATCGTGAGGTACTGCCGGTTGAGGTAGGCGCGCGCGCCTTCCTGGATCGCACCTGCGATCTGCTGCATGCGTTCGTTGCCTGCAGGCTGCCGGTTGATCCAGCCTGCCGAGATGATGCCGTATGCGATGGCCACCGCCGCGCACACCAGTGCCAGCGTCAATCCGTACTGCTCGAGCATGTATCCTCCCCGGGACAACCCGACCAAAAGTGCCACGACTATGGCACAGCCGGGCAGGTCCACCAATCGGGTCGGGGAGCTGGGCGGGGCGCGCCCGCGCGTTGTGCGGTGCGGCATGCGCCGGCACGTGCCGGCGCCGGCAGCCGGCCCCGGCGCCAGCGCGCGGGGCCGGTCCGGGAGCCGCGGAGTCAGGCCGCGGCGAACGCCTCGCGGGTGATGTTGAGCGGGTCGCCCCCGGTGCAGACCACGTTGTCCTCGATCCGGATCCCGCCGTACGGGCGCAGCGCCTCGACCCGGTCCCAGTCGACCGCGCCGGCGTGCGGCGACGCACGCAGTTCCTCGAGCAGCATGTCGATGAAGTAGATGCCCGGCTCGATGGTCACCACGAATCCGGGCTCCAGCACGCGGGTCAGGCGCAGGAAGGGATGCCCGTCGGGCTTCGGGATCGTGCCGCCGCGGTCGGAGGCGGCGAAGCCGCCGACGTCGTGCACCTGCAGGCCCAGCCCGTGGCCGATGCCGTGCGGGAAGAAGGCGCGGCTCACGCCGGTGGCCACGGCTTCCTCGGGCGATACCTTGACCAGGCCGGCCTCGCGCAGCACGCCGGCCAGGGCCAGGTGCGCGTCCAGGTGCAGCTGCCGGTAGTCGGTGCCGGCACGCACCTGGTCGCACATGCGCTGCTGGGCGGCGTCCACGGCGTCGATCAGCGCCTGGAACTCGCCTGGCTCGTGGGCATGGGTGCGGGTGATGTCGCAGGCGTAGCCGGCATGGCTGGCGCCCGCGTCGAGCAGGAAGCTGCGCACGGGCTTGGGCGGCAGCCGGTCGAATTCGGTGTAGTGCAGCACCGCGCCGTGCTCGTTGAGGGCGACGATGTTGGCGTAGGGCAGTTCGTCGGTGTCCTGGCCGGCGGCCTGGCAGTAGGCCAGGTGGATGCCGAACTCGCTGGCGCCGGCGCGGAACGCGCGCTCGGCCGAGCGGTGCGCGCGCACGCCGCGGCGCGTCGCCTCGCGCAGCATCTCGATCTCGTAGGGCGTCTTGAACGCGCGGTGGTAGTCGAGGTAGTCGAGCACCGGCTGCGGGTTGTTCGGGCGGAACGCGCCGTAGCGGCCAAGCGCGCTCTGCGGCTCGCCGAGGATCGCGCAACGGCCGGCGTTGCGCGGCAGGTGCTTGAGCGCCTCGTCCGGCTTGCGGATCACGACGATGTCGAAGTGCTCCACCCACTCGCCCTCGGGCGCCTGCGGCACCACGTGCCAGTAGTCGCGCGGCTGCAGGTAGACCAGGCGCGGGCGCTGCCCGGGGGTGACCACCAGCCAGCTGCCCGGATGGCGGGTCAGCGGCAGCCAGTGCTTGAACTGCGGATTGGCCGCGTACGGATACTCGCGGTCGTCGAACACCTGGACGTGGCGGGTCCCGCTGGGCACGACGAGGTGGTCGAAGCCGCCGCGCTCGAGCGCGACCGCGGTGCGCTGCTGCAGGGTGGCGAGATGGTCGGCGTAGAGGGAACTGGCTGTGGACATCGGGGGATGCAGTCGCTGGGACAGGCGCGCATTCTGACCCAATGCGTCCGCCGCTGCAGGACCACGCCGCGACGGCGGCGCGCGGCGCTACTCGTAGTGGCTGCCCGGCGCCTCGATCCACGCCCGCAGGCGCCGCGCCTGCGCCTCGGAGACGGCGATGAAGCGGAAGCCCGCCCAGACCTGGGTCGGGGCGCTCGCGCGGTCGCGCCACAGCAGGTGCGCGCCCACGTCGACCTGCTGGGCCGAGGTGCCGTCGTGCAGGGTGAAGCGGAGCTGGTACAGGGCGTCGTCGGCCAGCGCCTCGCTGGCGATCAGCAGCATGCCGGTTTCGGACAGGTTGCCGATCCGGCCGATCACCCGCTCGGTCATCACGTCGGTGACCAGGATGGTGTCGGAGGCCTTGCGCCGCTTGGCGCGGCGGAATTCGTGCATCATGCCGGCGCCCCCTCCGTCCCCGCGTTCCTGTCGCCGAGGCCGGCGAAGCTGCGCAGGGCGTGCATCGCCGCCTGCCAGGCGCGGTCGACCAGGCGCGCCTGGCCGGCGGTGACGATCCGCGCCTGCCCGGCGGCCAGCATCCGCGCCACGCTGTCGAGCGACTGCTCGCCCACGCGCTGGCCGCGCTGGTTGACGAACAGGGCGCGGTCGGTGATCGGGCTGAACCACGACAGGCGGCGGCGGACCACGTCGCCCTGCTGGTTGGTGACGAACTCGATCCAGGTGCCGAACGGCATCACCTTGAGCTGCTCGTAGCGCGCCTGCTCCTCCGGCGTGCGCGGTGGCAGCTGCGGCTTCTTGCGCTCGGCGTCCTCGCCCAGGCGGGTGCGCGCCTTGAGCTTCATCGCCAGCTCGGTGCGCGAGGCGGGCTCGTCCTCGTCCTCGTCGGCGCGACTGCTGGTGAGCCGCTGGGCGATGACGCTGGCTTCCTCGCCGTGGTAGCCGACCTGGGCCAGCGAAGCCTCGATGTGCTGCACCAGCCCCGGGTCGCTCGGCGCGTCGTCGCGGCTGCAGGCGTCGATGATCCGGCGGGTCGCGTCGAGCTGGCGCTCCCAGGCTTCCGAGTCCTCGCCCTGGCGCAGCAGGGTCAGGGTCAGCACGTCGGCCCAGGCCTGGTTGAGCAGGGCGCGGGTGAAGTGCGGCAGGCGGCGGTCGCCGACCAGGTCGGCCATCACGTCGCCCGTGCGCAGCTTGGCGATCTCCAGCTTCTCCTTGCCGCGCGCCGCCTCGGCGTGCCGCTTCTCGAGCAGCTCGGCCTTGCGGATCTGCGCCTGCAGGTGGGTCTGGAGCTGCTCGTTGGAGGCCGTGAACACCTCCAGGTCGCCGTGGTACTCCTCGATGACGTGGTTGACCGCGGCCTGCAGCGGCTGCAGGAACTGCGGGTCGAAGTCGGCGTCGTCGAGCCACTTGGCGGCGCTCTCGGCCACCGTGTTGAGCAGCTGGCGCGCCGGGTGCCGGCTGCGCACGAAGAAGGCGCTGTCGCGCAGGGCGACGCGCAGCAGCGGCACCTGCAGGCGCTTGACCAGCGAGGCGGCGGGCGCGCTGGAGCGGATCTCCTCCTCGAGGTTGCTGAACAGCATCCCGAGCAGTTCGAACGCGTCGTTGTCGCGCGGGGAAAGTTCGGCGTGCACGCCGCGGCGCTGGCGCGCCTGCGCGAGCAGGGTCTGCTTGACGTCGGCCAGGGTCTGGGGCGCGCCGCCGGCGGTCAGCGACTGCCCCTGCAGGTGGCCGAGCGCCGAGAACACCTCGTCGGTCGGCATCAGCGCGCCGGGGGCGGCCTTGCGGCCGGGGCGCAGCTTGCCGAGCAGTTCGCGGCGGCTGTTGAGCAGCTGCTGCAGCTGCTGCGAGGCGAGCTGTTCGTCCTCGTCGACGTCTTCGATCGGCTCGCCCATCCAGCCGGTGTGCGGCCGCTGAGGATCGGTGGAGTGGTAGGCCGCCCGGCCCTGGCCGGACGCGGCCTGGGCGTCGGGACCGCGCGCCGGCTCGGCAGACGCCTCCTGCCCGGTGGCCTCGGCCGGTTCGCGCGGTTGCGGCGCGGGGCGGATCCGCACCGGCACGTAGGTCAGGCCGGACAGGATGCCCTCGCGGTCGAGCAGTTCGTCGAGGCGGTCGAGCACCCGCCAGTAGCCCTGCATGACATGGCGGTCGAAGATCCGGTACAGCAGCAGGCGCGAGTCGTGCTCGATGTCCAGCGCATGCGCCGCCGCGCGCATCGCCCGGCACAGCGCCTGCGGTCCCAGCGGAAGCCGCTCGGTGTCGAACGCGGGCGCGCCGGCGAGCACGCCGAAGCGCTGACCGAGCAGGTGCAGGGCGAGGTTGGCGCGCCCTTCCTGGCGCGCGGCGATCTCGCGCAGCACCGTGTCCTCGTCCATCACCGACTCGTCCACCAGGCTCAGGGTGCCGAAGCCGGACGACGGCGCGGAGCCGTAATGGGCGGTGCCGGTGGCGGGCGCGGTCGGCGAGGCTGGCGTGCGGATCGCCGCCACCTGCGCCTCGAGCTCGAGGATGAAGCGCGGCACCAGGTCGGCGCGGTTGAGGCGGAAGGTGCGCAGGGTCTGCATGTAGCCCGACTCGACGCCGGGATTGCGGGCCTGGTCGGCGAGCCGGAACAGCTCTTCCTCGAACTCGTCGAGCATCGCGCCCATGTGCGGCTCGACGTCGTCCGTGACCATCGCCAGCGCCGCCTCGAGCGCCTTGCGCACGCGGGGCGGCAGTCCCGCGGCGGCGAGCGACCTGGGGGCCGCGGTTTCGGGCGGAAGCGTGGCGGGCATCAGGACGAAGCGGGAACGATTCAGCCAATAGTGTCATGCCGCGGGCGCCGCGGCCAATGGCCGGCGCGGCAGGCGCTCAGCCGGGCAGGAACAGCGCGACGACGTCGTTGGTGAAACGGCGGCCGAGGGCGGTGGGGGCCACGCGGTCGCCGTCGCGCTCCAGCCAGCCGCGGTCGATGGCCTCGGCCAGGGGCGCGGCGATGGCGTCGACCGGCAGTCCGCAACGGGCCTGGAACGCGCCGAGGCTGAAACCCTCCACCAGCCGCAGTGCGTTGAGCATGTATTCGAACGGTCGTTGCTGCGGCGCAACGTACTCGTCGCCGCCGATCGCCGCCGGGCTGCCCGCCGCCGCCTGCCAGGCGGTCGGGTGCCTGACCTTCCACCGCCGCAGGACCTGCTGTTGCGCCCCCAGGGTGAGCTTGCCGTGGGCGCCGGCGCCGATGCCGAGGTAGTCGCCGTAGCGCCAGTAGTTGAGGTTGTGCGCGCACTGCCGGCCCGCCCGCGCATAGGCCGAGACTTCGTATTGCGCGTAGCCGGCGTCGGCCAGGCGCGCCTGGCAGGCCTCCTGCATCTCCCAGGCCTGGTCCTCGTCGGGCAGGCCTTCGGGCGGGCGCGCGGCGAACACGGTGTTGGGCTCGAGGGTGAGCTGGTAGTGCGACACATGCGCCGGGGCGAGCGCGATCGCGCGTTCCAGGTCGCGCAGGGCCATCGCCGCCGTCTGCCCGGGCAGCGCGTACATCAGGTCGAGGTTGAGGTTGTCCAAGCCGGCGTCCTGCGCCAGCCGCACGGCGGCCTCCGCCTGGGCGGCGTCGTGGATCCGGCCCAGCCGCCGCAGGCAGCCGTCGTCGAAGCTCTGGATGCCGAAGCTGATCCGGTTGACCCCGGCGGCGCGGTAGTCCTCGAAGCGGCCGTGCTCGGCGGTGCCGGGGTTGGTCTCCAGCGTCACCTCCAGGCCAGGCGCGAACCGCAGCCGCGCGCTGGCGCCCTGCAGGAAGCGGTCGATCTGCGCGGGCGGGAACAGGCTCGGGGTGCCGCCGCCGAAGAACACGCTGTGCACGGTCCGGCCCCAGGCCAGCGGCAGGTCGTGGTCGAGGTCGGCGAGCAGGGCATCGACGTAGGCGTCGAACGGCAGCGCCCCGCGCGCCTGGTGCGAGTTGAAATCGCAGTACGGGCACTTGCGCACGCACCAGGGCAGGTGCACGTACAGCGACAGCGGCGGCGGCACCAGCGCGGGGGCGTCGGCGCCGGCGGCGACCGCGCCGGGCGTGTTCATCGCGGGGACGCCGCCATCGCCGACAGCCGCTCGACGAGCAACGCCAGCGCCTGGCCGCGGTGGCTGATCCGGTTCTTCAGGCCCAGCGGCATCTCGGCCGCGGTCTGGCCGTGGGCGGGGTCGAGGAACACCGGGTCGTAGCCATGGCCGCCGCTGCCGCGGCGTTCGCGCAGGATCCGCCCGCGCCAGTGGCCCTCGACCACCACCGGCTGCGGATCCTCGGGATGGCGCAGCAGCGCCAGGGCGCAGACGAAGCTCGCGCCGCGGTCGGCGTCGGCGACCCCGTCGAGCTCGCGCAGCAGGCGGTCGATGTTGCGTTCGGCGTTGCGCGGCCCGCCGCTGTAGCGCGCCGAATACAGGCCGGGCGCACCATCGAGCGCGTCCACGCACAGCCCCGAATCGTCGGCCAGCGCGGGCAGGCCGGTGGCGCGGCAGGCGTGGCGCGCCTTCAGGAGCGCGTTCTCGATGAAGGTCAGGCCGGTTTCCTCGGCGTCCTCGACCCCGAACTCGGCCTGGGTGCGCACCTCGAAGCCGCGGCCCGCGAACAGGGCGCGGAACTCCTCGAGCTTGCCGGCGTTGCCCGAGGCCAGGACCAGGGTGCGCCCGACCGCGTTCATCGCGCCAGCGCCTCGCGCTGGTGCCGGAGCAGGGTGGCGATGCCGCCTTCGGCCAGGCCGAGCAGCGCGTCGAGTTCGTCGCGACGGAAGGCGTGGCCCTCGGCCGTGCCCTGCAGCTCGATGAAGCCGCCGCCGTCGTTCATCACGACGTTCATGTCGGTGTCGCAGCCGGCGTCCTCGGCGTAGTCGAGGTCGAGCACCGGGACCCCGCGCCAGATGCCCACCGACACCGCGGCGACCGCGCCGAACACCGGGTCGCGGGTGATCTCGCGGCGCGACTGCAGCCAGCGCACCGCGTCCACCAGCGCCACGTAGGCGCCGGTGATCGCGGCGGTGCGGGTGCCGCCGTCGGCCTGCAGCACGTCGCAGTCCAGGGTGATGGTGCGCTCGCCCAGCGCCGAGCGGTCGACGCAGGCGCGCAGCGCGCGCCCGATCAGGCGCTGGATCTCCAGGGTGCGGCCGCCCTGCTTGCCGCGCGCGGCCTCGCGGTCGCTGCGCGAATGGGTGGCGCGCGGCAGCATCCCGTATTCCGCGGTCACCCAGCCCTCGCCCTTGCCGCGCAGGAACGCCGGAACCTTGTTGTCCACGCTGGCGGTGCACAGCACCCGGGTGTCGCCGAAACACACCAGCACCGAACCCTCGGCGTGGCGGGTGAACCCGCGCTCGATGCGGACTTCGCGCATCTGGTCGGGTGCGCGACCGCTGGGGCGGGCGATGTTCATGTGCTGCGGTTCCGGCAAAAAACGGGGCGCCAGATTACCATTGGCGCCTCGCCGGAGGCCCGGCGCAGGGGAACCGCGATGCCGATCCGAAGCATGACCGCCTACGCGTCCGGGGAGCGCACCACCCCTTGGGGCACGCTGGGCTGCGAGCTGCGCGCGGTCAACCACCGGTTCCTGGAACTGGGCACGCGCCTGCCCGACGAACTGCGCGCGCTGGAACCGGCGCTGCGCGAGCGCATCGCGGCCCGCGTGTCGCGCGGCAAGCTCGACCTGACCCTGCGCCTGCGTCCCGGCGACGGCACGGTCTCGCTGCAGCTCGACGAGGCCCTGGTGCAGCGCCTGGGCGAGCTGGCCGGGCGCCTGCGCGGCCACTTCCCGGAACTGCGGGTGGGCCTGGTCGAGCTGCTCCAGTTCCCCGGCGTGCTGCAGTCGCAGGGCGTGGATCCGGCCGAACTCCATGCCCAGGTGCTGGAGCTGGTGGACGCGGTGCTCGACGATTTCATCGCCGGCCGCGAGCGCGAGGGCGCCAAGCTGGTGGCGGCGATCCTGGAGCGGGTGGACGGCATCGAGCGCATCGCCGGCGACGTGCGCGCGCTGGTGCCGGAGATCCGCGAGGCCCAGCGCACCCGCCTGCAGGCGCGGCTGGCCGAACTCGCCCAGGCCGCCGACCCCGGCCGCGTGGAGCAGGAGCTGGTGCTGGCGCTGCAGAAGCTGGACGTCGACGAGGAGCTCGACCGGCTGGCCAGTCACGTCGACGAGATCCGGCGGGTGTTCACCCAGCGCGAGCCGGTGGGCCGGCGCCTGGATTTCCTGCTCCAGGAGTTCAACCGCGAGGCCAATACCCTGGGCTCGAAGTCGGTGGACGCGCGCACCAGCCGCGCCGCGGTCGAGCTCAAGGTGCTGATCGACCAGATCCGCGAGCAGGTCCAGAACATCGAGTAGCCGGACACGTGCGCGAACCCCGTCAGGCCAGAGCAGGTACGATGGCGGCCCGTTTCCGGCCGGCCGGGCGCACGCCGTGACCAGTCAACCCCACCACACCACCAGCCAGGCCGCCATGCGCGGCACCCTGTTCATCGTCGCCGCCCCGTCCGGGGCGGGGAAGTCGAGCATCGTCAACGCCTGCCTGGCGCGCGACCGCAACATCTGCCTGTCGATCTCGTTCACCTCGCGCGCGCCGCGCCCGGGCGAGCGCGACGGCGAGCACTACCACTTCGTCAGCGCCGACCGCTTCGAGGCGATGATCGCCGCCGGCGACTTCTTCGAGTACGCCCAGGTGCACGGCGACTGGAAGGGCACCGCGCGGCAGTCGGTCGAGCCGCAGCTGGCCGCCGGCCGCGACGTGCTGCTGGAGATCGACTGGCAGGGCGCGCAGCAGGTCAAGGCCAAGGTGCCCGACGCGGTGGGCGTGTTCATCCTGCCGCCCTCGCGCGCGGCGCTCGAGGAGCGCATGCGCAAGCGCGGACAGGACAGCGAGGAGACCATCGCCCGGCGCATGGCCAACGCGCGCGAGGAGATGTCGCACCACGGCGAGTTCGACTTCATCATCGTCAACGAGGTCTTCGAGACCGCGGTCGACGAGATGTGCGCGGTCTTCGCGGCCAGCCGCCTGCGCCGGGAGCGCCAGCAGCAGCGGCACGCGGCCCTGATCGAGGCGCTGCTGGCCGCGGGGTGAGCCGGGGCGCCCGGCCCCGGGCCGGGACGCCGGAAGCCCGGGGCAAGTGCTTGATTTCCATGGGCGGCGCTTGCAATGGCGCCCGGTGCCGGTACAATGGCCGGTCCCGCATCCATCCAGATCGACGGCCTGCCGGCCGCCGGGAGTCCCATGGCCCGCATCACCGTTGAAGATTGCCTGAAAGTCGTCGACAACCGCTTCGAGCTCGTCATGATGGCCGCCAAGCGCGCGCGCCAGCTCGCCAACGGCGTCGAGCCCCAGATCGACAATACCGAAGCCCAGGACAAGCCGACCGTGCTGGCGCTGCGCGAGATCGCCGCGCGCCGCATCGACCAGGACTACATCGACGCGGTCGACAAGGCCGAGCGCGAGCGCAAGGAGCGCGAGGCGCTGGAGTGGGCTGCCGCCGAGGTGGTCGCCGGCGACGACGACATGAAGGGCGACGACTGAGGCAACGCCTGCTGCCGGATTCCGCGCCGCCGGCGCCCGTGCATCCTGCAGCCCTGTTGCCCCGAAGGCCCCGCCCCGGCGGGGCCTTCGCGCGTCCGGGCGGCGCGACCCGCCCCCGCGCCGGGTGGGGCGGCGCGTTCGCCGGCCGGCCGCCGCGCGCTGCTGAAGCGCCGATGGCCGCGCGGCGCCGCCCTATTCCCCAATTTCGACCTACGAATTAGGCTCGCAGCATGAATCCCGGCGAGCCCGTGCTGGTCCAGCCCGTTTCCGCGTCCGACGCGGACGTGCCCGACTACGTGCTCGATTTCGAGCGCGCGGCCTCGTACCTGCCCGAGGAGCAGCGCGCGCTGCTGCGGCGCGCCTGGGCGGTCGGCGCCGCCGCCCATGCCGGCCAGACCCGCAAGTCCGGCGAGCCCTACATCACCCACCCGGTGGCGGTGGCCAAGGTGCTCGCCGAGCAGAAGGTGGACGTCGAGACCCTGGTGGCGGCGATCCTGCACGACACGATCGAGGACACCCCGCTCACCCGCGAGCAGCTCGCCGCCGAATTCGGCGAGACCGTGGCCGAACTGGTCGACGGCGTCACCAAGCTGGACAAGCTGTACTTCAGCAGCCGCCAGGAGGCGGCGGCCGAGAGCTTCCGCAAGATGATGCTGGCGATGGCGCGCGACCTGCGCGTGATCCTGATCAAGCTCAGCGACCGCCTGCACAACATGCGCACGCTCGGAGCGCAGCCGGGGCCCGCGCGCCAGCGCATCGCGCGCGAGACGCTGGAGATCTACGCCCCCATCGCCCAGCGCCTGGGCATGAACCTGATCAAGGCCGAGCTGCAGGACCGCGGCTTCCACGCCCTGCATCCGCTGCGCCACCTGATCCTCGAGAAGCACATCCGCAGCCAGCCGATGGTGCGGCGCGAGGCGATGGCCAAGATCGAGGCCCAGCTGGCGCAGAGGCTCACCGCCGAGGGACTCGAATACCGGCTGGTGAGCCGGGTCAAGTCGCCGTGGAGCATCTACAACAAGATGCGCAGCGAGGGGAAGACCTTCGCCCAGGTGATGGACGTGTTCGGGTTCCGGATCGTGGTCCAGTCGGTGGGCGACTGCTACCGCGCGCTGGGCGTGGCGCATTCGGTGTACAAGCCGCTGGACGGGCGTTTCCGCGATTTCATCGCGATCCCCAAGGCCAACGGCTACCAGTCGCTGCACACGGTGCTGTTCGGGCCCTACGGCTCGCCGATCGAGGTCCAGATCCGGACCGAGGAGATGGACCTGATCGCCGAGCGCGGCATCGCCGCGCACTGGGCCTACAAGCACGGCACCGCCGCCAGCGGCGCCCAGGCGCGCGCCCACTCGTGGATCGCCAACCTGCTCGAGTCGCAGCGCGCGACGGGGTCGTCGCTGGAGTTCCTGGAGAACGTCAAGGTCGACCTGTTCCCCGACGAGGTCTACCTGTTCACGCCCAAGGGCGACATCCTCGCCCTGCCGCGCAACTCCACCGCGCTCGACTTCGCCTACGCGGTGCATACAGACGTCGGCAACACCGCGGTGGCGGCGCGCGTGGACAAGAAGCTTGTGCCGCTGCGTACCAAGCTGGTGAGCGGCCAGTCGGTCGAGGTGGTCACCGCGAAGTCCGCGTTCCCCAAGCCGCAATGGCTGGAGGTGGTGGTCACCGGCAAGGCGCGCACCGCGATCCGCGCCCAGCTCAAGCAGCTCGAGCACGAGGATGCGGTGAGCCTGGGCCACCGCATGATCGACCGCGCGCTGGAGGACGTGGGCACGTCTCTCGACCGCATTCCGCAGGACCGGCTCGATGCCTTCCTCGCCGAGCTGCGCTATCCGCGGCTGGAGGAGCTGCTGGCCGACATCGCGCTGGGCAACCGCATGCCGACGCAGGTGGCGCTGGCGCTGGCGCAGAAGCAGCCGGCGCCCGGTGGCGCGCAGTCCGCCGGCTCCGAGCCCGTGCAGCGCCGCGGCGAACGGATCCTGATCACCGGTCACGAGCGCGGCGTGATCAGCTTCGCCAACTGCTGCATGCCGATCCCCGGCGACGAGATCATGGGCTACCACACCACAGGCAAGGGCATCGTCGTGCACCGCATGGACTGTCCCAACGTCGCCGACTACCGCAAGTCGCCCGACCGCTGGGTGGCGATCGGCTGGGACCGCGAGGTGATCGGCGAGTACCCGGTGGCGCTGGTGATCGAGACCGAGAACAAGCCCGGTTCGCTGGCCGAGGTGGCGGCGGCGATCGCCAAGGCCGAATCCAACATCGAGGGCGTGGAGTACCTTGAGCGCGACGCGAACGTCGCCGTCATCCGCTTCTCGCTGGGGGTGCGCGACCGCACCCACCTGGCCGACGTCATCCGCCGCACCCGCCGCCTGGGCGTGGTCCACGGCGTGCGTCGCGCCTAGCCGGCGCGCGCCGCGCCGGGCGGCCGCCGCGCGGCCGCGACCTATAATCGGCCGCATCCACGCCACGGAGACGCGCGATGCCCCGCACCCCGATCCAGACCGAGCGCGCGCCCGCCGCGATCGGCCCCTACTCCCAGGCCACGCGCGCCGGCGCGACCGTGTTCCTGTCCGGCCAGATCCCGCTCGATCCGGCCACCGGCGAGGTGGTCGCCGGTGGCATCGAGGAACAGGCGCGGCGCGCGTTCGACAACCTCAAGGCGGTGGCCGAGGCCGCTGGCGGTTCGCTCGCCGACGTGGTGCGCCTGGGCCTGTACCTGACCGACCTGTCGCAGTTCGCCACGGTCAACGGGGTGATGGCCGAGTACTTCGAGGCGCCGTACCCCGCGCGCTCGACCATCGAGGTGTCGGCGCTGCCCAAGGGCGTGCTGTTCGAGGTCGACGCGATCATGGTGACCGGCTGACCCTCGCGCCGAATGGCCAAACCCACCCCCGCGCTGGCCGTCGCCGGTGACCGCGCGCTGACCACCCTGCCGGGGGTCGGCCGGGTGATGGCCGAAAGGCTGGCCGCGCGCGGACTGACCACGGTCCAGGACCTGTGGCTGCACCTGCCGCGCCAGTACGAGGACCGGACCCGGATCACGCCGCTGCGCGAGCTGCAGCCGGGCGTGGCGGCGCAGGTGGAGGGCAGGGTGGAGGCGGTCGAGCGCGGGTTCCGCTACCGGCCGCTGCTGCGGGTGGCGATCGGCGACGAGTCGCGCAGCACCCTGGTGCTGCGCTTCTTCCACTTCCGTTCGCAGCAGGTCAACCAGTTCCGGGTCGGCGCGCGGGTGCGCGCCTACGGCACGCCGCGCGTCGGGCAGCAGGGACTCGAGATCGTGCATCCGAGCTACCGGGTGCTGGACGAGGGCGAGGCGGGCGAACTCGGCGATGCGCTCGACCCGGTCTATCCCGCGGTCGAGGGCGTGGGGCCGGGCACGCTGCGGCGCCTGGTCGCGCAGGCGCTCGAACAGCTGCCGCCCGCGGAAGAACTCGAACTGCTGCCGCCTGGCTGCCTGCCGGAAGGACTGCCGTCGTTGCGCGAGGCGCTGGTCACGCTGCACCGGCCGCCGCGCGATGCCGACGTCGGCGCGTTGCTGGCCGGCCGCCATCCCGCCCAGCGGCGGCTGGCGCTCGAGGAACTGCTGGCCCACCACCTGAGCCTGCGCCGCCAGCGCATCGCCCTGCAGGCGCACGCCGCGCCGGTGCTGGTCGACGACGGCGGCCGGGTGGAGGCGCTGCTGGCCTCGCTGCCGTTCGCGCTCACCGGCGCCCAGAAGCGGGTGTTCGGGGAGATCCGGGCCGACCTCGCCCGGCCCTCGCCGATGCTGCGCCTGGTCCAGGGCGACGTGGGCAGCGGCAAGACCGTGGTCGCGGCGCTGGCCGCGCTGCTGGCGATCGGCAGCGGCCGCCAGGCGGCCCTGATGGCGCCCACCGAACTGCTGGCCGAGCAGCACCTGGCGAACCTGCGCGGCTGGCTCGAACCGCTGGGCGTGCGCGTGGCGTGGCTGGCCGGCAAGGTCACGGGCCGCGCGCGCAGCCAGGCGCTGGCCGACGTCGCCAGCGGCGCCGCGCAGCTGGTGGTGGGCACCCACGCGTTGATGCAGCAGGGCGTGGTGTTCGCCGACCTGGCGCTGGCGATCATCGACGAACAGCACCGTTTCGGCGTGCACCAGCGCCTGGCACTCCGCGACAAGGGCGCGCAGGGCGGCCGCGTGCCGCACCAGCTGGTGATGACCGCCACCCCGATCCCGCGCACGCTGGCGATGGCGGCCTATGCCGACCTCGACGTCTCGGCGATCGACGAGCTGCCGCCCGGCCGCACTCCGGTGCAGACCGTGGTGCTCGGCGCGTCGCGGCGGCCGGAGCTGATCGAGCGCATCCGCACCGCCTGCGCGGAAGGGCGCCAGGCGTACTGGGTGTGCACCCTCATCGACGAGAGCGACGAGGTCGTCGCCCAGGCCGCGCAGACCGCCTGGGAGCAGCTCACCGCCGCGCTGCCGGAGCTGCGCGTCGGCTTCGTCCACGGACGGATGAAGGCGGCGGAGAAGCAGGCGACGATGCTCGCGTTCAAGCGCGGCGAACTCGACCTGCTCGTCGCCACCACCGTGATCGAGGTGGGCGTCGACGTGCCCAATGCCTCGCTGATGATCATCGAGAATGCCGAGCGCCTCGGCCTGTCGCAGCTGCACCAGCTGCGCGGGCGGGTGGGGCGGGGCAGCGCGGCCTCGAGCTGCGTGCTGTTGTACCAGCCTCCGCTGTCGCAGATGGCCCGGCAGCGGCTGGAGACCATGCGTTCGACCAGCGACGGCTTCGTGATCGCGGAGAAGGACCTGGAGCTGCGCGGCCCGGGCGAGCTGCTCGGGACCCGGCAGACCGGCCTGGCCGAGTTCCGGATCGCCGACCTGGCCCGCGATGCCGACCTGCTGCCGGACGTGCACCGCATCGGCGAGGTCCTGGCCACGCAGGCCCCGGATGTCGCCGACCGGCTGGTCGACCGCTGGATCGGCGGCGCGGCGCGCTACGCCGGGGCCTGACGCGGCGGCGCGGGCCATTCCCCACGCCGGGCCGGGAACGGGGACAATGGACCGCCCGAACGGATCCTGCCGATGTCCGAACCGATCCCCCTGCTGATCGACACCGACCCGGGCGTCGACGACGCGCTGGCGCTGCTGATGGCGTTCGACGACCCCGCGCACCGCGTGGTCGGGCTGACCGTCTCGGCCGGCAACGTGGGCCTGCGCCACACCGTGGCCAATGCGCTCAAGCTGTGCGAGGTGGCCGGGCGCGCGGACGTGCCGGTGTTCGCCGGCTGCGCGGCGCCGCTGCTGCATCCGGCGCCGGACGCGGCCTACGTGCACGGGGAAGACGGCTTCGGCGACACCGGCTACGCGCCGGCCGCGCGCGTGGTCGCGGACGGGCATGCGGCGCTGGCGATCCTGCGCCTGTCCCGCGAGCACGCGGGGCGCCTGGTGCTGGTCGCGCTCGGGCCGCTGACCAACCTGGCCCTGGCCCTGTCCCTCGACCCGGGCCTGCCGGCGCGGATCGCGCGCCTGGTGGTGATGGGCGGCGCGGTCACCGCGCGCGGCAACATCACCCCCGCGGCGGAATTCAACATCCATTTCGACCCGGAGGCGGCGCGGATCGTGTTCCGCGCCTTCCCGCGCTTCGACCTGGCCGACTGGGAGACGACCGTCGCCCACGGACTGCCGCATGCCGAGGCCGAAGGCTGGCTGGCGGCCGACACCCCGCACGCGCGCTTCTACGAGGCGATCTCGCGCCGGACCCGGCGCTGGTCCGCCGACCGCCGTGGCGACCGCTGGTTCCTGGCCGACCCGCTGGCCATGGCCTGGGCGCTGGCGCCGGACGGGGCGCTGGAGCTGGCCGAGCGGCCGCTCGAGGTCTGCCTGGAGCACGGCCCGGCCCGGGGCGCCACGGTGGTGGACTGGAGCCGCCAGACCGGGGCGCCCGACAACGCCCGGATCCTGCTGCGCTACGACCAGGCCCGGTTCGAGGCCCGGGTCCGGGCCGCGCTCGGCGCCTGAGGGGCGACTTGCGGCGGGCGGGGCCGGCGGGCTAGAATGCCGCGCTTACCCCGCGAATTCCGGTGCCCGCCCATGAAGGCCGACATCCATCCCGATTACCGCGAAGTCGTCTTCCAGGACGTGACTTCCGATTTCAAGTTCCTGACCCGTTCCACGCTGGCCGCCTCCGCCAAGGAGACGATCAAGTGGGAGGACGGCAACGAGTACCCGCTGGTCAAGGTCGAAGTGTCCTCGGCGACGCATCCGTTCTACACGGGCCAGAACAAGATCGTCGACACCAGCGGTCGCATCGACAAGTTCAAGCGTCGCTACGCGAAATGATCGCGTCCCCGGCGCGCTGAGCCAGACGCGCCGCCGCAGCCACCACGGCCGCCCCAGGGCGGCCGTCGTGCTTTCTGCGACCGTGCCCACCGACCGCGCTGCCCGCGTAGGAGCGGCTTCAGCCGCGACCGCGCGCTTCGGCTGGTTCTGCGCCACGCCGGTCGCGGCTGAAGCCGCTCCTACGGGGGCGGGTCAACGCGCCGCAGGGGCCCCGATCAGCCCAGCTTGAGCGACAGGTCGATCGCGCGGACGTGCTTGGTCAGCCCGCCGATGGAAATGAAGTCCACGCCATCGGCGGCGATCGCGGGCAGGCCGTCGAACTCGACGCCACCCGAGACCTCCAGCGGGATCCGCCCGTCGAACGGCGCGCCGCGGGCGATGGCGACCGCCTCGCGCCGCATGACCGGATCGAAGTCGTCGATCAGCACCCGGTCGCAGCCCTCGGCCAGCGCTTCGCGCAGTTCGTCGAGCGTTTCCACTTCCACGACCAGCGGCAGCTCGGGCCGCGCCGCGCGTGCGGCGCGGATCGCCCCGGCGACCGAGCCGAACGCGCGCACGTGGTTCTCCTTGAGCATCACCGCGTCGAACAGGCCGATCCGGTGGTTGTGGCCGCCACCCACGCGCACCGCGTATTTCTGCGCGTGGCGCAGCCCGGGCAGGGTCTTGCGGGTGTCGAGGATGCGCGTGCCGGTGCCGCGCACGGCCTCCACGTGCGCCGCGGTGGCGGTGGCGGTGCCGCTCAGGGTCTGCATGAAATTGAGCGAGGTGCGCTCGGCGGTCACCAGCGCGCGCGCGCGCCCGTGCAGGTCGGCGAGCACGGTCCCGGCCTCCACGCGCTGGCCTTCGGCCACCTGCCAGTCGATGCGCACCCCGGGGTCGAGCGCACGATGGCAGGCGTCGAACCAGGGCCGGCCGCAGACCACGGCGGGTTCCTTGCACAGCAGCCGGGCACGCCCGGCGCGGTCGGGGAGCAGGGCGGCGGTGGCGTCGCCGTCGCCGATGTCCTCGGCCAGCGCGCGCGCCACGTCGGCCTCGACGATGGCCGGGTCGGGCGGGTCGACGGCGGGGGGCGTGGTTCCGGACATGGTCGAGGGTGGACGGCCGGGAGGCGCGCCGGGCGGACGGCAGCGGCGCGGTCAGCCGCGCGGGAAGTCGGGGACCTGGCCGGTGGCGATGCCTTCCTCGGCCAGCAGCACCGGGATGCCGTCGTCGATCCGGTACACCAGGCGGCGGTCGCGGGTGACCAGCGCCTCGCGCAGCGGTTCGGCCTGCGGGCTGCCGTCCACGCGCTGCAGGGCGCCGGCCGCCACCGCCGCGTTGAGCGCGGCCAGCCCGGTGGCGTCGAGCAGGGCCAGCGGTTGCCGGGTCGCGGGGCAGACGAGGAGGTCGAGCAGCTTGCGGTCCATGGCGGGAAGCGGCGTGGGCGAACCGCTAGAATACGTCTTTAGGCACGGGAGCAGCCATGTCCGTCAATCCTGCCAGCCCGCTGGTCGGCGTCGTCATGGGGTCGCGGTCCGACTGGGACACCATGCAGCACGCGGTGCAGAAGCTCGAGGCGCTTGGCATCGCGCATGAGGTGCGGGTGGTGTCGGCGCACCGCACGCCCGACGTGCTGTTCGACTACGCGGCCACCGCGCAACGACGCGGGCTGCGCGCGATCATCGCCGGCGCCGGCGGCGCCGCGCACCTGCCGGGCATGCTCGCGGCCAAGACCGCGGTGCCGGTGCTCGGCGTGCCGGTGCAGAGCCGCGCGCTCAACGGCCTGGATTCGCTGCTGTCGATCGTGCAGATGCCGGGCGGGATCCCGGTCGCGACCTTCGCCATCGGCCAGGCCGGCGCCGTCAACGCGGCCCTGTTCGCCGCCGCGATGCTCGCCGCCGACCACCCCGCGATCGCCGACGCGCTCGCCTCCTTCCGCCAGCGGCAGACCGACGAGGTGGCCGGCAACGACGACCCGCGCCGGTGACCGCGGCCATGGGCACGGTCGGGATCCTCGGCGGAGGGCAGCTGGCGCGCATGCTCGCCCTGGCCGGCGCGCCGCTCGGCCTGCGGATCCTGGTGATGGACACCTTCGCCGACGCCTGCGCCGGCCAGTGCGCGCCGCTGCTGGTGGGCGACTACCGCGACGAGGCGGCGCTGGCCGAGTTCGCCGCGAAGGCCGGCGTGGCCACCTTCGACTTCGAGAACGTCCCCGCCGCCAGCGCCGAGTGGCTGGCGCGCCGCATCCCGGTGTTCCCGGGGCCGGGCGCGCTCGCCGTGGCCCAGGACCGCCTGGCCGAGAAGACCCTGTTCCGCGAGCTCGGCATCCCGGTGCCGGACTTCGTCGACGTGCCCACGCGCGAGGCGCTCGAGGCGGCGGTGGCGCGCATCGGCGTGCCGTGCATCCTCAAGACCAGGCGCCTGGGCTACGACGGCAAGGGCCAGTTCCGGATCCGCGCCACGGCCGACGTCGACGCGGCGTGGGCCGCGCTCGGCGCGCAGGCGGCCGAGGTGGGCCTGATCCTGGAAGCCTTCGTGCCGTTCGAACGCGAACTGAGCGTGGTCGCGGTGCGCGGCCGCGACGGCGATTTCCGCACCTGGCCGCTGACCGAGAACTGGCACGTCGACGGCGTGCTCTCCGCCAGCCTGGCGCCCGCGCGCTGCGAGCCCGCGCTCGAGGCCCAGGCCCACGCGCATGCGCGCGCGCTGGCCGAGCGCCTGGACTACACCGGCGTGTTCGCGCTGGAGCTGTTCTGCCGCGACGGCGTGCTGCTGGCCAACGAGCTCGCCCCGCGCGTGCACAACTCCGGCCACTGGACGATCGAGGGCGCCGAGACCTCGCAGTTCGAGAACCATCTGCGCGCGGTGCTGGGGCTGCCGCTTGGCGCCACCCGGATGATCGGCCATGCCTGCATGCTCAACTGGATCGGCGCGATGCCCGATCCGGCGCCGGTGCTGCGCGAGCCCGGCGGCCACTGGCACGACTACGGCAAGCAGGCCCGCGAAGGCCGCAAGGTGGGCCATGCCACCTTGCGCGCGGACTCGCCCGCGGACCTGCGCGCGGCCCTCGGGCGCGTCGGCGCCGCGCTCGGCCGCGAGGCCCAGGTGGCGCCGGTCATCGCCCGGCTGGCGCCGTAGCCGCGCCGCCGCGCGAAGGCTTGAGCGCCGCGCGCGCCTGTTCGAGGCGGGCATCGACCACCCGCCAGTCGACCAGCGCCCAGAAGCCGTCCAGGTAGCGCTGCAGGGCACCCTCGCCCTCGGGCAGCGCGTGCGGCCACAGGCAGCAGCCGAGCAATGGCGCGTCGCCGCCGGTCAGCGGCGTGGCCGAGCGCGGCGTGGCCATGATCGCCAGGCGGTCGTCGCGGCGCAGCACCAGCCACAGCCAGCCGGGGCCGCCGAGCCGGCCCGCCAGTTCGGCGAAGCGTTCGCGCAGCCGCTGCGGCTCGCCGAAGGCCTTCTGGATGGCGGCGGCCAGGGCGCCGTCCGGGCCGTCGGGGCCGGACGCGGCGGGTGGGCGCAGCGCGGCCCAGTGGAAGTCCTCGGCCCAGGCCTGGGCGGCATGCGCCGCCAGCGCGCCGCGCGCCTCGATCGCGAGCATCTCGGGCGCAGGCGCCTCTTCCGCGTCGCCGAGCAGGGCCTGGAGCGCGTCGCACGTCGCCTGCTGCGCCTGCCGGTGCCGCTCGACCACCTCCGCCGGCAGGTGCGGCGCGAACGCGGCGGGGACGCAGGGCAGCGGGCGGGGTTCGATCGGCATGGTCGCGTCGGTGGGCGGCGGCGGAGGCAATACAATACGCAATCCCCCGAATCGTCCGGTGCGCGCGCGCCGGCACTGGAGAGTGTCCATGTCCGTGCTGGACCGCATCAAGGCCGAAGTCGAGACGCATCCGCTGGTGCTGTTCATGAAGGGCACGCCGGAGTACCCGATGTGCGGCTACTCGAGCCGCGCGGTCGAGGTGCTCAAGGCCGCGGGCGCCAGCGGGTTCCGCACCATCAACGTGCTCGCCGACCCGGAGATCCGCGCCAACCTGCCGCGCTTCTCGAACTGGCCCACGTTCCCGCAGCTGTTCATCCACGGCGAACTCATCGGCGGCTGCGAGATCACCCTCGAGCTGCACGAGAGCGGCGAACTGGCGCGCATGATCGCGGAAGTGCAGAAGGCGTGAGCGAAGCGGCGGCGAACCCCGGGGGCCGGCGCCTCGCCGGGCGCGTGGTGCTGGTCACCGGCGCCTACGGCGGCTACGGCCGCGCGCTGGCGCTGGACTGCGCACGCGAGGGCGCGCGCCTGGTGCTGCTGGGGCGCAACGCGCGCAAGCTCGAGCGCGTGGCCGACGCGGTCGAGCAGTCCGGCGGCGAGGCGCTGCTGTACCCGCTCGACCTGGAAGGCGCAACGCCCGACGACTACGCCGAACTCGCCGCGCGCGTGGGCGAGGCCACCGGCCGGCTCGACGCGCTGGTGCATTGCGCGGCGGTCTTCCCCGGCCTGACCCCGCTCGAGCACACCGACCCGGCGATGTTCGCGCGGATCGTGCACGTGGGCCTGACCGCACGCTGGTGGCTCACCCAGGCCTGCCTGCCGCTGCTGCGCGCGTCCGCGGCCGGGCGGGTCGTGTTCACCGTCGACCCGCTGCCGCGCCAGGCGCCGGCCTACTGGGGCGCCTACGGCGTGGTCCAGCGGGGACTGGAGGCGCTGGCCGCGACGCTGCAGGCCGAGAACCCCGGGCTCGGCGTGCACGCGCTGCCGCTGCCGCCGCTGCGCACGCCGCTGCGCGCGCGTGCCTACGCCGCCGACGAGGACCGCCTTGCGCGCGACCCGTCGGGCGCCACCGGCGCCTGCATCGCGCTGCTGGCCACGGAGCAGGGCGCATGACCATCCTCTCGGCGGCGCTGCTGCTGTTCCTGATCCTCGACCCGCTCGGCAACGTGCCGGTGTTCCTGAGCCTGCTGCGGCGGGTGGAGCCGGCGCGGCAGCGGGTGGTGCTGGCGCGCGAACTGCTGATCGCGCTGGCGGTACTGATGCTGTTCCTCTGGGCCGGCAAGTACGCGCTGGAGGTCATGCACCTGCGCCAGGAGTCGGTGTCGATCGCCGGCGGCATCGTGCTGTTCCTGATCGGCATCCGCATGATCTTCCCCCCGCCCGAAGGCCTGATGGGCGAGATCCCCGGCGGCGAGCCGTTCATCGTGCCGCTGGCGATCCCGCTGGTCGCCGGTCCTTCCGGCATGGCCGCGGTGATGCTGATGGGCAGCCGCGAACCCGAGCGCCTGGCGGACTGGAGCCTGGCGCTGTTCCTGGCCTGGGCGGCGACCGCCGCCATCCTGTTCTGCGCCCCCTGGCTGTACCGCCTGCTCGGCCCGCGCGCGCTGAGCGCGATCGAGCGCCTGATGGGCATGCTGCTGGTCGCGATCTCGGTCCAGATGCTCCTGGACGGGGTCAGTGGCTACATCGCGCAGACCGTGTCCGGCTGAGGCTTGCTACGCTGCGACAAGTACTTGGCGGGACAATCTCGATCAGGCGTGAATTTCCAGCGCTGTCAATGACTTCCGTTGGCCGATCGGTGTCGTTTGCATGTCATCTGCAACCGATAATGTGTTAATCTGAGGTTAACGGCGCAGTCACGTCGCGCTGACGTGTCCGCCGCATCCAGGCGCACCACCGGCCACGCTCCACCGGTCCCCCCGGTTCCCACGACCACACATCGAGGCTCCCACATGACCAGTCGCAACCGCCTTCGACTCTCGAAACTGTCGATCGGCCTGATTGCCGCGCTCGCCGCGGCGCCCGTCTTCGCCCAGAGCACGTCCGCGGGCGTCGGCGGCCTCGTGACCGACAGCAGCGGTCAGCCGGTGCCCGGCGCCGAGGTCGTGATCACCCACGTGGAGTCGGGCACGGTCAGCCGCGCCACCACCGATTCCAGCGGCCGCTACGTCGCGCGTGGCCTGCGCGTGGGCGGTCCATACGAGATCACCATCACCAAGGCCGGCGAGGGCACCCGCACCGAGGACAACGTGTACCTGTCGCTGAACCAGGCGAACACGGTCAACGCGACCCTCACCGGCGACCTGACCACCCTCGCCACGGTGACCGCGATCGCCACCGGCGGCTCGGCAGTGTTCAGCACCGAGAACAAGGGCGTCGGCACCTCGGTCGACGGCCGCAAGATGGAGATCACCCCGCAGGGCAACCGCTCGATCGACGACGTGGCCCGCCTCGACCCGCGCATCCAGGTGCTCGACCAGGCCTCGGGAGCGATCTCGGTGGCCGGCGTGAACAACCGCTTCAACAGCATCACCGTCGATGGCCTGTCGCAGGGCGACCCCTTCGGCCTGAACTCCAACGGCATGCCGTACACCAACTCGCCGATCTCGGTCGACACCATCGCGGCGTACGACCTGAAGATCTCCGACTACGACGTCACCTCCGACAGCGTCGGCGCGACCATCAACGCGGTGACCAAGTCGGGTACCAACGAGTTCCACGGTTCGGTGTACTACGCGCTCAAGGACGCCAGCAGCATGGTGGCCTCGCGCAACGGCGAGGACTACGCCCTGTTCGACAAGGACGAGGTCCGCGGCGTGACCTTCGGCGGCCCGATCATCAAGGACCGCCTGTTCTTCTTCGCCTCCTACGAGGAGCAGGAAGTCTCCGACTTCGGCGGCGCCACCCCCGAGGACGGCGTCTCCACCGGCAGGATCTCGATCGACGACGTCAACGAGGCGATCCGCATCGCCAATGAGCTCGGCATGCGCGACAACGCCTACGGCGCGCTCGGCGTGAACCTCGAGAACAAGCGCTACCTGGCCAAGATCGACTGGAACATCAACGAGTACCACCGCGCCAGCCTGACCTACCAGCAGACCGAGGAGAACCGTCCGTCCCCGTACGACGTGTTCACCGACACCGCGGTCCTGACCAACCACTGGTACAACATCGACAACGTCACCCGGAACACCAGCCTGCAGCTGTTCAGCGACTGGACCGACCGCTTCTCGACCGAGTTCAAGGTCAGCCGCCAGCGCTTCGACCAGATCAACGGCGCGTCGGTGAAGAACACCGAGGCGATCGTCACCGTGCCGGGTGGCCGGATCTTCATCGGCGAGGACGACAACCGCCACGAGAACCAGATCAACACCGACCGCGTCACCGCCTCGCTGGTGGGCACGCTGTTCCTCGACAACCACACCATCAAGGGCGGCGTGGACTACCTGCGCCACGACGTGTTCAACCTGTACGGCAAGACCCTGCACGGCGAGTACCTGTTCGACAGCCTGGAGGACTTCGCGGCCCGCAACTACAGCCGCTACACCATCCGCCGCCCGGCCGATGGCTACACCGAGGCCGACACCGCCGCCGCGCTGGTCTACAGCCAGTTCAGCCCGTACATCCAGGACACCTGGCAGGCTACCGACCAGCTGTCGCTGACCTACGGCGTGCGCGTCAACATCCCGCGCGCCAACAAGGCCCCCGAGCGCACCCCGGGCTTCGAGGAGACCTTCGGCTTCCCGAACAACTACAAGCTGGGCAGCGACAACAAGGTCGTGCTGCCGCGCGTGTCGTTCAACTACCTGTTCGACACCCCGCGCTACTCGCAGCTGCGCGGCGGCGTGGGCCTGTTCCAGAGCGTGCCGCCGTTCGTGTGGCTGGCCAACCCGTACCAGAACAACGGCGTCACCGCGGTCTCGTACACCTCGTTCGACCCGGAAGACGCGCCGTTCAGCGCCGATCCGTACAACCAGCCGATCCCGAGCGGCGGCGCCTCCAGCGCGGCCTACCAGGTCGACGCCATCGACCCCGACTTCAAGCTCCCGACCGTGTGGAAGGTGAGCCTGGGCTACGACGCCGAGCTGCCGTGGTGGGGCCTGGTGGGTACGGTCGAGGCGCAGTACCTGAAGAACAAGGACGGCGTCTACTACCGCGCCACCAACATCGGCGCCTACAACCCCGAGACCGGCCTGTACGACGCGCCGACCGGGCAGCTCGCCGACGGCCGCGGCAGCTACTGGTGCACGCTCGGCAACACCAGCAGCGGCAACAAGAACTGCGGTCGCGCCAGCCAGTTCGACTGGGATTCGACCCTGCTGGGCAACACCGACAAGGGCGAGTCGCTGGCGGTGACCTTCGCCCTGGACAAGCCGCTGGCCAACGGCTGGTACGCCAACCTCAGCTACACCTACACCAAGGCCACCGAGGTCGGTTCGGACGGCAGCTCGCAGGCGTGGTCGAGCTACCAGTTCGTCTCGCGCATCAACCCGAACGAGGAGATCGCCAGCATCGCCTCGCGCGAGATCCGGAACTCGATCAAGGCCTCGCTGGGCTGGGAGCACGCGTTCTTCGGCGACTACAAGACCAGCGTCACGGCGTACTACAACGGCCGCGACGGCCTGCCCTACACCTGGATCTTCAACACCCAGGCGGGCGTGCGCGACGCCAACGGCGACGGCGTGAACCAGGATCCGGCGTACATCCCGCTGGTCGACGACCCGCGGGTGAGCTACGGCTCGGCGACGCCGGAGCAGATCGCGGCGTTCCACGAGTTCATCGCCCGCAACCCGTACCTGGATTCCCGCCGCGGCACCATCGCCAACCGCAACGGCGACCGGCTGCCGTGGGTCAACCAGGTCGACCTGGGCATCCAGCAGGAGCTGCCGGGCTTCTTCAAGGGCCACAAGTCGGTCATCCGCCTCGACATCTACAACTTCCTGAACCTGCTCGACAGGGACTGGGGCGTGACCCACAGCGTGGGCGGTTTTGACACCCGCAACCTGGTGGTCCTGGCCGGCATCAACCCGGACGGCACCTACGTCTACGACCTGGGCCGTGACAACCCGGCCACCCCGGAAGTCGAGATCCCGAACGTCCAGCCGCTGACCGACTACGACGCCAGCGCGGCGTTCCCCAACCGCCTGGTGTCGCGCTGGTCGGCGATGCTGACCTTCCGCTACCAGTTCTGACCGCCAGCCGGCGGGCATGGAAGACGGCCGGGGCGACCCGGCCGTTTTCCTTTGCGGGCGCGGAGCGCTACAGTCCGTGCCGCACGACCACGAGGACCCGAATGGAACAGCACACGACCGAGGCGACGGCCACATCCCTGCCCGTGGTGAGCACCCGGCTCTATCCCCGCGGCGCACTGGACATCCTGTCGCGCGACGAGGTCGCGCGGCTCAAGGACGCCTCCTCGGGCGGCTTGCACGAGCTGCTGCGCCGCTGCGCGCTCGCGGTGCTGACCAGCGGCAGCGCCTCGGACGACCCGCGCGCCGCGCAGGAGCTGTACCCCTCGTTCGACATCCACGTCGAGCAGCACGACCGCGGCCTGCGGATCGAGCTGACCAACGCCCCGGCCATGGCCTTCGTCGACGGCGAACTGATCCGCGGCGTGGCCGAGCTGCTGTTCGCGGTCGTGCGCGACCTGGCCTGGACCGCGATCGAGCTGGGCGAGGACGCCTGGCAGCCCACGACGTCGGCCGAACTGACCGAAGCGGTGTTCGGCCTGCTGCGCAACGCGCGCATCCTGCAGCCGACCGAGCCGAACCTGGTCGTGTGCTGGGGCGGGCACTCGATCGGCCGCGAGGAGTACCAGTACACCAAGAACGTCGGCTACGAGCTCGGCCTGCGCGGCCTGGACATCTGCACCGGCTGCGGCCCGGGCGCGATGAAGGGGCCGATGAAGGGCGCCACCATCGCCCACGCCAAGCAGCGCAGGCGACGCGCGCGCTACATCGGCATCACCGAGCCGGGGATCATCGCGGCCGAATCGCCGAACCCGATCGTCAACCAGCTGGTGATCATGCCGGACATCGAGAAGCGCCTGGAGGCCTTCGTCCGGATCGGCCACGGCATCATCGTGTTCCCGGGCGGCGTGGGTACCGCGGAGGAGATCCTGTACCTGCTCGGGATCCTGCTGCGCGAGGAGAACGCGCAGCTGCCGTTCCCCTTCATCCTCACCGGCCCGACCGCGGCCGCGCCGTACTTCGAGCGCATCGACCAGTTCATCCGGCTGACGCTGGGCGAAGAGGCCGCGTCGCGCTACGAGATCATCGTCGCCGACCCCGAGCGGGTGGCCAAGCGCATGGCCGCGGGCATCCGCAAGGTGCGCGAGTACCGGATCGCGCAGAAGGATTCGTTCTACTTCAACTGGGGCCTGGACATCCCGCTCGAGTACCAGCAGCCCTTCGATCCGACCCACGAAGCGATGGCCGCGCTCGACCTGCGCCACGGCCGCCGCCCGCAGGACCTGGCCGCCGACCTGCGGCGCGCCTTCTCCGGCATCGTGGCCGGCAACGTCAAGGAGCACGGGATGCGCCGGGTGGAACGCCACGGGCCGTTCCGCATCCACGGCGATCCGGACATCATGGAGGCGCTCGACGACCTGCTGCGCGCCTTCGTCGAGCAGCGCCGGATGAAGATCTCGGGCGAGTACCGGCCCTGCTACCAGGTCGTCGCCTGAGCGCGGCTCAGGGTGTCGGGAGCGACAGCCGCGCCACGTAGCGGCCGTCCTCGACCGCGGTGCTGACGCCGCCCTGGCCGAGGGTGAACACCTGGATCCGCGAGCGCACCGCGCTCAGGCCGATGCCGTGGCCGGCGGACGCGGCCGCATCCGGAGGCGCGGGGTTGGACACGGTGACCACCACCCCGTCGGCGGAGCGGCGCAGCGTGATCGAGACGCTGCCGCCGCCGCGCGCCGGTTCGATGCCGTGCTTGATCGCGTTCTCCACCAGCGGCTGGATCGACAGGGGCGGGATCCCGACGCCGTCGAGTGCGGACCCGTCCGGCACGTCCCATTCGACCTGCAGCCGGTCGCCGAAGCGCAGCCGCTCGATCTCCAGGTAGCGACGGGTCAGGGACAGTTCCTCGGCCAGCGGCACCTGCTCGCGGCCGGAGATCGCGGCACGGAACAGGTCGCTCAGGTCCAGCAGCAGCTGTTCGGTCTCGCCGGGGCGGGCGTGCACCAGGGCGATCCCGGTATTGAGCGCGTTGAACAGGAAGTGCGGCCGGATCCGCGCCTGGAGCGCATCGAGCTCGGCCTGCTTGGCGCGCAAGGCCAGCTGGCGTGCCCGCCACTGGGCCTGGAACGCGGCCAGCGCCAGCAGGCCCACGGTCAGCGCCATCAGCGTGACCTGGAGCGTGAACACGGACCAGCCCGAAGCCGGGGCCAGGCCCAGCCCGGGCAACAGGGCGCGCCCGAGCCCGACCACCACCCAGGTACTGGCCAGCAGCGCGGCCAGGCCGGCCTGCGCGATCACCGGAGGCGAGGCGCGCCCGAGCCAGCGCCGCGCCAGGTAGAGCAGGCACAGCGACATGATGAAGACCCACTGGATCGCGAACGAGGCCATGCCGAAGTAGGCCAGCCGCCCGACGGCGACCCCCGGCGCGAGCGCGAGCACGGCCGCGAGCGCCTCGCCGGCGAGGACGATCCACAGCAGGGTGCCCGGCTGCCAGAGCAGGTCGAGCGGGCGGGGGCTGTCGGGCGTCGACATGGTGGGCGGGCGGGTCCTGGGCCCGGGAAAGGGCCGCGCCGACCGGAGTTTAGCCATCCAGCCCCTTCCATGTGCCGTTCGTCTCCCGGGGGCTGGAGTGCCGCGGCCACGGGGGATAGGGTGCCCGGGGCATTGGGGGAAGCTGCATGCAGAACGTCCATCGAACCCGCCAGCGCGCCGGCCGCGGCCGCCGCCCGCAGGCGGGCTTTACCCTGATCGAGCTGATGGTGACGGTGGCCGTCATCGCCATCCTGGCGGTGGTGGGCGTGCCGGCGATGGCCGGGATGATCAACGTCAACCGGATCAACACCGCCACCGACAACATGATCGCCTCGCTGCAGCTGGCCCGGTCGGAAGCAATCCGGCGCGGGGCCAGGGTCACCGTGTGCGCCTCGAACGACGGCCAGACCTGCGCCAGCAGCACCGACTGGAACCGCTGGATCGTCATCGGCCGCGACAACGTCGCGTCCGAGGGCGGCAGCGAGGTGATCGACGTCATCCGCGACGAGACCACCACCGGCGGCATCCAGCTGCAGGGCCCGGCGGACGGCATCGTGTTCCGCTCCTCGGGCGTGACCGACGGCGAGGAAACCCTCGTCGTCTGCCTGCCCACCAGCTACCCGGCGGCCAACCAGCGCGAGATCACCGTGATGCTGAGCGGCGGCCACCGCACCGAGAAGGCCAGCGGCGGAGGAGAGTGCCCGTGATCCCGAACATCCCCACCCGGCGCCGCCGCGTTCCCGCGCTTTCGGGCCGGCGCCACCAGGCCGGCCTGAGCCTGATCGAGATCCTGGTGTCGGTCGTGATCCTCGGCATCGGCCTGCTCGGCGTGGCGGCGATGCAGTCGCTCGCGCTGCGCGGCGGCCAGAGCTCGCTGGAGGCGAGCCAGGCGGTGATCCAGACCAACGCCATCATCGAGGCGATGCGCGCCAACCGCGCCAATGCCGCTTCCTACAACACGGGCGCGATGGTGTGCGCGGTGCCGGCCGCGGCCGGCACGCTCGCCGCGAACGACATGGCCGCGTGGATGAGCAACCTCAAGATCTCGATCACCGGGAGCGACGCCGACACCACCACCTGCGCCCAGATCACCGGATGCCCCGACGACTGCGAGGTCACCGTGCGCTGGGACGACTCGCGTGCGGGCGGCGGCGCCGAGCGTGAATTCTCGACCAGGACGACCATATGAGCCACCCGACAGTCCCCGGCTTCGTCCGCGCCCGCTCCACGGCGGGCTTCGGCCTGACCGAGCTGATGGTCGCGATGGTGCTGGGCGTGATCGTCATCGGCGCCGCCTTCGCGATCTTCCAGTCCAGCCAGCTGACCTACCGTTCCCACGAGGGCCTGGGCCGCATCCAGGAGAGCGCGCGGGTGGCGTTCGAACTGATGTCGCGCGACATCCGCGCCGCGGGCGGTTCGGCGTGCTCGAACTTCTCGGTGGTGGAAGGCGCGGACGAGCGCGCCGAGCGGTTCCGCGACAATGCGGTCACGGGCAACGCGAGTTCGCTGCGCGTGGTCTCCGGCGACGACACCGCCTATCGCGTGGTCAATTCGACCAGCACGTCGGTCACGCTGCATTCCGACGACGTGGACGAGGCCAGCGACGTGTTCCGGGTCAACGACTACCTGATCCTGTGCAACGCGCGCAAGACGCATATCGTCCAGGCCACGTCGATGTCGGGGCGCACCGTCAACTTCGCCGCGCTGCCCGGTGGCTACGTGCCCACCGGGGACGAGTACGCGCCGCCGGCGGCGGTCGTGCTGGCCCGTTACCGGGACGCCCGCTGGTTCGTGCAGGACAACGGGCGCGGCGGCCGCTCGCTGTTCGTCGCGCGCAACGGCGGCGATCCGGAGGAAGTCGCGGAAGGGGTGCAGGCGCTCGCGCTGGAGTACCTTCGCGACGGCGCCACCAACTACACGGCCGCGCCCGCGAACTGGAACGACGTCATCGCGGTACGCATCAACATGACGCTGCAGGGTGACGACCTCGAGGGCAACACCATCGAGCGCACCATGTCCAACGTGGTCAGCATGAGGGGGCGGACGCTGTGACCCACGACGCACGAATCCATTCGCGCGACCGCCAGGGCGGCGTGTCGCTGGTGGTCGTCCTGGTCCTGCTGGTCGCGGTGTCCGTGCTCGGCATCGCGGTGCTGCGCAGCTCGGCCATGCAGGAACGCATGAGCGCGAACCTGCGCGACCGCAACCTCGCGGTGCAGGCGACCGAGGCGGCGCTTCGCTACGCCCAGAACGAGGTGCTGGGTGGCGGCGACTGGCACACCACGGAGCCCGACGCGACCAGCTGCGCCAACCAGGGCATCTGTCCGACCGGCTCCGCGCCCAACTGGCAGGCGATGCCGGCCGGCACCTACGATGACCAGATCCCGGATCCGCCCGAGTACTGGATCGAATACCTGGGCCAGGGGCCGGCGCAGAAGGGCAGCTGCGACCAGCTGCCGCCCTCGCTCGACTGTTTCAGTCCGATGTACCGCATCACGGCGCGCACCCGCAGCGAGGGCCGCGCGAACGTGATGATGCAAGCCAACGTCATCAGTCGCATCCCGGACCCGGGGACCTGAGCCATGA
>Ga0207873_1000168_pt1 | contig 69202 bp, 69 predicted proteins | sample BGWIniCompost_FD_187373 | JGI IMG/M metagenome (GOLD analysis project Ga0207873, IMG submission 187373) | Cellulose adapted compost microbial communities from Newby Island Compost Facility, Milpitas, CA, USA - BGW Initial Compost (SPAdes)... ...
TTGCGCCGGGCGTAGCGAACGTCAGCGGACGCTGTGCCTCATATCGCACGCGCCTTACAAGCAAGGGGTCGCAGGCGTCCGAGTACGCAGGCGAGTACAGCAGGAAAGTACAGCAACCGAAGCCACCGCGAGAGGTAGTACGACACCGAGCCGGACCGGTTGACCTCGAACGCAGCCCTACCGAACCGGATTGCAGACAGCTGGGGGTCAAGGGGTCGTCGGTTCAAATCCGGCCGTCCCGACCAACGCGGAGGGCACACCCATCACGGGTGTGCCCTCCATTTGTTCTTGCCTGATTCATCGATTTGTCGGTGTGCACCGGGTGACGGGGCGGTACCGCGTCCTCGGGGACACGCGGCGGGCAAGAAGCGTTGAGGTCAGGTAGGTGGACATACGGGTGAGGAAGCCACATGCCAGTCCCGATCCGTCATCCGCACCGGTGGCCCACGACCGTGGCGGAGGCCGAGGCGCTTCAGGAGCAGCTCAAGGGCCTTGTCAGCCTCACCAGCCCGGATTCTGCGGTGGTGCGGACCGTGGCGGGGTTGGATGTGGCCTACGCGCCGGATCAGGACCGGGTCGCCGGCGCGGTGGTGGTGTTGGACGCGGTCACCCTCGAGGTGGTGGATCAGGGGGTGAGCGTGGGCCGGGTGGCCTTCCCCTATGTGCCAGGGTTGTTTGCGTTTCGTGAGGTCCCGGCGTTGCTGAAGGCGCTTGAGCAGCTGAGCGTCACTCCGGACCTGATGATCTGTGACGGGCACGGTTTGGCCCATCCCCGACGTTTCGGCCTGGCCTGTCACCTGGGGGTCCTCACCGGCATTCCCACCATCGGGGTCGGGAAGACCCCATTGGTGGGGCGTTGGGACCCACCGGGGCGGCGGCGCGGGGAGTGGTCCCCGTTGCGCGACGGCGATCAGGTCGTGGGGCAGGTGCTGCGGACCCGGGACGATGTCAAGCCGGTGTTCGTCTCGGTCGGCCACCTGATGGATCTGGAGGCCGCGCGTGACCAGGTGCTCGCGCAGACTCCACGCTACCGGTTACCTGAGGCGATCCGCTACGCCGACCAGCTGTGCCGGTCGGCGTTGGTTACGTCGAGCCGGGGCCAGTCCTAGGGTGTGGGAGGCCGGTCGACGTCGAGCTGTGCCCTGCCAGGGGTGATAGCCTCCAAGACCTAACTCCATGACCGGATGTCCGTGATCTACGCACCGATGACAGGGAGGCCAGGTGGAGCGTCGACCGGGGGAAACGGTCGAGGAGGCCCAGACGCTGCCACCGTGGCGGGTGCTGACGATCCCGAACCTGATCAGCTTCATCAGGTTGCTGGGGGTGCCCCTGTTCATCTGGTTGTTCTTCACTGACCGGCTCGTACCCGCCCTCGTGGTGCTGGTGGTGGGTGGGTTCTCCGACTGGGTGGATGGGTACGCCGCCCGGGCTTTAGGTCAGGTCAGCCGGCTGGGGCAGTTGATGGATCCGCTCGTGGATCGGCTCTACATCGCCGCCACGGTTCTGGTGTTCACGATCGCTGGTGTGGTGCCGTGGCAGTTCACCGCGCTGCTGGTGTTGCGGGAGCTGTTCATGAGCGGTTGTCTGGCGGTGTTGCGGCGCTACGGTTACGGCCCGCTGCCGGTGCATTACTTAGGGAAGACCGCGACTTTCGTATTGTTGATGGCGTTTCCTTTCCTGCTGCTGGGGGAGTTGTCGGGTACGGCCGGTGCCATCGGGCAACCGATCGGATGGTCCCTGGCGATCTGGGGTGGCGCTCTCTACTGGTGTGCGGGGGCGCTGTACGCGGTTCATACCCGACGCCTGGTGCGGCAGGCTCGGCAGGAGCATGAGGCGGTGGCGTGAGTTCCGAGCCGACACGGCGACGGGGGGCTACGGGCCCGTTCGGCGGTGACCTGCTCACCCAACTGTTCCAGCACCCCTTGGATCCCGGGTACGCCGAGGCTGCGCGGCGGCGCGCCCGGAGCGGGGCGTCGGAGCCCGGTGTCGCTCGGCGGGCGTTGAGTCTGGTCGTTGTGACCCTGATCGGGTTTCTGGGCGCGGTGGCGTACCGGCAGACCCTGGCTGAGGCGCCGGCCGCGGCGCAGGCCCGTGAGGAGCTCATCGAGGACATTCAACGGGCCGAGCAGCGGGTTGACGCTTTGGCTGAGGAAGCCGAACGATTGCGGGGGGAGGTTAACGACCTTCGGGATCGTGTGTTGGCCGCCGAGGGGGAGAGCGACGAGGTCGAGCGGCTGCGGATCCTAGAGGCCGCCACCGGGCTGGTGCGGGTGGAGGGGCCTGGACTAATTGTGACCCTCACCGACGCGGAGACGCCGCGAGACCCGGTGACCGGGGAGCCGTTGGAGGAGAACCTGGGGCGGGTTCTGGACCGGGATCTGCAGGAGATCGTTAACGCGTTGTGGGCGGCCGGGGCCGAGGCGATCGCTGTCAACGGGCAGCGGTTGTCGGCGGTGTCGACGATCCGGACCGCCGGGGAAGCGATTTTGGTGGATTTCCGGCCGGTCTCCAATCCCTACGAGGTGCAGGCTATTGGCGGGCCGCAGTTGGAGACGCGTTTTCTGACTTCTGGGACCGCGGAGCGGTTCCGGGCTTATCACGATCAGTTCGGGATGGGGTTCCAGGCGCGGACCGTCGATGAGCTATCGTTGCCGGCCGCATCCGATCCGGTTTTGCGTCACGCGCGTCCCGTGATATCGCAGTCATCCAGCGCGGCACCTCCGACCGGATCGGCCACTCCTCACCCTTCGGTGTCAGGAGGCAGTCGATGATCGCGATCGTGGCGTTGGTGCTTGGTATCGCCCTTGGGGCGGTGTTGGAGTTCAGCGTGCCGTTGGCATTGCAGCCGTACCTGCCGATCGCGGTGGTGGCGGCTTTGGACGCGCTTTTTGGTGGCTGCCGAGCCTATCTGGATGGCATTTTTGACGATAAGCAGTTCGTGATCTCTTTTGTGTTCAACGTCCTGGTCGCCGCCCTGATTGTGTTTCTGGGAGATCAGTTGGGGGTGGGCGGACAGTTGTCAACAGGAGTGGTTGTCGTCCTGGGAGTCCGGATTTTCGGTAACGTCGCGGCGATCCGGCGGCATTTCTTCCGAGCCTGAGGTGTTTATAAGTTCACCGACGACTGGCGGGGATGGAGGATAAGAAACAATGTCCGAGGAGAACACCCCGCGGCATGCCAAGCCAGATCGTGAAGCTGAGCCGTCTGGCGGCACCGGTGTGTCCTCGTCGGACGGGTCCGGCCGGTCGTGGGCGGGGCGGTGGAAATCCTTGCCGCTTCGCTCCAAACTGCTCATCAGCGTGCTAGTCGGGCTGGTGGGGTTCATGCTGATGGTGCAGGTCCGCAGCCATCAGGAGGATCTCGGGCTGGCCACGGCTCGCCAGGAGGACCTGGTGCGGATCCTGGCTGATCTAGACGCGCAGCAGGAGCGGTTGCGGGATGAGGTCGCCTCGTTGGAGGAGACCGAGCGGCAGCTGACCTCCGGCGCCCAGGGGCGGGAGGCGGCGTTGGAGGAGGCCCGACGCCGGGCGGATGAGTTGGGCATCCTCGCCGGGACTTTGCCGGCCGAGGGGCCAGGATTGGAGATTGTCTTCCACGGCACAGCGGCGCGGCCCATCGAGGCGGCTGTGATCCTCAACGCCGTGGAGGAGCTACGTGGTGCTGGTGCCGAGGCTATGCAGATCGCCGGCGGTGACCAACAGGCGGTGCGGATTGTCGCCGCCACCTATTTCCTGGACGGGGCGGACGGGACGCTCGTGGTGGATGGACAGCGGCTGGACAATCCGTACACCCTTACGGTGATCGGGGACCCGCAGACGATGCGGGCGGCACTGGGGATCCCGGGCGGAGTGATCGAGGAGGTTGAGCGATACGGCGGTACGGTCGTGGTTCATGAGCCCGATGTTGTGAGCGTGTCCGCGTTGCGGACAGTCTCTGAACCCGAGTACGCTCGCCCGACTTCTTGATCATTTGAGGATCGGCTGGTGCCGGCGGACACAGGGGGAGGAACATCAGTGATTCCCGAGGAGCTGCGGTACACAACCGAGCATGAATGGGTGTGGCCGGGCGAATCTACAGTTCGAGTTGGTATCACCCATTTTGCCCAGGAACAATTGGGCGATATTGTCTATGTACAGCTTCCACAGGTCGGTCAAGCAGTTGAGGCGGGCCAGCCGTTGGGGGAAGTCGAGTCGACCAAGAGCGTCTCGGAGATCTACGCTCCGGTGACCGGTACGGTAGTCGCGACTAATCCGGATCTGAACGAGCAGCCAGAGCTGATCAACGAAGATCCGTACGGTGAGGGGTGGTTGGTGGAGATTGAAGTGGCTGATCCAGCGGCGGTGCGAAACCTGTTGGATGCCTCGGCGTACCGGGAATTGACGGAGAAAGCGTAATCGTGTGGGGCGGTGGTCCGCCCTGGTCCTGATACCGGATCTGGCGTTCGAGTGACGGACGTCGAACTACGTAACCATTTTTGAGGTGTTCAGATGACGCGCCCCGACGACGAGTACCCTCCGCTCGACGTCACGTCGACCATGAACCTCGGTGCTCTCGATGAGATGCTTGGCGAGAGCGCGGATACTGAGGTTTCTCCTAACCGGCTGGCGAGTTCTCTGCCACCCGGGACAGCGTTGTTGGTGGTACGGCGTGGCCCGAATGCAGGAGCCAGGTTCCTGCTCGACAGCGATGTGACGACCAGTGGTCGGCACCCTGACAGCGATATCTTCCTCGATGACGTGACGGTTTCCCGGCGGCACGCGGAGTTCCACCGTGAAGGGGGAACGTTCACGGTGCGCGACGTCGGTAGCCTGAATGGCACGTACGTCAATCGGGAACGAGTGGAGACGGCTACCCTCAGCAACAGCGACGAAGTCCAGATCGGTAAGTTCCGGTTGGTCTTCATCGCTGGCCCGCGTCCGGACTGATCGTGGGAGGAAACACCCGGTGACGCAGTTCGGGGCATCGTCGGCGTCCGACGACTCCCGCGCTCTGATGAGCATCGGTGAGGTGTTGGCACACCTGCGAACGGAGTTCCCGGACACCACGATCTCCAAGCTGCGTTTTTTGGAGGCCGAAGGGCTGATCGAACCTCGCCGGACGGCCTCCGGGTACCGGAAGTACTCCTGGCAGGATGTGGCGCGGCTGCGTTACATCCTTACCGCTCAGCGTGACCACTATCTACCGCTGCGGGTGATCCGGCAGCATCTGGAGGCGATCGACGCGGGTCGTGCGGTGCCGGATGCGCCGGGTCGTCCCCGGTACCCGCGTCTGCTGGCGGCGGTGGAGCCGACCCCCGCTCCCACAGAGAGCTCCGATTCGGAGCATGTGTCCCGGGAGGAGCTTCGGGAGCGGGCCGGTGTCACCGAGGAGCAGCTCCAGCAGATGGAGCAGTACGGGCTGCTGACCGCCCGGCCGGGGGGTTTCTTCGACGCGGAGGCCGTGGAAATCGCCACCGTCGTCGCTCAACTGGGGCGGTATGGGGTGGAGCCGCGGCATCTGCGGGCGCATCGGACAGCGGCGGACCGGGAGATTGGCTTGTTCGCACAAGTGGTCGCGCCGTTGGTGCGGCAACGTGGTCCAGAGGCCCGGGAACGCGCTGCTGAGGCGGTACGTGAGCTGGCCACACTGTCGCTGCGACTCCATGCGGCGCTGCTTCAGAGCGGGCTGCGAGGTACTTTGGGCGGCTAATGTCGGTACGACGGTGGTCCCCAGCGCGTGTACCGTGCAAGGTGTGCGGGGACGAGCGCGACGACGGAGGCAGCGGTGCGCGAATTGAGCGTGATCGGGGTACGGGTGGAGTTGCCCACAAACCAGCCGATCGTGCTGCTTAAGGAGGCGGCGGGAGAACGCTACCTTCCCATCTGGATCGGGGCGGTGGAAGCGACCGCGATCGCCTTTGAGCAGCAGGGGATGAAACCCGCCCGGCCGTTGACGCATGACTTACTGCGTGATGTTTTGGCCGCGTTGAAGGCACCCTTGCGTGTGGTGGAGATCACGGAGCTGAAGGAGAATGTCTTCTTCGCTGATTTGGTGATCGGAGACGGTCTGCGTGTGTCGGCGCGACCCAGTGACGCCATCGCGTTGGCGTTGCGGGTGGGGGCGCCGATTCGGTGCGCGGAGAAGGTCTTGGACGAGGCCGGCATTGTGATCCCCGATGAGCAGGAGGACGAGGTCGAGAAGTTCCGGGAGTTCCTCGAGCAGGTCAGCCCGGAGGATTTCGCTGGCTGATCATTGGTCGGTCGGGCCGTCCCGATCCGAGGCTGCGATGTGTCAAGCTATGACTACGGCACGGGACGGCGTCGACTGATGGTCACTGCGTCACGGCGGTAGGTGCGCAGGCGCACACGGGTTGGCGGCGGTCAGTGCAGGCGCCGCCTCGGCGTGTCGACGTGCGTGAAACGGGTTCGTGGAGGCGGAGAGAGATAGGGTTGGAGTGCTCGGGACGGCACGGCGTCCCGATGTCGCGGTGTCTGGATTCATCCGGATGTCGTGTTGAGATGTCCTCACATCCCATTCGCGCCGCGTCGCAGCCGCATCAGGAGGTATGACGCCGCGCGGTACGCATAGGGATGGCGCAGCTGGCTTTAGTGCGCAGCGAGCACAGCCGGGGAGGTTGTCGCAGTGGATGAGCGGCTTGCCGATGAGGGTACCGGACCAGGTCCAGGCACAACGCTAGGGTACCGGGGTGTCACAGCGTGTCACGCGGCGGGGATCACTTACCGCCAGTTGGACTACTGGGCACGAACCGGATTGGTGATGCCCAGCGTGCGTCCCGCGTCTGGATCCGGCACTCAGCGGCTGTACTCCTTCCGGGACATCGTGGTCCTCAAGGTAGTTAAACGGCTGTTGGACGCGGGGGTTTCGCTGCAGAACATCCGTCGGGCCGTCGATCAGCTCCGTTCCCGGGGCGTGGAGGACCTGGGCAACATCACGCTGATATCGGACGGCACCACGGTGTACGAGTGCCGTTCGCCTGAGGAGGTCGTGGATCTGCTGCAGGGCGGCCAGGGCGTGTTCGGGATCGCGATCTCTGGCGCCTTTCGGGAGATCCAGGGGTCTTTGGCGCGGTTGCCTGCCGAACCGGCCGGTGGTGAGGAGGTCGTCACTCCGTCGGCGACCGTGGATGAGCTGTCGGCCCGGCGCGCCCGTCGCGCCACCGGGTGAACAGACAGCGTTTACGCGACCAACGCCAGATAGGCGGCGATGTAGTGGCACAGCGCCGCAAGCAGTGTGCAGGCGTGGAATAGTTCGTGATGCCCGAACAGATGCGGGATCGGGTTAGGGCGTTTGAGTGCGTAAAACAGCGCGCCCACACTGTAGGCGACGCCTCCCGCCGTGACCAGGGCCAACAGCGTGATGCTGCTGTGCTCGATCATGTCGGGTAGGTACCACACCGCTGTCCACCCCAGCGCGATGTAGATCGGTACGGATAGCCAGCGTGGCGCGTTTGGCCATGCCAGCTGGAGCACCACCCCCGCCAGGGCGCCGCTCCACACTACCGTCAACAGGGAGCGAGCCGAGTCGGTAGGCAGCAGCAGGACGGCGAACGGCGTGTAGGTGCCCGCGATCAAAAGGAAGATCGCGGCGTGGTCGGCCCGACGCATGAAGGCGTACCCGCGTGGTCCCCACACACGTCGGTGGTAGAGGGCGCTGGTGCCGAAGCACAGGCACACGCTGAACCCGTAGATGGCGGTGGCGACGGTCGCGGCGCCGCCGCGCGTGATCGCTGCCGCCAGGACCAGGGCGATCGCGCAGCCGGCGGCCACAATGACCCCGTACAGATGCAGCAGGCCCCGCATGCGAGGCCGGTTCAACGGGTCGGGTGCTGAGCGAGTGGAAGCTGGTGTCGTCGACGCCACGCCGTTAGGTTACCGGTGAGTAAGTCTTTGTGGTCGTGGGAACTGGGCATCGACTGGTAGCGTTGCTGCGACGACACGCCGGATAACCGCGCGGGAGAGACCACCCGGCAGCCAGTCGGGGGGCGCCGAAGGGGCAACCCCTCCCCGGAACCTCTCAGGCAAAAGGACCGCGCGGCCAGGCAGTCTGAAGGCTAGACCCAGGGTCTACCGACAGTTGGGGGAGGACCGCCCACAACCGGGGCGCGTCCCGCGCCCCATACCTGACCCGGAGTACGCCCCATGACTGACCGGACCATTCCGTTCGTACGGCGGCACATCGGCCCCTCTGCACAGCAGCGGCAACGCATGTTGGAGGTCGTCGGGTACTCCTCGGTAGACGAGCTGCTGAACGCGGCGATTCCCGAGACGATTCGCACTACCCGACCGTTGAATCTGCCTCCCGCGGCCAGTGAATCCGAGGTCATCGCCGAGCTGCGCGCGATCGCCGCGGGCAACCGTCGCATGACGCAGATGATCGGCTTGGGGTACTACGGCACCCACACCCCGGCGGTGATTCGACGCAACGTGCTGGAGAACCCGGCCTGGTACACCGCGTACACCCCCTACCAGCCGGAGATCAGCCAGGGGCGGCTGGAGGCGCTGCTGAATTTCCAAACCATGGTGGCCGATTTGACCGGCTTGCCGGTGGCTGGAGCCAGTCTGTTGGACGAGGCGACCGCCGCTGCGGAGGCGATGGCGCTGGCGCGGCGCGTCAACCGGTCGGATTCGCCGGTGTTCCTCGTCGACGCTGACGTACATCCCCACACTCTCGCGGTGTTGACCACCCGGGCCGAGCCGGTCGGTATCGACATTCAGGTGGCTGATCTGTCCGACGGACTGCCACCTGGAGACTGCTTCGGTGTCCTTGTGCAGTTTCCTGGCTCCTCGGGAGCAGTCCGCGACTACGCCGACCTGATCGCCGAGGCGCACGCGCGTGGCGCCATAGTGACAGTGGCGGCGGACCTGCTCGCGTTGTGTCTGCTTCGCCCGCCCGGGGAGATAGGCGCGGATATCGCGGTGGGGTCGGCGCAACGCTTCGGCGTACCCATGGGGTTCGGGGGTCCGCACGCCGGGTATATCGCGGTGCGGTCCGGCCTGGAGCGTGCCCTGCCGGGTCGGCTCGTGGGGGTGTCCCGGGACGCCGAAGGCGCCACCGCCTACCGGCTGGCCCTGCAGACGCGGGAGCAGCACATCCGACGGGAGCGGGCCACCAGCAACATCTGCACCGCGCAGGTCCTGCTCGCGGTGATCGCCAGCATGTACGCGGTCTACCACGGACCCGACGGGCTGCGGGACATCGCCACCCGGACGCATCGGATGGCGGTGCGCCTGGCGACCGGGTTACGCGCCGGCGGGGTGGAGATCGTTCACCCTCACTTCTTCGACACGGTGTGGGCGCGTGTGCCGGGCCGTGCCCACCAGGTGGTCGCCGCGGCGCGTGAGGCCGGGATCAACCTAAGGCTGGTCGACGCTGACACCGTCGGGGTGTCCTGCGACGAGACCACAGGGCCCGGTGAGATTCAGGCGGTGCTGCGGGCGTTCGGGGTGCCGGTCCCCTCGGAGATGGAGCAGGACGGGCCGGTGGCGTCCGAGGAGGCGTCGGCGCTGCCGGCGGGGTTACTGCGGCGCAGCGCGTATCTGACCCATCCGGTCTTCTCTCAGTACCACTCCGAGACGGCCATGCTGCGCTACCTGCGGCGCCTGGCGGACCGCGACTATGCCCTGGACCGCGGCATGATCCCGTTGGGCTCGTGCACGATGAAACTCAACGCCACCACGGAGATGGAGCCGATCACCTGGCCGGAGTGGGCCGACATTCACCCCTTCGCGCCCGCGGATCAGACTCAGGGGTACGCCCGGCTCATCGCAGATTTAGAGCGTTGGCTGGCCGAGGTGACCGGCTATGACGCGGTCAGTGTGCAGCCCAACGCCGGTTCTCAAGGGGAGTTGGCCGGCCTGTTGGCCATCCGGGCCTACCTGCGGGACAACGGGCAGGGGCACCGTGATGTGTGCCTGATCCCCGCCAGTGCCCACGGCACCAACGCCGCCAGCGCGGTGATGGCGGGGATGCGGGTGGTTGTGGTGGCCTGTGACGCGGACGGCAACGTCGACACCGGGGACCTGGCCGCCAAAATCGAGGCGCACGCGGACCGCCTCGCCGCCGTGATGGTCACCTACCCGTCGACGCACGGGGTGTACGAGACCACGATCACCGAGATCTGCGAGCGGGTGCACGCCGCTGGCGGTCAGGTCTACGTGGACGGCGCCAACCTCAACGCCCTCCTCGGGTACGCCCGCCCTGGAGAGTTCGGGGCCGACGTGAGCCACTTGAACCTGCACAAGACGTTCTGCATCCCGCACGGTGGGGGCGGGCCGGGGGTCGGGCCGGTCGCGGTCCGGGCCCACCTGGCGCCGTATCTGCCCGGCCATCCGATGGGCCGGCCTGGGCGTGTGGGACCGGTCTCGGCGGCTCCGTACGGGTCAGCGGGCATCCTGCCGATCTCCTGGGCCTACCTGCGGCTGATGGGCCCGGAGGGCCTGACCGAGGCGACCGGCGCCGCGGTGCTCGCCGCCAACTACATCGCCGCACGGCTGCGGGATTACTACCCGATCCTCTACACGGGGGATAAGGGGCTGGTGGCCCACGAGTGCATCCTGGACCTGCGTCCCCTGACCCGGGCGACCGGGGTGACCGTCGATGATGTGGCCAAGCGCCTCATCGACTACGGGTTCCATGCCCCCACGATGTCGTTCCCGGTCGCGGGGACTTTGATGGTGGAGCCCACCGAGAGCGAGGACCTGGAAGAGCTGGATCGTTTTGTGGCGGCGATGATCGCGATCCGCGAGGAGATTGACCGGGTTGGCCGCGGGGAGTGGCCGCGGGAGGACAATCCCCTCCGCAACGCGCCGCACACCGCGGCGATGGTCACGGCGGATTCCTGGTCCCACCCCTACTCCCGGCGGGAGGCGGTTTACCCAGGTGGTGCGGCTCAAGTCGCCGCCAAATACTGGCCACCGGTACGCCGCATTGATGGCGCTTACGGGGACCGTAACCTGGTGTGCGCCTGCCCGCCGGTTGAGGAGCTGGTGGGGTAGTCGGTTAAGGGTTGTGGGGGTGACCGGTCCGGTGAGGGAGGTGCGTCCGTCGTGGCGCCACGAAGCGTAGGCGGAGCCGTCCGGGACCGGGCCGGTCAGGCCGCCGGGAGCGTGGCGTGGAGAGCAGGGCCGCGTCGAGGCGGAACGATCTGCCCGTTGGGAAGGAGCTCTCCAGTGTCTTCAAACACGATGACGCCGTTGCACAGCCGGCTCCATCCCTGCTCCGGGTGCGCGGCCACGATCCGGGCAGCTTCCCGGTCGATGGAGTCAGCGCTAGGGCATGGGGGTTGGTGTTCACACATTGTGGTGTTCTCCGGCTTGAAGACGTGTGGAAGGCCACACGCAATAGTGACATTCTCTGTCAACTGAACGACCATCTCCACAGACGGTGACGAGGAAAATCGTCCGTTTGGCTGAAACTTCCTCAACTTTCAGTGATGACGTGGGTGGTGCCGTGTCGGTGTCGGTCCCGTCGCCCAGCGTTACGGACAGTAGAGTCCGATCCTGGGCTCCTCCCGGGGTCCCCTCCGGGTGCATCGGAAGGCTCCGTGAGCGTGACCGGATGCAGTGGTGGGTGGGACAGGCGGGAGATCCTGCCGTCCTCATCCAGGACTTTCTCTGTGAGCATGACCTTCTTCGCAGGGAGTTGGCAGCCGGTTTTCTGACTGCTGAGGGCGGTATCGCACATCCGACACACCCGGTATGCGGAGCTGCGGTGTGGTTATCGGCGGCGGCCTGTGCGGTGATCGCTGGCCTGCCACCGGGGCCTCCGACACCCGCACCAGCGGTGCCCGATGTGGTTGTGGTGGTGTATGAACACGCGTCCCCCGCACCGGAACCACCGGTTAGCCTGCCCGTCACCCCCTGGGAGGTCGGGGAATGGCGGGCCTCCTGGAGCGAGCAGGAGCACGCGCAGGCGGTGGCGGCGGTCCGGGACGCGATCGCACATGGCGAGGTGTACCAGGTCAACCTGGTCGGTCACTGGCAGGCCAGCTACCAGGGTGACCCCGCGAGGGCGTTGGCGCGCATCGCTGCGTTACCGGGTGCCCAGTACGGGGGTGTGCTCAGCGGGTCCGGGTGGGCGGTCGCCACCGCCTCCCCGGAGTGTCTGCTGCGCATCACCAACGATCGCATTCAGACGCATCCGATTAAGGGTACTCGCCCCGCCACCGCCGCCGGTCGCGCCGAGCTGTTGGCGTCGACCAAGGAACGCGCCGAACACGTCATGATCGTCGACTTGGAGCGCAACGACCTGGCCCGGATCGCTCGCACCGGAACGGTGCGGGTGGAGCGGTTGTACGCGGTGCGGCGCTGGTGCCAGCTGTGGCAGGCCGAGTCGGTGGTCAGTGCCCGGCTGGCCGAGGGGGTCGATCTCGCCGCTGTGCTGCGGGCATTGTGCCCCGGAGGGTCGGTGGTCGGCGCGCCCAAGCAGGCCGCTCTTGAGGTGATCCACACCCATGAGCCGGTCGGGCGGGGACCAAGTATGGGCGCGGCGGGCTACCTCACCACCACCGAGTTGGATCTTGGACTGACCATCCGCACCGTGGCGGTTGACGCCGACGCGGTCCACGTGTGGGCCGGCGGTGGCATCACCTGGGGCAGTGACCCCGCGCTGGAGGTCGCCGAGGCGGCGAGTAAAGCCGCGCCACTGTGGGCAGCGGTGAGCAGCGCCGCAACCGGTGGCGACGGGAGCGCATGAACGTTGAGCGCAGGCCACGGGTGCCCACCGGGCCGCTCAGCCGCCGGCGTCAGCGGCGCAGCGCCGCGTCGACGAACACAGAAGTGATCTCGCTGGCGTACTGGGCGTCGTAGAACCAGCCGCCGGTCGTGGCGGAGATCCGCTCCAGCGTTTCGGCTTGGCCGCCGGCGCCGTACCCCACCGTGATGATCCGTACCGGCTGTTCCGGGTCGGCGGCCGCTTCCAGCTGCTGGATGAGCTCCTGGGCTCCCAGGCCAGCACCGTCGGTGTGTTCACCGCCGGTGAGGATGATGACCAGGTTGAGGGCGTCAGGGACGTAGTTCTCCTGGAGCGTGGTGTACGCGGCGAGGACGGTGTCATACACCTCCCCGTCACCTTCGCCTTCAAGGTCGTCCAGGCGGGAGAGGATGCGGTCGCGGCGGGTGAGGCCGTCATCCCCCTCAGCGTTCAGTGGCCCCAGTGAGGCCAGCTCCCGGTAGTCGGTGTCCCCCTCGCCGTGTCCGGAGGCGAAGCTCCACACCCCGACCTGCGCACGGCCACCGAGAAGCTCCACCGCGGTTCGCGCCGCGGCACTGGCCAGCTCCAGCCGTGGGGTGTCGGTCCCCACCAGCGGGGTGTTCATGGATTCGGAGGTGTCCACCGCCAGCAGGACATTGATGGAGCGAGTCGCACCGATCCAGGACGCCAGGGTGGCGCTCACCAGCTCCGGCGCCAGCGCGGCTCGCGGGTAGACGTCCAGGCGGGCGCGTACCCCGTTCTCGTCGGTCATCTCGGTGCCGGGCCGGCGTTCGAAGTCCCGGAATCCGGCGTTCAAGAACGCCTGGGTGCCCTGCTCACTGCGGACGTAGTCCAGGAAAAGCTGAGCGACCTCGAGCTTCTCCGCCGTCGACCACGGAGCCTGCAGGATCAGGTAGGGGAAGTCCGCGTCGGCGGTGCCGTCACTGGGATAGAAGGCGGCCAAGGGTACGCGAGGGTTGGAGGAGTTGTAGTCGATGACGTCCCGCTCTAAGGCGGGGAACGCCGAGACATAGCTCAGGACCTCTTCCTGCCCCTCGGCTCCCCGGGTGATCAGCTCGCCAAGCAGCGTGTCGGTGTCGGCGGCGTATGCCCTGGTGCGTTCGGCAAGCGCCCCTATCGCGCTGCTCTCCTCCGAGGTGATTTCCCCGTTGTCGTCGGGGTCGGCCACGGCCATGAGTGCGTGCAGGGAAGCGGTGGCGGCACCAGGGTCAGCCAACCCCAAGGTGAAGGAGCCCCACTCCGAGTGCCCGTGATCGGCCCATTCGCTGGTGGCGAGGTCGTCGGCCAGGTCCTGCCAACTGAGTGAACGCTCCGGCCAGCCCAACGCCTGCGCCATAGGCGCGGGCATCGCAATCACGACGGGGGAACGGGCCAGGTTGGGCTGCAGGTCAGGAATCATCTCCGCGGCTTCTCGATCCAAGCTGGCCAGCTGGAGCCAGGTTGTCGACTCAGGGACCCACACATCCGGTCGGGGACCGGTGCGGCGGGGGTCCCAGTCCGGGCCGAGGGCCAAGGCGACGGCGGCGGAGTCCTGGCTGACCACCTTCACTTGGGCACAGGTGCCCTCCACGGCAGGCTCGGTACGCAGCCATTGACGCCCTAGGTTGTCCAACACCCGGGAGATCTCCGGTGCCGCCACGATCGTGGCGCGAACCTGACCCGAGCAACCCGACAGCGCGAGCATGACGTACCCGACCGTGACGCTCGCCAGGACCACAGCGGCGATCACTGATGCGGTGATCCAGGGCGCTACCACTAGTTGGGGCCGCCGTCCGCCACCCGGACGGTGTGAACGGATCCTGTCGGCGTGGCGGCTTCGCGCCATGGTGTGGTTGCCTCCGTGATTTCGAGTGGTTTGACGGCCGCGCTCAAGAGTAAGGGCCTGGGTATACGTCGAAGCGCCCGGCCATTGATCGACCGCCTGGTCTGACCATGGGGCCTCGGTGGAGTCGAGTGCCGGCCACCAAAGGCTCAGGGCGCTCCGATCGAGATCTACAGTCTAGAGGGTGGGTTAACACACCCGTGTTCCCCGATTGTGTGCCCGTTATGCCCTAATCGTGATCGATGGACGTGAAGCGTTGTTTGTCCCAATAAAGGGTTATTCCTCATATTTGAGGAAATGATTCAATTGTAAATAATTGAAAAGGTAGACTGAGGTCGTGTCTGAACCTCGTTGGCTCGACGACGATCAACAGCGTGCGTGGCGTGCGTACCTCACTGGGGTTTCTCGGCTCACCGAGCGACTGGATCGCGATCTCCGCGAAGGCTTTGGGATCTCTCTCCCGGAATACGAGATTCTGACCCGGTTGTCCGAGGCGCCATGCCGGCGGATCAGGATGGCCGAACTGGCCGCCTCGGTCAACCAGTCCCGCAGCCGCCTGTCGCACACCATCGCGCGACTGGAGCAACACGGTTTGGTGGCCCGGGAGGGGTGTCCCGGGGATCGTCGAGGGGTGTTCGCGGTCCTGACCGACGCTGGTTTTGCCTTGCTGGAACGGGCGGCGCGGGTCCATGTGCGGGGTGTCCGCGCATATTTCGTCGATGTGGTCAGCCCGGAAGATTTCGCGGCGATCGGTCGCGCGTTCGCTCAGGTGGCTGAGGTACTCCAGCCTTGACCGACGGGTCCGCGGTCAATGGCCCATTCAGGCGGGCCGAGGTGGAAGGGGGAGTGGCAGCCCAGGGAGGCCGTCGATACTGGTCCCGACGTACGGCTTGGTCTCGCAGTAGGCGGCGAATTCCTCGTCGGTCTTGCGGCTGAAAAATTCGGTGTGGAGCGTACGCTCCCCGCGGTACTCCATGAACGGAACCGCGTACCCGCAGGTGTCGCTGATGCGTTCGGCGGTGACCACAATGATCGCCCGCAGACTGGGCAGGTGTGCGGCGGGGAAGCGTCCGATGAGCTCAACGAAGCGGGGATCGTCGCGGAAGATCGGCTCTCCTCGACCATGGATCCGCACGATCTTCGGGGGGCCGGTGAAGGCACACCACATTAAGGTGATCCGGGCATTCTCACGCAGATGAGCGATGGTCTCGGCGTTGCTCCCGCCAAAGTCCAGATAGCCCACGGTCCGGTCGTCGAGCACCACCAGCGAGCCTGACAGCCCTTTAGGGGAGACATTGACGTGGCCATTTTCTGACAATGGAGCGGTCGCCACGAAAAAGATCTTCTGTTCCTCGATGAACGATCGCAGGCGATCGTCGATCCGGTCATAGAGCTTTCCCATGAGCGGTATTGTGGCCTTCGCGTCGGATCACACCTTCACAGTTCCTACGGTGTGGGAGCGCTCCTCGACGTGCGCGAAGAACAGATATGGAATCCCCTTGAAAGCGACAGGTCCACTGTAGTGGTTTAAGTGAGGAACGCCGCTTGCTGAAATAGATCAGATTCTTCGTCTGTTTTGTCAGAGGGGTCGGGACGGCGAGGCGCGTCGCTGGTGAGAACCACAAGCGGCGACATGCTCCTGACAGGGCTAGACCTTTCAGCCCTGAGGTTCAGACCTGAGGTCATGAGGTCGGGGCTGGAGGGAGCGAGCGTACCCGCCGCCGCGTCGCCGGACGCCAACGACGTGGGACGCGGATCGCCAAACGGCGTCGGCGTCCAGCAGGAACCCACGTGTCAGTGTGCGTACGGCAATCCTTGAATGATCTCCGCCAACTCGTCCACCACCGTCGGAGCACCGGCCACCACAGCGCGGCTGCCGTTGTCCAACGTCACGGTGCGGTGGGCGCCGCCCGCCGCCTCTACCACGGCCAGACCGGGGTACAGATCCCACGGCTTGGAGTCGATCGTGACCAGCGCATCTAACTGCCCGGTGGCGACCTGGAAGAAGTCGCAGGAGGATGAACCGCTGCGGCGGAAGTCGCGTACCCGGGGCAACAGCGCCCCCAGCAAGCGGAAGTTGCGTTCCCGAGCGCTCGCGACGTGGGTGCTCAACCCCACGGAGATCAGCGATTCGGCGAGTCGACGGGTGGTCGACGCGCGAGGTGTTCCGGCGCTGCCGCGTACCACTCCATCTCCGGCGACGACCCAGTCTCCGTAGACCGGCCGCACGATGGCGCCTCCCAGCAGAACAGCGTCGGGGGCCTCACGCCGAACCGCGACCGCCACCGCCCAGTCGGGGCGTCCGTGGACGAAGTTGGCGGTGCCGTCTAAGGGATCCACGATCCAGCGCACCCCGGTGCTGCCGGTGTGCTCCCCGCTCTCCTCGGACAGCACCGCATCGTCGGGACACGTCGTCCGGATCCGCTCCAGAATCGCTGTTTCGGAGGCGAGATCCGCCGCGGTGACAAAGTCGTGCGGCCCACTCTTGGTCCGGATGTCCAGATTCTGGACAGCGCTGGTCTGAGCGATCGCCGTGGCGCCCGCCCGTGCCACCTCCAAGATCACCGTCGCTAAATCCATATTCCTGTTCCTACCTGACCGGCGCACACGGTTGTCACGGGGCGGTATGGCTCACGTAATGTAACTACCGACCTGACTTTGGGTCCTGACATATCGCAGCTGTGTGGAGGCGGTGTGACCATCCATCCGATCCGTTTGTTAGGCGATCCAGTACTGCGGACACCATGTGATCCAGTGACAGCCTTCGATGACAAGCTCCGGCGGCTCGTCGATGACCTCATGGAGACCATGCTGGGAGAACCCGGGCGGGCGGGACTGGCCGCGAACCAGATCGGAGTCAGCAGTCGAGTCTTCAGCTATAACGCCGACGGACACCAGGGGTATGTCGTCAACCCCGAGATTGTGGAGTTGTCTGAGGAGATCCAGGACGGCGACGAAGGGTGCCTGTCGCTACCCGGGTTGTACTTCCCCACCCCTCGCGCGCAGTACGCGGTGGTGCGTGGATATGACGTCAACGGTGATCCCGTGACGATCTCCGGCCGGGGTTTTCTGGCGCGTGCGCTCCAACACGAGACCGACCATCTCAACGGCATCCTGTACGTGGACACCCTCAAAGGAGAGACGCGTCGAAGGGCGTTACGCGCCATCCGTGCCGCCGACTGGAGTTGAGGGGCGGTCTCATCCCACGCCACCACCAGACGCAGGTGAGGGCGCCGGCCACCGGCACGGCACCCCGCCATGGTCCACAGCGCGCGCCGTGAAGCTGTCCTCCGCTGCGGTGTCCGCGCAGCGGAGGATGGGTGCGTAATACGTACCCGCGGGTATCTGATTGGCGCTGCGGCGTGCGCGGCGCTGTAGAGCGCGCGGGCTGGTCAGGCCTCGGAGCATCGGTGTCCGTCGGCGACTCCTCCCACTGACGTGGTGATGGAGAATGGTGGGGGGAATGTGGCTGGACCGGTGAATCGGTGCCTGAGGCTCCGGTCACAATCAGGGAATGACTGTGCGTACCGGCGGTGAGTCGGACATCCGGGTGGTCGACCGCCCTGAGCGGGAACGGTTCGAGCTGTGGGTCGATAAGAACCTCGCTGGTTTCATCCAGTACCAGCGCGAAGGGGACCAGCTGCGTCTGATCCATACCGAGATCGCATCGTTGTTCCAGGGGCGTGGGCTAGGGCAACATCTGGTCGGCTCGGCGCTGGATGAGGTACGCCGGAACGGCATGTGGGTGCTGCCGCTGTGCCCGTTCATCGTCGAGTACCTCAAGTCGCATCCCGAGTACGGGGACCTGGCCGTCACGACCTGACGTTGAGGCCGTGACAGCGACGGCCGAAGCGGGTACCAGACACAGTGGTACGTCGGTTCGGCTGGGTGGGAGAGGTGGGTCACAGCCATATTCGCTTGTCGTTGATGTGGTTGTCGTTAATCCTTGCAAGACGCAACTAGTTGCGCCTTGCAAATAAGTGGGGGACGTGACAAGGCGTATGACAGACCCGCACCTGCGGACCGATAGTGTGGATGCTGCAAATCGGGACGAACCAGGCGAGCGGATTCTGTGTATCAGCGATGACATCGGACACTCCTTGACGCGCCTGATGCGGCTGATGAAGTCCATCGCGCAACAGGCCGCCAAGGCAGGGGTGGACCGCTCGGTCTACCTAGTGCTGGACATCCTCAGCGCTGAGGGTCCGCAGCGTGCCGGTTTCCTGGCTGAAGTACTGCACGCCAATCCGTCGACGGTGAGTCGCCAGGTGGCCGAACTAGTGCGACAAGGTCTGGTGGAACGTCGAGCGGACCCCACTGATGGTCGGGTGAGCGTTCTGGCGATCACCGAGGCCGGAGTCCGGCTCTACCAGGCGATAGCGCGACGGCGCAACCTGTCCATCGCCCACGCGCTACGGGCCTGGCCGGAGGAGGATCAGCGTCGGTTCGCTGAGCTGTTTGAACGGTTCATCACCGACTATGCGGCGCAGTATCCGCGGTTGGTGGCCGACCTGCTCGCTGAGTTGACCACCGACGTGACTACGACGAGGGAGAAGTGACAACGACAGCCACACCGCCCGCCGCCGACCCGGTGTCAGGGCGACTGAGTCACCAGCAGATCCTGTGGGTCATCTTCGGACTGTTAATGGGGATGCTGCTGGCCGCGCTCGATCAGACGATCGTGACCACGGCGATGAGGACGATCGCTGACGAGCTACACGGCCAGACGGCGCAAGCTTGGATAACGACGGCATATCTGATCACTTCGACAGCCGCCACGCCATTATACGGCAAGTTATCTGACATCTACGGTCGGAAACCGCTGTACCTCACCGCGATTTCGATCTTTGTCGTCGGCTCGCTGCTGTGCGGCTTGGCACAGTCCATCTACGAACTCGCCGCGTACCGCGCGGTGCAGGGTCTGGGAGCCGGTGGCCTGTTCTCGGTGGCGTTGGCGATCGTCGCCGACATCGTGGCGCCTCGGGAGCGGGGCCGCTACATGGGCTATTTCATGGCGGTCTTCGGACTGTCCAGCGTGGCCGGGCCGGTGGTTGGTGGCTTTTTCGCCGGCGTGGACAGCTTCCTGACCTTCTCGGGCTGGCGTTGGGTATTCCTGATCAACGTCCCGGTCGGTCTGATCGCGTTGTTCGTGGTGAGCCGGGTGCTGAACCTGCCGCACCATCGAGTCGACCATCGAGTGGACTACTGGGGAGCGCTCACCCTCACCGTGGGACTGGTCCCGCTGCTGATCGTCGCCGAGCAGGGGCGGGAGTGGGGTTGGACCTCTCGAACCTCGCTGCTGATGTACGCCGTGGGTGCAGTAGGGGTCATCCTCTTCCTCATCGTGGAGTGGGCCATGGGGGACGAGGCGCTGGTCCCCTTGCGTTTGTTCCGCAACGGGGCCTTCTCCCTGATCAACGTCATCATGTTCGTGACCGGGATGGGGATGTTCGGTGGTCTGCTGGTGCTGCCGCTGTACCTGCAGATCGTCCGAGGTTACAGCCCGACGTCGGCCGGGTTGCTCAGCCTGCCGATGACCTTCGGCATGATGACCGCGATGGCGGTCAGCAACGTCGTGATCACCCGGTTCGGGCGGTACAAGATCCTCCCGATCATCGGGAGCGCGGTGATGACGGTCGCTCTGTTCCTGAGCAGCAACCTCAAGGTGGAGACCCCGATGTGGCAGGTGGGTCTGCTGATGGTGCTGCTGGGCATGGGACTGGGTATGTGCATGCAGACCCTCATGCTGGCGGTGCAGACCGAGGCAGGACCGCGCGACATGGGAGTGGCCACCGCTACCGGAACATTCACCCGTCAAATCGGAGGGACCGTCGGCGCCGCGGTGTTTATGTCGGTGCTGTTCAGCGTGGTCGGTAACCGGATCGCCGAGGCCTTCGAACGGAACGCCGCCCACGTGCAGGCCGCGTTGACAGATCCGGCGGTACTGTCCGATCCGGCCAACGCCGCGGTGATCGAGATGCTGCAGACCGGCAACGGGGCGAACGCTGATCTGGACGACACCTCGTTCCTGTCCAGTTTGGACGAACGTCTGGCGCGTCCGTTCCTCGAGGGCTTCGCCAGTGCCATGGACACGGTCTTCGCGGTCACCAGCGCGATAACCCTGCTTGCCTTCGTGCTCATGTGGTTCGTCCGGGAGCGCCCCCTGCCGAGCAAGTCAGGGCTGGAGATGATCGCCGAGGAGGAGGCTGCGGCGGAAGCCGCGTCGGCTTCCGGAAACGCCCCTGCGGCCACCGATGCGGGAAAGAGTGACGCTGAGATCACCAGTGACGGTGAGGAACGCGTCACGACTCCGCGTACCTGATCTGGATCCCCGCGTTCCTGATCTGAATTGTTCCTGATCTGAATCGTTCGGCCGGGTGGGCTGCGGACCCCACCCGGCCCGAGCGGGCCGGTGAGGCGTCGCGGGCTCGAGGACGGCGCCGGCCAGGTCAATCCAAGGTTCTGTCAGGCCGGAGGTTCTGTCGTACCCGCCTGGGGATTGACATCCGCCTCCTCGGACAGAGCGGGTGACTTAGGCGGATGGTGTGGCTGCTCGGGCGCTTTAAGGGAGTCGTCCGTCGGCTCGGAGGAGCACTCGGAGGGTCAGAGGTGACGGGGGTCGGGGTGACGCGTGATCCAGGGCCGTGCTCTCCAGCCTCATCCCGGGTTGAAATTATCGTTGACCTCACTGCCTAAGCCGCGGACGGCCTTGACGAGGAACGCCCGGATGAGCTCCTCATCCGTGGCAGCCCGATCTGACCCGCCCTCAGGAACGGTGACGACGACATAGAGACGGCTGCTCCCAGCTGGGGCGTCCACCACCGAAACCGTGCCGTGGAGCGGCGGGGCGTCCAACGCCTGCCAGCGCAGGTGAAGGTCGGTGGGGGCCATAGCGATCTGGTATCGCTGCACGCCCTGACCGGTGCGGATATGAAGATGGTCAACCCCAACCGATTCGATCGTCACGTCCGGTGGCATCCAGCGGGCCGCACGGTGTGGGTCGGTCATGACGCTAAAGACCACCTCGGCCGGGGCTGAGAAGCTGTAGCTGTCGCTGATATCCATCGCGTCTCCCACTCAACTCCTCACCTTCCCACCCCTTTCCCGTCCCTAAGTTCCTTAACCCGCCTCAGGACGCGGCGTCGGGGTGACGGCGGCACTGCGGCCACATGACCCACATGACCACCCAGCAGGGCGTCACCGCGCTACAGCCCGACGGAGGCTCCGTCGCCGGAGACCGTCGGCTGTGAGCGCAACTGTTGGCGCAAGCCACCTCGTCAAGCGAGGGATACATCCCGTATTAGGGTTATGCAACGTTTATCCTCTGCGGCTTTAGTGGTGGCTTGCACATGTCTGACGAGAACGACCGGTATCTGCGGGAGCTGATAGCCGCCGAGCAAGAGCAGCGGTTGCGCCTGGCGGACATCTGCGACGCGGTGAGGTTTGGAATACGGATGGCCTGGAACGCCGGTTCGGGCCGGGTCATCACCATCGTCAGCGCCCAGCTGGTGCAGGCGGCCGGGCTGGGAGCCGCTCTGCTGCTGCTCAACCAAACCCTCCAATGGGCGTTCACCTCAGCAGGAGAGCAAGGAGCGATCGGCGCTGTTTTGGCGCCCTTGGTGACGCTGCTGGTCATAGGAACCCTCGGTGCCATCATCGCCATGACCGTGTCCGTCCAGCACCAGATCCTCGCCTTGCGGATCGAACGCGACGCGGTGGTGCAGGTCGCGGCAGCGGCCAGCAAGGCTGAGCTGATCGACTTCGAGCGGCCGGCGTTCTACAACCGCATGGAACGAGCGGTGTGGGCGGCGGAGATCCACGTCACGCGGCTACTCAGCGGCGTGCTGTCGATGCTCAACGGTGCATTGACCATGCTCGCGGTCGTCATCGCGGTAGTGACGATGGCGTGGTGGCTGTTGCCGCTGTTGGGACTGGCGGTGGCGCCGCTTGTCCAGGCCGGGCTGCAGCGGCGGCGGGCGGAGTACGCCATGGAGGTGCACCTGATGGACAACCGCCGGTTCCGGGGGTATCTGCTCAGGCTGCTCACCGGACGTGACGAGGCCAAGGAGATTCGGGCTTTCGGGCTGGCGTCGTTGCTGACCGGCAGACTCGCCGACCAGTATGCCGAACGGCTGGCGTGGGAACGCACCTTCCTGCGGCGTTATCTGATACGCGATTTCCTGGCGCACGGATTGAGCACCGCTCTGATCGTCACCGGCGCGGCGGTGGCGCTGCTGCTGGTGAGCATGGGGTGGTTGGAGACCAGTGTCGCGGTGACCGTGCTCGGTGGCTGCTACCTAGTCGCGGGGCGTATCAGCCTGGTGTCGTCGATGCTGTCTGAGGTGAGCGGAGCGCTGCCCTTCATCCGGGACCTGCGGTTGTTCGTCATGGACACCCCGGATACGCGCCGACGCCTAGAGCGCGGCCCGACCTCCGGATTCACCGTGTTGGAGGCGCGGCATCTCCGTTTCACCTACCCAGGGTCTGACACGCCCGCGCTCGACGACGTCTGCCTGACGCTGCGGGCAGGCGAGGTGGTGGCCCTGGTGGGGCACAACGGTTCGGGCAAGTCGACCCTGGCCAAGATCCTGACCGGGTTGTATCGGCCCGACAGTGGACAGCTGTGGTGGGACGGGCAGCCATTGAGTGACCCGGAGCGGTTGCGCGCGGTGTCGACGGTCCTGTTCCAGGATTTCCTCCGGTACAAGTTCACCGCCGCCGACAACATCGGGATCGGCCACGCGGACCGGATGGACGACACTACGGGGATCACTCGCGCCGCCCAGCGAGCTGGGGCAGACGACTTTATTCAGCGCCTGCCCCAGGGATACCAGACACTGCTGAGCACCGAGTTCACCGGCGGAGTGGATCTGTCACTGGGACAGTGGCAGCGGGTGGCGTTGGCACGGGCGTTCTTCCGCGACGCCCCGTTCGTGGTCCTCGATGAGCCAACCGCCTCTCTCGATCCACGCGCCGAAGCTGAACTGTTCGCCCGGATCCGGGAGTTGTTCACCGACCGCACGGTGCTGTTGATCTCGCACCGGTTCGCCAGTGTCCGTTACGCGGACCGGATCTATGTGCTGGACGCGGGACGGGTGATCGAGTGGGGCACGCATGAGGAGCTGATGGCAGCCTCCGGGGCCTATGCTGAGATGTTCCTGCTGCAGGCCGCCGCGTACCAGGACTCCTACCGGGAAGAGTCCGCCTCCACCTCGACCGCGGGGGAGTGAGCCGGGCCGGCGGCCGCGCTTTCCAGTGCGGTGCCGCCGGTTGCGGTGTGACGGAGCAGATCACGGATCTTCCGGATGCCGTGGACCGGTCCGTACACCGGTTCCCCAGCGGCGTCGAAGGCCACGCCCGCCGGGTAGGCGCCGCCAGCCCGCTGCTGATCGAGTTTGGTCTCCGCCTCCAGGAACTCCACCGGACACCCCGCCATGGCCTGGTACTGGCTGCGCTGCTGAAGCAGAGCGAGGCAGAACGAGCACATCCGTGAGGTGTAGACCACGACGCGCGCGATCCGCTCGGGCGGGGGAGGAGGACCGTCGCCTCGCCGGTGAAGCAACGCTATGGCGACCAGTGCACCCACCATGATCGAGGCGACCGCGACCCCGCTGACCTGCTGGACCGTCAGCTGATCGGCCAGCGGTGGGTATCCGGCGCCGGTGAGCACACCGACCGCGGCCGCTGCGCAGGCGATGATGTGTCGACCGGTGAATCGGGAGGGCCACAAGCCTCCGAAACAGCCACAGTCGCGACCACGCAGCGCCACCGCTGCGGCGGCGTACCCGGCGTACAGACCGCCGAGCAGGGCCAGTCGGAGCTGGACCGGCGCCGGCGCCACCAGGACCGCCAACGTCCCCATCTCCACCGCGGTGACCGTGACCGGACTGAGCAGTCGCCGGGCGAGGCCCTGGGTCGGCCACACCGTGTTCGTGGTTTCCCAGTCAGCAAGTTTGGCGGCCACACTGAGGGCGAGGACAGCGGTCGCCGCGGCGAACGCGACCATTGTGATTCCGATGAGGACGGTCACCCCTGGTCTCCTTCAGCGGGCTCCATCACCAACCAGCCATCCGCCACCCCTTGGCGGATCCCCTCGGTGATCGCCGGTGGAAGTAGCGACATCGGTTCAGAACCGTGAGTGAGCAGATCGGCGAGTTCGTCGTCGATTTCCACCGCGGCGAGGTGGGCGGCGTCGATGACGAAGGCTCCGCCAAAGGGCACCCGTCGGATCACGACCCCGTCACGGAGCCGGGGACGACCGGGCTCAGCCATGACCGTCAGCCTCCAGGATCATCAGTTTTCTGCGAAGTACCTGAGGGAATCGGGCCACGGTGGCGCACAGACGCAGCAGGGAGACAGCCGACCGCAGCCTCTCGCGGGGATCGGCGAGGACCTCCTTCAGATGAGCCGCGTCGATCCAGGCGGTGTCCTCCACTTTCTCGAGCAGATCGACACGGCGCTGCTCAGATCCCAACTGTTCCTGCACGAAGGCCGCGGCCAGCAGCCGCAGCCGAGGCAGGGGAGGTGGGTCGGCGGGACGCCACGGTTCGGGGAGCAACCCACCCAACGCCGCCGGCAGGCCACGCTGATCGGCTTTTCGGCGTCCGTTACGACGGGCCACCACCAGCGCCGCTCCGACGACCGCGGGGTGGGTGGCGATGAGGACGGGGACGCTGGTGCGTACGCCTCGGCAATCTTCGACACGATCGAGGAGGTCCAATGTGCGCTGCGCGATCGCCGCCACGATTGGGTCGTGACCGGCCACCAGATGGCTGGGGATCCGGGCGTTGCTGGCGGTGGCGCCGGTACTCAACGCCTGCGGGGTCAACCAGGGGTGAGCCGACGGTTCGGCGTCGGCGCTCTCCGGATTCGTCGATTGCGCGGTGGGGCGCCACCACGCGCTCCACCACGGCTTGCCATACAACTGCGGCGGTGGCTCCGCCACGCTGAGCAGCCGCCACCCTGAGCGCCACCACTGCCGACGGCCGGGGACGGTGGCGAACAGGTGAGCCAGACCCAGGGCACTCACCGGCGTACCGGCGTTGGTGGCGGTCAGCGTCACAAGCCAGGGATCCAGCTCCTCCAGATAAGGGGGAAGGGCGTCACCGCAGATCCGTCGCCACCAGGGCGTCCCGTCGATCACCTCGACGGTGGAGTCCAACCGTTCCCGACGCGCGGCCAACACCGGAAGATCCACATGCACGTGCACCATCGGACGGTTCCCGACCCGTCCCACCACGGTCGAGCCGGCTCCGCCGCTGACCCCCACGATGGGGTGGTGCGGGATGTCATCCAGCGCCTCGGCCAGCGCCTCCGCCAGAAGGGCCGAGGCGCGCCGGTCCCGCCGGCGGGAGACCTCCAGGCCGGTGTAGTCGAACGTCTCGTGGTGCAGCCGCTGCCGTCCTCCGGCGATTCCGACCCCGGTGCCGGGCGGAAGCCGGAACACATCCTGATACACCGTCAGGGGAGCGGGCACATCGCCGCCGGCGAGCAGAGCCGCGACCGCGGTGTCGAGGACGGGGGTCTGCGCATCGACAAGGTCACCGAGACGGGTAGAGAACGACACCGCCGCACCGGCGGGTGTCGAGCGGGTGGTGTAGTACACCGGCACCATGCTCAACGCGCCGCGTCGCACCAGCCCGGAGGTGGGATCCCAGCCACTGACCGTCCCACGGTTGCTGCTCCGGAACGGTCCGACCTCCACCGGACCCGTCGTCCGGGCCCGGCAACCACATGAGAACTCCACCAGCACCTCGGCGGGATGGCCGGTCCGGAGGATCCCCGAGAACCCCACCACCGCGCCGGCGTGGACTTCACACCTGGACGTGTTCATGGCGCTCCTGGTGGGGAAACCGGATCAGCTCCTGCAAATACGTATGAGCGGGCAGGCTCGTACCCATCGGCACTCCATCCACTTCGACCCAGGCGAATAGCCGCCGGTGTCGTGTCGTCTCCGGTATCGGCTCGTACCCGATCACCAGGTCCGCCGCGTGGCCAAGGCGGCGGAGCACCAACGTGGTCACCGCGTTCTCCCGAAGCGGGGGATGGAACCCCGACAGGAGCCGCTGGATCAGGCGCACCCTGGTGATCGGCGGTGGCCCGGACCTGCGCCGTTGTACCGCGCTGGTCCGGGCAGTGACTTCGATCCGGTTCACCACTTCGTCGACGTTCAGGTATCGGGTGGACAGCACCTCACGCGCCAGACGGATTGATCTGTTTCTGGACACGGAACGCCACCACACGTCAGCACGCGTAGCAGGGGGCGTTACAGATGCAGGTACCCCAATTGCAGCCCCCGCCATTGGGGCACCGCCGGCAGCCGCTGGGGGTGTAGTGGCAGCTGCGACAGTACGAAGCACAGCTCAACCCGGGAGGAATACACGCGTTCTCGTTCAGACACGCCCGTTCGGTGTCGACTTCGTAGTCGGTGATCTCAAACGGACGGTACGCGGTGACGAGAGCCTCAAGAGTAGGCATCAAGATCACTCCCCCTTTGACTGGCGTACGTATCTGCAGAGACGTCCATGACGGTGTCGCTTGCAGGAGAGGACAAGACGACTGTTCGCGATAGCCCTTAATCGTAGGGTTATATATACCTTGTATCGGGATAATTCCTATATCAAAGGCTTGAGAGCGATGACCTAACCCGCTGTCGGACACACGTCACACCAGCGGTACGCCCACCGCGCATGCTCCAGGACCGCCGTCTCCAGCCCTTCCCGAGTGGTGAAGGTGTGCCCTTCCCCGGGGAGGAGCACCAACCGGCACGGTGTGCCCACCGCGGTGAGCGCTTGAAACAGCAGCTCCGCCTGTCCCGGTGGCGTCGCCGGGTGAGCGTCGGCCAGTCCATGCAGGATCAGCACCGGGCGTCGAATGCGAGGAGCGTTCAGCAATGCGTCGAAATCCCGGTAGACCCGTTCCGCTTCCCACAAGGTCCGGTGCTCGGCCTGAAAACCCAGTGGGGTCCACATCCGGCTGTAGGCGCCACTGCTGACGACGGCTGCTTGGAAGGCGTCGGTGTCGGCAAGCGCGATCAGCGCCAACGAGGCGCCGAAGCTGTGTCCGGCAACCACCAGATCGCGGTCACCGAGATCTCCTTCTTTGCGCGTCACCGTCACCAATTGCGCCACCCGGTCGGCGATACCCGGTCGGATGCGATCGTCGGGGACCTCCGGCCACCACGGCACCTCTAGATCCAGCACCCCCACGGGGAAACCGAGTCCGGCCAGCAGACGCGGCAGGGGGAAACCGCGGAGCGTCTCTTCCCCAGAGCCTTCCGCGGGTCGACTGCTCAGCGCTCCGGACGGGACGTCCCGCAGGACGACAAACCCGCTAGCACGCTGATCGGAGGGGGAGGGGAGCACACACGTCACCTCCGCACGGCCGTCCCCGAGCGGATCCGGGATGCGCACCCACTGGAGGTGTGAGGACAGCCCAGCCGGGCTACGCGCCGGGGCCAGGCGAGGGGGAGCGGCGATGGGGATATGGCATGCCGTCACCGTCCGGATGTCTGACCCGTCGGTGATCCGGAGGATGCCCCGCTCCCAGTCGGTCACCCCGATCACGTCCTCACCGGGCCCCAACGAGATCCGGTGCCGGGTGCGGGGCGGTGCGCTGTCCGGCCCGCTGTCCACCACCATGATCTGCCGGTGGCCGGCCCTGTCGGTGACCGCGATCGCGAATGATGCCGAGGCGCTGCCCTGCGCCGTTTCGATGACCTCGACGCGTACCGGGGATGGGGTGGGCGGCGGGAGGCTGTGAAAACGTCGCAGCCCCGAACCATCGACGACGATGAGGCTGGCGCCGTCCTCGGTGACCAGCGTCCAAGGCAGCCAGGCGGGCAACCCCAACGTGTCGGGGATCAACACGTTGTCGCACAGCACACGCCCCTGGCCCTCACCGGGGAACGGATAGTGGAGCAGGACCCCACTCTCACCGCGAAGCAGCGTGACGACCACACCGTCATCCCGGCAGGCCACCCCACCGGGGACGCCGTCGAGGTGGATCACGGTGTCGACCACGTATCCGGTGGGCGTCCACGTCAGGGAGGTCAACTCATACCCACCGGCGGTGTCCGCCGCCAGCGTCGCGATCCGTTCGCCATCCCGGGTGGCCCGGACCGCCAGGTACACCCCTGCGGGGAGCGGTAGCACGGTGAGTTCGTTCTCCACGGGGTGCTGCGTGGGAAGCTCCCACACTCCCAACCGATACGGGCGCCAAGCGGTGCCGGACGGTTCCACCGGTCGGAGCCGGATTCGAGAAAACGGGGTCGCTTCCCAGGCCAGGGGAGCCCAGGAAACGGGTTCGCTTGGTTCGCGAGGGGGCAGGTCGTCCGGCAGGGCCACCAGCACCCGGTCCGGGCCCGCCCACCCTATGGGTGGCTGCTCCACATCCGGCGTTCTGATCTGCCCCACCGTGACACGCCGTTCCGTCGGCCACGCCACCCACGGTTGTGGATGACCGTCTGTCCACGCGTAGCCGGCGAGCGCGGAACCGTCCGCGCTCCAGGCGGGCAGACCCACCACTGTGTCTAGTCCGGGTGCCTGCCATAGGGAGCCCTCCGGATCGACCACACTGAGCCGGGCGCCCGGTCCGGTCACCGTCGAGGGATACGTCGGCGCGGTCAGCACCGCCGCTCGACGGCTCGCCTCCGAGCGCACCACCTGGGTCTGACGCTCCGCGTTCAACAGCGCCGTGACACGAGCATCAAGGTCATCGTCTGGGCGCGGGCGGGATATTGCCGGGGCGGCCGAACCGTACTCCCCGGATCGCTCATACGTCATCGATGGTCACTCCAATGTGGATATGAGGTCTGATTGCGGCGGAAAGGTCTGAAGGAACTGCGCAGCGGTGGGGTGGAGCCGAGGCGACCTCGCCGCTGCCTGATGCGAGCGCCTCACGGCCGTCAAGCGACTCGGCCAACCTGTGGCCCAGATGTCCAGATCCAAAGGTGAGGGGTACGCGGGGTCCGGTGGTGGCTGTAGGGTGAGGACGTCGATACTTTTAGTGGCATGGAACCTGTGTCCATGGCCCTGGTGGCGGCTTCCATCACCGCCGCGGCATCCTCCATGGCGACCGAGGCGGGGCGTCACGCGTGGGCCTCGCTTGGTCGACTCGTCCGCCGTGCATTCGGTGACCGCGCCCCCGCGGTCCTTCCGGAGCAGGCCCCCGCCCAGCCCGATCCGGAGTGGGTGCAGGACCTAGCGCGGAAGTTGGTCGACTACGCCGCCGGTGATGAGCGTTTCGCAGCGGATCTGCGGAGCTGGGCGGTGGACTCGCGCGTTCCCGCGACGGCGGTGGGTGACGCGGTCATCAACACCATCTCCGGAGGCGCGACGGTCCACGGCACCGTGATCCAGGGGCGTGACTTCACCGGATCGATCCATTTTGGATCGAGTGCCTCGGCGGACGAGCGCTAACCCGGTAACGACTCGGGGCCCGGGAGCGCAGCCGGCCGGTCAGTAAGGGTGGAGCTGCGCGGCGACATGAGGCGCGGGCTCCACCCCGAGGGTACGCGGGTACGAGATGACATGGGGGTCTCCGTCGGAGATGTACCGGGTGTGCTCCAGGCGGGGCATCCAGTAGTCCTCGTCAAGGTCGATGCTCCCGTGCCAGGACCGGATCCGGGGGATGGCGAACGGGTTCCAGTCTTTGGAGTACGGAGAAGGCGCCGGGCCGGCCCCGACCAGCATCACGCCGTCATAGGAGTACGTCACCCCCTGCCAGGTACCGCGATAGGCGGCCGCGGGATCATCGGGCATGATCCCGAAGGGGAGGCTCATCGTGCGTACCTGGTATCCGGGGAGCTCCTCAGCGAGGAGAAGGTGCAACTCGCCGATCTCGGCCTGGACACCGGCGGTGTCCAACGCACCGAGATTGGCGTGATGAGCGGTGTGGTTTCCGATCTCCCAGCCGTGCGAGGCCAACCACCGCAGCTCAGGACCGGGGTCGGAGCGGCCGAACGGTCGCTCGTTGACATACATCGTTCCGACGGCGCGGAACCCGGGATACTTCTCCGCAACGGACATCAAGATGCCCACGGCGCAGGACGGATCCACGGTGCCATCAGGCAGGAGCCGGAACTGGCTGGGGTGGCCGTCGTCGAAGGTCAGAACCACCGGACTGGTCCCTGCGGGAAGATCCAAGTCTCCGGTGACCAGTTCGGCGGCCGTCACAGGGACGTACCGGTGGGTCGCCAGATACTCCATACTCTGGCGGAACTGCTCCGGGGTCTGGGCGTAGTCGCCCCGGGCGTTCTCCTCCACCTGGTGAATCATCAGCACCGGGATGTCGCCCAGTTCATTGGCCCTCACACTGGCGGGTTCGGGAAGTGGGAAGACCGATGGGCTCGCGGACATCGCATCTGGTACCGGCTCCACCGACGCCGCCACATTGGCGGAGGGACGCGTGGCTGAATCGACCGTCTCCTGCTGAGGGGCGCCACCGCATCCGCTCAGCAGAGAGACGGTGAGCAGGCAGCCTGTGCACAGGCGCAGCGGAGACGGCAGAGCGGTCAGGGGGTCGGTACGTATCGACACGAGCGCTCCCAGGGCTTACAGATGCTCACGATCATCGGCCCTAGTTACTCACAAATACAGAGAAAATGCTGGTTTTTCACAATATTTCCGACTAAAAGTCGTACAGAAGCCTGTCTGGGGCGCTCGGATCAATCGACGCGTGCGGGCTGGAGGGGGAGCTTCACGGTGATATCTCCCCAAACATAAGGTGTGGACACCGCCCACCACAGACGGTGGCAGACGATGTCCACACCAGGGCCCGGAACAGGAGCTCAGACCACTGTGCAGTTAGCTCCGTTGAACTGGAACGCGGTCGGCTCGGACGTGTTGCCGGTGTGGGTCGCCTGGAAGCCGATGTCGACCGAGGCGCCCGGAGGAACCGAGGCGTTGTAGGAGACGTTACGGGCGGTGATGGCGCCGCTGGATGGTGAGTAGGTCGCGTTCCAGCCGGAGACGATGTTTTGTCCGCTGGGCAAGGTGAAGGTCAAGGCCCAGCCGTTGACCGGCGTGCTGCTGGTGTTGGTGATCGTAATGGCGGCGGTGAATCCGGTGTTCCAAGTGTTCATGGTGTAGCTGACCCGGCAGGAGTCGCTCCCCCCGGGAAGGCTGGGGGACGTGGGGGGAGACGAGGTGACGGGCGGCGAGGTGGTCGGCCCGCCGGTCGGACCTCCCGAGCCATCCAGACCGAAGAACCGGATCGCGTCAGCGGCCGAGACCGGCAGGTTGTGCGTGACCCCCTGCATGCTGATGGCCTCTACCTGTACCACCCCAGCGCTGTCGGCGTAACGGGTCCGGGTCCAGTTCGGCTGGGGGTAGTCCGTGGAGGTCGGGGTTTGGCTGACCCCCAGGACGTTGGTCCACTGCTTGATCGCTTCCTGGAAGTTGACGTAGCTGAGGATCTCGTCGTTGGTGCCGTGCCACAGCTGCATCCGGGGACGCGGGCCGTTGTAACCCGGGTAGGCCGCACGAACCAGGTCACCCCACTGCTGCGGGGTGCGGACGATCCGGCCGTTGGCGCAGTCGCTGTTCCACTCACCCGAGGTGGTGGCGAAGCAACCGAACGGCACCCCTGCGAACGCCGCCCCGGCGCGGAAGACATCGGGGTAGGCACCCAGCAGGACGTTGGTCATCATCGCGCCGGAGGAGATGCCGGTGGCGAAGACACGGTTCGAGTCGGCGTTGTAGCGCTGCAGGACGTACCTGACCATGGAGACGATGCCCAGGGAGTCGCTGCCGCCGTTGTGTTGCAGCGTCGCTGCTGAGGAGACGTCGAAGCAGCGGCTTGAGCGGGTCACCTCCGGATAGATCACGATGTAGCCGTACCGGTCGGCCAATGAGGCGAACTGCGTACCGGTGTACATGGCCTGGGCCGATCCGGTGCAGTAGTGCATGGCGACCACGACCGCAGGGGGCTGTGCGAGCCGGTCGGGGACGTACAAGAACATCCGCAGGTTGCTGGGGTTCTGGCCGAAGTTGGTCACCTCGGTCAACGTCGCGGCTGACGCCGGAGGAGAGAATGCTGTCAGGCCTGCGATGAGCAGGAGCCCAGCGGTGGCCAGAGCGGCCACCATCCTTGTCAGGAGCCGCATGATTTTCCCTCGTTTGTGGACAAACGGTTCCGCCCTGGCCCGGCTGAAACATTTCTAATGATGGACCGATTTATTTCAAGCCGCAACGCTAGTGACCATGGTGCCCGCTTCGCGTACCACCGGAAAGGCTCAGGGACGCCCATGCGTAGCCGCGAGCCGCTACCGGTTTGTCTGTCGAGGACAGTCCAGTGTGGGCAAGCGGAGCCGACGTCGTCGGTTAGTGGGAGCGGGGCGGGGCCGTGCTCTCTCGGACGATCAATGTGGTGGCCAGTTCGACGCGGTGATTCTCCAACGTTCCACCATTGGCCAACGTTACGATCATGGAGGCGGCGGTGGCGCCCATCTGGACCAGCGGCTGCCGCACCGTCGTCATGGGTGGGCCGGACCACTGAGTGAAGGCCAAGTCGTCGAAACCGACCACGCTCAGGTCATCAGGGATGCGTAACCCCGCCCGGCGGGCCGCCTCGTAGACCCCCAGGGCTTGCAGATCGTTGGCTGTGAAGATCGCGGTCGGCGGGTCCGGCAGACTCAACAAGGCGGCGCCGTCGTGCAGGCCACCCTCTACATACAGTGTGCTGATCCGGACCAGCTCAGGGTCCACCGGTACGCCGGCGGCGTCCATGGCCGCGCGGTACCCGTCCAGACGGGCGCGGCAGCAGGGCCAGTTGGTGGGGCCGCTGATCATCGCGATGCGCCGGTGCCCCAGCTCAAGCAGATGCCGGGTGGCGGCCAAGCCACCGCTCCAGTTGGTGGCGCCCACCGATGGGGTCTGGTGGAGCGGCTCCCCTGTGGGGTCGAGCACCACCAAGGGGATCGACCGGGTCGCCAATTGCGACTGCTGAGCCACCGTCAGCTCGGAGAAGACCGCGATCACTCCCGCCGGACGCCGGCTGAGCACCTGCTCGGTCCACGCACGTCCGGGGGTGAGGCGGCCTTGCATCTCGGTCAGCACGACGGCTAATCCGTGCTCCCGGGCGACCTGCTCCACACCGCGGATGATCTCAAGCGCCCATAAGCTTTCCAGAGCGTGGAAGACCAATTCCAGGACGGGCATCTGCGCGGCTTCCGGGCGACGGTACCCGTACTCCTGCAGGACCGCCTCGACCCGCCGTCGGGTCCCTAACGACACCCCTGCTTGGCCATTGAGGACCCGGGAGACCGTCGGCGCCGACACCCCGGCTAGCCGGGCGATGGTCGCGACGGTCATTTCCCGGCGTCGACGTCCCTTACCCGTCTGTCTGCTAACCGTCACCGCCGCAGTCTATGCTCCGGCACCGGTGAACGGGACCGGCGATTGCGGCATCGGCGATGAAGATCACCGATTGGGGATCACCGACTCAAGCGGGAACGGACCTGCTCGACATCGGAGTGTCCTAAGTGCTCCAGGATGGCCAGTGCCCGCCGCCAGGCGTGTTGTGCGGCTTGATGCCTCCCGTCGGCATATCGGACATCGCCGAGGTGGATCAGCGTCTCAGCCTCGCAGTACCGGTCCTTAAGCCGCTGGTAGATGGCCAGGGCCTGTTCGTAACAGGCGATGGCGCGCGAGTAGTGACCCAGGTGATAGCGGGCGTAGCCAACGCTGTCCCAGGCACGAGCCTCGCCGCTCAGGTCGCCCAGTTCCCGGAACAGGTCCAGCGCCCGTCGACAGGGATCGATCCCCTCCTCGGCCCGTCCCAGGTGGATAAGGTCCCAGCCCACCGCGTTGAGGGCGGTGGCCTGCCCGATTTTCACGCCGTGGGTTTCGAACAACTCCAGCGCCTGCTGATCGTGGACGAGCGCCTCCGGGTAGCGGCGCTGACAGTCGTAGAGCCACCCCAGGTGCAGGTGGACACGGGCCTGCCCGAGACCGTCCCCCAGCGTGTCAAACAGGTCAAGGGCGGTGTGCAGGTGGGTGTACGCCTCATCATGGCGGCCCAGTTGCGTCAGGGAGAGGGCGGTCTCCAGGTGGAGCCGGGCCTGGCCGGTGCGGTCGCCCGCGCGTTGCGCGGCCCGCAGCGCCACCGTCTGGCACGCCAGAAACTCATTCCACCGCCCCTGGCGGTTGAGGAAGGTGGCCAGGATCGTCGTCAACTGCCAGGCGTGAGTGTCCAGGCCCGCTTCAAACGCCCGGGTGACGGCGGTGAGGAGCACGGGCAGTTCGGCGGTGAACCAGGTCAGGGCGCGGCGCTGATCAGCGAATTCCCCGACGATGACGGCGGACGCCGGGGGAGGGAGCGTCAGGCGCTCATAGTGTCTTTGTAACAGCAACCCTTCGGCGCGGTGCGCGGTGTACAGGTAGTGGTCGAGCAGGCGGCGCAGCGCCGCCCGCCGTTCCGGCTCGGGAACGCCCTCGGTCAACACCTGAACGGAGTCGGGCAGCGGCTCGCGTACCAGGTACCTGTCATGGGCCCGCGTGATGACCAGTTGGGCCTGAACCAGTTCGTGCAGCGGTGCCCGCACCTGTTGCCGTGGGCGGCCGACCAGGCTCGCGATGGCCGGAGGCGTTAACTCCATCCCCGGGTACGCCCCCCACAGGGACAACAGCTGGAGCGCGTCGGCGCTGAGGCGGTGGACAGAGTCAGTCATCACAACGGTACGCGCGTTTGCGACACGACGATCGAAACATAAAAGGTGGACGGCCGTGGCGGGACGCCGCTCCATGCAGCTATCAGCGATCTCAGCGCGTTCACCGCGGCGACTCCTCTGGGTGACGGCAGGCGTACTTTCGTATCGGATGCGACCGAGTGTCGCATTCTCGCGGCGAGGCGTTGAAACCGGTAGCGCCACAGGCCAGTCCGCGGTACGACCAGGCCGGGCGGGGATCCGGCCTGATCCACAGACTCAGACGGCAGGCTCAGACGTCACAAGGCGCGACGCCATGCCTCGGACCTTGCGTACCCCCGCGTGACACCAGAACTGAGACCCAGAACCGGAGCCACGAAGCCCACCCCTCCGACAGCGGGCGCGACGGCGCAGCGTGCGGCGACGGTGCGGTGTGAGAAGCATGGTGAGAAATACGGGGCTCCTGGCAGCGCCGGACGGGTAGGAACCGGTCGAGTAGTGGGTCAATTCGGGCGGCGGCGGGGGACCGGCACCCGCAGCAGGTCAGTGGCCACCACCAGATCGCCGTCGAACTCCTCGGCCGCTTCGGCCCGGTGCCCTTCCAGATCGGCGTACCGCTGGGAGAAGTGAGTCAGCACCAGCGTGCGCACCCCACACTCGGCGGCCACCCGTGCGGCCTGCCGGGCGGTCAGATGACCGTACCGGCGGGCCAGATCCGCCTCAGCATCCCGGAACGTCGCCTCGATCACCAGCAGATCCGCGCCGTCGGCCAGCGCGTACACCGCGTCGCACAGCCGGGTGTCCATGATGAACGCCACCCGCTGGCCACGTCGCGGCACGCTCACCTCAGACAGGCGGACGACCCGGCCGTCGATAGTGATCGCGCCGTTGCGCTGCAGCTGCCTAATCAGCGGTCCGGTGATGCCCGCGGCGGCGAGCCGATCAGGGAGCATGCGGCGCCCGTCGGGCTCCACCAGCCGGTACCCGTAGGAAGGCACGCTGTGCTCGAGGCGCCGCGCCTGAAGCACCCCAAATGGTCCGTCACACACCGGGCCGTCGTCCTTGATCGGCACTTCGCGTAGCTCGAGGGTGTCATGGAACGCGCAGGCGTACCGCAGCCGGGCGAAGTATTCTCGCCCCGAGGCCGGGTAGGCGGCGTGCACCCGGTGAGCGACCTTGTCCAGCGCCATCCGTTGCACGATGCCCGGTACCCCCAGGCAGTGATCGCCGTGAAAGTGGGTGACACAGATATGGGTGATCTCTGAGGAGGGCACCCCGGCCAACAGCAACTGTCGCTGTGTCCCCTCCCCGGGGTCGAACAGGAAACCGGCGCCGTCCCACCGCAGCAGGTAGCCGTTGTGGGCACGGTGCCGGGTCGGGACCTGGCTGGCGGTTCCCAGAACGACGAGTTCCCGTACCGACATGCCCAGATCATTCAGCATCCCCGGGGAGGAAGCGACGGTGGGCCGCCGGCGAGGGATAGGCCAGGGGACATCGACACAGGCACCGGGCGGACCGAGGCCCGCCCGGTGAGGGGAAAGGGGTGTGGACTGGGGCACGGCCCATCAGGTCGCTGGTTGTGCCTTGGGAGCTGCCTGCGCCATAGACCCGGAGCAAGGTACGAAGCTTCCGTAGTCGTTCAGGTAGGCGTCGCTGACCCATCCACGTACCCCTGTGGTGGCGTTACGCACGTGGGTCCACGTGCTCATGGTGCCGTTAGGGCCGGTGACTGTGCTGCCTGAGGTGTAGCAGTCGTATTCCAGAACATGTGAGGGGTAGGCCAGGCCGTTCGCTGTGCAGCTGGTGTGCGGGTAAGCGCGGATCCTGACGCCGCTAACCAGAACGCGTCCGGTGTCACTGTCCCGGTTGCTCCAGGAGTGGCCGGAGCAGTGGGCGTAGGCCGGTGAGGCAAAGCCCACGATCGTGGTGGCTAGGGCGATGATGAGGGCGCCGACTGACGCGATGACTTTGGACCGCATGAGGACTCCTCCCGTCCGTTGAGCCCGATCCAGGTCCTCCCCCCGCTTCGTGCCGTGACCGCCGGCAACCATGAGGGCCTGGATAACGCTCAATGACCTCGACGGTGACGGTCACATCGGTCGCTGACATCTGACTGACGGATCGCTGACGCGAGCCTGTACGTGGGCGTTCGGTGCGGTTAGCCATGAATGCGTGGATACATGGGGAAACGTGCCCGACCCGCGGTCGGGTGAGGACGCAGGGATCCTGGTCCGCATACTTGGCCCGCTCGAAATCCGCGCGGGTGGACGGTTCATTGAAATCCCAGGACGGGGCCAGCGGATCTTGTTGGCGCTCTTGGCGCTCAACGCTGGCCGGATGGTGTCGGTCGACTCGCTGATCGACGCCGTGTGGGATAGTCGTCCACCCACCCGCCCCAGAACAGCGTTGCATGCGTACATATACCGGCTGCGGCGCTTTTTGCGCTCCTGCGGTGTGGCGGCCCGGGTGGAAGCGCGGTACGAGGGGTACACGCTCATCATTCCGCCCGGCGCTACGGATTGCGATGAGTGGAACCGGCTGGTTGCGGCGGGGCGGACGGCGGCATGGGAAGGCCGGTGGCGGGAGGAGGTCACCTATCTGCGTACGGCGCTCGCGCTGTGGCGCGGGTCCGCCCTGACCGGTGTCGACACCGAGGCGGTCCAGATCGAGGCGCGTCGGCTGGAGGCGGCGCGCGACCAGGTGCTGGAGCGATGTTTGACAACTGAGTTGGCGTTGGGGCGGTACGCCGAGGTCGTTCCGGAGCTGGAGGCGCTGGTGGCCAGCCACCCCTACCACGAGGGGTGGTGCGCCAAGCTCATGATCGCGTTGTACGGCTGTGGGCGACAGGCCGAAGCGCTGGCCGTGTACGCCCGGGCCCGGGATCAGTTGGTTGAGCAGTTGGGGGTGGAGCCAGGAAACGAGCTGCGGAGACTGCAGTGGGAGATCCTGGCTGCCCACCCCCCAGAAAGCCTGTGTCGCAGGCTGTACGCCCACCCAGCGGCGCGGCCGCATGGGCGTGAGTCACGGCGACCGGAGCAGGCCTTCGTGTCGGACGATCCAGCCGTCCCGAGGGAATCCCGGCGTGGTACGCCCCTGCGCGGCGTCCGCGTCCGAGCCCGCAGCCATGAGAGCGACCGCCGCCAGCAGCCCCCCATTACCCGGCAGGTAGATCGGCAGTGAATCGGTCTGTCGATTGTGGCCGTTGGGGAGGTAGCCGTTTTTAGAGGTGGGCAGTAGCAGGGCCTCGAGCGCGGCGTCAGGATCCCCCAATCGGGTCGCGGTCATCGCGATGGCGGGGTAGTCCCAGCCCCAGGTGCTGTCCCAGTCCCAGACCGACATCACATGATGCAGGGTCGCCCGCATGATCCGAGGGTCGATCACGTCCGTTGGAGGGACGACACCCCAGGCGTACAGCAGCGACGGGTGGTCGTCCGTCACGGTGTAGGGGGCGACGTCGATGGCGGTGTACACGCCGTCGCGGACGTGCGGGCGTACCAGGCCGGAGGCCACCGCGGTCCACAGTGGCTCCTCGTCGAGCCCGAGCAGCCGACGCCACCGCTGCGCGGTGCGTAACCCCCACGCCCAGTACGCCAACTCAAAGGTCGGGTTGGTCAGCTCCGCACGCAGCGCGGCGTAAGACTCCTGGGCAGGGACCAGAGGCGGACCCAGCTGGTACCCGCGGGGGGTCGATACCGCGAAGTCAGCCATGAAGGCCGCGGACTCCAAGACGATGTCCGCGTAGCGGTGCAGGGTCTGTTCTGAGCCGGTGGCCCGGCGGATCAACTCGGCCAGGAAGATCGGGTGAGGTTGCTGCCAGATCAGGAAGGGCCCGATAGGGCTTGGGCTTTCCCGCCCGTCTGGGCCGACCTGTTTAGGCCAGCGAGCACCGGCGTACCCCTGGAACCGGGCGATGCGTCGGGCCTCGGGCAGGATCGAGGTGTACCAGTCCAGGCTCCGTTCCAGCAGCTGGGGCCTGCCCCACAGTGGGAAGTGGGCGCCGTGCCACCAGTGCATCTCAAGGTGAAAGCGGCCCCGCCAACTGTTGACCATCAGGCCGGTCTCCTGGGGAGGCAGTGATCCGGCGCAGTGGATCGCCGTCAGGTACTGAGACAGCACCGTACGGCGCTCCAACTCCACGGCACGCTCATCCCGGCTCTCTACGAGTTCGACGGCGCCCCCGTGGCTCCAGAAGTCCGCCCAGTGCTGTCGGGAGGCGGCCGCCACCTGGGTCACGCCGACAGGGGTAAGCAAAGTGGACGGAGCTGACCGCGCCGGGCCCGGACAGAAACCGATTACCAGATCCAGGATGGGTTGGTGGGAGCGGATCAGAAATACATGCTGGTCGATCTGAGTGACCCAGGCGGCGGGGGAGGCGTCGATGATGACGGTGTAGACGGTCGCGTCGAGCACCCGCTCAATCACACAGCCCCGGTCCGAGGGGTACGCGGTAGATGAGTGCGCATCAGGCCGGGACCAGTCGGCCGCGTTGCTCCAGGACTCCGAGCCGTAGGGAAACGCGATCCGAACTCCCAGCTCGGCCGAGGTGAGCAGGTCGGATGCGATCCGTACCGCGAGCAGATCCAGGGTGGGATGGCAGCTGGTGGTCAGGTGCACCGGCGTACCCGACAGGTGGAACCGGGAGTCGATGATCCCGGTCCACAGATCCAGACGTTGCCGCACCTGGCTGATCTCGGTCAGCGCGGGCGGGGTGGGACCTCGCCCCGACTCCGTCGGAGCGAGGACCAGACCGATTCTGCCCAGGTCGAGCCGATGCGGATTGCAGCGCAGCCAGGATTCGGCTCGGGAACCGGGGGACTCCGTGGTCCCGGACAGATTACCGGTCATGTCGACATAGGGGACCGGTCCTCGAGGGGTCTGGTAGAGGCGGCGGGTGTCAGTGAGATCAAACCCCTCGCCGCCAGGCATGCTGTGCCAGCCCCACTGCGACTGCGTACCCAGCAGGGTGCCTGGCTCGCCGCTGTCCCGAGCAGCGACCGGATAGAGCGCGGGGAAAGTCTGCAGACCGGTGAAGTCCACCGTGCAGCAGAACTCTCCGTTGCCCACCGACAGGGGGGACGCCGCCTCCACACCGGTCACCTCGACCGTGTGGCGTCTGACGAGCGCCCGACGATCGATCGTCGTCCCCCCTGTCGGATCGGTCACCATCGTGATCACTGGGCGATCGCCGCTTCCACCTCGGAGAAGAACTGCTCTACCGCGTCCTCGATCGTCATGCGGTCGAAGAGCACCTCGGTGTGGAGCCGGTCCAGGGTTCTCCAGGTATCCGCGGATCCGGCCGGTCCGATGATCAACGGCGACCCCACCTGCGACGCCACACGCTCGATGAACTCTGCCTCCACCTGCTGATGCTCATTGAGGCCAGACGCGATGGCCTCCCGTACCTGTGGGTTGGCGGGGATACCGCGGTCGGTGCCGATGATGCGTCCGGCCTCCACGCTGTTGACCAGGAAGTCGACGAAGCGGGCAGCCTCCTCCGGATGTTCGGTGCGGGCGTTGATGGTGTAGATCTGCGACGCCTGTAGCCACATGCCGGGCTGCTCAAACTCGGACTCACCCGGCGGGCGCAGCAGCACCAGGGGACGCCCGGACGCGTTCCGGTAGGCGGCCAGCTGGCTGCTCCAGCCGAACTGCATCCCGGCCAGGCCTCGACCGATCAGCGACTGCTCCGGGGCGGTCTGAGTCATCAGCTCCGCGGTCACCGAGGCCGGCGGGGTCGCGCCCGCGTCACGCAATGCGATCATTATCTCCCAGACCTCGCCGAGGGTTTGCTCGCTGATCCCCAGCCCGCCGTCCTCGGTGTAGAGGGACTCGCCACGCTGCCGGGCGTACAGGTCCAGCAGGTCGGTGCGCATAAAGTCAGCGACGCCATAGACCCCGTCGGGGGTGTTTTCCGAGATCTGCGTCGCGATTTGAAGGAAGTCGTCCCAGGTCCAGGTGTTGTCGTCGGGCAGCGGCACCCCCGCCTGCTCGAACACCGTGGGATCGGCGACCAAGGCGTAGGTGTTCACCCCGGTCGGGACGCCGAACTGGGTGTCGTGGAAGTACCCGGCCCGCAGCGCGGCAGGGTCGAGCTGCTCCATGTTCAGGTGGTCGCTGACCGTCTCCAGGTCCAAAAGCGCGCCGCGGCCACCGTACTCGGCGGGGTAGGCGCCGCCGAGGGTGATGATGTCCGGCCCTTCACCAGAGGCGATCTGAGTGGCCAGCCGTTCGAAATACGCGTTGAAGTCCGCGGTCTCGCCCTCCACCTCGATGCCGGGGTTTGCTTCTTCGAAAGCGGCGATGACCTCTTCAGTGGCGGCCGCCCGTTCGTTGTTACCCCACCAGGCGAAACGCAGGCGGACCACGCCGTCGTCACTGTCATCTCCGCAGGCGACGGTGGTCGCCAGCATCACACCAGCCACCGCCGCGGTGGCGAGGCGACGGTAGCCAGACCGTAACGGGCGGGCGCGTGAGGAGTGGGGGAATGTGGTACTCACGGGGGACTTTCTTCCTCTCATGTGTGGGGGTAGGGGACTACTTAAGCCCTGTAGTGGCGATGCCCTGAGTCAGGTAGCGCTGACCAGCGATGAAGAAGCCGAAGATCGGTGCCAAGCCGACGATGGACATGGCGAACAGCTGACCCCAGGCGCTTTCCCCCTCACTGTCCAGGAACGTGCGCAGCGCCACCGGAACCGTGTACAGGTCGGGGTTGGTGAGGAAGACCAGCTGGCTGAAGAAGTCGTTCCAGGTCCAGATGAAGGTGAACAACGCCGAGGTCGCCAGCGCCGGGATCGACAACGGCAGGATGATCCGCCAGTAGATCCGGAAGTGTCCGCATCCGTCGATCCGTGCGGCCTCGTCCAGCTCCCGGGGGAGGGAGCGGATGAACTGCACCATCAAGAAGATGAAGAACGCGTCGACGGCGAAGAACTTCGGCACGATCAACGGCAGATAGGTGTTGATCCAGTCCAGCTCCGAGAAGAGCACGTACTGCGGAATGATCAACACGTGGATCGGCAGCATCAGGGTCGCGAGCATGGCGGCGAAGAAGAAGCGCCGACCTCGAAATTCCAGACGCGCGAACGCGTACGCCGCCAGTGAGCAGGACAGCAGGTTGCCCACGATCGAGGCGATCGCGATCACCGCCGAGTTCAGCAGGTAGCGGTGGAACGGGTTGCTCAGTGCGGACCAGCCCTCGACATAGTTGCCCAGGTGGAACTGGGTGGGCCAGATGGCGGGGTCCCGGAAGATGAGCTCGTTGGGTTTAAAGGAGCTGGACAGCATCCACAACAACGGGTAGATCATCACCACGCCGAGCGTGATGAGCAGAAGATGCTTAAACAGCCTGCGGGTGCGGGAGCCGTTCTGTCGTCGGGTCTGTCGCGGCCGGTCAACGGTCGCCATCGTTGCGTCAGTCACCGTAGAACACCCATCGCTTGCCGAAGAAGAAGTGGATGCCGGTCAAGGCGGCGATGAGCACCAGCAGCGTCCAGGCCATCGCCGACGCGTACCCCATGTCGAAAGAGCCGAAGCCGCGTTGGTAGAGGTACAGGGTGTACAGCAGGGTGGAGTCGGCTGGACCGCCGGTGCCACCGCTGATCACGAACGCCTGAGTGAAGCTCTGGAAAGCCCCGATCGTCTGCAGCACCAGATTGAAGAAGATGATCGGTGACAGCAGAGGAAGCGTGATACGGAAGAACTGCGACACCGGTCCCGCGCCATCCACCGAGGCTGCTTCGTAATAAACCGAGGGGATCTGACGCAGCCCGGCCAGGAAGATCACCATCGGGGAGCCGAAGGTCCAAGCGTTGAGCACCACCAGCGTGCCCAGGGCGTAGTCGGGATGGGCCACCCAGCTGACGCCTTCGATTCCCACCTTCTCCAGCAGCTGGTTGATCAACCCGTCACTACCGAAGATCTGCCGCCACAGGATCGCGATGGACACGCTTCCGGCCAGCAGAGACGGCAGGTAGTACACCGACCGGTAGATCGCCAGCCCGCGCACGCCTCGGTTCAGCAGCAGCGCCAGCCCGAGGGCCAAGGCCAACTGCAGCGGTACCGATACCAGCACATACTTGACGGTGACGAGCAGCGCCTGGTGCAGCCGCGGGTCATCCAGCATGCGCTGGTAGTTGTCTAACCCGGTCCACTCCGGTGCCTGTAGCAGGCTGTAGTCGGTGAAGGACAGATAAAGCGACGCCAGGATCGGGCCCAGCGTGAACACGGCCATGCCGATGAACCACGGCGTCAGGAATAGGTAAGCAACCCGGTCACCGCGACGGCGTTGGGAGGCCTTTCGCCGTTGGTGTGCCGTCATGGCAGCGCTGACCTCACCCGTGGCGCCTGCGGGTGTTCCCGAGAGCGGTGCGGTGTCCTCCTGTGTGGGGGGCACGGTGGTCAGCAGTGCCCCCGGTGGGGGTGATGCGGGTGAATCAGAACTGGTGCGGTCACTCATCGGAGCACCCTTCAACGATCCTTCGACGGGTACCGACCCGGACCCTCCCCGCCCTACGCCACGGCCCCGCCCGGTGAGTAACCAGTTTCTAGCAGCGCCTCACAGTCAGTGTCAACGATCACATGTCGCGCGGCTCACCTGCGTAAATGACTTGCTTTCGAATGTCTGTTGATCGAAGGAACCGGTTTCCAAAGTCTTGGAGAAACCGGTATCCTGCCTGGGTGACGACGTGTGTCGAACGGGCGGTCATCATGTGATACCGACTAGATACCGGCGCACCGGCGTCTTCACGTCGTCTGTCCAAAGACGTACGGACGACGCCGACGGCGGTCCTGCCTGACCGCGAGCCGGCACCCGGTTGATGGTGCTCGCGGCCGATGGCCGCCGACAAGGGGAGAGGCTGACTGAGATGAGTCTGAAGACCGACGGTCTTCGGCATGACGAAGAAGACTCGTCGCCGCTTCGGCGGACTTCTCGCAGAAACACCACACGTCGGGAACGAGTGGCCCCCAACATCGGACATGTCGCGGCCGCGGCCGGGGTGTCGCGGGCGACCGTCTCACGGGTCATGAACGGCAGCCCAACCGTGGCACCCGAGTTGGCCGCCCGGGTCCGGGCCGCAGCCGAGGCGCTCAACTACCAGCCCAGCCGGCTGGCACGCAGCCTCGCGCTCGGACGCACCAGCGTCGTGTCGCTCATCGTGCCTGACCTGTCCAACCCGATGTTCCAGGACATCCTCAGAGGGCTCAGTCAGGCCGCCGCCGCTCAAGGACACCGACTGCTGGTCGCCGAGTCGAACGAGAACATCCAAGAGGAGAAGATCCTGGCACTGGAGGCCCGCCGCCACTCCGACGGGCTGGTGCTCGCTTCGCCTCGGGTTCCCGAAGAGGAACTGCTGACCCTCAGCGAGCAGCTGGCTCCCGTGGTGTTGCTCAACCGGGAGGTACCCGGCAGCAACCTGCCCTCTCTGTCAGTGGACTATGCCGCCGGGATCCGGGCCATCGTGACCCACCTGCTGTCCTTGGGGCATCGCCACCTGGTCTATCTGGCCGGTCCGGTGGCCAGCGCCTCCAACCAGGAGCGGGTCGCCGCGCTCCGGGCGGCGTCGGTCGCCACCCCGGGATTCACCCTTACCGAGATCCCCTGCGGTTCCATGTTCGAGGACGGACACGCCGCGGCCCGGGCCGTGCTCGCCACCAAGGCCACGGCGGTGGTGGCCTTCAACGACATGGTGGCCTTCGGCACCCTCAGCGGCCTGCATGAACTAGGTGTCGCTGTCCCCGACGACATCTCGATCACCGGCTTCGACGACATTCCCTTCGCCCGGTACACCACACCCCCGTTGACCACCGCGTCGATCCCGAAAAACGAACTCGGCAAGCAGGCCTGGGACCGGCTGTGGGCGTTGATGAACGGTGAATCCCCGGGCCACAACGTGCACTTCCAGCCCCGGCTGCTGATACGGGAGAGCACCGGACCCGCCCCAACGCGACACGCGTAAGGCGACAACCGCCAACGCCCCAAACATCCCGCCGGCATCGCGCCGGTTGGGTGATCACCCAATGACACACCTCTAAGGAGGCGACGTGGAGCGGCTCGCGTGGCTCAAGGTCGACGGCACACGGCTCGTGGACGAGACCGGTCGGACCGTGGTGCTCACCGGGGTCGGCCTGGGCGGCTGGCTGAACATGGAGAACTTCATCACCGGCTACCCGGCGACCGAGTCGCTGCAGCGCCAGGCGCTGCGCCGCGTCCTAGGACAGGAGGGCTACGACAGGTTCTTCCGTCGCTTCCTGACGGACTTCTTCGACGTCGATGACGCCCGTTACCTGGCTTCGTTGGGGTTGAATTCGGTGCGGGTACCGTTCAGCTATCGGCACTTTGAGGACGATGACCGGCCCTTCCAGCTGAAGGAGGAGGGCTTTCGGTGGCTGGACCGGATCGTTGACATCTGCGCGGATGCGGGCTTGTACACGATCCTGGATCTGCACGCGGCCCCGGGCTACCAGAACCAGAACTGGCACTGTGACAACCCCACTCACTGGGCGTTGTTCTGGACCCACCGCCATTTCCAGGACCGGGTGATACATCTGTGGGAGGCGCTCGCCGACCGGTACCGGGACAACCCCGCGGTCGCCGGCTACAACCCGCTCAATGAGCCGGCGGACCCCTCGGGCGAGGTCATCGGTCCGTTTTATGAGCGGCTGGAGCGGGCTATCCGCGCCGTGGATTCCCGGCATGTGCTGTTTTTGGACGGGAATCGCTACTCCACGGATTTCTCTATGTTCACCGAACCGTTCCCCAACACCATCTACACCGCCCATGACTACGCACTGCCGGGCATCGCCGTCGACGGGGTGTACCCGGGGGTGACGCGAGGGGAATACTTCGATCGTTCGGTCGTGGAACAGACGTTCCTGCGGCGTACCGAATTTATGAGACGAACAGGGACGCCGATCTGGATCGGCGAGTTCGGGCCCATGTACACCGCGGATCCTGAACGCAACGCCCAGCGGTACCAGCTGCTGCGGGATCAGTTGGAGATCTACCACCAGTACGGAGCTAGTTGGGCATTGTGGACTTATAAGGACATCGGACTACAGGGATTGGTGTACGCGCGGCCGGATTCTGCTTATCTACAGCGGATCAAGCCGGCCCTGGATAAGAAACGACGGCTGGGCACCGACTCCTGGGGAGGCGACCCCCGGAACGTGCGACACATCCTCGACCCCATCGAAGAGTTTTTCGATAAGGAGTTCCGCGATTTCACCCCCTTCCCGTGGGGGCGGCGGGCCTGGATCAACCTCCTTGTCCGTCACATTCTGCTCGCCGAACCGCTGGTGGAGGACTTCGCGCGGTGCTTCGTCGGGGTCACTCCCGACGAAGCCGAGGAGCTGGCCGGCTCCTTCGCGTTCCACGAGTGTGTCCGCCGTGAGGAGCTGGCGCAGGTGCTCCGCGAACGGTTGACCTGACACACGGGTCTTAACGCGGTTGGCCCGCTGGGCGGCAGCGGAGGAGCCGTCGCGGCGGGCGTACCCCTGTATCGCCGTGCAGGCATGAAATGCCCATGGCGGGGAACCGGTCCGAGGCGTCGTGGCATCCCAAACATGAGGTGCCACCCGTGGCCCGTTCGCGGATCGGATAGTGCGGGCTGAGCTGGTCTAACCCCGCGATGGGCTCACCAGTGCATGCGCCATATCCCCAGGAAGTGTGGGGACCGGTCCGTGACGGGCTTGGTGAGGGTACGCGTCGATTTGGCAGACCATGACCGGCGGGGAAGGATGGGGGAGCCGGCACGTTATCTGTGAAATCTGTCCCGGAAAGAAACCATCTGATGTCATCATCGTCCGCGTCATCCTCGCGGCCAATCCGGGTTCTCCTGGTCGAGGACCACGACATGGTGGCCGAGGCCATCGGTCTGGCACTGGAACAGGTGTCAGACATCCGCATCGTGACCCGATGCGGATCTATAGCGGCGGCGATGGTCGATATCAGCCGATGCCTGCCCGATGTGGTGGTCCTCGATCGACGTCTGCCGGACGGGGACGGGATTGAGGCGATCGCCCAGTTAGAGAAGGAAGCCCCCGGTACCCGGGTGCTGGTGTTGACCGGTGAGGCCACTGCGGCCATGGCCGCCCGGGTGGCCGAGGCGGGCGGCGCGGGTCTATTACTGAAGTCCGCCGGGTTGGAGGAGTTGCAAACCGCGGTGCGGCGGGTCGCCGCCGGCGAGGTGGTCTTCGCGCCCGAGCTACTGGCCGGGGTGCTCAACCGGCTCACCGGCCGGGTGGCCAGGGCCGGTACGGCTTTGACCAGCCGGGAGCGCGAGGTACTCCTGCGGCTGGCCGAAGGGGACAGCATCAAGGAGATCAGCGGGCGTCTGGGTGTGGCGCACAATACAGCCCGTAACCATGTGCAACGGATACTGGAGAAGCTAGGGGCCCGCTCCAGACTGGAAGCGGTGGCGATCGCACGGCGGGAAGGCCTGCTGGACTGATGCATTTGCATCAGCCGTTGCCCTGCTTTTGAACCAGAAAATTTGACGCCGCTGCCTCTGGTGACACCGCTTTCCGCGACGAACAGTAGTCAAAATGAGCACGCAGGAAGGGATGTACGCGATCGAGCGGTGTCTGGCCGATGAGCCGGGCAGCGTGACGCTGGCTCGTGACATCACCCGCCACGCTCTGAGTGAGTATCACTACCGCGGCCCACAGGACGATGTGCTGTTGGTCGTGTCTGAACTGGTCACCAACGCGTTGGTGCACGGGCGTGGCACTCCGGTTCTCCGTCTGGTGGGTGATGCCGTACGGATCCGCGTCGAGGTCAGTGATGGTGACCCCGGGCTTCCACAGTGCAAGGAACCCGGTCCGTCGGGCGGGTGGGGCCTGAACCTCGTGGAACAGCTCGCCGTCGGGTGGGGAGCCAGCCCGCGAGACGGTGGGAAGGTCGTGTGGTGTGAGCTGGAGGCCACGGCGGAACCGACCATGGCGACGCCCCACGGCGGCGCCTCCGAGAACGCCGCCGCTTAAAGAAGCCAAACTAACACGCCTTGCGGTGTGGATCTCGCCGGCGCGAAGTCACTGGAGTGTGTCAAGCTTCGGTATGACCGCCACACCGCCCCGGCGACAGTGCGACCGCAATACTCCTCCCAAGCCCCCCTCGAGCGAAGACATTACGCTAGGGCTGTTTGTCCAGAACGTGCTTGACTACGCGATTTTCCTGATGGATGCCCAAGGGCGCATCATCAGTTGGAACGCCGGCGCGGAACGGATCAAGGGTTACTCGACCGAAGAGATCATCGGCAAGCACTTCTCAATCTTCTATCCGCCGGAGGAGGTCGCCGCCGGCAAACCAGACTGGGAGCTGGAGGTGGCGGCTGCCGAAGGTCGCATGGAGGACGAAGGCTGGCGGGTCCGCAAAGACGGGACGTGGTTTTGGGCCAACGTCGTCATCACGGCGCTCTACGACGATCAGGGGCGTCTGGTGGGCTTCGGGAAGGTCACCCGAGACATGAGTGAGCGACGCGCCGCCGAAAAGGCTCTGACCCAACGCAGACGGCTGTTGGCTCACCTGGTTCAGGCGCAGGAGATGGAGCGGCGTCGCATCGCCTGGGATGTGCATGACGATTCGATCCAGGCCATGACCACCGTCGCGATGAGACTGCAGCTCCTCGCCGCGAAATTACCTGAGGAGTCCGCGGAGTCGGTACGGCAGCTCAACGAGGCCGTCACCGCGAGCATCGGACGACTCCGTGACCTGGTTTTTCGACTCCGGCCGCCAGGTATCGACAGCAGTGGGTTGGTGGAGTCCTTGTCCAGTTATCTGGAGCAGGTGGTCTCGCAGTGGGGATTGACATATGCGCTGCACGATGAGTTGAAGTACGAACCGCCTCCCGAGCCGACCATCACTGTTTTCCGGATCTGCCAGGAGGCCCTGACCAACATTCGCAAGCACGCCCACGCCAGCTCCGTCACCGTGTCCCTGGCCACGGTCGACCAGGGGGTGCTAGTACGCGTCAGCGACGACGGTATCGGCATTGATGAGCAGGCATTCGACCAGCTTTCGGGACTGGAACACTTCGGCATGAACGAGATGCGGGAGCGGGCCGAAACCGCCGGAGGCTGGTGGAAAATCCGCGGGCAACCCGGAATCGGGACCACCGTCGAATTCTGGGTGCCGGCCCCACTATCTCCCGACGGGAGCCAGATGTCATGATCCAGGCGCCGAAGCGGGTGAGTGTGCTCATCGGGGACGATGAGCCGATGATCCGTGAGGCGCTTCGGGAGGTCCTCGAGGCGGAACCGGACATCGAGGTCGTCGCGGTGGCAGAGGATGTTGACGAGACGATCTTACTTGCCGCGCAGCACGCCCCGACGGTAGCCATCATCGATGTCCGGATGCCCAACGGCGGTGGGGCACGCGCGGCCCGGGAGATCCGCTCGCAGTCTCCTGGTACCCGAATCATGGCCTTCTCCGCGTACGGGGATAACGGGATCGTTGATGAGATGGTGCGAGCCGGTGTGAGCGAATATCTGCTCAAGGGCACCTCGAATGCCGCCATCGTGGCGGCGGTCCGCCGCATCGCCGCGGCGTGACGGTAGGGGCCGGTCAGAGCGCAGACCGCGGGCGCTGATTTTCGGATACACGCGGTGAATATTTTTATAGCGAATAAAACCGTCATGTCGCTGATAGTATGACTTATCGGGTGAACAGGCCGTGGGAGAACCCAAGGTCGCGCAAGCCTTGATACCCCCCATCCGGAGACAAGGTCGTTCGGTCGCCCGCTTACACTGCGTATCGAACAAGGCGATTCCAGCAGCCCGTCACCGCCACGGGGTGTGGTGGCATGCCCGTGCGGTGGCGGGTGGCCGGCGCGCAATAGGTAGGCCATTCACACATCACTGCGCCGTGTAGCGGGGTCTTCCGTGGGTCTCCACGCCGCCCCGACCCGATCGGCGATGATCGCTGCGGTGTGAGTTGAGAAGGGATGGAACTGGATTTGCCACAGCCCACAGTGACACGACTGGTAGATCACCACGCCGTCGCTGACGTCGTGTCGTGACCGGGTACGCCAGGTGTGGTCGGCAACGCTGTTCATGGGACCACCCTGATGTAATGGCATTGTGCATCTCAACCCTTACGGCCAGGACGCCGTCTGCCTGATCGCTGACCTGGCTAATCGGCCACCCAGCTCGGTGACCGAGCTGGTGAGCCGGTGCGCGGCCGCCGGTCTTGTCATCGATATGCCTGTCAGCGACGCTGATCTGACCGCCACCTTAGAGCTCATCAACCGGTGGTGTGCCATCGTCGACGCTCAGGGGGAAGCCGACCGTGCCGCCCTCGTCAACCAGCTATTGGCGGAGGCGGCGGCGTACCCACGGTTGACCAATCACGCGGGAACCGGGTGGCATCTGCACTATCGCGATGACGGGGTGCCGTTGGCGGCGGTGCTGCGAGCTCTGGTCGCCGTGGGGACGGCGCTGCACCTGACCGGTCGCGGCATGGACCGGCTCGGCCGCTGCGCGCGCGAGGGGTGCGAGATGATCTACGTGGATGTGTCACGTGGGGGACGCCAACGGTACTGCTCACCGCGCTGCGCCAACCGGGACGCGGTCCGGCGTCACCGGGTCCGCTCACGTACCGCCGGCAGCCGCCGTGCCGGAAGGTGAACGGAGCAGCGGGTCGGCCGTGGGGTAAACCGCTCATTCCGGGCCACCGTGCGCTTTGTGGTGTCGGTGATTCTGCTGTCAAGCCGTGGGGTCACGGGAGCGGGTTCGTCGCTGTCACGCCTGGCGTACGTGGGGATGTGTGGATGGCGATGGGCAGGCCGTGACTGAGAAATGGGCACCGTTGAACTTCCTGAGTTAATGGGCACAAACATCGGGGGAGTAGCGTGCGCCGCGTCTTTTTCCTGAACAACGCCCCTGGGCCGTCAGGTGGGGATAAACTCAGCTACGCGTAGTACAGACGCGTCGCGTACCTACCATTCTGTAATGGTGATTCGGGCCCGAGTGAAAACGGACCCGAAATGACCAATCGCGACTGCGGTAAGAGCGGGATCAGCTCATTCTTTCCGAATATCCCCTGTGAGGGATCAGTGGACGGAGGTCCACCCATGACCGGAGGACACGAGCACGGGAACAATCCGACACAGTTGACCGAAGAACGCCCCATATCCGTCACGGAGTTGGCCTGGCTGGAGGGCGGGCCGAAGGATTTTCCAAATGAGCTTCGGCTGCGCGTGACCGGTAAGAACGATGACCGGATCAAAGTTCAGCACCGTGGCGGTTATGAACATTTCGAGCGTACCGATGAACGCCGTGCTCTCATCGAGGGGGAAGCGGTGGTATTTCGCTGGACCACCCGCACCCTGATCGCGGAATAGGCCATCACTAATCGGTGCTTGAGTCGAGCGTTGTGGCGGGCGGACAGCGTCAAGAGAGATGGGCCCTCAGGCGGACCGTCTTTTTCGAAATCCAGTACGTCGGCGCGCCGGTCACCGACGAATCCGTCGCCTCGATGAAGCTCGAGGCCCTGATCTGCGACGACAGGTGGGCACCGTGAGCTACGCCGATGGCCGGTCACCCGGAGCGGCGGACCGGCCATCATAGGCGCCAGTGGCGTGTTGAACAGCGACTTATCCCCGACCGATGGGGATGTGCCGGGTCTTCACCGTCTCACTCTTGGGAATTCGGATGCTGAGCACTCCGTCGGTCAGATCGGCGGTGATGTTCTCGGTGTTGACCTGCGGAGGCAAGGTGGTGCGGTACTCGAACCGTCCACTGCGACGCATCCGGGTACGAGGAGTGCCCTCATGGGCGCGCTCTTTACACTCGCCTGTGACAATTAGCTCGTTGGAGGCCACCTCGATGTCGATGTCCTCTTGTTTGACCCCTGGTACGTCGATCTCGACTAACCAGGAGTCCGCGGTCTCGGTCACGTCAGCCAGCGGCTTCCACATCATTGCGCCGGGACCCTCGATCGGGCCGAACAAAGAGGACATCAGTGTGTTCAACCGCTCGTTCAGGTCGTGGAACTCCTGGAGCGGGTCCCAGCGACCCAGCGTTTCTGTGGGCCGTAGCATGGGCAGAGCCATAGCCACAACCACCTCCCCGTCTGATGTGTGTTGTGCAGCTCTGCGCGCCGGGTCGCCCCGACAATCGCCATTATCGAGGAGGATTCACAGCGGTTTTCGTTGTTCAGGAAAACTGAATCACCGTCTGTGGGTCGATATGGGTAGGGTAGGTCGAAAGTTCTCATCAGAAAAACCTGCGCTACCGCACGCATCCTTGAATAGTCGGACGATTACTGAGCGAGTGGGACGAATTCATCGAGGTTGTCAACGCGTGGCTATCTCATCCCCATATCCACTCGTCAGCCTCTGTGTCTGACTTTTGTCGTCTGACACTGCGGCGGACGCCGGTAGTGAAGGAAGCAGCCGGATGACCGGTTCCCGTCGTTCATTGTGGGTTGCAGTTGTGGTAGCCCTCGGTTGGGTCGCCTTGGCCGGAGTGTTGGGGCCCCTGACCGGGCGATTATCAGAGGTGCAGACCAACGACAATGCGTCATTCCTCCCCGCCGACGCCGAGGCCACCGAGGCGCGGGAGTGGACGCAGCGGTTCAACGACACCGAGGTCACACCGGCGATCGTGGTGTACGAGCGATCCGGTGGACTCACCCAGGATGACCTCGCGATCATTCAGCAGCACTCCCAGGAATTCGGTGAGCTCCCCGATGTCGCAACCCCATTGCCGCCGCCGGTGACCAGCGATGACGGTGAGGCGGTACGGCAGGTGGTGCCGCTGACGATCAGTGAAGGAACAGAGTTCGACATCGCCGTCGAGCAGCTACGTGAGATAGCGACGGCCGGCGCACCAGATGGCCTGAATGCGTACGTGGGAGGCCCAGCCGGGTTGCTGGCGGATCTAGTCGCGGTGTTCAAAACCGTCGACCTGACCTTGGTGCTGGTCACGGCCAGCGTGGTGTTGGTGATCCTGCTGCTGGTGTACCGCAGCCCGATTCTGTGGCTGATCCCGATGCTGTCGGTGAGCCTGTCGTATGTAGCGGCCGCCGCGGTGGTCTATGGGTTGGCCCGTGCCGATCTGGTCGATCTCAACGGTCAGGCGCAGGGCATCTTGACGGTGCTGGTTTTCGGGGCCGGGACCGACTACGCGTTGCTGCTGATCGCCCGATACCGGGAGGAGCTGCGGACCCACGAGCGACCGGTCGACGCCCTGCTCGCCGCGCTGCGCGGGGCGGCACCGGCGATCATCGCCTCGGCGTTCACCGTCGCGGCCGGGTTGAGCTGTCTGTTGCTGTCAGAGTTGGACTCCAACCGGGCGCTCGGGCCGGTGGCCGCCGCAGGGATAGTGGCCACCCTCGTGGTGACGCTGACGTTTCTGCCGGCGTTGGCGCTGCTGGGAGGACGGTGGGCGTTCTGGCCCTCCATTCCTCGCGTAGGCGACACCACAGCCACCGGTCGTGGTCTGTGGGAACGGGTAGCCCAGTATGTCGGCCGGCGGCCCCGGGTCGCCTGGGGAGTGCCCACCCTCGGGCTTGTCGCATTGCTCGCTGGCCTGCTGGCCCTGACGGGCTCCAGCGTCCCGCCAAGCGAGCAATTCACCACCACGACTGACTCCGCCCGGGCAAGCCAGGTCCTCGCCCAGCATTTCCCCAGCGGCTCAGGGACACCCGCGGAGATCATCGCGCGCGCTGACTACATGGAGGCCGTGATCAGCGCGGCTGAGCAGGTCGAAGGGGTGACGGAGGTGGTGCCCTACACCGGCGGGGCACCCGACGGGCCCCCCGTGATCGTTGACGGGCGGGTCCTGCTGAACGCCACACTCCAGGCGCCCTCCGACAGCGCGGCCGCCGAGCAGACCGTCATCGAGCTGCGTGAGGCGGTGCACGCTGTACCCGACGCGGACGCGCTGGTGGGTGGATTCACCGCGGTTGAAGTGGACACCCAACAGGCCTCCCAGCGGGACCGCACCGTCATCATCCCGCTGGTGCTGGCGGTCATCGCGGTCATCCTTGCGGTGCTACTGCGGGCGATTGTCGCGCCGCTTGTGCTCATCGCGACCGTCGTGTTGTCGTTCGCCGCGACCCTGGGGGCGTGTGCCCTGCTGTTTGAGTATGTTTTCGACTTCCCCGGCGCCGAGGCGTCCTTCCCGTTGTTCGCGTTTGTGTTCTTGGTGGCCCTCGGCATCGACTACAACATCTTCCTGATGTCCCGGGTCCGGGAGGAGTCGATCAAGTCGGGTACCCGTACCGGCACATTGCGCGGGCTAGCCGTCACCGGTGGGGTCATCACCTCCGCCGGGATCGTGCTGGCGGCCACGTTCTCGGCGTTGGCCATCCTGCCTTTGGTGGTGCTGGTGGAGCTCGGGGTCGCGGTATCACTGGGGGTGCTGATCGACACGATCGTGGTGCGGTCCCTGCTGGTTCCCGCTTTGGCCATCGAGTTGGGAGACCGGGTCTGGTGGCCCTCTTCCCTATCCCGTCGGGCCCGGCAGGCTGATCCGGCGTGAGCCGTCACCACGGAGCGCCATAACCGGAACGTCATCACAGGGCGGCGTCACCGCGGGGATGGGCCCGGGAGCGGGGCTGTGTCCCTCAGGCCGATCGGTTGGTGAGGCCTCGGAGTGGGTATGCCGGCGCCTGTCGGATCCGTAACCCATCCACGAGGAGAACAGCCATGACCGATACCCAGTCCTCCGCCGGTGGCGCCGCCTCCACCGTCGAACGCGACATGATCGACGTTCTGATCGCCGACCACCGAGAGGTGGACGCGCTGTTTACCGAGTTGGAACGCGGTGGTCAATCCCCTGAGCAGCGCAAGCGATTGGTCAGCGTGGTGATCGCCGAACTGGTCCGGCACTCGGTGGCCGAGGAGCAGTATCTGTACCCGACCACCCGTGAGGTCCTGCCCGACGGGGACGCCGAGGCCGACCATGAGATCCGTGAGCATGCCGAGGCTGAGCAGATGATGAAGGAACTGGAAGGGTTGGAGGTTGACGACCCCCGGTTCGACCAGACGCTCGCCTCGTTGATCTCCAGCATCAGGCACCACATCTCCGATGAGGAAGGAGATCTGTTCCCGCGGCTGCGGCAGGCCTGTTCTCCCGCCAAGCTCCGGGAGCTGGGTAGGCTGATCGAGGCGGTCAAACAGCTCGCGCCGACCCGACCGCATCCCTCGGCACCCGACACACCGCCATGGAACAAAATCCTGGATCCGTCCGCGGGGCTGGTGGACCGGATCCGGGACGCCCTCAGCGGCCGCCCCACCACTCCCGAGGAGCTGTGAACCGGCAGGGCCAACACCACACAATCCCGACCTCAGTGCTGCCTGGGTGATCCCGGGAGCCACCGAACGGCCCCGGGATCACCCAGGTGGACCGGAGGCGGCGCCCTATCCGGGAGGCGGGGCGAGATGAACCACTTTGGTACGCGTCATCTCGTCCAGTAGCTCCGGGCCGTACCCGAACCCCTGTCCACTGGCGGCGCGTGGTTGAGCTGCCCCGCCCGGCGCGCCCCCGAACACCGCGTTGATTTTCACCGTGCCGACCGGGAGTTCCCGCCAGGCTCGCTGCGCGTGGGCCATAGAGGGGGTGAGTACGGTAGCGGCCAGGCCGTACCGGGAAGCGGCGGCTCGCTTCAGCGCCTCCTCAAAGGAGGCCACGGTAACCACCGGCGCCACCGGCCCGAATGTCTCCTCGCGTACCACGGTCATCTCGTCGGTACAGTCGGCCAGGACGGTTGGTGGATAGTACGCGCCCGGCCCGTCGGGGATGCGCCCGCCGTAGACCAAACGGGCCCCCGCGGCCATCGCCTCCCGGACCTGGGCGTGCACCGCTTTGCGGGCCCACACATCGACCAGTGGGCCCATCTGGACTCCCTCGACCATGCCCGGTCCGATCCGTAGCGCGCGAGCAGCGTCGGCCAACGCGTCGATGAACTCATCGGCCACCGACTCCACCACGTAGATGCGCTCCACCGACGTGCACAACTGCCCGGCGTTAGCGAACGCGCCGAGCGCCGCCTGGGACGCCGCCCACCGCGGATCAACCCCGGCGTCCACCACCAACGGATCAACGCCGCCGTTCTCCAGCAGCACCTTCGCTCCGGTCACCGCCGCCTCGGCCGCGATGAATCTGCCGGTGGCGGTCGACCCTACGTGCGCCACCAGATCCACAGGCTGCGCCACCAGACGTGCCCCGACGGGACCGTCCCCCACCAACACCGACAGCACACCCCGCGGCAGATACTCGGCGAGCAGATGAGACAACACCATCCCGGTGGCGGGGGTACGCTCGCTCGGCTTGTGAACCACCGGGTTGCCGGTGACGAGGGCGGCGCCGATCAGGCCACAGGCGATCGCCACCGGGTCGTTCCATGGGGTGAGCACCGCGATAACCCCATACGGCTCGTGGACCATCAGGTCGGTCGCGTTCACCGCACCGGCCAGGGAACGCCCGCGGTGCAGCGGGCCCAGCTCCGCGTACTGCCGCAGCGTGGCCACCCCCGCCAGAACACTGCGGCGGGCGTCAGCCAGAGGCCTGCCCATCTCTCGGGTCACCAGGGCGGCCAACGTCTCGGCGGCCCGCTCGATCGCGTCCGCTGCGGCGCGCAGACACGCCGCCCGTTCCGCCGCCGGAGTGAGCGCCCATCCATGGGCCGCGGCCCGCGCCTCCTGAACCGCCGCGACCACATCCTCGTCGGAGGAGACCGGACCCTGGCTGACCAACGTGCCGTCAGCGGGATCCACGACCTTGATTACGCGTGGGCTTCGGCCCGGCGACCAGACCCCACCAATGTACTGTTCCAGTTCCCAGATCCTGTCCAGCTCGTTCATCCCGGCAGCACCTGCCCGGTCGGACCGAGGACTTCACCGGTGTAGTAGGACGACAGCCGCTCCGCCGCGAAGAAGACGTAGGAGGGTGCGATCTCATCCGGTTGCGCGGGGCGGCCGAACATGGTGTGGTCACCGAACCGTGCCGCCTTCTCCTCATCCATCGTCGCTGGGATCAAGGGGGTCCACACCGGACCCGGCGCCACCGCGTTGACCCGGATGCCGCGCTCCACCAACTGTTGCGCTAGGGCATAGGTGAACGCGATGACCGCGCCCTTGGTCGCCGAGTAGTCCACCAAGGTCTTGTTGCCCCGCAGGCCGTTGACCGAGGCGGTGTTGATGATCGCGGAGCCGCGTCCCAGGTGAGGGAGCGCGGCCCGGGTGGTCCAAAAGAAGCTGTGGACATTGACCGCGAAAGTGGTCAACCACTGTTGAGTGTTGAGTGTGGCGAGGTCGGTGTTGGGGTTTTGGGTCGCGATGTTGTTCACAAGGATGTCCAAGCCGCCCAACTCCTGGACGGTCCTGGCGACGATGTCAGCGCAGTGCGCCTCCTGCGCCAGATCCCCGGGCAGCAGCAGGTAACGACGCCCCGCTTTCTCGATCAATCGCGCGGTGTGATGGGCGTCGTCGTGCTCATTCAGGTACGCGATCGCCACGTCCGCTCCCTCTTTGGCGAACGCGATCGCCACCGCGCGCCCGATCCCGGAGTCACCGCCGGTCACCAGCGCCACCTTGCCCTCGAGCAGGCCAGAGCCGACGTAGTCGCGCATCTCGTCATGTGGGTGCGGACTCATCGAGCCGGTGTCCCCGGGTGGGCGTTGTTCTTGTGGTGGAAAGGGCAGGTCGGGTTGCCTGGGATCAGTCATGCGTTCCTCCTCGTTGCTTGCGCGCCGGCGGGGACACGACATGGACATGACACGGACCCGACGCGTCGAGCCGGTGCCGCCGTGGGCGTACCCACCACTGGGGTCATAAGACCGGCCCGTGAGGATCCGCTCCCGCGCCTCTCATGCCCCGGTTCGGTGATTTCATGCATGAGAAGCGCTACTCCGGGTAGCGGGCGCACATGCGCGTACTGGGAATCAACGCGGTCTTCCACGATCCGGCGGCGGCTCTCCTGGTTGACGGGAGAGTCGTCGCGGCGGCCGAGGAGGAGCGGTTCAGTCGCCGTAAGCACGGCAAACGCCCGGTGCCGTTCGCTGCGTGGGAACTCCCCGAACAGGCGGCGATCTGGTGTCTGGAGTATGCCGGTTTAAGCCCTGCCGACCTGGACGCGGTCGCCTACTCCTACGATCCGCAGCTGGCCCGCCCCGCCGAGGAGCTCGGCGTGGACGACCCATGGGACTGGCTGCGGCAGGAGTACGCGCGCCGGGCACCGGCCTTCCTCGCCGCCGCCTTACCCGGTTTGGATCCCGGCGTCGTCCGATTCGTCCCTCACCACATCGCCCACGCCGCCTCGGCCGCCCTCGCCGCGCCGGTGACGGAAGGCCACGGGAACTGTGCGTCGTTGGTGCTTGATGGGCGGGGTGAGGCGACCAGCCATCTGGCTTCTCATTGGCGTGACGGGCATCCGCAGCCGTTGTACGCGCAGCGTCTGCCGCACTCCGTGGGCCTGATGTACGAGGAGCTCACCGAGCACCTGGGGTTTGTGCGCTCCAGCGACGAGTACAAGGTGATGGCGTTGGCCGCCTATGGCACGCCGCGGTTCCTGCCGGAGCTGTCTGAGCTGGTGCGTACCACCGGTGACGGTGGGTTCATCACCGAGCGGATCGACTGGGCGGCTTTCGCTAAACGCCGCAGCGCCGCCGACCCGATCACCGAGGACCACGCCGATCTCGCCGCGAGTGTGCAGGCCCGCTTGGAGCAGGTGCTACTGGAGCTGACGCGGTGGCTGTACGACGCCACCGGTGGGGAGCGGTATCTGACGATGGCGGGTGGGGTCGCGCTCAACTGCGTCGCGAACGCGCGGATCGCCGCCGACGGGCCGTTCGAGCGGGTCTGGATCCAGCCGGCCGCCGGTGACGCAGGGACCGCGCTGGGCGCCGCCCTCTACGTGGCCCGAACCGGTGGGGAGCGGGTTGAGCCGATGCCCGGTGTGGATCTGGGCCGAGGGTTCAGTGACCAGGAGATCGAACAGGCGCTGCGGCGGGCTCGCGTCCGCTACACCCGTCCCGCCTCGATCACCGAGGAAGCCGCGGAATGCCTGGCCGCCGACGGTATCGTGGCGTGGTTCTCCGGCAGGTCGGAGTACGGGCCTCGCGCGTTGGGACACCGGTCGTTGTTGGCACATCCGGGGTACGCGTGGAACTTGGAGCGCCTCAACGAGGTCAAAGGACGGGAGCAGTTCCGGCCGGTCGCGCCGATGGTGCTCGCCGATCGCGCCGCGGAGATCTTCCAGGGGGTGCTTCCCAGCCCGTACATGCTTTTCGTGCACACGGTGGCGCCCGCCTGGCGGGAGCGCATCCCCGCGGTGGTGCATGTCGACGGCACGGCGCGGGTCCAGACCGTGGCCGACGGACCGGTCGCCGATCTGTTGCGGGCTTTCCATGCCCGCACCGGCCTGCCGGTGCTCGTCAACACCTCGTTGAACACCGCTGGTCGACCAATGGTTGACACGGTACGCGACGCGTTGGAGCTGTTCGGCTCTGCCCCGGTTGATCTGCTGGCGATCGGGCCGTTCGCGGTGCGGCGGGCATAAGAGCGGCGGCCGTAAGAACCGGAGGAATGAGACGCCGGAGGAACGAGACGGCGGATAGGGAGGCGCGGACGTGAACCGGCAGGACCCGCAGCCCACGGTGGACAACCACGCCGCGCCGGTGCGGGTGTCCATCGTCATCCCCACCCTCGGTCGGCCGAGCCTGGCTGAGACACTGACGGCGTTGGCGGAGAAGGCGCCGGGCGACATCATCCACGAGATCATCGTGGTGGATGACCGTCGAGTTGCGACCGATCCGCTGCCGGTGCCCGCCTCGGTCAAGGTCATCCGTGGCCGGGGTGCCGGTCCGGCGGCCGCACGCAATGTGGGGTGGCGGGCAGCCACCGGAGACTGGATCGCTTTTCTGGACGATGATGTGCGGCCCGAGCCGGGCTGGCTGGACGCGCTCGCCGCTGATCTGACCGCCGCGGCTCCCGAGGTCGGGGGAGTCCAGGGGCGGGTGCGGGTGCCGCTACCCACCGACCGCGCGCCCACCGATTGGGAACGCACCACCGCCGGACTGGCCCAGGCGGCGTGGATCACCGCTGACATGGCGTACCGCCGCGTCGCCTTGGAGCAGGTGTCTGGTTTCGATGAGCGGTTCCCACGCGCCTACCGGGAGGACGTTGACCTGGCGGTGCGGGTACGCCGGGCCGGATGGCGCCTCGAGCGTGGGCGGCGAGGCGTCCTGCATCCGGTGCGACCAGAGGGGCGGTGGGTGAGCCTGCGGGCTCAGCGCGGCAACGCCGATGACGCGCTCATGCGGACGGTGCATGGGCCACGGTGGCGGGAGGAGGCCGAGGTGCCGCGGGGTCGGCGTCGCCGGCACGTGGTGGTGACCGGGTACGCGGTGGCGGCGTGCGTGGCGTCCGCGACCGCGGCCACCGGACCGCCCCGGATCAGGCGGTGGGCACGTACCGCCGCGGCGGTCGCGGCGCTGGCCTGGCTGGGGGAGACGGCGCTGTTCGCCTACCAACGCATCGCGCCGGGGCCTCGGGACCGCCGGGAGATCACGGCGATGCTCGTCACTAGTGCCCTGATTCCCCCGGTGGCGGTCTGGCACTACGTGCGAGGGCGTGTGAGGGCCTGGCTGAACATACGCGGTTCCCCGACCGTCCACTGTGGCACGGCGCCGGCCGTATCCGTACGGCCGGGGAGCGGCCTCAGCTCACGAGCAGAGCCTGAACCGCCGTCTCTTTGATCTTGGCGCTGCACCAGCGGGCCTGCCGGAGCGTTTGGGAACGGCACCGCTGGGCCAGCTCCAGCAGCTCCCGCTCCCGTCCCGCCTGGGCCGTCCAGATGAGAACCTCCCAGTCCAGGGACATCAGGATCGCCTCACGGTACAGGTGCCGCAGATCGGTCAGCAGCGGAGTCACCATGGCGTCGGTTTCCCCAGGCGATGTCGGCTCCTGCTGGCCCGCAGACAGCAGACCGCTGGTTTCCAGGTCCGGGTCCAGGGTGACCCCGTACAGCGGCCCGATCCGCGCCAACGCACTGACATGTTCCCGACACCAACGGGCCAGGTCCCGGCCCAGGTGGTAGATCTCATGGTCGGCGCGGTGCCGCTCGGACAGCCGCAGCAGATCCAAGGCCAACCGCTGCTCAGACTGGTGTAGTTGCTGGATCGCGGTGCCGATCAGGTTCATAGGACTCCCTCCGTCGTCGCGGTGGAGATCCGCCTACTACCGGAGGGTTCCCTGGATACGGACGCTGCCCTCGGCGGCGCTGTCGCCGATGAGGCGCCCGATGCGGAATCGGCGATGACCGGGAGCGTCGTGGTGGTGCGGTCCCCGAAGGAGAACAACGCGTCCCGGTACGGCGACGGTCCCCGGCGTAGCAAGGCGACTTCAGCGACCCCGGTTTTAAACAACGGCTGCCGGGAGACCGGATCCCAGTCGGTGGGGGTCAACTCATTGGCGGCCCGGCCAGGACCGTTCGGCGGGCGCTGGTCCTCGGGGACGTCCCAGTAGCCGTAGTGGAAGGGCAGAAACAGCACACCGGGGCGGACCCCGCCGATTCGCAACCGCGCCTCCACCCGCCCACGAGGGGTGATGATCTCCAGCAGATCTCCCTCGATGAGGTTGCGTTCGGCCGCGTCAGTGACGGACATCTCGACCCAGACCTGAGGCGCTTCGGTCTGCAACAGATCGACCCGCCCGGTGCGGGTGCGGGTCTGGAAGTGGGAGAGAGTCCGGCCCGTAATCAGATAGAAGGGGTACGCCGGGCTGGGCACTTCATGCGGCGGCAGATACTCGGCCGCCTTGATCAGGGCCCTCCCCGATGGGTTCAGGGCCCGGTACTCGGCGGGCTCTACCGGTGCGCCGGTGACCAGGTCCCGACCATAGCTTTCGCAGTAGTCGGGGTGGCTCCAGAAAGCGCCGTTGATGTACAGGTGCTCGGTCCCTTCGGGAGCCGATGCGGTGCACGGCCATTGAATCCCGCTACTGCCGCGCAGAAGGGTGTAGCTGAGGCCGCTGTAGTCACACGGCCGGCCCGCCGAACAGGCCTTCCACGCCTCGAAGGCGCCTTCGGCGTCACGCCACTTCACCAGCGGCTGACCGTCGGCGTCGCGCAGATTCAGACGACGGGCGTAGTCCAGGAAGATATCCAGATCCGGTCGGGCCTGCCCGGGAGGGTCGACCGCCTTGTCCGACAGGTGCACGGTGCGGTCGCTGTTGGTGAACGTGCCGGTCTTCTCTCCCCAGGTCGCCGCGGGCAGCACCACGTCGGCCAACTCGGTGGTCTCGGAGGGGAAGATGTCCTGCACCACCAGGAACAGGTGCTCGCTGGACAGGATCCGACGAATCCGCGCCAGCTCTGGCAGAGACACCACAGGGTTGGCGCCACACACCCACAGCATGCGCAGCGAGCCTTCCTCCGCGTACCGCAGCATCTGCATCAGGTGGGTGGGGGCGCCGTAGTGAGGGATCAGCGTCGGGTCGACGTTCCACAGGCGGGCCAGCTCCTCCACATGCCGCGGGTTGGCCCAGTTACGGAACCCCGGTAGGTCACCGCCGATTCCACACTCACGGGTGTTCTGCGCTGAGGGTTGCCCGTTCATGTGCAGGATCCCGCACCCTGGGCGACCCAGCATCCCGCGGACCAGGTGCACGTTGTTGACCTGGACAGCCGCCGCGGTGGCCTGGTGGGACTGGTAGAAGCCCTGCGCGACCGTGGACAGCAGACGCTTGGCCGTGCCCAACAACTGCGCCGCCTCACGGATGTGCTCGGGCGGCACGTCGCAGATCCGCGCCACCTGGGCGGGCGGGTACGCCGCGACCAGCCTCTCCAACTCCTCAAAGCCCAGGGTGTACGCGGAGATGTAGTCCTGGTCCACCCAGCCGTTGCGCAGGATCTCGTGGAGTAGGCCGTTCATCAACGCCAGGTTCGTCCCGGGGCGAGGGGCCAGGTGGACAGTGGCGGCCCGGGCGACCGGGGTGTGGCGGGGGTCCACGCAGAGCAGGGCCGGGGGATTCTGACCGGCCAACCGGTCCAGGACTCGACTCCACAGCACCGTGTGCGTCTCGGCCATGTTGTGGCCGTACAGCGCGATGACGTCGGCGTGGTCGATATCGGTGTAGGAGCCGGGCTGGCCGTCACATCCGAACGACTCCTGCAGCGCCTGAGCGGCGGTGGCGGTGCCGAGGCGGGTACTGGCGTCGATATGGTTGGTGCCGATGCCGCCCCGTGCGATGACCCCGAGGGTGTAGTACTCCTCCAGGAACAGCTGCCCGCTGGCGAAGAAGCCGATTGCGCTGGGCCCCTGTTCGGCCAAAAGCTGCCGGGTGCGGGCGACCACCAGATCCATGGCGGTGTCCCAGTCGGTCTCCTCCAAACGGCCGCCGCGGCGGATCATGGGGCGGGTGAGCCGGTCCGGCGAGGTGGTGGCCTGCCAGCCGTACAGGTCCTTCGGGTCCAACCTGCCGTGGTTGACCCGATCCACCACGCGGCCGCGCACCCCCACGATCCGGCCGTTTTTGAGCGCGATGTCCAGCGCGTCTCCACTGGAGTTCAATACCGAGGCGGATTGCACCCAGCTGTCCACTTGGTCGGCTGTGAGTTCGTCTACCAAATGGGTATCTACCCGGAGCGGCCAGGACTCGCCTGGAGCGTACGGCGTGCGGGATCCCCATGGCTCGGCGATCCGGTCGACCTGCCCCATGCCATCCCCTCATGTCGTCGGATTACGGTACGCCGCGGTGAGATACCCATCCGTTACCAAGTGCAAACGATGTGCCTGTACCTGATCAGGGGCGAGGTGACGAGAGCGGACGTGACAGACACCCGTTGATGACTGGTTTGTGATGACGAGTTGATGACTGGCGTTGATGACCGGCGCGGCAGCAGGGGGGACTGTCGGTGCGGCTTCCGGCGGGTGCGGCGGTAACTGGCGGTAACCGGTTACTGCGTCGGCCAGGTGGTTTGGCGTCGGTATAGGCGGGTACGCCCGCCGCGCTAGGCACTGACCGCCACGGGTGGGGAAGACCCTCGACGGTTCTCCGTGCGTGGCGGACGTGGACGATCCTTCCGTGTGCGAGCGCGGAGATCCCGACCCTGACAGTTGTGGAGGGGCACGATGAACACCGCCACTGTGCATCTGCATGGCGGCCCTCTCGACGGGGCGGTGCGCGTGGTACCGACGGGGTCGGACGGTCAACCGGCCGAGCTGGCCGATTTCGACCATGAGACCCAGGACGGCCTGTGGTACGTCCAGTATCGACGGGCCCGTCACGACAACAAAGGGTGGCATTTTGAGGCCACCGGCAATGAGAAACGCGCCGACGAGGAGTAGCGAGCAGGACGCCCGGGTCGCCCGTGTCGCCAACGGGTTGTCAACGCCCGTTCCGACGGTGCGGGCCGGGATCAGGCTCCTCGGTGGCCGTCATGTGTTCGTCATGTGTTCAGGGTGTTCAAGACGCCTGTTGGTCAGGGCGTCCGTCCAGGGGTGTCGGGAGGCGTGGGCGCCGAACTGGCTCATCGCACTTTCCCGTCTTCCCCGGCTGAGGGTCCATGCTTATTCGGCCTGATCTGCATCTGTTCTGTAGCCGTAGCATCCTCGTGCTCGGGTGAGCCGTTCGGTGTAGGAGATTGCGGGCCGGCGGAGGCGGAGGGCGCGAGTCGGTGAGTCACCAGGTCCGCCAGGCGGCGCAAGGATTCCCGGTTGCGGCGGTGGAGCAGCAGATCGTTCAGTTTGTTCTGTACCCAGTAGAACGGCCCGGCGGTCGGCTCTTCGGCGAAGGTGACTTGGGTGCCGCCGTCAGCGGTGCGCTCCAGGTGGATGGCGATTTGGGCTTCTCCCACTGGCCACAGTCGTGCGCGTAGGACCAGGTCGGTGGGGGGATGGCAGGAGACCACACTGGTCTGGTCGTGGAGGGAGACCGGCCAGGGACCCACCTTGTGGTGGAGCCGGGCGCCAGGGGCGGGCCAGTCGGGATCCACATCCCGGATGTGGGTGGTGCCCACCACCCAGTCGCTGTAGGTCCAACCGTCGGCGAGAACGGCGAACACCCGTTCCGGTGGCGCCGGGATGATGTGTGAGAGGACGGCCATGGCCGACCAGTACCCGCCCCACCACGCGGCAATCCTGCGGTCCGAGAACCGCGATCCGGCCAGCGGGTCGGATAAAGGTAAGTCGGACAAAGGGTGTTAGGCGCGCGGGGACGGCCGGCGGCCGGCGCTCATCACAGCCAGGACCACCCCCACCACCAGACCGTAGAGTGCGTGCCCGAGCCAGGCCGTCAGATGGGTGAACTCCTCGGCGGCCTCGGCATCGAGGGCGGGCCAAATCAGGTAGTGGCCCAGTACCCACAGCACGTTCGACACGATGGTGGTCACCAGGATGATCTCCAGCGGCCCGATCACGATGTTGGCCATCACCACGGCGAAGATCAGCGCCAACACCACTCCGACCAGGAACGTCGCCACGAGTCCCAACAGCAGGGCCCCGATGGAGAAAGCGCCATCTGTGGGTGCGCCGCGCCAGAAGCTGTGGGCGATCAGGTTGAACGGTGTCCACGGGCTGCCGTGAGTGACCGCGAAGGTGATCGCCAGGTAGATCACGAACACGGTGGTGGCGATCAGACCGGCGATCACCCCTTGTGTGAGGATCTGGCCTTTGGCGCCGATGGAAGGCAGCGCCACCGGCCCGAGCGGTCCTGGTGTTGAGACACCCGGGCCAGGATGATGGACCATGGCGGGCTGCCCACCGCGCTCCGGTCTTGGTTGACTCATCGCTGCCTCACTGCCTCACTGTGTCGTCGGCGCATCCGGCCGCGACGTCCAGCGTGAGGTCAGGACGTCGCGGCCGGCGCGGCTGTTGCGATCGTTCAAAGGACGGTGATCTGCCCAATGGCGGCCCTGCCGCCCGCTTACGCGGACGCCGCCCGACCGGCCCGCGGGCCGGCGGCGGTGGCGGGAATGTGAGACAGGGAGCTGGGGGAGTTGATGTGCGCCCCTTCGTCGACCCCCACGCCGAGGCGGTCGACCAGCTCACCACCCAGCCAGGCGCTCAGACCCGCCAGAATCACGCCGGCGAAGCCGAGCAGCAACGCCCAGATCCCGGGCTCCCAGGTGTCCCCGGCGAGGCGGAACAACCAGCTTCCCGCGAACAGCAGGGTCGCGATCCCGTTACCGATTCCGTGGAGTCTCCCGATCCGCTTGGCGCGGCTGCCGGACGGGATGGCCCGCCAGTCGATCAGGCCAAACACCCCTGCCACCAGACCACCGATGACACCAGCCGGGATGATGTACGCCGAGGCGACGGCGAAGCCGTACCGGTCGGTGATCAGGCCCAGGATGTCGAAGATCACGGCGGTGGTCAGCAGCCCAAGGGGAAAGACGATCAACATGGGATGGATCGGGTGCCCCAGAGCCTTGGTTTTGCTGTCCATGGCGGTCCTTCCACGAGGGACAAGTGGTGTCACAGCGCTACCCGGAACGAGGGCGGTTATCCATGGGGGCGGTCCGCCACGGGAACCGTGCGGTGTCACGCCACGCGTCATCCCCTGTCATACCCGCTGGCTACCCGTGCCGCTCCGACCGGAAACGCGCTGTTTCGCTCAACGGGCTTCGACAAGAGAGCGCCAGGCGAAGCGCTGCTCGCCCCGATAAAGCAGCCTGATGAAGCCGGCATTCGGCGGTGACGGGGGTGTCAGGGACGACGTACCGGGTAGCACGCCGGTATGCGCCAGGACAACTATCCCCATCCCGTATCAGAACCGGCCGCCGCTGGGCTGCCCGACTACGCCGCCGACGACTCCACCACCTGTGACGATGTGCGCCTCGGGCGGGAAACCGACGGTCAGGGCTCGGCGGGTCCGTTCCGCGAGTGACCCACCCGGGCCGGGCCGACACCGTCCAGGCGGCCACACCGGGAGCCCGGTGAGGGATCAGAAAACGGGGAAGGAAAAGCGGAGGAAGACGGGAAAGCCCTGCGGGGGGCGACGATGAGGAGGGCCGGATGCCTGTGGATCAGACGCTTCGATTGCTGCGAGAAGGCTACGGCTGGCTTCCCAACCAACGACGTCGCACCGGCCGGGACGTCGTCCACCTACGGGTGCTGGGGCGCCGGGCGGTGAGCCTGTGCGGACCGGAGGCAGCACGTTTCTTCTATGACGAGCAGCATGTCCGGCGGCACGGTGTTATTCCTGAACTGGTCCGCAGCACCCTGTTCGGTCATGACGCCGTCCACACCCTCGACGGGCCGGCACACCGGATACGGAAACACATGCTGCTGTCGCTTCTGACCGGCCCGGGCGTACCCGAACTGGTAGACCGGGCGGCCGCTGCCTGGGACGCCGCGATTCAGTCCTGGAGCGACCTTGGCATGATCGTCCTCTTCGATGAAGCGAGCCGGGTCCTCACCAGTGCGGTCTGCGAGTGGGCGGGGATACCCCTGGAGGATGAGGAGGAGACCTCCGCCGTCGCCGCTGACCTGCGGGCCATGGTGGACGGCTTCGCCACCTTGGGGCCACGGCACTGGCGAGCTCGACGCGCCCGCGCCCGTCGGGAGGCGTGGCTGATCCGCCTGATCGAGGATGTGCGGGCCGAGCGGCGGGTGGTGCCCGCCGGCTCGGTGCTGGAGGTGATTGCCTGGCACCGCGAAGGGGGCGGGCAACTACTCCCTGCGCGGGTCGCCGCCGTAGAGGTGCTCAACGTGCTCCGACCGACGGTCGCGGTCAGTTGGTTCATCGTGTTCGCCGCCCACGCGCTGCACCGCTGGCCCGCGTACCGAAACCGACTGCGGGAAGGCGACCCCGTGTTTATCGAAGCCTTCACTCATGAAGTGCGTCGCTTCTACCCGTTCGCTCCCTTTGTAGGGGGACGGGCGGTGAAGGAGCTGTCATGGTGGGCGGAGCGTATCCCCGCCGGCGCCCTGATCCTGCTGGACTTGTACGGCCAAAACCACGACGCCCGGGTGTGGCCGCACCCCTACCGATTCGACCCCGACCGGTTTATCGGCCGGCGGATCGGCGCGTACGACCTGATCCCACAAGGCGGCGGTGACCCAGCCACCGGCCACCGTTGCCCAGGGGAGGAGATCACCGTCGCGCTGCTGAACACCCTGGTGCCGCGGTTGGCGTGGCTGGAGTACGAGGTGCCGGAGCAGGATCTGACGATTCCCCTCAACCGGATCCCCACCCGCCCACGTAGCGGGTTCATCATCGCTGGGGTCCGCCCGGCCCAGCGAGCGGACACCGGTGAAGCGGTGACGGGCGTGCCAACGGCCATCGGCGGGAAACCGCCGTCGTCGGCTTAGCCGAGATCCGCGTCGACGCTCGGGACGGACAGGCCAGCCGCGCGCAGCGCGTCGGTCCGCTCGTCGAGCGTGGCTCGTTCCCGGCGCAGCAGGGTGGCGTACTCGGCGATGTCAGCCGGATTCGGGGTCGGGCCTAAACGTTCGATGAAGCCCGCGAGCTGCTCCGCCGCGGCGACGTGCGCCCGGGCGGCCCGCAGGGCCTGGGTCAGTTCTTTGGGCATCCCCTCTTTAGTCATCCCTCGTCGGGCGGTCGGTCCTCGACGGCCGCTCATCTGTCCTCCCACGCTCAGACGGTGCCGGATACGTAATCGGCTACCCGATCCGTGGGCCGCCCATGCCGCCTCCAGGGAGCGCACCCGTTCTGAATACGCCGGTTCTGACAAGGCGCTGATGTGAAGCCTTGAGCCCGCATGAAGAGGCCGGCCTTTAAAGATTCGAGCCGCTGTGTCTCCCCAGATGGCTCGTTAACCTTCTCAACGAATCGGCAATAGTCGATATCTGAAAGAGCATCCGGTTTTTCTTGCACGCGTCAGGGCGCTTTGGGATCCTGACTTCCACACCCTGTCGAGCGGGCGGAGAGCGTACGCCTGAAACGACGGGGACCAAACCACACAGTGATGGGCCGACGGCGCCGAGCCCTTGGGATCCGGAAAAGGAGATCGGGAATCCCATCAGAACCTCCCGAGGGGACCGTCGCCTTCAGGCGACGGGTGAATCGGGGTCCCGGTAGGGACTGGCCCGCGCCAGCGGGACAGGACCAAGCACG
>Ga0207873_1000169_pt1 | contig 69090 bp, 53 predicted proteins | sample BGWIniCompost_FD_187373 | JGI IMG/M metagenome (GOLD analysis project Ga0207873, IMG submission 187373) | Cellulose adapted compost microbial communities from Newby Island Compost Facility, Milpitas, CA, USA - BGW Initial Compost (SPAdes)... ...
CGGAACGGGATAACTCTGTTCCTTTTGTATCGGCGCGTCAATCTCGTTCTCGGTAAGAACGACGGCCGGCGATCGGCCGACGCATTCGCGGCGCCCTTCGAGCGCGGGCCGATCCTGACGGCGGCCGTGATCTGTAGTATGTTCCCGCGTCGAGATGGCCAGCCGTTTTCGTATCCGCGTCAATGGCCGGGCGCATACCGTGCGCGCCGAGCCCGATACGCCTCTGCTCTACGTTCTCACGAACGATCTCGAGCTCAAAGGTCCGCGCTTCGGTTGCGGGCTCGCGCAATGCGGCTCGTGCTCCGTGCTGATCGACGGCGTAGAGCGCCGGTCATGCGTCACGCCCATCGCGACGGTGGAAAACGCGGAAATCACGACGCTCGAAGGCTTGACCCGATGGTTCGCGGCGAAACGCGGACTTTCCGCCGTGCCGGATCTTCATCCCGTTCAGCAGGCGATGCTCGACGAGCAGGCGCCGCAGTGCGGCTATTGCTACAACGGAATGATCATTAAAGCGGCGGAATTGCTCGAGCAGAACGGGGATCCGAGCGACGCGGAGATCCGCGCCGCGATGAACGGGCATCTCTGCCGCTGCGGCACGTATCCGCGCATCGTCAACGCGATCAAGCGCGCGGCACAGACGATGCGCGCCTCCCCGGAGGATCGCGAATGAGCGCGAGCGGCGACGCGTTCGGATCGATCGGCCGGCGCGCGTTCCTCAAGGCCGGCGGTGCGCTCGTCGTCGGTTTCGCGATCGGCGTGCCGAGCGCGGGACGCGCGCAGTCCACCGCTCGCGGCGCGACGGCCGGACCGCCGAACCCCGAGCTCATCGACACGTGGCTCGCGATCCATGCCGACAATACCGCGACGCTCTACATCGGCTACGTCGAGCTCGGCCAAGGCACGACGACGGCGTTGCCGCAGATCGCCGCCGAGGAGCTCGACCTCGCGCTCGAGCAGATCTCGACGGCGCAGCACGATACGAACGTGACGCCGAACCAGGGCGGCACGTACTCGAGCGCGTCGATCGCCCGCGGCGGACCGCAAGTGCGGCGCGCCGCGGCCGAGGCGCGCCGCGTGCTGCTCGAGCTCGCCTCGGAGCGGCTCGGCGTGCCCGTCGAGCGGTTGCGCGTCGAGAACGGCGTCGTCACCGCCGAAGGCACGAATCGTTCGGTCACGTACGGCGAGCTCGTCGGCGGGCGGCTCTTCGAAGTGCCCTTCACGGGCGAGGCACGACCCAAGTCGCCGGACCAATACAAGCTCGTCGGCAAGCCCGCGCCGCGCAAGGACCTGCCGGCGAAGGTCGCAGGCACCTACACGTATATCCAGCACCTTCGCCTTCCCGGCATGCTGCACGGCCGCGTCGTGCGCCCGCGCGGGCAACGCGCCTACGGCGCGGGCGCGCGCGTGGTCGGCGTCGACGAGTCGTCGATCGCGCATATCGAAGGCGCGCGCGTGCTGCGCAAGGGCGATTTCCTCGGCGTCGTCGCGCCGAACGAGTGGGCCGCGGTGCGCGCGGCGCGCGAGCTGAAAGTTTCGTGGGACGACAGGCCGAGTCTGCCGCCTTTCGACCGGCTCTACGAGACGATGCGCGCCGACGAGACCGACGACACCGTCGTGCTCGAGCGCGGCTCGGTCGCCGAGGCGTTCGCGTCGGCCGCGCATCGCGTGACGTTCTCGTCGCGCTGCCCGTATCAGGCGCACGCCACGTTCGCGCCGAACTGCGCGCTCGCGGACGTCAAGGCCGATTCCGCGCTCGTGATCGCGCCGACGCAGGACGCGTACGGCACCCGCCGCACGCTCGCGGCGCTGCTCGGCCTGCCCGAGGACAAGGTCCGCGTGCAGTACTGCGAGAGCTCGGGCACGTACGGGCACAGCTGCTACGACGACGTCGCGCAGGCCGCGGCGCTGATGTCGCAGCTCGCGGGCGCGCCGGTGCGCGTGCAGCTCATGCGCTGGGACGAGCACGGCTGGGACCCGTACGGCCCGGCGCACGTCGGCGAGGTGCAGGTCGCGGCCGACACGAACGGCAAGCTCGTTGCGTACGAGTATCACGGCTGGCATCACAACTGGAGCCTGATCGAGACGTCACAGCAGCTCGCCGAAGGCACGGAGCCCGCCGAATGGCCGTTCCTCGTGTCGCAGCAAGTGAGCCCGCAGAACTGCGGCGCGATGTACGCGATCGAGAACCTCAAGCTCGTGAACCATCGGCTGCGGACCGCGAAATACTTGCGCTGCGGCTGGTTGCGCTCGCCGCTCGACTTGTCGCTGTCGTTCACGTCCGAGCAGGCGATCGACGAGCTCGCGTACCGGCTCGGCGAGGATCCGTGCGAGTTCAGGCGGCGCAACATCGCCGACGAGCGTTGGCTCGGCGTGCTCGACGCCGCGGCGCGAGCGGCGAGCTGGACGCCGCGTCCGGCGCGCGCGGATCGGAACGACGGACCCGTCGTCCGCGGGCGCGGCATCGGGCTCGGCACGCATCTCGCGTCGTGGGGCGGCGCGGTCGCGGAGATCGCGGTGAACAAGCAGACCGGGCACGTCGCGATCGAGCATCTTTACGGCGCGATCGACGCCGGGCTCGTCGTCAATCCCGCGATCGTCGAGGCGCAGATCATGGGGCAGCTCGTGCAGACGGCGAGTCGCATGCTGTTCGAGGAGGTCACGTTCGACGAGCGCGGCGTGACGAGCCTCGACTGGAACGGCTATCGGGTCATCCGTTTCGAGGAATGTCCCGAGATCACGCCCGTGATCGTGCAGCGGCTCGATCAGCCGTATTCGGGCGCGGGCGAGGAAGTGATGGCGGCCGCGGCCGCCGCGATCGCGAACGCGTTCTTCGACGCGACCGGCGTGCGCATGACGGAATACCCGTTCACGCCTCGCCGCGTGCTCGCCGCGCTGTCTTCCGCGTGACGCGCGGCGCGAGCGCACCGATTCGGTCGCGGACCCCGGCGCTCAACCCGCCGACGTGCCGCTGCGGCGCCGATACTGTTTCGGCGTCATGCCCATCCGCCGTTTGAAGAAGCGCGTGAAATAGCTGGGCTCCGAGAAGCCCAAGCCCGCCGCGACGTCGGCGATGGACTTGTCGGTATAGGCCAGCTCGCGGCGCGCCGAGAGCAGCACGCGATCGTGGATCAGCTCGAGCGCCGACGATCCGCTCCGCTCGCGGCAGATCGCGTTCAGGTGCGCGGGCGAGATGCCGAGCGCCTTCGCGTAATCGGCGACGGCCCAGCCTTCGCGGTGACGCGCCTCGACGAGCGCCGAGAACCGCTCGAAGTGAACCGCGCTTCGGCTCGCGCTCTCCGCCGTGCCGGCGGGCTTGATCTGCCGCGCGAGCCAGATCGCGACCGCCCTCACGAGGCTCTCGAGTAACGCCTCCTTCAACGGACGGGACTTCGCGTATTCGTCGTCGATGCGGGCGAACAGGCCGTGCAGATACTCGCGGTCGTCGCCCGCGTCGAAGACCGCGGGCTCGGCGAAGAGCGCCGCCTGCCCGCCGAGCTGCCTGCGCAGGTCGTGCACGAGCGCGGAAGCGATCGACAGCGCGAAGCCGTCGCAGTCCTGCCCCCATTCGAATTCGTGCACGCAGAGCTCCGGCACGACGGCGACGCACGGCGCGACGAGCTCGAACGGCTCGCCGTCGAAACGCCCGACGCCGGCGCCGCCGGCGAGCCAGAAGAGCTGCGCAAGGCTCGAATGCCGATGAGGGCGGATGCGGAACGCGTGGAGCCGCGTCCGCTCGATCAGCGGCTCGCTGTGCAGCAGCGCGGACGTCGACCACTCCGCCGCGTCGCCGTAGAACGCGACGGTCGGCACCGCGCCGTGACGGGAATCAACTTTCACGCCCGGTTTCGGATTTCCGCAATTCCGCGAAAAGTACCATTTTTCGCCCGATTTGTCCCTACGAAATCGCCAGAGATCAGCGGAAAGTCTTATTCGCCTAGGACAGCAGAGACCGGCAATGGTTTGGCGGAAACACGATTACGACAAGATTCCCGGCACGTATGTGTTCGACGGGAAGCACGCGCATTCGGCGTACAACCTGAACAAGCTGCTGTTCTCGTTCAACAGCGAGGAGAACCGCCGCGAGTTCGCCCGCGACAAGGCCGCCTATGCGGACAAGTACGGCCTGACGCCGGAGCAGAAGAAGGCGCTGCTCGAGGACGACTTCCTCGGCTTGCTGCGGATGGGCGCGAACATCTACTACCTCGCGAAGCTCTGCGTCCCGCGCGGCTTCACCGTCCAGCATGCCGGCGCGGCGTTCCAGGGCATCACGCCCGACGAGTTCAAGGCGAAGCTCGCGCAGAAAGGCGAGGGCCTGATCGAGAAGCTCGAGCGCGTAGGAGGATACTGGAATGGCTAGAATCGTCGGCGGCGTGACGACATCGCATATCCCGGCGATCGGGAACGCGATGACCGAAGGGCTCGAGAACACGCCGTATTGGAAGCGCTTCTTCGACGGCTACGAGCCGGTCAAGCGCTGGCTCGAGGACGTCAAGCCCGATATCGCGCTCGTCGTCTACAACGACCACGGCCTGAACTTCTTCCTGAACAACATCCCGACGTTCGCGATCGGCTGCGCCGACCGCTACGACAACGCGGACGAAGGCTGGGGACTGAAGACCCTCGCGAGCTTCGAGGGCGACGCGCAGTTCTCGTGGCATATCGCCGAATCGCTGGTGGAGCAGCACTTCGACATCGCCACGTGCCAGGAGATGCTCGTCGATCACGGCTTCGTGATCCCGATGGCGCTGATGTGGCGGCATCTCCCGAAGTGGCCGGTGAAGGTGATCCCGTTCGCCGTGAACACGGTGCAGCATCCGATCCCGACGGCGCGGCGCTGCTATCAGCTCGGCAAGGCGCTGCGCAAAGCGATCGACTCCTACCCCGACGACCTCAAGGTCGTGATCTTCGGCACGGGCGGCATGTCGCACCAGCTCCAGGGCGAGCGCGCGGGCATGATCAACGTCGAGTACGACTTGCAAACGATGGAGAGCGTGATCAGCGATCCCGAGTGGCTCGCGCGGCAGTCGACGTCGGAGATCATCGAGAACGCGGGCACCGAGGGCGTCGAGATCATCATGTGGCTCGTGATGCGGGGCGCGCTCGACGATCAGGTGAAGGTCGTTCACAAGCACTACCACACGCCGATCTCCAATACGGGCGCCGGCGTGCTCGTGCTGCAGAACGCCGCATAGTCTCCCCCAACAGCGCGGCGCGGCTCCCCCTGCCGTGTCCGCGCTTTCTTTTTCTCCCCCGCGGTTCCCCCGCAGTTTCAAGATTCCTTGGGGGAATAAGAGTCCGCTCGCCGAAAGTGATATAACGGCGCCTGTGCGCGCGGCCAACGGAGAATGACCCTGCCCGGCGCTGAGGGAGGAGACTTCGAATGAGAACCACGGCACTGATGACGGGCGCCGTCCTCGCGGTTTCTTTGGCGGCGACGTCGGCCTACGCCCAGGGCGGCTTCGGCCCCCAGGAGATGACCCGGTACCAGGTCAAGGAGAACATCTACACGATCCGCAACGCCGGGGCCGGTAACGTGATCATGCTCGTCGGCGAAGAGGGTGTCGTGCTGATCGACGACAAGTTCCCTCAGGACCACGATGCGATCATGAAGCTCGTGCGCGAGGTGACGGATGCACCCGTGCTGTACGTCATCAACACGCACATGCATCCGGACCACGTCGGCGGCAATCCGGCGATGAAGGACATCGGCGCGGCGATCGTCTCGTCGGAGAACGCACGCCGCATCATGGCCGAGCGCGGGACGCCGGGTCTCGCGAACATCGCGATGCGCGATTACCTGCGCATCTATCTCGACGAGATGCCGATCGACCTCTACTACTTCGGCCGCGGTCACACCGACGGCGATATCGTCATCCACCTGCCGACGGAGCGCATCGTCATCACGGGCGACCTCTTCGCGTTGTACGGCCCGTATCGCGCCGTGATCGACTACAGCGCCGGCGGCAGCCTGCGCGACTGGCCGCGCACGCTCGAGCGCGTCCTGCAGCTCGATTTCGATCTCGTGATCCCGGGCCATAGCGGCCCGACCGATCGCGCGAACATCGAGGGCTATATCGACTACCTCACGCGCACCGCGCAGATGGTGCGCGAGATGAACGCGCAGAACCGCTCGCGCGAAGACATCCAGAAGATGCTCGAGTCCGAGTTCAACTGGGGCCGGCTCGAGATGATGGTCGGCCTCGACGGCGTGATCTCCGAGATACGGTGACGTACGCGGACTAGCGCCGCGCGACGCGGCGCGCATTCGCGGTTGGAGGGGGAGCATGGCCAGATTGACGAAGCTGCTCGCGCTCGCGACCGCGAGCGCCGTGTTCGCGCTGCCCGCGGCGGCGCAGATCCGAACGGCCGAAGTCACGGGCGGCACGGTCGAAGGCGTGACCGCCGACGGCGTCACGTCCTTCAAAGGGATTCCGTTCGCGGCACCGCCGATAGGCGAGCTCCGTTGGCGCGCGCCGCAGCCGCTCGAGCCCTGGGAAGGCGTGCGCCGCGCCGACACGTTCGGCCCGAGCTGCATGCAGGCCGAAAGCATGATGGCCTTCCTCGGCGCGCCGCCGCTGATCAGCGAGGACTGCCTGTATCTCAACGTCTGGACGCCGGCGCGGAACGCGAACGAGCGCCTGCCGGTCATGGTCTGGATCTACGGCGGCGGCTTCGCCGCGGGCTCGACGGCGTCGCCCGCGTATGACGGCACCGAGCTCGCGAACAAAGGCGTCGTCCTCGTCAGCATCGCGTACCGCGTCGGCGCGTTCGGCTTCCTCGCGCATCCCGAGCTTTCGGCCGAGAGCGGTACCGGTTCCGGCAACTACGGCCTGCTCGATCTGATCGCCGGCCTCGAATGGGTCCGCGACAACATCGCGGCGTTCGGCGGCGATCCGGGCAACGTCACGATTTTCGGCGAGTCGGCCGGAGGCTATGCCGTCAGCATGCTCGCCGCCTCCCCGCTCGCCGCGGGCCTGTTCCACAAGGCGATCTCGGAGAGCGGCGCGTCGTTCGCGCCGCCGCGCACCGGAGCGCTCGCGACCGGCATGAACATGGCGACGCTCGCGGTCGCGGAAGCGGAGGGCAAGGCGTTCCTCGAGCGGCTGGGCGCGACGAACATCGCCGCGGCGCGCGCGCTCGACGCCGCGGCGATTCAGCAGGCGCAAGGGCCCGGCCTCGGCACCGGATTCTGGCCCGTGGCCGACGGTCACGTGCTGCTCGGCGACTCCTACGAGCTCTACGCGCAGGGCCGCTTCAACGACACGCCGATCCTGATCGGCACGAACTCGGACGAAGGCGCGCTCTTCGTTCAGCAGGCACAAGTTTCGCCCGCGGATTTCGAGGCACAGGTGCGAGCGCAGTTCGGCGAGCGAGCCGACGCGATTCTCGCCGCGTATCCGCACGGCACGCCCGCCGAGGCGAGGCGAGCCGCGAAGAACGTGCAACGGGAAGCGCTCTTCGCGTGGCCGACGTGGGCTTGGGCGCGGCAGCACGATCGCTACGGCGAGAACCCGGTCTACGTCTACTACTTCGACCACCGCACGCCGCAGACGCCGGAAGGCGCGAACCACGCGGACGAGATCCGCTACGTGTTCGGCACGCTGACGAGCGCCGGCGGTCTCGGCGAGCCGCGCCCGGCCGACCTCGCGATGTCGGAGCTCCTGATGGGCTATTGGGTCAACTTCGCGAAGACGGGCGATCCGAACGGCCCGGGTCTGCCGGCATGGCCCGCGTTCGATGCCGACGAGCAGCGCGTGCTCGTCTTCGACGAGGCGACGAGCGCGCGGCCGATCCCGAACCTGCGTGAGCTCGAAGCGATGGACGAATACTTCGCGTGGCGACGGGAGCAGGCCGCGCGCCCGGAGTGATCGCCGGCGGAATCCGAGCGGGCGCCGTTCGATGAACGGCGCCCGCGTCATCCTCGCCTCTCGAGACTACAGTTCGCCGCTCTCCCGCATCTCCGCGACCTGCTGCATCCACTCCTCGGACGTCGGCATGATCGGATAGTCCACACGGCGGCGGATCTTCCATTCCCCGTTCACGCGGACGAGCTCGTCCACGTAGAGCCCCGTCAGCACCGGCCGCGGATTGCCCCGCTCGCCGCGCATGAAAGAAAGATGCCGCGAGCGCGCGACGGCCCGATCCCCGTCGACGTCGACCTCCGTGTTCGCGATGATGCGGAAGCCGCGATAGCCGAACGGCTCGTATTCGTCGTTGTCCCCGTATATGGACTCGAGCATCGCTCGGATCTCGGCATGCCCCCGTCGGACCATCTCGCCCGAATCCTCGAGCTGCCAGACGCCGTCTTCCGTGAAGAGCCCGACGTACCCGTCGATATTCCGCGAGTCGAGGTGAACGGCGTAGTCGAGGAGCACGCGCTGGATCGCCAACGTGTCCTCGACTTTCCTGAGCCGCTCCTCGAGCGTGTCGTTCCGCTCGGATTGGGCAAGAACGAGAGCGCCGGCGGACACGAGCCCCACCGCCAGCAGGACGCGCCAAATCTTCATCTCTCCTCCTTCGTCTTCTTGTCAGCTCGCCGAGGCGATTCCGTGCACGCGCCGAGAAGCCCCCGACGTCATCGGAACGTGGTGATCCCGAAGCCGCGACTTGCGCAGACGTATGCGTAATCTACGCCGGGCCAGGCCGGCTCACCACCGGAGGAGAGATGATCCGCCTCGAGCTCGCGCCCGGCCGTTCGACGCGGTATCGAGCAGCTTCGTCGAAAGGCCGTTGGCGGCGAGGCCGGGCACCGCCGCGGCATGAGCGACCGGCGCCGCGAGCGGCGCCGGCGCTTCGGTTCGGCCGATCCGGCTCGGAACCGCCTCTCAGCGTCCGAAATCGAATCGCATGCCCGCCCGATATTCTCGACCGAGATTATCGAAGAAATTCGTGCGGAGCGGGAACGGCGGATCCTTGTCGAACAGGTTATCCACTCTCAGGTAGACGACGGCATTACCGGAATTGAAAAGCTCTGGAAGCTCGTACGAGAAATTCAGGTTCGTGTAATGGACCGCGGGCAGCTTGTTGATGTTCGCGCCCTGCGGCCCGGCGAAGCCTTCGATCCGGTTGTTGTCGATGTTCCCGCCGCCGTACCAGCGCCAGTCGACGCCGACCGAAGCGTTGCGCGCGAACGCGTATCGAATGTTGGAGAACACCTTCCAGCGCGGATTGAAGAACTCGCCGACGGAGCTCTCGACGGAGCCGTCCCGCAAGAACGTCGTCTCGTGCGTGCCGACGTAAGTGCTGAGCACGCGGAACGAGAGCTCACCCGGGCCGACGTTGCCGGACCACGCGACGGCCAAGTCCACGCCCGACGTCTCGAAGCGGTCGAGATTCGCGAACGAGGCGTCGACGCCGACGATCACGCCGTTGCTATCGAGCGTGATGCGGTCGCAGAACTGCTGCTGCCCGTGGATATAGCACTGATCGACGGTATCCTGGCCGCTTAGCGTGTCGATGACGCCGTTGATCTCGATCGTGTAGTAGTCCGCCGAGAGCTGCAGGCCGGGCGCGCCCGAGGGCGACACGACGACCCCGAACGTGAACGTATCCGCTTCCTCCGGGTCGAGCTGCGGATTGCCGCTCGTCACGATCTGCACGGGCACCGTCACGCTCGTGATCGGGTGCGTGACGTTGGCGATCGCGACCGCGGTCGGCGTGAACAGCTCGCCGAGATTTCCGGCCCGAATGTCGCGAGACAGCGTAGCCCTGAAACGCAGCTGGTCGTTGACGTCCCAGGTGCTTCCGATCTTCCACGTCGTCACGCTTCCGGACGAGCTGTACTCCGTGCCGCGGACCGCGAGATTCAAGTCCAGCGAATCGGCGGCGCGCAGCCCTTCGACCAGCGGCAACAAGAGCTCGGCATAGACTTCCTTGACGTCGTACTCGCCTTCGATGCCCTTGCGGTTCGTCGTCTGCCACAGGTTGGCGTCGGAGTCCGGGTCGACGTACGCGAAGATTTCCTCCTTGCGGTACTCGACGCCGAACGCGGCATTGATCGGGCCCGCCCATCCCTGGGCGACGTCGCCCTGAACGTTGAACGCCGCGACGGTCTGCTCGATATCCATGTCGAGACCGGACGTGCCGATCACATAGCGGCGCGCTTCCATCGAAGGCGAGCCGGCGCCGAACATGTTGAACGGCACGCAGCTCGGATCGTCGTTCGCCGGATCGTCGTCGATGTTGATGCGACAGACGATCTCGCCGTCCTCGTCGAAGACCGCGTCGACCGCGTTCTGGAAGCGGACGCTGTGGATGTTGCCGACGCGGCGCTGCCGGAACGACGCATCGCCGTACTGAACGTAGGCGTCCCACGACCACTTCTCCGAAAGCTCGCCGGCGAGCCCCGCGACGAAGCGCGAGATGCCTGGAGAGCCGTCCTCGGTCAGGAAGTCGCCCATCCCCTCTTCGCGAAACGTGCGCCCGAAGTTGAAGCAGTTGATGCCGTTGTCGATCATCGCCTGCCGGATGTGCTCTGGCAGGAACGCGTTGTCGATGCTGACGTTGATGTTGCCGAAGCGGGGACCGCTGTACCCGGTACGCGTGCAGCCTGGGTTCGGCGCGAGCGAGCCCTGGTTCCGGCCGACGACGGAGAGCCCCTCCGAGATGGCCTCGCTGTAGTTGAACTCGAACGTTCCTTCGAGCGAGTCGGTGAAGGCGTATCTCAATCGGGCGAGGAACGCGGTCCGCTCGAACGGGTACTTCGCGTCGCCGCCCGGGTCCGGCATGTCGAAAGCGTTCGAGCCGCCGCCGATCATGTTGTTGCCGAAGCGCTCACCGTACTCGAACTGTCCCGTCTGACCGTTCGGCAGGAAGATCGTGCCCATGAGCGGGCCGCTCGTGATCAGCCCGCCGTCGTGGACGTCGGCGCGCCGGACGTCCTCGGCATAGATGTATTGCGGCAGCCCGGTCGAGAAATCGCTGTTCGTCACGACGCCGCGGCTGCCGTAGGGACGCGACCTGTACGGATGCAGAAAGGGCCTCACGCCCTTCGATTCCGTGTACTCGGCGCCGACGAGCACGTGCCCTCGGCCCCCTGCGAACTGCGTGCCGCCCGCGATCGAGAAGCCGTACGACTCGTCGTCGCCGTACCGCGATTCGCCGTACTGCACGTTGCCTTCGATGCCCTGCAGCTCGTCCTTGAGAATCAGGTTCACGACGCCCGACACGGCGTCGGAGCCCCACGACGCCGACGCGCCGCCGGTGACGATCTCGGTCCTCGCGATCACGGACGTCGGTATTGCCTTGAGATCGACGACGCCCGACGAGAACGTCGGCACGTGACGACGCCCGTCGATCAGCACGAGCGTGCGCTCCGAGCCGATCGAGCGAAGGTTCGCATAGGCCACCGCCGTGGAGGTCTGCCCGCTCGTCGTGAACTGCGGGAGCTGCGCGAGAGCCTGGCCGACGTCGACCGGCGCAACGGCTCGCATCTGCTCCGCGTCCACGACGGTGACGGGCGTAGGCGCGGAGAAGCCGTCGACGGGAATGCGGCTCGCGGTGACGGTGACTTCCTCCATCGCACCCGCGCCGCGAGTCGCGGGCGCGAGATCCTGCGCCCCCGCCTGACCAGAGAGAATCAGCGATAGCGATGCAGGCAAGACCGCGTAGCCCAAGCTACGTAGCGCGTATCTCTTCATGTCGTTCCTCCCCCCATGCGCATTTCGTGCGTCGTTTCGCGGAGCCGAAGCGCACGGCTCCGCTCGCAGGACCAGCACTCCGCTCGCGGCCGCATGCAGCGGCGGCCGCGAGCCGCGTCGTCACGGCATGACGACGATCTCGGCGCGTCTCGTCAGGTGGTCGTCGATGCCGTCGGGCGCCTCGGCTTCGCGCCATTCGACTTCCAGCGCATCGGCGCTGATTCCGGCATGCCGCAGCATCGTCTCGATGTTTCGCGCGCGCAGCTCGCCGATGACCGCGCGCTCCTTCAACAGCTCGCCGCTCGACAGCAAGGCTCCGCCGGTATAGCCCGTGACCTTGATTCGGCTCGCACCCACGTCCCGCGCGTAGCGCGCGGCCATCGTGACGATGCGGGAGTCGCGGCTGTACAGCCGCTCGCCGACGTCGAACTCGAAAGGCACGACGAACGTCACGCCTTCGGCGGGAGGACGGCTCGGAAGATCCGGACCTCGATCGGCGCGCTCTTCGCGCTCGCTGTTGCTGGGGCCGGGCGTTCGGTGATACGGAGGGCTCGCATGGCCCTCGTCCGGAAGGATCGTGTTGCACGACGGCGTGAGCTCGGGCAACACCGACACGTGCACCGGCTCGAGAACGATGCCGCCGCAGATGCGCGGCCCATCGCTCACCGTGCCTTCGATCAGCGCCTTGTGGCCGAGCTGAGGCGGGTAGAATTCCGCGTTGAGATCGCCTTGAACGCCGAGATAGTAGAGCTCCCCTTCGTGCTCGGCGAGCCAGCAAGGCACGTAGGTATTTCGGACCATCGGGCAAGCGACGAAGCTCTTCCGCTCGCCCGGCTTCGGCGCGGGCTGGCCGTCGGCCAGCGCCTCCCCAGCCCCGCCGGCCGCGATCAGCACGCTTGCGACCACCGCAAAACGTCTCGTTTGCGCGCTCATGTCATATCCCCCAAACCGGTTCACGGCTCACAGCACGCTCAGGAAATTCACGAGATCCCGCTTCTCCTGCTCGCTGTACTGAGCGTCGAAGCGCCTGTCGTAGTACTCGACGAGCTCCTCGAGCGTGCGAGCCGCGCCGTTCGAGAAATAGGGCGCGCGCGCGGCCAGGCCGCGCATCTGCTGAATCGTGATCGCCCCGATGTCGCGGCACCGCCCGGTGATCAACGCGCGCCCCGGGTCGGTCGTGTAGATCTCGCGGCCGAGATAGGGATGGGGCATCGCCGACGGCTTGCACGTCAGCTTGAACAGCGGCAGCTCGGCCAACCGATCGTCGGCAGGATCGGTCTCGGCGCCGTGCCCCGCGGTGCTCATGTCGAACGCGTGGGCCCATGGGCGCTCGCCGGCGAACGGGTCGTTCGCGACGCGCGCCCAAGGCAGCGTCACTGTGCCGAGATCCATCCAGCCGGGCGCGAGATCCATGCCGGTGAGCACCGCGTTGTGGCAGGTCGCGCACGACCTCTTGATCGGGTTCCCGAGGCCGACGGTGTTCAGATGCGTCACGTCGCGGATCCAGAACGGACGAACGAAGAACACGTCGTGTCCGCGGATCACCGACTCGCGAAACTCGCGCTGCTCCGGAGTCTCTCCCGGCTGCGGCTTTCGCCACGCGTCGAAATTGCCGAAGACGGGATTCCGGAAGTTGTCGCCGAGGCCGGGCTGGCCGTTCGCCATCGCGTCGGGCCCGAGGGCCGTCGGCGTATTCGGTCCGTTCAGGTCGCCCGCGAGCCGGTGGCGGCTCATCGCGGAGTAGATCTGCAGCTCGAAGCTGCGAATCTGCTCGAGCTGGTCGTTGGTCAGAGCATGTGCGATCTGCAGGTGACCTTGCGCCGCGTCGAGCGCCTGCGTCTTCAGCGTCGGCGTCCGCGCATCGGCCATGAGCTGCATGCTGACCGGCCTCCCCGTCTCCGGATCCTTGTCCATTGGGGACCCGTCCTTGATGTTGAACAGGCTGCCGCCGGCGATGACATAGCGCAGGTTGGCGGCGACGCGGGGACGGCGATAGACCGAGATCGTCGGCTCGGCGCTGTTCAGCCCGTACTCGGGATGGGTGTTGCAGCCGGTCGGGTCGCGAACCACCTCGATCGTGAATTCGGGCTCGATCGGAGTGCCGTCCGCGGCGCGCGGCGGCCACGGCAGGAAAATGCGGAACAGTCCGCGCTCGAGGAGCAGTGAATGCGAGGCTTCTTCGCCTTGCGGAAGGTGCGGACAGTTCTTGCCGTCGATCGCGGCGAACAACGGATCCTTGCCCTGCGTCTCGCGCCACCGCTGCTGGATCGTCGCGACGGACAAGCTCATCCCGTCGGACGGCTGATGGCACGTGACGCAGGCGCGGCCGTTCGTTCCGACGGGCTCGAAGAACGGATGCCCGCGCGTGTCTATCGGCCCTGCCGTGTTGACGATGCCGAGCGCCCCGTTCGGCGTCTCGTACTCCTCGTATGCGGCGAGCGTCCTGCCGCTGCCGGGATCCCACCATCGGTGCGATGAATCGTACGGATAGTACGGTGCGTCGTTCGTCTTGCTCGCCATTCGGTCCGTCGAAGAACCGAGCTGAGCGTACACGGCAAGCGCGACGGCGCAGGCGCCGATGCCGATCCCGGCGAGCCACAGGCGGCGAGCATTCCCCCTCGCAGGTCTCCCCTCCATCGACTTCTCCCCCTCAGTCGACCGACCCGACTACAGGCTTGTTTGGATAACATACTGTTTGTATCACAAACGCATGTCAACGGGGCACGCGCCACGAGCATGGACTCATCGAGTCCTCGCAATGCCGATCGGCAGGGGAACGTAACGATCGACTGCGGCAGAATTGCAGGGATGAGAGCGTCCGCGCGTGCCGCTCGTCGCTCGGGACGAGGCTAACGGGCGTCGGGAAATTTTCTCGTCAGCTCCCGGAGCCGTTCTTTGTCAATGCGCCGAGGCGATTCGGCGCGTCCGCCAGCCGCGTTCGGGGGTACCGTCTCGAACCTGTGAGCTCCGTAGACGGGTGCGCAATCTAAGTCCGGCCAGGCCGGCTCACCAATGGAGCAGAGAGATATCCGGGCTCAACTACGTCCCCGGCCGTTCGACGCGGTATCGAGCAGCTTTCTCATCAGCGCCATCAGCTGCTTGACCTCGGCGGCCGTCAAGCTCGATGCGAATTCCTTTTCCGATTCGCGCACGGCATCGACCATCGACTTCAATGCTTCCTTGCCAGCTTCCGTTATCAGGAGCATGTGCTTCCGCCGATCGATACGGGACCGCTTCTTGCTGATCCATCGAGCGGCGTGCAGCTTGTCGACGACGGCCATCGTCGTCGCGCGATCCATGTCGAGAATGTCACCGAGCTCGACCTGCGACAGGCCGGGATTCGCGTCGATGAGCACCAGCATGGCGAACTGCGTGGGCGTTGCTTCCGGGTCGACCACGTGCTTGTGAAACAACCTGAAGTTCGCGAGCTGCGCGCGCCGAATATAAAAGCCCAGCAGCTCGTCCAGGACTCCCAGAGACGGTCCTGAAACCTCGTCCGCTACCTCACGCGATGCTTGCCCGGCGAGACTCGCCATCGATTCCTCCGCAGAAACATGCCTCCCGGCGCTCCCCGGCCGCTGAAGCCGTCGGTGCGGCACGCGCCCCTAAAAGGAGACGCAATATATCACCGAACTACGAACAGAGCGAGGACGCAAGATCCTCGCGCTTTAGCAATAACATCGTGAACGAATCGTTCGATGGGCAATCTCGAACGTCCGCGGATGCCGCCTCAGCCCGATGATCACCGTCGCCGCACTCTGCAGAGCATCGTGCCCGAGGCACCCATGCTCCGCCCCCAGGAGCGCGCCGCTCGGAATTCGTTTTTGTCGTATACTGTAGGTGCACCATATATTTGTCAACAGTAACAATTCCGCGTTTTGCTGTCGCTTCGAGGCGCGGCCGTAGCACCGGCGATGCACGCGCCGGTGATTCGCCGGAGCCAATCACAAACCGACGCACGAGGACGTTCAGTCCGCATCGACCGTGGATTCTCGTCGCGGCCGGGCTCGCGTAACGCGACTATCGAGCTCGAAACCGCTGCTCAACTGACCGGGCCTCGGGCTCGATAGGCCCGCGGCGACATCCCGGTGCGCCGCGAGAAAAAGCGCGTGAAGTACGCCGGATCGTCGAAGCCGAGCCCGTACGCGATCTCGCTCACCGGCTTCGTCGTGTAGAGCAGCTGACGTTTCGCCTCGAGCAAGACGCGGTGGTGCACGAGCTTGATCGGGGGTTGCTCCGCGACCGAGAGGCACGCCTTGCGCAGTTGCGATTCGGAAACGTTGAGCGCCGCCGCGTACTCGGCGATGGTCTTGCTCTGGCCGAGGCTGCGGGCGATCAGCTCGCGAAAGCGCGCGACGAGCGCGCGGCGCCGCCGGAGATCCGCGTCGGCGGTCCGATCGAAAGCCTCTGCCAGCCGCAGCGCTCGCGTCAGCACGACGGCGAGCCAGCCCTCGAGCGCGAGCGCGCGCCCCGCATCCGTGCGCTCGAACTCTTTCGCGAACGCGGCGAAGACCTGCGCGAGATCGCCGATCGCAGGTCGGGAGCACTCGAGCGTCATCGGCGCGTCGAACAACGGAGCGATGCCGGCCTCGCGCCGCGCGAGATCCTGCAGGAGGTCGTCGGCGATCGATACGACGAAACCTTCGGTCGCGGGCTCGAACTCGAAACCGTGCACCGTGCCCGCCGGCACGACGATCAGCGCGGGCGCGCGAGGACGCGCCACCGTATCCTCGGCGATCGCGGCGACCTTGCCCTTCGCGACGAACAGCAGCTGATGCAGGGCGGAGTGCACGTGCGGGCGGATCGTCCAGTCGTAACGCGCGCTTCGTGCCGCGATCGTCTCGATATGGAGCAGTCGCTCGCCCCAAGCCGACGAGGGCTCGCCGTAGAGAAAAAAGCGCTCGATCTTGCGTTTCGTGGCCGTCGCCAACTCCGGCTTCCCCTGCTCGCATCGGGCCGGTAACCCGACCCTACGAATTCGACGTGCTAGCCCCCCGATCCCCCGAATGGTAGCGCGGCATCAGAAAAGTCCAAGTGACGGGCGAATTCCTCCCATTCTCGCGGCCCTCGGCTCGGCGCAAAGTTGGCTGGATCGGTTTGGCGCTGCGCGTCGCAGCCGGGAGGGCAACCGCTCATGAGAACCCAAGTCGCAATCATCGGCGCCGGCCCGTCCGGCCTGATACTCGGTCAATTGCTGCACAAGGCCGGCATCGACGCCGTGATCCTCGAGCGCCGCACCGGCGAATACGTGTTGAGCCGCATCCGCGCCGGGGTGCTCGAGCAGGTCGCCGTGGACTTGCTCGACGAAGCCGGCGTCGGCGAGCGAATGCATCGCGAAGGCCTCGTGCACGAGGGCTTCGAGATCCTCGCGTGGGGCAAACGCCATCGCATCGACCTGCACGGGCTCACGGGCGGCAAGTGCGTCACGGTCTACGGTCAGACCGAGCTCACGCGCGACCTGATGGAGGCGCGCGCAGCTCAAGGGCTGCCGACGGTCTACGAAGCGGAAGACGTCGCGATCCACGATTTCGGCGGCACGAAGCCGTACGTCACCTATCGCAAGGACGGCCGCGAGCATCGCCTCGATTGCGACTTCATCGCCGGCTGCGACGGCTTCCACGGCGTCTGCCGCGCGAGCGTGCCGAAGAATGCGATTCGCGAGTACGAGAAGGTCTATCCATTCGGCTGGCTGGGGCTCCTCTCGGATACGCCGCCGGTCAACGACGAGCTGATCTACATCAACAGCCCGCGCGGCTTCGCGCTCTGCTCGATGCGCAGCCGCACACGAAGCCGCTACTACTTGCAAGTCCCGCTGACCGACAAGGTCGAAGACTGGTCGGACGACATGTTCTGGGAGGAGCTCAAGCGGCGGCTCGACGACGAGGGCCGCGAACGGCTCGTCACGGGACCTTCGCTCGAGAAGAGCATCGCGCCGCTTCGGAGCTTCGTCTCCGAGCCCTTGCGCTTCGGGCGGCTCTTTCTCGCGGGGGACGCCGGGCACATCGTGCCGCCGACGGGCGCGAAGGGGCTCAATCTCGCCGCGACCGACGTGAAGCTACTGTCGACGGCGCTGATCGAGCATTACGTCGAGGGCAGCGACGCCGGTCTCGATCATTACTCCGAGCGCACGCTGCGCCGCATCTGGCGCGCCGAGCGCTTCTCGTGGTGGTTCACGATGCTCACGCACAAGTTCCCGAACGAGAACCCGATCGAGGAGAAGCTGCGCGAGTCGGAGCTCGAATACGTGCTCCATTCGGAAGCCGGGCGCCGGACGATCGCCGAGAACTACGTCGGCCTCCCGCTCGACTTCGGCGAATCCTAGCAGCCGCGTCGTGCGCCGACGTCGTCGGCGCACGACGCTCCGTCCTTATCGTCCCTGCGCTCCGGCCGCGGACAGCGCCAACGCATCGTCGTCCGCCGTCGCGCTTCCGCCTCGAGCGGCCGGCTGCTCGGGCTCGAGCTTGAGCCACCACAGCACGGCCGCGGCGAGCAACGAGCTGAGCCCCATCACGAGCGCGACGACGGGTAGGCCGATTCCGCCTTGGAAGAGGAATCCCGCGATGATCGGGCCGAGCACCGATCCGCCGCGCCCGACGCCGATGCTGAAGCCCGTGCCGGATGCGCGCACATGCGTCGGAAAGGCTTTCGCGAAGATCGCGTACATGCCGACGATGGCGCCGTTCGTGCAGAAGCCTGCGAACGCGCAAAGCAGCGAAAGCCGATCGAGATCGGCCGGAGAGCGGCCGAACACCGCGACGAGGATCGTCGACAGCACCATCGCGCCGATCGTCAAGCCTTTCACGTTGAAACGCTGCGTGAGCACACCGAGCACCGCGCCGCCGAGCGCGCCGCCCACGTTCGCCCAGACGAGCACGCCCGCCGCCGACGATGCCGCGAACCCCATGTCGGCGACGATCTTCGGCACCCACTTCAGCACGAAGTAGAACGTCATGATGTGGAAGAAGTACGCCGTCGCGACGATCACGGTCGTGCGCAGCAGCCCCGGCGCGAAGATATCCATCACCGAGCGGCGGCGCTCGTCGTGCGAGATCGGCGGCAACGCGGTCACGGCGGCGTGCCCCATGCGGGCGAGCGTGCGGTTGATCCGCTCGAGCGCGCCGTTCGGCTGCTTGCGCGCGAGCCAGTGAACCGACTCCGGCACGAACGCGAGCACGAGTGGGATGAACAGAGCGGTCGCCGCCGCGCCGAAGTAGAACACCGACCGCCAGTCGTAGCTCGCGAGCAGCCGCGCCGCGATCATGCCGCCGAGCACCGCGCCGATCGGGTAGCCGATCGCCATCAGCGACACGCAGAGATCGCGCCGGCGCGCGTTCGAGAACTCGGCGGCCGCCGCGGCCGTCGCCGCGAGCATGCCGCCGATGCCGAGGCCGGTGACGATTCGCCACAGCGAAAGATCGACGATTCCGCGGGTCGTCGTCACCGCCAGCATGCCGACCGTCATCAGCACGAGACAGCCGAGCATCGTCGCTCGGCGGCCGAGCTTGTCGGCGACGCCGCCGAGCAATAGCGAGCCGAGCGACATCCCGATCAGCTCCATCGACAGCACGAAGCCGAGCTCGGCCTGATCGATGCCCCACTCGGCGGCGATGCCCGGCGAGGCGAAGCTGATCGACAGCACGTCGAACCCGTCGAGCGCATTGAGTCCGATCGTGACCCCCACTGCCATGATCTGCAGCCGGCTCATCGGGCTGCCGGCGAGCGTCTCCCGCGGATCGCGGCTCATGTCCCCCTCCCCCTCTTTCTTGGGAATGATGACCGTCTAGCCTTTCGTCTCCCCAGACGCCGCGCGCCGCTCGCGATCCCACTGCGCGAGCGTCTTGCCCTCCTCGACGAGCCGCACGAGCAGCGGCGACGGCTCCCAATGCATCGGCCCGAAGATGTCTCGGTACCTGCGCATCCCTTCGAGCAGCTTCGGAAGGCCGATCGTATCGGCGTAGAACATCGGGCCGCCGCGATAGCGCGGGAAGCCGTAGCCCGACGTCCACACGACGTCGATATCGCTCGCGCGCAGCGCGATGCCTTCCTCGAGGATGCGGATGCCTTCGTTCATCAGCGGATAGAGACAGCGCTCGAGGATCTCCTCGTCGCTGTGCTCGCGCTGCTCGATGCCGAGCTCGCGCGCCCGCTTGCGCAGAATCTCGATCGCCTCCGGATCGTCGTAGCGCGTGCGGTCGCCGGGCTCGTAGCGATAGTAGCCCTTGCCCGTCTTCTGCCCGAGGCGGCCGGCCTCGAAGAGCGCGAAGTCGGCCTGGTAGTACGTCGGATCCGGCGGATACTTGTCGGCGTTCGCCTTGTGCACGTTCACGCCGACGTCGATGCCCGCCATGTCGAAGACCGCGAGGATGCCCATCGCCATGCCGAAATTCTCGAGCACGGTATCGACCTGCCGCGGCGTCGCGCCTTCGAGCACCATGCGCTCGGCCTCGCGCGCGTAGCCTTCCATCATGCGATTGCCGATGAAGCCGTAGCAGACCTTGGCGAGCACGGGCGTCTTGCGCAGCGGGCGCGACAACGCCATCACGGTCGCGATCGTCTCGGGCGAGGTCTTCGACGTGCGCACGACCTCGAGCAGCGGCATGACGTTCGCCGGCGAGAAGAAGTGCATGCCGATCACGTCCTCGGGCCGGCGCACGACGGAGGCGATCTCCTCGATGTCGAGCGTCGACGTGTTCGTCGCGAGGACGGCGCCCGGCTTCGCGACCTCGTCGAGCCGCTTGAAGACCTGTTGCTTCAAGTCCATGCGCTCGAGCACGGCCTCGATGATCACGTCGGCGTCGCGGAAATCGCTGTAATCGAGCGTCCCGCGGATCAGCTTCATGCGCTCGGCCTTCTCCTCGGCCGTCATCCGGCCGCGCTTCACGCGCGACTCGAGGATCGAATCGATCTGCGCGAGCCCCTTGTCGAGCGCTTCCTGGCTCACCTCGAGCACGGTCACCGGGATATTCGCGTTCGCGAAGCAGATCGCGATGCCGGAGCCCATCGTGCCGCAGCCGACGATACCCGCGCGCTCGACCGTTCGCGGCTTCGTGTCCGGGGGCAGGTCCGGGACCTTGCGGCTTTCGCGCTCGGCGAAGAACACGTGGATCGACCCCTTCGCCTCGATCGTCGCCTTCGACTTGTTCGCGAGCTCGGTCTCGTACTCGAGGCCTTTGTCGAGCGGCAGACGCGCGGAGGCGCGAATCGCCTCGATCGCGGTGAACGGCGCTTCGCGGTTCGGGTACTCCTTCTTCGCCCGCTCCGTCATCCGCGCGATGATCTCGTCGGTCGCGGTCGCGGGATCGACGCTCATCTCGCCCGTGCGCCGCGGACCCTTGCCGGCCGCGACGAGCTCGCGCGCGAACGCGATCGCGCCCTCCGCAAGATCGCCTTCGACGATGCGGTCGATGATGCCGAGCTCGAGCGCCGCGGGCGCGTCGATCGGGCGTGCGCTCAGCACGAGATCGATCGTCTTCTCGACGCCGATCAGCCGCGGCATGCGCTGCGTGCCGCCCGCGCCGGGGATGATGCCGAGCGATACCTCGGGCAAACCGACGCGCGTGCGCGGAGCGGCGATCCGGTAATGGCACGCGAGCGAGAACTCGAGGCCGCCGCCGAGCACGGTGCCGTGCAGCGCCGCGACCACCGGCACGTCGAGCTGCTCGTAGGCGTTGAACAGCCGCCGGTACTCTTCCTCGCGCGGCGGACCGTCGAACTCGTTGATATCGGCGCCGGACAGGAACGTCGACCCCGCGCAGCGGATGACGACCGCTTTCGTATCCGGCTTCTGGCGGATGCGCTCGAGCGCGTCGCTCAAGCCCGCACGGACGGCCGCGGTGATCGTGTTGACCGGCGGATTGTCGATGACGATGACGGCGATGCCGTCGTCGAACGTCACGGAGACGACTTCGTTGCTCATCGTTTCCCCTTTCGTGAAGACTTGCTTTCGACGCGGTCCGCGGCGCCCACTGGCGCCGCGACCCGCTCGAGAAGCTCGAGAAGCTCTCGACGGCCCTTCTCGCCGATACGCGCGACGAATTTCGCCTCGTGCTTCGCCTGCGCCCGCTTCGCTCGCTCGAGCAGCGCCCGGCCTTCCGGCGTCAGGTGCAGCTCGACCGCGCGGCGATCCTCGGCCGCCGGACGTCGGGCGACGAGCCCGCGGCGCTCGAGCGCATCGAGCAGCGGCACGAAATTGGCCTTCCGGATGTCGAGCACGCGGCCGACGTCCGAGGGGCGCACGCCGGGATTGTCGTGGATCACGGCAAGGACGCTGAACTTCGCGGGACTCAGATCGAACTTCGACAGCGCATCGATCAAGTCGGCGAATACGGCGAGCTGCGCGCGGCGCAGCGCGAACCCGATCTGGCCCGCGAGGTCTCCGACCCGAGCCTCGCGCCGCCGCGCGGCAGCACGGGCGGCGCGGACCGGCTTCTGCCGCTCGCGCGGCGCCGGCCGCTCATCCGGCGCGTCCCAGCGCCGGGTGCGGCGTGCATCGGCAAGCTCGGGCATCGGGGGCTCTTGAGCTCTATAAGGGCCTATCGGTGTGGACCGAAGAAGTTATACCATATAACCAATTGGACGCGACAGCCGCAGCGGCGCCGGCCCCTATGCGCGCGAGAACGGGGCCCGGGCTTCGCGTAGACGGGGGCTTCCCCCTTTTCCCGCTCCATTGTCGGATCTGCTAGTTTTCGCGATGACGAACTGACGGAGGTTTTGTCCGCATGAGCACGCAACGTATCGACGCCGACGCGATCGTCGCCTTCGACGTGCACGCGCACGTGGAGGCTTCGGTGCGCGTGCCTCGGGAAGCGCAGGCGACGAAGTTTCAGGACGCGGCCCAGAAGTACTTCAAGCACGACACGCCGCGTCCGACCATTCCGGAAATCGCCGCGTACTACCGCGAGCGGCGCATGGCGTGCGTCGTGTTCTCGGTCGACGGCGAGCGCGCTCGGGGCGTGAAGCCGATACCGAACGAGGAGATCGCGGAGCTCGCGGCCGAGCATGCGGACGTGATGATTCCGTTCGCGAGCATCGATCCGGGCCGCAAGGACGCGGCGCGCGAGGCGCGCCGGCTGATCGAGCATTACGGCGTAAAGGGCTTCAAGTTCCACCCGCAGTTCCAGGAGTTCCTCCCGAACGACAAGATGGCGTACCCGCTCTACGAGGTGATCGCGGAGCACAAGCTTCCGGCGATCTTCCACACGGGGCATTCGGGAATGGGCACGGGACTGCCCGGCGGCGGCGGGATCAGGCTCAAGTACGGCAACCCGATCTACATCGACGACGTCGCCGTCGATTTCCCGGACATGCCGATCATCCTGGCGCATCCTTCGTGGCCCTGGCAGGACGTCGCGCTGTCGATGTGCCTGCACAAGGCGCAGGTCTATCTCGATCTATCGGGCTGGTCGCCGAAATACTTCCCGCCGCAGCTGGTGCACTATTCGAACACGCTGCTGAAGCACAAGGTGCTGTTCGGATCGGACTACCCGCTGATCACGCCGGAGCGCTGGCTCGAGGATTTCGAGAACGCCGGTTTCCGCGACGAGGTCAAGCCGCTGATCCTCAAGGAGAACGCGATCAAGCTCTTCAAGCTGCGCGACGCGGCGTAGACCCTTCGACGCCCGAAAAACGGCGAAGCCGCGTCCGCCGCGCAGGCGGATGCGGCTTTCTTCACTCGAAGTTGAACAAATCGTCGTTGGCCTCGGGCCGCTGCATGCCCTGCTCGTGGTACTTCTCCCAGAGGTACGCCCACGGGCGCCCGAAAAGGTCCAGCACCTCGTACTCGATCACCGTGCCGGGAGGCACCGGGGTCCCGACGCCCTTGACGGGATAAAGCGTCTGCACGCACTCGATATAGGCGTACGGCGTGCCCGCGCCGAGCTCGCTCACCTTCCTGAAGTTGCGCACGATGCGGATCGGCTCGACCAGCGCCTCGGGGTCGTAGAAGATCGCCTCGTGATTGAGCCCGGTGACCTTGCCCTGCTCGTCGCGCCACGGCGTGTAGATCTCGATCGTCTGAAGCTGGCTCGAGAACTCGAACGCGCCGTGCGCGGTCCATGCCTGGATGTTCGACGTCCAGGTGATGAGCACGTCGCCGTCCCAGAAGCCGATCGTCTCGCCGTACCAGCGCGGCACCGGCGTGCCGAGGTACGGCACCGCGCTGTCCATGTTGAACGTGCGGCCGACGTGCACCTGCGTAATGAAATTCCGTGCGACGCCGGTCAGGATCTGTACGAGGCTCGGCGTGACGATCACCTGGTGAGGATTGATCCGAGGATTGACCGCCGCGAAGTACCAGCGCCGCATGAATCCTTCCGGCCAGCAGTACGTGGACGGCCAATGCGGCGCGTTCGTCACGGCCTGGTGGTAGAGATCCTGGACCATCCGCGTCTGATACTCGGGCGTCAGCAGCGAAAGGATCGTCGGCACCTGGTTCACGACCATCATCGCGTACCAGTTGTCGACGATATCCACGAGCTCGTAGTTGCCGCTCAAGTCCGTCGGCACCGTGGAATAGTCGTGCTGCGTCGGACCGCCTCGCGCTTTCGTCTCCTCGAGCAGCGCCTCGTAGTGTTCCTGGGCCGACGAGAACCCGTACGGGCTGACGATCGCTTCACGGGGATAGTCGCGGTCGCAGTATCCCCACGCCGCGGTGCGCGGCGGGTCGTCGCCGATCGTCGCGGGCACGATCGCGCCGCGCGCCGTCTCGATGCCCTGCGGACTCCCGCAGCGCCAATAGCGCGGATCGCTCCACAACTCCCTGTCGGCGTAAAAATCCTTGGTCGTATAGAAATCGACGGGCAACGGCTCGATGCCATCGGGCACGTCACCGTTCCAGGCGGAACCGAACTCGAGCGGCGGCACCGGCGACGCGTTTTCGTTCGGCGGACCGAGCGGGAAGCGCAGCGGACCGACCATGGGAAAGTTTTGCGCAGTCTCGACGAGGCTCAGCGCTTCCTCCAACGTCAGCGGCTCCGACCCGGGCGGCCCGGGGGGTAAGAAAGGCGGTAGCGCCTCGGCGAGCGGCGCGCCGCGTCCGACGCTCTTGAAGCCAGGGTCGGCGACTTGCTGCCCGAAGGCCGGCGGCTCCGCCAACAGGGTCGCCGTCAGTGCCAACGCGAGTTGGCCCGTTCGCGAGATCATCTTGGTCCCTTCCTAGACCCGCAGGATCGCGGCAGTTTCGGGATTGTAGCGGCACGGCATGACGACCTGCATCGGCCGCCATATGCCTCAAGAAAGGTCGGTGTGCTCAAAGAGAACGCGATCGAGCCTCTCGGCTCGCGGCAGTCGTGCGCAAACGGAGTCCGGAGGGCGCCCGCCGTGCACCGACGGGCGCCTCGGATGCCGTCAGAACCGATAGTCCGCCGCCACGCGGAACGAGCGTCCGAGCAGCGGCCGCGCCATGTAGATCGCACCGATACCGCCGGCGCCGATATCCGTGCGGGGATTGCCTTCGGTGAGCCCGACCTCGTCGGTCAGGTTGTCGCCGATGATCTGCACCGACAACGCATCGTTGACGTCGTAGCTGAAACCCGCGTCGACCTTGGTGTAGGACGGCAGCAGCACCGTGTTCTCGTCGTTCGAGAAGCGGTCGTCGAAATGCGAGACGGCGACGTAGACCTCGCCTCTACCGTCCCGCACGTAGAACGTCGGCACGACGCGCGCCATCGTCTCCGGGATGCGCCGGATCTGATTACCGGTGTTGTCGACGGCCGCGCCGGTGAAGTTCCGGTATTCGGGATCCTGCACCGTCACGGCGAAGCTCATCCCGAACAGATCGATCGGCCGATAGACGCCTTCGATCTCGATGCCGCGCGTCCGTGTCTCGGCGCGGCGATTCAGGATCGTGCCGTCCGGCAGGATGTCGTTGAACGGCACGTTGTCGAATTCCGTCTGGAACAACGTCACGAACATCCCGAGATTGTCGAAGTTGTTCTTGTAACCGACCTCGATATTCGTGACCTCGTCCTTCTGCAGCACGTTGTTTCGCACGTCGTCGAAATGCGGCAGCTTCGCCGACTCGGTGTAGTGGCCGAAGAACGCGTGCGTGCCGTTCAGCTCGTAGTTGAAGCCGAGCGACCAGGACGTGTGGTCGAAGCTGTGGCTCGAGACGGTGAACTCGTCGCCCGCGAGCGACGCGACGTCCCACGGCGTCGCGGGATCACCGTCGAGATCGACGTCGGGCACGCCGTTGCTGATCGTCGCGTCGATATCCTCGTCGTCGTAGCGAATGCCGAAATCGACGCGGAACGCATCGGTGGCGTACCACTCGTTCGAGACGTAAAGGCCGAGCAGCGTCGCGTCGTAATCCGCTAGCAGATTGAACGTCGAGTAACGCGCGAATCCCGCGGGGTCCGTGACGCCGGTGAGCAGCAGCCTGTTCGGCCGGTTCTGCACGTCCATCAAGAGCTGATTGCCCAGGCTCCAACGGTCTCCCATCTCGTAATCCGCGTAGTAAAGGCCGACCGTGACGTCGTGACGGTCGCGCACCGTGAACGTCAGCCGGACGTCGTTCTGCAGTGCCTTGAAGTCCTTGTTGATGGCCCAGTGGCCGTGCTCCTGCACGAGCGCGGACGGGTCGAGCGGCTCCCCGGTGCGGAGCACGCTGAAGGCGGGCGCGACGCCGTGCGCCGCCGCGTACTCGGCGCCGGTCACCGGCGGCGGCCCGGTGAAGATGCCGTCGAAGCGCACGTCGCCGTCGGTGTAGCGGAAACGCTCGAAGAGATTCAGGCCGTCGCGAAGCTCCCAGTCGAGCTCGACGCCGCCCGTGAAGAGCTCCGGATGGATGCCGTCCTCGAGATCGGAGTCCTGCAATCCGACCTCCGCGGCCGAGATCGGCAGGCCTGCCGCGGCGAGATCCCGGCTGTGAATCGAGTACTCGCCGGGATCGAGCCCAGGCAGGATCGCGTCCGGATCGCTCGGATTCCCGGTCAGCGGGATGGGCACGACGAAGAGCGAGCGATCGTTGATGTACTTCGCGTGCACCCCGAGCCGCCCCCGGTCGAGCTCACGCGCGGCCCGCACGCGGATCTGCCCGCCTTCGTCGGCGCGATAGCCCGGATCGCGGATGCCGTCCGAGACGCGGTAGAAGCCGCCGACGCCGAGCGCCCAATCGCCTACGATCGGGCCGCTCCACCAGCCGTCGGCTTGGTAGAAGCCGAAATCGCCGATCGTGAGCCCGACGTCCGTCTCCGGCACGTCGGTCGGCTCGCGCGTGATGAAGTTGATCGTTCCGCCGACCGCGCCGGACGAGAAGATCGGCGCGGTGCCGCCGCGCACGACCTCGACGCGGTTCACGGTTCGGTCGACGCGCACGAACTGATCCGGGTTGTAGAACGAGAGCTCGTAGACCGGATAGATCGGCAGACCGTCCTCCATCAGGCCGACGTAGCGATAGCCGCCGTCCTGAATGATGCCGCGCGCGAACACGTTACCGTGCGTCGTGCCGGACGTCGACTCGACCCAGAAGCCCGGCACCGATTCGATCAGGGCGGCGGTGCTCTGCGGCGCCTCCCTGCGAAGATCCTCGGCCTCGAACGTCGTGATCGCGACGCTCGATTCGTACTTCGTGCGCTCAGGCGATGCCGTGCCGGTCACGATGACCTCTTCCATCGAAAGCGGCGTGACTTCCTCCTCCTCGGTGTCTTGGACCGGCTGTCCAAGCGCTGCGAACGAGACCAGGGATATCAGCGGCAGATGACGGGCGAACCGGCGAAACATCTTTCGACCTCCTTGTCGCGCGGCCGCGACCGCGGCTGCGCGGCCCCTCTGCGTGCTAGAAAAGACGTGTAGTGCTGCAAGCCACATGCCATTGACCGACAATGAATCGCCGGGCAATGCGGGTGCGGCGACCTAGGCGATGCGTCGTCCGCTCGCGCGATCGAAGAGATGGAGCCGCTCGCGCGCGAACGCGAAGCGCGCGATGCCGCCGGGCACCGGAACCGCGCTCGGCAACGCGCGGCCGACGATGCGCTCGCCTTCGAGCAGCCCGACGACCCAGACGTCGTCGCCGGTCGGCTCGGCGAGCAGCACGCGCGCGTCGAGCGCGCGCGGATCGTCGGAGGCTTCGGTGACGCGCACGTCGGTCGGCCGCACGCCGACGATGACCTCGTCGAGCGCAACGTCTCGAGGCAACTCGAGATCGGGAACGAGTCGCGCGTCCAGGAAATTCATCGGCGGACTGCCGACGAAGCCCGCGACGAACGTGTTCGCGGGCGCGTGGTAGAGCTCGAGCGGCGGACCGCACTGCTCGACGCGGCCGGCGTTGAGCACGGCGACGCGGTCGGAGAGCGCCATCGCTTCTTCTTGATCGTGCGTCACGTAGACCGTCGTGATGCCGTACTCGCCGTGCAAGCGCTTCAACTCCGCGCGCATCTCGAGCCTGAGCCGCGCGTCGAGATTCGACAGCGGCTCGTCGAGCAGGAACACGCGCGGCCGGCGCACGAGCGCGCGGCCGAGCGCGACGCGCTGCCGCTGTCCGCCCGAGAGCTCGCGCGGGCGCCGCGCGAGCAGCGTCTCGATGCCAAGCCGCCGCGCGACCTCCGCGACCGCGTCGTCGATCTCGCGCGGCGCCGCGCCGCGCAGCTTCAGCGGAAAGCCGATGTTCTCCGCGACGCTCATGTGCGGATAGAGCGCGTAGCTCTGAAAGACCATCGCGACGTCGCGGTCGCGCGGCGCGAGATGGTCGACCGGCTCGCCGTCGAAGCGGATTCGCCCCGAGGTCGGGCGCTCGAGGCCCGCGATCAGCGAAAGGGTCGTCGACTTGCCGCATCCGCTGGGCCCCACGAACGTGAAGAACTCGCCCTCCTCGATCGTGAGGCGGAGATCCTCGAGCACGGTCACCTGACCGAAACGCTTGCTCACGCCGTCGAATTCGATCGCCGCCATGCTCCCCCCGTGCACACCGATAGCGCGTTACCCCTTCACCGCTCCCGCCGTCAGACCCTCGACGATCCGCCGTTGGAAGCGCAGCACGAGCACGAAGACCGGCACGGTCACGAGCAGCGACGCGGCCGCGATCTCTCCCCACGGCACCTCGTGCAATCCCGGGAACAGCGCGATGCCGACGGGCACGGTCCGCGAGCGCTCGGTCGCCGTGAACGTCAGCGCGAACAGAAACTCGTTCCACGCGAAGATGAACACGAGCAGTCCCGTCGCGACGAGCCCCGGCGCGGCGAGCGGCAGAATGACGCGCACGAGCGCCTGCCGCGGCGTGCAGCCGTCGACGCGCGCGGCCGAGTAGAGCTCGTCCGGAAGCTCGCGCAGGAAGCTCGTCAGCACCCAGATCGCGAGCGGCAGCGTGAACCCCGCGTACGTCAGGATCAGCGCCGCGAGCGTATCGCGCAGCCCGAGCGCGTTGATCAGGAGATACAGCGGGCTCACGATCGAGATCGGCGGGAACATCGACGTCGCGAGCACGAGGGCGAGGATCGCGCCGAAGCCGCGCGCACGCATCTTCGTGAGCGCGAACGCGGCGGCCGCGCCGAACGCGAGCGCGATCGCGGTCGCGCCGCCGGCGACGACGAAGCTGTTCAGCAACATCCGCGGGAACGGATGGCCGGTGAACACGGCCGCGTAGTGCTCGATGGTGATGCGCGTCGGCAGCAGCGGCGGCAGCGTCGTGAGCTCGGCGGGTGTGCGAACCGACGTCACGAGCTGCCAGGCGAGCGGCGCGAGGCAATACGCCGCGACGACGAGCACGCCGAGATAGGTCGCCGCGCGCCTCATCGCGCGGCCTCCTTCAGCAGACGCACGTACGCCGCCGTGATCGTCGCGACGAGGACGAACACAGCGACTGCGATCGCCGAGCCGTAACCGAGCTCGAGCGCCTGGAACAGCACCTTGTACGCGTAGATCGACAGCGTCTCGGTCGTGTTCGCCGGGCCGCCCCCGGTCAGCACGTAAATCGCGTCGAAGACCCGGAATGCCCCGATCGTGCGGAAGATCAGCACGATCAGAAGCAACGGCCGGAGCAGCGGCCACGTGATGTGGCGGAATGCGCGCCACGGCCCCGCGCCGTCGAGACGTGCGGCCTGATAGAGATCGGGCGAGATCGACAAGCGTCCCGCGAGAAGGAGCAGCGCGACGAACGGCGTCTCCTTCCACACGTCCATCGCGATCGCGGCGTGCATCGCCCACACCGGATCACCGAGCCAGTTGATCCCGGTGCCGAGCAGATAGTTGATGACGCCGAAATCGCCGTTGTACATCCACTCCCACATGCGCGCGGCGACGACCGTCGGGATCGCCCACGGCAGCAGCACGACGGCGCGCATCGCGGCGCGGCCGACGAAAGGCCGCGCGAGGAGCAGCGCGAAAGCGAGCCCGATCGCGATCTCGAGCACGACCGAGACGAGCGTGAAGTAGAGCGTATTGCCGAGCGCGTTCCAGAAGCGCGCGTCCGAGGCCAGCCGCACGAAGTTGTCGAGACCGACGAAGGACGGCTCGTCGCCGAGCAACGAATAGCGCGCGAGGCTCAACCACAGCACGTAGACGATCGGGAAGAACGTGACGACGCCGAGCACGATGGCCGCCGGCGCGAGGAACGCCGCGGGCCGCTCGCCGAGGCGCTCGAGCACGCGTCTCATGGCTCGGCCATGATGCGTTCGATCTCGCGCTGCGCGTCGGCCAGCGCGCCGGCGGGCCGTTTCAGCCCCGTCACGACCGCGCTGAATTCACTCTGCAGCACCTGCGAGAGTTGCGCGTAGCGCGGCGTGACGGGCCGCGAGCGTGCCGCATCGAGCGCGTCGCGCAGCGCCGTAAGATGCGGCTGCGCGGCGAGCAGCTCGGGATCGGCATAGAGCGCCCGCAGCGACGGGTTGTAACCGTACGCGAGCGAAAGCGTGCGCTGCGCGTCGGGCGACGTCATGAAGCGCACGAAGGCCGCGGCCTCGTCCGGATGACGCGAGCGCGCGTTGATGCCGAGATTCCAGCCGCCGAGCGCGGACGCGGACTCGTGCCCTTCGAAATGGGGCAGCGGCGCGACGCCGACCTTGCCGCGGATCGGGGAATCGGGACGCTCGAACAACGTCCACGCGTACGGCCAGTTGCGCAGGAAAACCGCGCGTCCGCTGCCGAACACGTGGCGCGACGGCTCCTCGGTCGCGGTCGTGACGATCGCGGGGCTCACGCCTTGCGCGACGAGCGACTGCAGGAACTCGAGCGCGCGCAGCGTCTCGGGGCTCTCGAGCACGACGCGCTCCCCGTCGAGCACTTCGCCGCCCGCGCTCCAGATCATCTCGAGCGCGTTGCAGACGAGCCCTTCGTACTGCCGACCCTGCCAGACGAAGCCGTGCACGCCCGGCTCGCGCGCCGCGATCGTGCGCGCGGCCTCCGCGAGCTCGGACCACGTGCGCGGAGCGGAGAAGCCATGGAGCTCGAGCAGGTCTTTGCGGTAGTAAAGAAGCCCCGCGTCGACGAACCACGGCACGGCGTAATGACGTCCCTCGTACGTCACGGCTTCGAGCGAAGCGGCGAAGAGCGCCTCGTTGTCGGGAAGCAAGCCGGTCACGTCGGCGATCCATCCGGCGCGCGCGAACTCCGCGACCCAGATCACGTCGAGCGCGAGCACGTCGAAATCGCGCGAGCCGCCGCGCAGGTTGATCACGTAGAACTGATGCTGCTCGTCGCTCGCGGCCGGCAGCGTCTCGGCCCGCACGCGGATCCCCGGATGCCGTGCCTCGAACTCGCGGAGCAGTGCGGCGAACGGAGCGGGATCGCCGAACAGCCTGAAATGCTTGAAGACGATCGTGCGCTCGTCCGAGCGCTCGGCAGGCGGCGCATCGCCGCAGCCCGCGACGCCGAGCACGGCGACGAGCACCGCGAGTCCGCGCGAGAGGGCTTCGATCGCGTTGCGCACGAGACGCAGAGTACCAACAGTGCGGCGCGGCGCCCGCCCGCGTCGTTGCCGATGCGCCGCGCCGGCGCGCAAACCTTACCCCCGTAGCGAGTCGACCAGCTCGCGCAGCACCGAGATCTCCGCGGGCTTCACGATATGGCGATCGAAGCCCGCCTCGCGCGCCTTGCGCCGGTCCTCCTGCTGTCCCCAGCCCGTGAGCGCGATCAGCATCGGCCGCACGATCGGATGCCCCTCGCGGATCCGGCGCGCCGCCTCGTAGCCGTCCATCTGCGGCATGCCGATGTCGAGGAATACGGCGGCGGGCGACCACTCGTCGACCGCGCGAAGCGCCTCCGCGCCGCTGCACGCGACCCTCGCCTCCACGCCGAACGTGCGAAGCAACATGGCGAGACTTTCGGCCGCGTCGCGATTGTCGTCGACGACGAGAATTCGCGGAGGCGCGGGGCCCGCGCGCTCGAGCTCGCGCCCCGCGGCGGCCTTCCGCGGCGCCGCCGGGGGCGCGGCGAGGGGCAGCCGCACGATGAACTCGCTGCCGCTGCCGCGGCCTTCGCTGCGCGCCTCGACGGTGCCGCCGTGCATCGTCGCGAGCCGCCTCGCGAGCGCGAGCCCGATCCCCAAGCCCCCGATCTGCCCGCGATGCTCCGGGCCGCGCGAGAACATCTCGAAGACGCGCGGCAAGTCCTCGGGATCGATACCGATACCATTGTCGATCACCGAAATCCGCGCCATGTCGCCGTGCCGCTCGGCGCGCACGGTGATCTGCCCGTGATCCTCGGTGTATTTCGCGGCGTTGTTCAGCAGGTTCGCGACGATCTGCGCGAGCCGCACGGGATCGCCGTCGAGCCACAGCGGCTCGCCGGGTAGAGTCACGGTCAGCGTATGCCGCGCGGCCTCGATCAGCGGCTTGCTGGTCTCGACGGCGTTGCGCACGATCTCGGCGAGCTCGACCTTCTCCTTGCGAAGCATGAGCACGCCGCGGCTGATCCGCGACATCTCGAGCAGGTCGTCGACGAGCCTGATCAAGTGGTTCAGCTGCCGGTCCATCAGCGCGATCAGCGTCGCGCTCGTCTCGTCGGCAGCCCCCGTCGTTCCGAGCAGATGCAATGCGTTACGGAGCGGCGCGAGCGGATTGCGCAGCTCGTGCGCGAGCGTCGCCAGGAATTCGTCCTTGGCTCGATCCGCCGCGCGCAGCGCCTCGGCACGCTCGCGGATCGCGCGCTCGGATTCCGCCGCGAGCCGCTGGCGCTCCGCCTCGGCCACGACCTGCGCGGAGACGTCGCGGAAGTAGACCGTGATGCCGTTCTCCGCGGGGTACGACTGCAGCTCGTACCAGCGCTCGTGCTCCGCGCAGAACGCGGTCACGCGGGCCGACGCGATGCGGTCGTCCATCGCGAGCCGGACGACGCGCTCGAACTCGTTGCCTTCGATGCCGCCGATCTCGGTCCAGATCTTCCTGCCGATCAGCTCGTTCGGCGCGCGTCCGAAGAGCCGCTGCGCCTCGCGGTTGACGTAGATGAAGCGCCACTCCGCGTCGAGCGCGAAGAACCCTTCGGCGATGCTCTCGAGGATCTGGGTCGAGCGCAAATTACGCTCCGCCGAGACGCGCTCGGTGATATCCATGCCCGTCGAGAACACGAACTGGACGATGCCCGATTCGTCCTTGATCGGCAGACACGCGAAGTCGACGATCCGCTCCTTGCCATCGCCGCGGAAATACACCGAGACGCCGCGGAACGGCTCGCCGCCGACTGCCCGCCCGACGGCATTCTTCACCCATTCCTGAAGCTCCGCCGAGCGGTTCCACCATCCGCACTCCCAGAACGGCTTGCCGATGACCTCCTGCCGGGCGATGCCGGTCTCCTCGAGCAACGCTCGGTTCGCGTCGATCAGCGTGCCGTCGAGCGCGATGCGCGCCGCGTATAGTCCCTGCTCGTACAGCGCCTGGAACTGGCTCACGACCTCGCGCAGCTCGCGGTTGGTCGCCGCGAGCTGGCGGCCGCGGTGCAGGATCTCGAGCCTGAGCGCGTCGCCGCTTTCCTGTTCCTCACGCGACGAATGGACGAACTCGGTCACGTCCTCGATCGCGTGGAGGATATAAAGCAGCGACCCGTCGGCCGACAGCACCGGCGAGTTCACCGCGGACCAGTACCGCTCGACCGTGCCGTTCTCCGGGCCGGGACGCAGCACGTCGAAGCGCTGGATCTGCATGGCGTCCGCGCCGCCGGTCGCGATCACGCGCTCGAAAGACCGACGCAGCCGCAACGCCGCGATCGCTCGCGTCGCGGCCGGCTCCTTCGGCAACAGATCGAAGAGACCTCTTCCGACGATCGTCTCACGCGTCGTGAACGTCGCACGTAGATAAGCGTCGCTGGCGTCGACAACCGTGAATGCGGGATCGGGCCGGACGATCAGGAACAACCCCGGCGCCTGCTCGAACACGCGCCGGTAATCGGTACTTTCGCCCATCGAACGAGACGCGCTCCGCGGCCGCCTTCGGGATGCGCGGAACCTGGTCGAGCTCCTTCGCTCTTGCGTTCCGGGTGAATCAAGTGTATCAAAGCCGTGCGTGCCGCGTATCGTGCACGCCAAGGACGCCAAGCGTGCGCTTGCCCACTTTGCGCGTCCCGCGCCCTTCCGGATGCACGTACCCGGCCGTGCATCCGGCTCGATCACATGCCGATCGAAAGCCCGACGAAGAACCTGCGTCCGAACGGATCGTAGTTCGTGCTCGTCGACCCGAACGCGTTGTTCGTCGACGTTCGCCCGACGACCGGCGGATCCTCGTCGAGAACGTTGTCGACGCCGGCGCTCAGCCGATAACGATCGTTGAGCGACCAGCTGCCGAAGAGATCGAATCGGTTGTACGCCTCCGTGCCGAACGCGTCCGCCGACGACGACGGCTGCGGATTGATCGACGGCCAATGCGCCCAGCGCAAGCCGAGCGACCAAGCTCCGCGGTCGAAGCGCAGCGTCGCGAACGTTCTGTAGTCGTACGACGAGTTGAACAACGTCCCGGTGTACTCCAACGGCTCGGCGCCCGGAAACGCCGTCTCGGAATAGACGTCGAGGATGCTCGCGACGAGGTTCAGATTGAGCGCACCGGCTCCGCCGATCTCGCGCCGCCAATCGAGCTGGACGTCGTAGCCCTCCGACAGGAGCCCGCCCTGATTCATGTAGCGCGCGTCGAACGTGCGCGCGGCGCCGAAATTGCCCGGCGTGAGCGGCTCTCCGCCGACGTACTCGCGATTGATCAGCTCGCAGAACGGGTTGCCCGCCGCGAGCTCTTCGCCTGTATATGTGCCCGGCGGCGACGCGATCAGCGGGTTGTACGTCGGGTCCATGCACTGCTGATAGATCGTCGCGAAAGCGGGCGTCGCGATCGCCTGCTCGAGCTCGATGCGATACCAGTCGACCGACAGCGTCCACTGATCGAAGCTCAGCACGAAGCCGAACGTCAACGTGTCCGCTTCTTCCGAATCGAGGTCGGGATTGCCCTCGGTGATGCCGATCGAGAACGGGAAATTGCCTTCGGCACCGAAGACGTTGAACCTCCAGTTGTCGGCGCTCGGCTGACCGGGCTCGTAGAGCTCGGGCGGCGCGCCGTCGCGCACCATCAGGTATTGGCACAGCACCTGGAGATTGAAGCGATGCGGGTTGCTCGGCACGTTGCCCCAGGGCTGCGTCGCCGGCCACGAGCCGCACGCGTCCTGCGCATTGCCCTCGAGCGCGCTGCCGCCGCGCGGCGTGAAAAGCTCCGTGACGTTCGGCGCGCGGTTCGCGACCTGCTTTCCGCCGCGGAAACGCAGACGATCCGTGACCGTCCAATCGAAGAGCGCCTTGTACGTCTCGACCGAGCCCACCGTGCTGTAGTCCGAGAAGCGGATACCCGGATTGATCTCGAAGGACCGCGCGAAGCGCTTGCCGCTCACGAGCGGGATCGCGAGCTCGCCGAAGATTTCTTTCACATCGGTCGTGCCGGCGACCGAGACCGGCAGAATGATGTTCTGCACGACGTTCGGGTAATCCTGATTCGCGTTGTATCCGGAGTCGGGATCGAACGCGAACTTCTCCTCGCGAAAGCCGGCGCCGGCCGCGAAACGCAGCTCGCCCGCGGGCATGCGCGCAAGATCTCCGGTCACGCTGCCCTCGATGATGTGCTGCCGCAACGACGTGATCGAGTTCATGCGCAGCACGACGTAGTCGGCGCAATCCTTCGACACCGACGGAGTGTCGTTGACGCTGCCGTCCTCGTTGAAGATCGGCAGGCCCGACGTGCAATGACCCGTCACGGCGAGCGGAACGAAGCCCGGCAGCGACGAGATGTCGAAGTCGCGGCCGTACATGTCCGCGTTGAACAGGTTCTGCAGCCTCGGAAGGTGCGGGAAGCCCTCCGGCTGGCGCGCGTTGACGGTCGTCTTGCCGTGCGACGCGTAGAGTTCCCATTGCCATTCCCGCTCACCGACGCCGACGTCACCGCGGAACCCGCCGATGACCTGATAGACGTTGGTCGTCGTCTCCGTGCGGAAATTCTCGAGATAGTCGAGCCCCCCGACGTAGGTCCACGGCGCGTCCGGGACCGGGCGCGACGCGAGCAGCGCGCCGAGCGCGGGCGGCACCGGATGCCTCGGCATCCCCTCCGGGTGCTGCATGAAGAGCGGTGAGTTCGGGTTGTCGTACTCGGGATGGAACGGAATCGTCGGCGACCAGACGTTGAACACGCCGGACGTGAAGCCGCGCGACGTCGCGAACGTTTCCGCGAACCGGGTGTCGATGAAGACCTCGAGGTTGTCCGCGAGCTGGTAACGGCCCGCGCCGAACAGCGAGTAGCGCTCGAGCGGGATCTGCAGATAGTTGTGCTCTCGATCGTTCCAGCCGAGCGATCCGTCGGCGGGATTCAGCTTGAAGCCGGAATCGCCGCCGAGAGGCCCCGTGTACGGATGGTTCGGGTTCAACGGATCGAGCGCATCGAACACGTTGCCGTTCTGGTCGATCACGTAATTGCGGCCCGGCGGCAGGAACCCCGCCGTCGGCATGTTGAACGGATCCGGCTGGTACTGCGAGAGGTTCGAGCTGCCGATGCCGCCCGGCGTCGTGCCCGGATCGTCCCAGCCGCGCACGATCCAGTCGCGATCCTTGCCGTAGATGATGTCGCGATCGCTGAAATCGGCGCCGATCAGAACATTGCCGCGGCCGTCGCTAAAGTTCGCGCCGAAGAGGCCGCTGATCGACGCCTCGGCGCCGTCGCCGTGCTCGGTCACGCTATAGCGCGTGCTGAGGTCGAAGCCTTCGAAGTCGCGCTTCAGGATGAAGTTCACGACGCCCGCGATCGCGTCCGCGCCGTACACGGCCGCCGCGCCGCCGGTGATGATCTCGACTCGCTCGATCGCCGCCGCGGGGATCGAGTTCAGATCGACGATGAGGAGACCGTTCACGGGCTGCACACGCCGCCCGTCGAGCAGCACGAGCGTGCGGTTGAGACCGAGGCCGCGAAGATCGATCGTCGCGGCCCCCGGGGCGGCCGAGGCCTGCGGGAACGGCGTTCCCGCCGGGCTCGCCTGGGCCTGCGTACCCGCGACGTTGAACTGGGGCAGCTGATTCAGCGTCGCCTCGAGGGCGACGTTCGTGCGTTCGTTGAACGCATCCGCCTGCAACGTGACGATCGGCGTCGGCGCCGAGTAATCGCGGCGCGCAATGCGGCTTCCGGTGACGACGACCTCCTCGAGCTCATCCGATGATTGCTCTTGAGCGGCAACGTTCGTCGGGGCGGTGACGACGAGCGCGAGCGCGACGGCAGACGAAAGCACGGCCCTGCGGCCGGCGTATCCGGTAACGCCACACATGTGGATGCCCCCCTGTAAGCTTCGTTTTTGTCGATCCGATCGTCCCGGGAGTGTAGCCATATCGTCGCCGGATGCATAGCCGTTCCTGTAAGCTTCGTTTTTGTCGATCCGATCGTCCCGGCCTCGAGATGCAAAACAGGTGCCACGCATGTGAGGGGACTCGCACCCACGCACGACCGGCGACGCTTCGGCTCACGCTCGCGATGCACGACGACCAAAGCGAAAAGCGGCGAGGGATTTCGCATCCCGAAGGTGAAGCGCGGGAGCGAAGGGGCCAAAATACCTGGCGACGGAACCATCCGACGCGATATCGGCTTCGCGTCGAGGGAAGAAGATCGAGTCGATGCATCTATTCGGCGATCGAGGCAATTCGTTGCACGCGCAACCGAGCACCGCGGCGCCCGCCTCGCGCGTGCCCACGCTCGGAGCACGGTCGATCGGCAGAACGTCTCGAGCGGCGCTGACGGCCGTCGTGCTCACCCTGGCGTCGGCCGCCGCAGGCCAGGAAGGACTTCCCGGCGACGCGCCCGGCTGGACCGGTCTGACCGAGGTGGACGAGATCATCGAGGCGCGGCGAGTGCTGATGATTCGGACCGAGGAATTGATGCTGCCGATCGACGCGTTCGCTGCCGGCGCCGAGGCCGAGAGCGAGACACTTCGCGCCGCGGCGGAGTCGATCGAGGCGATGCTGCTCGCGTTGCCGCATCTCTTCCCGCCGACGACGAATCGCTACGATCCCGACGTGCTCGAGCCCGAAACCCGCGCGCTGCCCGAGATCTGGCGCGACTTCGCGGCGTTCCGCGCGATGGCGACGGCCGCCGAGGAGGCCGCCGCGGCGCTCGCCGACGCGGAGGACGAGCCGACGGGCCGCGCCGCCGCGCTGAGGCTCCGGGGGACGTGCGACGGCTGTCACTCCCGTTTCGCGAAGCCCTATACGCCGCCGAAGGTCACCGAAGAAGATCTCGACTTCGACTTCGACTCGGTCTTCCCGGACGACTGAGGCCCCCTTGCGGCCGCGCTGTCGATTCGGCTCGCCGTCGTTCGACTATTGGGTGCTTCGAATCACACACGACGGAGGAGCCTCCATGCCCAGCACAATCAAGCTGCATCGCGTCCTGCGCTGCCCGCCCGAGCGGGCCTATCGCGCGTTCCTCGATCCGGACGCCATGGCGAAATGGCTTCCGCCGAACGGCTTCACCGGCAAGGTTCACCACATGCAAGCCGAGGTCGGCGGGACATACCGGATGTCGTTCACCAATTTCGCGACCGGCCAAAGCCACTCGTTCGGCGGAAAGATTCTGGAGCTTACGCCCTACGAGCGGATTCGCTACACGGATCAGTTCGACGACCCGAATCTCCCGGGCGAGATCCAGGTGACGGTGACGCTGAAAGCGGTCACGGTCGGCACCGAGCTGCACATCGTCCAGGAGGGCGTGCCCGATGTCATCCCGGCAGAGGCGTGCTATCTCGGATGGCAGCAGTCGCTCGCCCTGCTCGCGGACCTGGTCGAAGCGGAAATCCCCAGCGAGCAGTAGCGTGACCGGTGCTCGCCGTGCGGCGAGCACCGCGATTACGCCGCGCGCACCCAGCGCACGAGCGTCTTCAAATTCGGCGGCTTGCCGTACATCAGGATGCCGATGCGGAACACCTTCGCCGCGAACCAGACCGCGGCGAAGACGCCCGCGATGCCGATCGCGATCGACAGCCACACCTGCCACGTCGGCGGCGGCTCGGTCGACCCCATGCGCATCAGCATCGCGAACGTGTTGATCGGCGGGGTGAGGCTCGCGACGACCGCGAGCGTCGAGCTCGGATCGCGCGCGATCGGGATCCACAGAAACCACGGCAGCATCAGGATCAGCATCAGCGGCGTCATCAGCGACTGCGCTTCGCGCATGTCGTTGACGGCGGCGCCCGACGCCATCATCAGCGAGCCGATCGTGAAGAACCCGATCAGGAAGAACACGAGCAGATAGACGATCAGCGACGGATCGAGCAAGCTCATCAGCGAGAACGACGTCAGAAGCAGCACGCCGAGGCCGACGTAGAGACTCATCGCGAGCAGACTCACAGCCATGTGCCCGAGCAGCTTGCCGGCCATGAGCTGCATCGGCGAGACCGCCGACAACAGGACTTCGATCACGCGGCTCGACTTCTCCTCGATGACCGTCGTCAGCAACGCCTGACCGCTGCCCATGACGCTGATGATCAGCAGAAACATGAAGGCAAAAGGCAGCATCACGTTGAGCCCGCCGACCGTGGCGCGCTCCGCCTCGTCAGTCACCGTGACGGACCGCACGCGCGGAATCGTCGTCAGCTCGTTGATCCGCGCGCGGTCGAGCCCGGCGTCGCGCATCCTCGCGGCGATGATCGCCTCGCGCAGCACCTGCTGAACCGCGATCTCCGCGCGCTGATCCTGGCCCGCGGGCACGTAAAGGTCGAAGCTGCCGAGCGAGGATTCGTCGGCGCCCGGCCGCACGGCATTGTCGTGAATGACGGCGAGCGCGAGACGCCTGACCTCCGGCGTCCTCGCGAGCAGCCAGCGCTTCGCCTCGTCGAGATCCGCGTCGGGAGGCAGCTCGACGAGCTTCAAATTCGGCTTCGATGCGAGGGCTTCAGCGACGGCACCGCTCGAGGCCTCGGCCCGCATGCGCCGGATCGCCTCGAACACGTCGGCCGTCTCGTTGCCTTCGGAGAGCCCTGCGCGAAGCTCCGGCAACACGTCCCCGGTCGCGTCGATGACCGCGAGCTCGCCTTCGACGACGAAAGCGCGGCCGCCGAAGAGCCGCGGACCGATCACCGTGAACAACGCGATCGTCACCGGCAGCACCAAGAGACCGATGATGAATGCCTTCGTGAAAACCGTCGCGACGAACTCGCGCCGCGCGACCTCGAGCACTTTCTTCATTCTCGCGGCTCGAAACTTGCGTCGCCTATGGAATATCCCCGCGCCGATGATATCGGCTCGGACGCGAACACGCACGGCTGCACGGCGCTCAACCCGTCCAGCCGAGCAGCGCCTCGACGGCGTGATGCGCGAAACGCACCGCGGGCAGCGTCACCGCGGTGAACGCCGCGGCCGCGATCACCGCAAGCCACCAGGACGGGAGTCGCCGGAACGGCCCTCCGCTGAGGGCCGCGACCCGAACCGCGATCGCTTCCGGACCGGAAGGGACGGGACCATCGCCGGACACTGCACGCGGCAGGGCGTGCAAGGCGCGTAACGTCTCGACGACCGCGTCGGCGCTGCCGGCCCTGTGCGCCGCTTCCGCGTCGCACGTGAGCTCGGCGGCGAGCGCGAGATCCTTGAGCAACGCGCGGCGAGGGCGCGCCGGTGCGAGCCGAAGGCCGATCCCCGCGACGACGCGTCGCAGATTGTCGTATCGCGCGGCGTGAGCATGCTCGTGGGCGAGCACGATCTCGAGCTGCCGAGGCGTGAGCCGATCGACGAGCGCCCGCGAAACGACCACGCGCGGCCTCAGCACGCCGGTGCAGTACGCGAAGGCCGCGTCACTCTCGATCACCGCGACCGCGGGAACCGTTCGAGAGAAGCCGCCTTTGTCGGAGATCGAGGAGGCGATAGCCCGCCCGGCGTCGGCCCCGGCTGCGGGACGGGCGAGCCGCTCGAGCGCGAGTGCAAGCCCACGGCCCTCACGGACGCCGGTGGCGACCGACCGCCAGGCGATGACGCTCCACGCGGCAATGCCGAAGACGAGCAGCACGGCCAGCGTCATCTCGGCTTCGAGTATCGGCACGTGCGGCCGACAGCCGATCTCCGCATGGCAGTGGGCATCGACGAAATGGCCGCCGGCCAGCGGCACGAAACCGAGCACCGCGACCGCGACACCGCACGCGAGCGGAGCGAGCGCGAGCGCGAGCAGCACGGCGCCGCGCTGGTCGGGCGCCAGACGGGCGAGCGCGCGGCCCGCGAGCGCATGCAGCGCCGTCGCGCCCCAGCCGAACACGAGCCAGCACACCACGAATGCGAGCCACGGCAGGGCGAACGGTACGCCGATCGTGCTCATGGCTTCTCCCGTCGACGCTTCGCGCTCGTCTCGAGCTCGTCGAGCAAGCGCGGCGAGTATTCGCCGAGGAGATCGACGAAGCCCGAGATCACGGGCTCGAGCGCGCCGTCCGCGACGCGCTCGGCGACATCCTCGATCAAGAGTCCGATCAGCCCTTCACGCGTGACTTTTGGCGTATAACGATACGCGCGGCCGACCTTCTCGCGCGACACGAGCGACTTGCGGTGCAGACGCTCGAGCGTGACCTGCACGGTGCTCAGCGTGATACGCCGACCTTGGAGTCGCTCGAGCACGGTGCGCGCGTCGAGCGCCGGCTCGGTCCATAGCAGGCTCATCACGTCGAGCTCGAGCGCCCCGAGCTCGAGCCTCCTTGCTCTTCTTCGCAACCGCGGGAATCGCACCACTCGCCCTCCGGCAACCTGCGCCGATTGTAGCGGCGCCGGAAGGCGCCGACGAAAACCGGCCGCTGCTCGGTTTTTCTCGACGGTGGTAGAACGCAAGCCGCGAGAAAGGAGACGCGATGAAGCTCTCTATCCGTTGCCCGCTGCCGGTCTCCCCGGCGTCGCTCGCCGCAAGCGTCGCGCTCGTGGCGATCGTCGCGCCGCGGCACGCCGCCGCGCTCGATTCGCTCGAAGAGGTCACGGTGCGCGGGCGCTGGGACAACCCGATCGGCCGCAGCATCAGCGCATCGCAGGGCGTCGTCGGCGCCGAGGAGATCGCGCTTCGACCGCGCCTTCGCACCGGCGACATTCTCGAAGCCGTGCCGGGTCTGATCATGACTCAGCACAGCGGCACGGGGAAATCGAATCAGATGTTCCTGCGCGGCTTCAATCTCGACCACGGCACGGATTTCGCGACGTGGGTCGACGGAATGCCCGTGAACATGCCGACGCACGGCCACGGACAAGGCTATACGGATTTGAACTTCCTGATCCCCGAGCTCGTCGAGCGAATCGAATACCGCAAAGGCGCTTACTACGCCGACGTCTCGGACTTCTCCTCCGCCGGATCGGCGAGACTTTCGACGTTCCGCCGGCTCGACGAAGGCATGCTTCAGGCCGGCGTCGGCGAGGACGGGTACGTCCGCGTGTTGCTGGCGGATAGCGTCGCCGTCGGCCGCGGAGATCTGCTTTTCGCCGCGCAAGCGCACCGCTACGACGGGCCATGGGTCGACGTGCCCGAGGACCTCGAGCGGCGAAACGCGCTCGTGACCTGGTCCGCACGGCCCGACGAGGACCGCGAGTGGCACGTGACTCTGATGGCCTACGATGCCGAATGGAACGCCGCCGATCAGATTCCTCGCCGCGCCGTCGACGCGGGCCTGCTCTCCCCGCTCGGCTCGATCGATCCGACGCTCGGCGGCGAAACGTCGCGCCATAGCCTTTCCGGAGGCTGGCACGGATCCGTCGGGCGCGGCCGCGCGCGCGTCAACGCGTATCTGATCGACTACGAGCTCGACCTTTTCTCGAATTTCACGTATTGGCTCGACGATCCGGTGGACGGCGATCAGTTCGAGCAGGTCGACGACCGTACCGTCGCGGGACTCGATCTCGCGTTCTCCTTCGGGGGCAGAAGGTCGAGCCACACGTTCGGCGCGGGCCTCCGGCACGACGATATCGACGATGTGGGTCTCTTTCGCTCGAAAGCTCGACGGCGAGGCGCGGCGATCCGACGCGACAGCGTCGAGCAGCGGAGCATAGGGCTCTATTACTCGAACGAGACGAGCTGGACGGAGCGGCTGCGAAGCATCGTCGGGCTCCGCGCCGACCGTTACGACTTCGACGTCACGAGCGCGTTTGCACCGAATTCGGGCAGCTCGGACGACACGATCGTCTCGCCGAAGGCGAGCGTGATCTACGCGGCGAGCGACGAGATCGAGCTTTACGTGAGCGCGGGCAAGAGCTTTCACAGCAACGATGCGCGCGGCACGACGATCGCGTTCGACCCGGTCACGGAAGAGCCCGCGGAGCGGGTCGATCCGCTCGTCGCTTCGCGACAGGCCGAGGTCGGCGCTCGCGCTTTCTTCGACGATCGCGTCAATCTCTCGGCGACGTTGTGGTATCTCGAGCTCGACTCGGAGCTCCTGTTCGTCGGCGACGCCGGCAACACCGAGGCGAGCGGCGCGAGCCGCCGGTACGGCATCGAGATCCCCCTCTACTATCGAATCAACGAGCAAGTCACATTCGACGTCGAGCTCGCGCTGACCGAGTCCGAGTTCACGGACGACAGCCCGGCCGGCCGCGAGATACCGGGCTCGATCGACCGGGTGCTCTCCGCCGGCGTGACCGTGAATCGGCCGAACGGTCTGTACGGCAGCGCGAGGCTGCGCTACTTCGGCCCTCGACCGCTGGTCGAGGACGGCAGTGTCGAATCGGGCTCATCGGCAGTCGTCAACGCCTCGGTCGGGTATCGACGCGATCGGTTCGATATTCGCTTCGACGTGCTGAACCTGCTCGACTCCGACGACGAGGACATCGCCTACTTCTATGCGTCGCGCTTGCCGGGCGAGCCGCTCGCCGGCGTGGAAGACGTGCACTTCCACCCGATCGAGCCGCGGACGGCTCGGCTATACGTGCGCTTCGCATTCTGAAGCCACGCTCCGACGCGCTTCCGCGTCGTTTCCGCAGCGCTCCGAACCGCCCGGCGTCACGCAGGCAGGGCTTGCCGGCATACCCGCTTTCGACGCCGCGAGCCGCGGGCCGCACCTCGGTGGATGACACCACCCGGCCACCCGCCCTTTCGGGAACCACGTATTGCCACCCCGTTGCGAATGCGAATCCTTCTCATTTACACTACGAGCGGCTGCCCGGCAGATGGCCGGCGCTCATAAGAACGAGGAAAACCAGTTTTCAGCAAGGAGCTGCACGTGCTTACCCATTCGAATACGCCCGCGCTCTCGATCCGGCTTCCGATCGCGGCCGCGGTCCTGGCCGCGATCGGCACGCTGGCCGGGCATCAAGCAAGCGCGCAGACGACGCGCAACGCCGACCCGAACCGCGACCTGCCGACGATCGTCGTCGTCGGCAAGGCGCAGGACGCGATCGACCGCCAGCCCGCGGCGGTCTCGCTGATCACGCCCGAGGTGCTGCAGCTCGTGCAGCCGCGCTCGACGGAGGAAGCGCTGCGAACGGTACCGGGCGTGGCGATCAAGCCCGAGGAGGAGACGGCGATCGTCACGAATATCGGCATTCGGGGCTTGAGCGCCGCGGACTACAAGACGCTGATCCTCGAGGACGGCGCGCCCGTCGCGCCGGGGCTCTTCGTCGGCAATGCGCGCTACTACAACCCGCGCATCCAGCGCATGGACAGCATCGAGGTGCTCCGCGGCGCGGCGTCGCTGCGCTACGGCCCGAGCACGATCGGCGGCGTGATCAACTACATCACGAAGCAGCCGCGTGACGGCGTCGAGATCGGGCTGCGCGCCGGATCCTTCGGCACGCGCGAAGCGAGCCTCGAGCTCGGCACGAGCACACGGTCCGGGGACGGCACGTTCGGCGCGTTCATCACGCACGCGACGAGCGACGGCTTCATGGACAAGGGCTATGACATGACGGACGTCGTGCTCAAGGCGGGCTTCGAGCTCGCCGACAATCAACGGCTCGGCCTGAAGTACACGAACTACTCGAACGACGCGAACATCTCCTATCGCGGGGTCTTCCTCGACGAGTTCCTCGCCGGCGCTGATTACAACCCGGCGCCGGACGACTGGTTCTTGACCGAGCGGCGCTCGCTCGACCTCAACCACGAGTGGCAGATCGCCTCCAACGCGCGGCTCAACACGCTCGTCTACGGCAGCGAGATGTACCGCGACTACTGGCGCTTCGCGACGGACAACGCGGCGTCGGGAGCCGCGGGGCGCTGGATCTACACGGATAACGTGAACGGCAACAACCGCTCGTTCGAGCGCTTCGGCATCGAGAGCCGACTCGTCGTCGACCATTCGAGCCTCGGCATCGCGAACGAGACCGAGCTCGGCGTGCGCTACATGACCGAGGAGATGCACGACCAGACCGTGGCCGCGACCCGCGCGACGCCCCGCACCGGTCCGCTGAACAAGGACGTCATCGATTCGGCCGACAGCCTCGCCCTTTACGTGCAGAACCGCTTCGTGCTGTCGGACCGCCTGGCGCTGACGGCCGGCCTTCGCGCGGAGCGCTACGAGCAGAGGCGCGAAGATCTGCGCGTCCCTGCGAACAACAGGGCCGACACGTCGAATACCGAGGTCATGCCCGGCGTCGGCGTGACGTACGAGATCGCGCCCGGCGTTCAGCTCTTCGCGAACGCGTACGAGGCCTTCTCGCCGGCGCTGAACGGCGACGCGCTGAACGGTTTGCAAGATCAGCGGCTCGATGCGGAGCGCTCGAAGAACTTCGAGGCGGGTGTGCGCGGCCGCACCGAAAGCGAGCGCATCCGCTACGAGCTGACCGTGTTCCGGATGGATTTCGACAACCAGATCATCCCGGCGAACAGCAACAGCGAGTTCCAGGTGACGAACGGCGGCGCGACGTTCCACCAAGGCGTCGAGGGCGGGTTCGGCATCGACGTTGGCGCGGGCTTCGGTGTGAACGCGACCTTCACGTACATTCCGGACGCCGAGTTCGACGGCGATCGCTTCGACCGCAACGGCAACCTGACGACGCCGGACGGCAACCGCATCCCGTACACGCCCGAGTGGATCGCGAACCTCGGCCTCACGTACTCGCGGGGCGACTTCAGGGGCTCGCTGAACGTGCACCGGATGGGCGCGCAGTACACCGACGTGATGAACACGGTCCCGATCGCGGAGAACCTCACGGGCTTCTTCACCGGCCGCATCGACGGCTACACGCTCGTCGATCTCAGCGTGCTCTACAACGTCAGCGACGAGCTCAGCATCGGCGCGGCGGTGAAAAACGCGACCGACGAGCATTACATCGCGAGCCTGCGTCAGGGCATCTACGTCGGGCCCGAGCGCAGCTACGACGTCACGTTGAAATACCGGTTCTGAACGAGCCCACGGCCGGGAGCCTGCGCAGGCTCCCGGCCAAGCCTTGGAAAGCGCCTATCCGCGGCGCAGCCGCAGCAACCCGACCACGCCGGCGGCGAGCAGCGACAGCGTGCCGGGCTCCGGCACGCGAGCCGTCTGAATCTCGTAATCGATCGACCGCGGCCCGAACGGCCCGAAGCCCGAGCCGCCGACGACCAGCGTGTAGCTGCCGCTGACGGGCAGCAGAACGTCCTGAAGCAGGGTCGCGCCGGCCGCGAGCTCGAACTGCAGAAGACCCGTCAGTCCGCCCCAATCGAACGGCGTGCCGAGAAACGACGGCGTCGCCAGGAAGTCGTCGAAGCGCGTCGTCGTGCCCGCGTAGAGAGCGACGAGCAGATCGCCTTCCGGGGCCCGATTGCGCGTGAACAGCGAGATGGTCTCGCCCGCCGCGCCGCTATAGCTCCAGAAATCGACCGCCGTCGGACCATTCGACCAGCCGTCGTACGCGACGCTTCCGGTTCTCGGCAGGCCGTCCGAGAGATCGCCGAGATACTGAGGGATCGCGCCGGCCAGCCCGGGCAGCAGCGCAAGCGTGACGAGCAAAGCGAGATGACGCATCGTTGTGCTCCTTGATTCTCTTTCGTCGCGGAAAGGGGACGGCTCAAAGCGCGCCGTTGTCCCATGGGCCGGTGATCGCGAACGTGATACCGGGCGACTGGATGTTCACGAACAGCCAGCGGCCGTAGAACGTCGCGCCGCACCACTCCGCGCCGCGGAAGTCGCCCACGATGCCGTTTCGCTCGCCGTTCAGCACGATGTTGTTCTGCGCGAACGGGAAGATTTGCCCGTCGCGGGTGAGCCCATGCAGCATCTGGCCGCGACGGCTGCCGTCCTCGCATAGGATCAACCCGCCGCGCGGGCTGACCGCGATATTGTCCGGCGAGTTCAGCACCGCGGCGCTCGGCGACGCATAAATCAGCCGCAGCGTCTCGCTGCGCGGGTCGTACTCGAAGACTTGTCCGAGCCCGGCCGGGCCGCCGGACGTCGATACGAAATAGACGCGTCCGCCGTCGTACCAGCAGCCTTCGCCGCGCGTGAAGCGCGCGCCGCCCTGATCGAAGCCCTGACGGAACACGCCTTGACCGTCCGTCGTGCCGGGCCGATGCGCACGCTCGGGATCGTCGATATCGACCCACTCGACGTCCCATTCCTTGACCGGCGAGTCGTTTCCGACGCCGTGCGTGTCGAACTGCGGGTACCCCTTGATCGCGAGCATCTGCAACTGTCCGCCCTTGTCGAGACGCCCGTACTCACGCGGCGCGAAGCGGTAAAAGCCGGACGCACCCATGTCCTCGGTCTCGTAGACGATGCCCGTGACGGGATCGACGGCCGCCGCCTCGTGCGTGAATCGGCCGAGACCGGTGAGCGGCTCCGCCGACGCCCGCGCGAAAGCCGGCACCTCGAAGACCCAGCCGTGCGTCAGCGCGTGACCGGCGTCGGTCTCGGGGCCGACCGTCGTCTCCTCGCACGACAGCCAGCTTCCCCACGGCGTGATCCCGCCCGCGCAGTTGCGGATCGTTCCGGCGAGCGAGGACCAGGCGTCGATCCACTCGCCTTCGAGCACGTCGAAGACGAGATTCGTGTTGCCGCCGCCCGCGTTCGAGTCGTAGACGCGGATATGACTCGCGAAAGGGGCGCCCGTACCGCGCTCGTGATTGCGGCACAGCGTGATCCGATTGCCGTTGACGGCGATGACGCCCATCCCGTCGTGCGCGCTCGGCGTGCGTACGCCGTCGGCCATGAGATCCCCGGTCCAGCCGAACGAGAGATACCTGAAGCCTTCGGGAAGCTTCAGGAGCGGCAGCCCGGTAGTTTCGTCGATGGCCGGGAAGAGCGGGCCGTAGTCGGGGCTATAAGGCAGCACGGCCGCGCTTGCGGCCCTGCCGACGAGGCCGCCGAACGCCAGGCCCGCGGTGCCGACGGCCGAGCTCCTGAGCAGCTCGCGTCGGCTCACGAGCCTCTTGTGCTCACGCGATGCAATGTGTTCCACGAAAGTTCTCCTCTTGCGAAAGTTCGACTCGATGGTCGAATCGCATCATGGAGCGCGGAGATGACGCTTCGCGTAAGCGTGCGTGAACGTTCGTTTACGCCACCGTGCCGATCATCCAGACAGGAAGGCCGCAAAAGGGATTCGATCCCTTTTGCGGCGGGAGAAAAATAGGGTTCGATCCCCGCTTGCCGGCGCCCGGCGGGTTTATACCGCCATCGTCGCGACCGTGCAGCCGACGGCGAAGATCGGGATCGGGGCGTAGAACAGCAGCTCCCCGGTCTTGCCCTCGGTCGCGCCGGCGATCGCGATGAACGTGCGGATCTCGAAGCCGCCCTGGCCGGCGTCGCGGAACGTTTCGGCGTCCGTGTAGCTGATCAGCGCCTCGCGGTCGTTCGCGAGGAAGCGGCGCAGGAACTCTCGATCCCACTCTTCGTTGATCACGCCCGAGTTCGGCGTCGCGGGCCAGTGCGAGATGCCGCCGGTGCCGACGATCGCGATGCGCTCGGGCTGCGCGTCGCACGCGCGCCGCAGCGCGCGGCCGAACTCGTAGGCTCTCGCGAGCGGCGTCAGAGGCGGCCCCTGGCAATTGATGTTCACCGGGATCACGGGGAGGTCGTAGCGAGGCGTGAGGAAGTGCAGCGGCACCATGATGCCGTGATCGAATTTCCACTCCTCCGCGTACGCGAGATCGATGTCGTGCAGCATCGCCTCGATGATGCGTCGCGACAAGCCCGCGTTGCCGGGCACCCGCGTGCGCTCGATGCCGAGCCACTTCTCGTCCTCGATCGGACCTTCGTAGCTCTCGGCCATGCCCATGCAATAGGCCGGCATGTTGTTCATGAAGAAGTTCGCGAAGTGCTCGGCCGCCACGACGATGAGCGCATCGGGGCGCGAGGCCTCGAGCCTCTGACGCATCTCGTCGAGCTTCGCGTAGAACGCGTCGCGCACCGCGGGATCCGCACGGTCCGCGCGGCCGGTGATGCCCGGCGCATGGCTGCACACGCCTGCGAAAACGACGCTCATGAAACGCTCCTCATCGATTGCCGTGCAGGTCCGGCCGCCACGTCTGCTCCCGGTCCTCGAGCAGCGTATACAGCCCGGCGCGCACCGGACCGTATTTCCTGACGCCCTCCCGCATCGCTTCGAGGTACTCCTCCCATTTCTGTCCGAGCAACGCGGAGTAGTGCATCAGGATCTGCCCGTTCACGCCCATCACGTAGAGCAGCCCGATGTTGCCTTCGACGATCGCGTCTCGCTCCTCGTCCGTGAGCTGGTACTCCGACAAGAGATCGTCGCGGTCCTCCTGGAACCGTCGCCGGACCGCGGGATCGCGGTTCAGCTGATAAAGAAGCTTCTGCACGTAATAAAGACTCACGACGACTTCTCCATTGCCCCGCACCCGAGGCGACCGCCCGCTTCGTACCCCCCAACCCTCATCGCGGCGACGAGCCGAGCGTCGGCACACGATGAGTGCCGAGCGCGACGCAGACGTTCTTCGTTTCCATGTAGAAATCGAAGCTATAGTCGCCGCCGTCGCGTCCGATGCCGCTCGCCTTCATCCCGCCGAAAGGCGTCGGCAGGTGACGGTTGTTCTCGGAGTTCACCCAAATCATGCCGGCCTCGAGCCTACGCGCGATGCGGTGCGCGCGCCCGACGTCCGAAGTCCATACGTAGCCCGTGAGACCGTAGCGCACGCCGTTCGCGATCCGAAGCGCCTCCTCCTCGTCGTCGAACGGGATCACGGTCAGCACCGGCCCGAAAATCTCTTCCTGCGCGATGCGCATTCCCGGCGATGCGCTGCCGAACACCGTGGGCTCGACGTAATAACCGACGTCGCCGACGCGCCGTCCGCCGGTCGCGATGCGCGCGCCCTCGGACGTCGCAATGTCGAAATAGCCAACCACCTTCTCGAGATGCTTCGGATGGATCAGCGGCCCGAGCTCGGTCTCGGGATCGAGCGGATGACCGATGCGCACGCGCTTCGCGCGCTCGACGACGCGCTCGACGAACGCGTCGTGGATCGAGCGCTGCACGAGCAGCCGGCTCGACGACGTGCAGCGTTCGCCGTTCAGGCTGAAGATCATGAACACGACGGCGTCGAGCGCGCGCTCGAGATCCGCGTCGTCGAAGACGATGACGGGGTTCTTGCCGCCGAGCTCGAAATGCACGCGCTTCAACGTGGGTGCCCCTTGCATCATGATCCGGCTGCCGGTCGCGGACTCCCCGACGAACGCGATCGCCTTGATCGCCTCGTGCTCGGTCAGCGCCTTGCCGGCCGTCTCGCCGATGCCGTGCACCGTGTTCAGCACGCCCGGAGGAAGCCCGGCCTCGTGGCAGATCTCGACGAGCAGCGCGGCCGTCAGCGGGCTCCATTCCGCGGGCTTGTGCACGACGGTGCAGCCCGCTGCGAGCGCGGGCGCGATCTTCCACGTGGCGAGCATGAACGGCGTGTTCCACGGAGTGATCACGCCGACCGGGCCGATCGGCTGGCGCAACGTGTAGTTGACGTGCTCGCGCGCGGGCAGCGACAAGCCGTTCGACGCCTCCGGCGCCTTGTCGGCGAAGAACCGGAAGTTCTCGGCGCCGCGCGCCGCCGCGGCCTTCATGAAACGAATCGGTTGGCCGGTATCGACGGACTCGACGAGCGCGATCTCCTCGGCGCGCGCCTCGATCGCGTCGGCGATACGGTGGAGGAGGCGGCGACGCTCCGCGCCGTCGACCTCGCGCCACGCCGGGAAAGCGCGCGCGGCGGCCCGTGCGGCGGCGTCGATGTCGCGCGCGTCTCCCGCCGCGACCGTCCCGAGCAACGCTCCGTCGATCGGCGTGCGGTTCTCGAACACCTCTCCGGAGAGACCTGCGCGAGGCTCGCCGTCGATGAAATGGCCCAAGGTCGCGTCGCGGAAGCGGCGCAGATATCTCTCGGCCTTCTCCCAGTTTCGCTTCTGCTCGTCGCTCATGATCCGATACTCGGCGGGGCGCGGCGGCCGAACGGACGCCCTGACCGCCGCGAAGTTTAGGCTAACATGGTGACCGCATCGATTCCGGGGATCAAACGGCCGCCCGGTCGAGCTGCCGCCGCGAGCAGCGAAGACTTCGCGCACAGGAAACAGGGGAGCATGAGCACGACAGACCGGCTGCGAGGATCGATTCCTCCGCTCGTGACGCCGTTTACGAACGGCGAGGTCGACTACGACACCTATGCCGCGTTGATCGAGTATCAGATCGCGCACGGCTCGCACGGCATTCTCGTGAACGGCACGACCGGCGAGCCTTCGACGCTGACGGTCGAGGAGCGCAACCGACTCGTTTCGCTGGCCGTCGAGACCGCCAAGGGGCGCGTACCGGTCGTCGCCGCGACGGGCTCACAGTCGCTCGCCGAGACGCGAAAGCTCACGGAGCACGCGGTCGCCGCCGGCACCGACGCGCTCCTGATCGTCACCCCTTATTACATCCGTCCGCCGCAGCGCGGCCTCGTGCAGTACTACCTGGCCGTGACCGAGGGCCTTTCGACGCCGTGGATGGTCTATCACATTCCAGGCCGCACCGCGGTCTCGGTCACGCTCGACACGCTGAAGGCGATCCGCGACGCGTCGCCGGACTTCGTCGGCATGAAGCACGCAGTCAACGATCTCGGCTTCGTGTCGGAATGCCTGCGCGCGTTCGGCCCCGACTTCAAGGTCTTCGTCGGGCTCGAGGAATTGAGCTTCCCGATGATGGCCGTCGGCGCGTGCGGATTGATGAATGCCGTCGGCAACCTGATGCCGAGCAAGCTCGCCGAGCTCTGCGCGGCGGTCGAGCGCGGGGATCTCGCCCGTGCACGGGCGCTTCATGACGCGCTGCTCGAGATCAACAAGGCCGTGTTCTTCGACACGAACCCGATCCCGATCAAGTACATGATGAGGCGGTTGGGGATCATCCCGAAGAACGAGCATCGTTTGCCGATGATGCCCGCCAGCCCCGAGCTCGAGGCGCGGCTCGACGCCGTTCTCGAGCGAGCCGGTTTGCTCGAGAAGGCAAAGAGCTGATGCGCTTTGCGAGCTTCCATATCGGCGAGAGAGCGAGCTTCGGCCTCGTCGTCGGGAACGGCATCGTCGACGTCGGCGCGCGGCTGACCGACGCGCCCACGTTGAGAGCGCTGCTCGAGCGCGGCGAGCTCGAGAAAGCCGCCGCGCTCGCCGATCGCGGCGCCGATCACGCGCTCGACGACGTGCGCTTCCTGCCGACGATCCCCGATCCCGGCAAGATCATTTGCATAGGTATCAACTACGGCCGACGCGACGAGGAATACGCGAAAGCCGAAGTCGGCGAAGGTCAGGCGAAATATCCGAGCGTGTTCTTCCGCACGCCGGAAAGCCTCGTCGGGCACCACGAGCCGATCCTGCGGCCGCTCGAATCCGAGCAGCTCGACTACGAAGGCGAGATCGTGCTCGTGATCGGCCGCGGCGGACGCCGCATCCCGGAGGAACGCGCGTGGCAACACGTCGCGGGGCTCACGTTGATGAACGAAGGCTCGGTGCGCGACTGGCTGCGCCACGCGAAATTCAACGTGACGCCCGGCAAGAACTTCGAGAAGTCCGGCAGCCTCGGACCGTGGATGGTCACGGTCGACGAGATCCCCGACCCCGCACGGCTGCATCTCACGACGCGCGTCAACGGCGAGCTTCGGCAGGACGACACGACGGCGAATCTGCTGTTCTCGTTCGCGAAGCTCATCGCGTACACGTCGACGTTCATGCCGCTCGAGCCCGGCGACGTGATCGCGACCGGCACGCCGACCGGCGCGGGCGCGCGCTTCGATCCGCCGCGCTATTTGAAGCCGGGCGACGTCGTCGAGGTCTCGGTGCCCGAGATCGGCACGCTGCGGAATCCCGTCGTCGACGAGGCGGATTCGCTGCGCTGACTTTCTCGCGCAGCGCGGCTTCGATGCTCAGCGCCTCTTCGGCGGTGGCGGCTGCAAGAATTCCCACGGCGAGACTTCCGATCCCCGCTCGATCGGCACCTCGATCAGATAAGGCTCGTCCGCTGCGAACGCGCGCTCGAGCGAGACGCGAAGCTCCTCGGGCGTTCTCGCGCGCTCCGCGCTCACCCCGAACGATTCCGCGAGCTTCACGAAGTCGGGATTGACGAGATCCGCGCCGATCACGCGGCCGTCGAAGAGATTCTGCTGGTCGCGTCTGACGTTGCCGAACGCGTTGTTGTTGAACACGATCGTCACGACCGCGATGCCGTACTGCACCGCCGTCGCGAGCTCCTGCGCGGCGAACATGAAGCCGCCGTCGCCGGTCACCGAGACCACGGCGCGCTCCGGCGCCGCGACCTTCGCGCCGAGCGCCATCGGAAAACCGGAGCCGAGCGTGCCCTGATAGCCCGACGTGAGGAACGTTCGAGGCGAATAAATCGGGAAGCCGAAGATCGACGTGAAGCCGACGAGCGAAAGCTCCTCGGCGAAGATCCCGTCGCGCGGCAGCACGTCGCGGATCGCCTTCAGAAAGGCCATCTGCGGCTGCACCTTCTCGATCTCGTGCGCGGCCTCGCGCTTCGCTTCGACGATCCTCGCGCGCCGGCGCTTCGAGCGCACGCCGCGACGCCGAAGCTCGGCGGCTAGCGCCGCAGCGCCCTCGCGCGCGTCCGCGACGATCGGCACGTGCGGCGCGAAGCGGCGCATCTCCGCCGGATCGATGTCGATGCGGACGATCTTCAACCCGTCCGGCATGTAGCTCCAGCGCCAGCACGGCACCTCGAGGCGCGTGCCGATGCCGAGCAGCACGTCGGTTTCCGGCCACAGCTTGTATGCCGCGGCCACCGACGTGCCGAGATCGTGCTCGTCGCCGACGATGCCGCGGCCGCTTCGGAACGCGACGACCGGCGCTTCGACGAGCTCCGCGAGCTCCCGCACGGCATCGCCCGCGTCGAGCGCGCCGCCGCCGACCATGATCATCGGCGCGGCGGCATCCGCGAGCAGCGCGGCGGCGTTCTCGATCTGCCGCGGGTCCGGCTGCGGCGGGCTCCACGGCGGCAACGGCTGCTGCGGCAGCACCTCGGCAGTCGCCGAAAAGAAGTCCCACGGCGCTTCGATCGCGGCCGGCCCGCGCCGACCCGACAGCATCGTCTGAAAGACCGAAGCGATGGTTGCCGGCGCCTCTGCCGGGTGCTCGATGCGCTCCGCGCGCTTCGTCAGCAAGCGCAGCGTCGCGAGCTGATCCGGCAGCTCGTGCAGATGCCCTCGCCCGCGGCCGAGGAAGGCCGACGGCACTTGTCCCGTCAGGCAGAGCACCGGCGCGTTGCCGCCGTACGCCGTCGCGAGTGATGCGGTCGTGTTCAGCACGCCGGGCCCAGGCACGACGGCATACACGCCGGGGCGCGCGGCCGTCTTCGCGTAGCCGAGCGCCATGTAGCCGCACGTCTGCTCGTGTCTCGCCGTGATCACGGCGAGCTTGTCCGCACGGCGAGCGAACGCGTCGAAGAGACCGTAGAGCTGCGCGCCCGGCAGCCCGAAGATCTTCTCGACGCCGTGCTGGATCAGGCTTTCGGCGACCGCGTCGCCGCCGGTCATCTGTGGCATCGCATCCCTCGTCGCATCCGAGCGCGCTCTCGCCGAGCCCGGGCGCGGCTGCACATCGTACGCGATTCGACGCGGACCGTGGCGCGACTCCTCGCGCGCCAAACGACTTCTGCATCGAGACTTCCGCATGGAGTACGATAGCGCCCGGATTGACCTCGTTCGCGCCGCTCGGGGGAGAAGGCGGAGTGCTCCGATCGATCTTGGATCTGTGGCGATTCGGCCGGCTGCGCGCGCCGTGGGCGGGCTGCATCGCGCTTCTCGTCATCGTCGGCGGCTGCGCGGACGACGCCCAGCGGTCGCAGCGCATCACGATCGGCACCGGTCCCGGCGGCACGCTCTATAACCAGATCGGGCTATCGTTGACGTCGCTCGCGCAGGCCGAGCTCGGCGTGCCGTCCACGGCCCGCCCGTTCACCGGATCGTCGGTCTACTTGCCTCAGCTCGATCGCGGCGATCTGCCGTACGGCATCAACACGGCGGTCGACACCGCGGCCGCGTATCTCGGCATCGGCGCCTACCCTCGGCCAATGCCGAACCTTCGGGCCGGCATGTTGCTCGTGCGGGCGCCGTATCAATACTACGTGCGCGGAGATTCCGAGTTTCGTTCGATCGAGGATCTCCGCGGTCAGCCGATCGTGACGCACTTTCGCTCGATCGCGTCCCTCGACGACGTTCACGACGCGTTGCTCGCCACGGCGGGACTCACGGTCGAGGACGTGCGTCCCGTCGTCGTCGCGGGCGTCACGGACGCGATTCGATCGCTCGTCGACGGCCGCGTCGCGAGCGCGGCGACGATGCTGGGGATCCCGGCGCTCCGCGAGGCCGACGCGACATTGTCGGACGGCATCCGCATCCTCGGGCTCGGCAAGAACGAAAGCGCGCTCGACACGGTGCCCGGCCTCAGCGCGACGACGCTTCGGCCCGGCGGCGCCGTGATGGGCGTTCGTGAACCGACTCGCGTCGCGGCGATCGACGTCTACTTGAACGTCAGTGCCCATGTGCCGGCCGACGAGGTGTATCGGCTCATCGGCACGATTCACCGCAACTGGGCGACGCTGCAGCAGGGGTTGCCGGCGCTCCGCAGCACGGCGCCGGAAGCCGTCTTGCCGACGACGTTCCGATATCCGTTCCATGAAGGCGCGGTGCGGTATTTTCGCGAGATCGGGCTTTGGACGGCCGAGCACGATCGTATTCAGCGGGAGCTGACCGAGCGCCCCTGAGCGGGCCGGGCTTACGAGGGCGCGAATGATCACGAGCTTGCAGCGAGCCTACTACGCGTTCCTGCTGATCGGCGGCATCGCGTGGGCGCTCGATCTGTTTCTCCATCTCGGCTTCTCGCTGATCGAAGCGGAGTGGCTCGGCCCCTATCTCGGCGTCGCGACGGCGGCCGCGTTTCTCGACACGCCGTACGGTAAGCGCCCGCGTGCCGTCGACGTGATCCCGGGGCTGATCGCGATCGCCGCGTGGTGCTGGCTCGGCCTCAACTACGGCGCGTGGCTGATCGACTACGAGGGCTTCACGCCGGACAAGTACATCCCCGGCATGCTCGCGATCGCGTTGATGATCGAGGGCCTGCGCAAGTCGTGCGGCCTCTCCATCAGCTTGCTCGTGTGGGCGTTGATCGGGTACGGGCTCCTCGGCAACGCGCTGCCGCCGCCGTGGCAGGCCGATCGTCTGTCGTTGGAGGCGCTGACGGTCTACTTGTATACCGATACGAACGCGATTCCCGGCCTCGTGCTCGTGATCATCGCGTCGCTCGTGCTCGCGTTCGTCGTCTTCGGCAAGCTGATGGAGACGAGCGGCGCGACGGCCTTCTTCACGAATCTCGCGATGGCGCTGATGGGCAAGCGGCGCGGCGGCCCGGCGAAAGTCGCCGTCATCGCGTCGAGCATGATGGGCAGCATCAGCGGCTCACCGGTCGGCAACATCATGTCGACCGGTTTCGTCACGATCCCGATGATGAAGCGGACGGGCTTCCAAGCCAGGGAGGCTGCCGCGATCGAGGCCGTGTCTTCGACCGGCGGCTTGCTCGCCCCCCCCGTCATGGGCGCCACGGCGTTCCTGATGGCGGAATTTCTTCAGATCAGCTACGTCGAGGTCGTCAAAGCGGCGCTGCTGCCCGCGATCTTCTTCTACGTCTGCGTATTCCTGCAGGTCGACGCGATCGCTCGTCGAGCCGGGCTCGAGGGACTGCCGGCCGCGGACCTGCCGCGCGTGTGGCCGACGCTGAAAGCCGGCTGGATCTTCATCGTGCCGTTCGCCGTGCTGATCTACCTGCTCTTCTGGGCCGGCAAATCGCCGCAGGCCGCGGCGCTCTCGTCGGCCGCCGTGCTGATGGTCCTCGCCGTGCTCCGCGGGCGCTTCCGCAACCGCGCCGACTGGGTCGACCTCGTGCTCGGCGGCGGAAAGTCGATGGTGCCGCTCGTGATGATCGCGGGCGGCGCCGGCGCCGTCATCGGCATCATGAACGTCACGGGCCTCGGCCAGTCTCTCGCGTTCGTGCTCGTGCAGGCCGGCACGAATCTCGGGCTCTTCGTGATGCTCTTGATCACGGCCGCGCTTTCGATCGTGCTCGGGATGGGAATGCCGGCGACGGCCATCTACGTGGTGCTCGCGAGCATCATCGCGCCGCCGTTGACCGAGATGGGCATGACGGCGATGGCCGCGCACATGTTCATCTTCTATTTCGGCGTGCTGTCGTTCCTGACGCCGCCGGTCGCGGTCTCGAGCTACGTCGCGGCCGGCATCGCGAGCGCGAACATGTGGCAGACGAGCTGGTCGGGCTTGCGGCTCGCGACGGTCGCGTTCCTGTTGCCGTTCGTCTGGGCCTACGACTCGGCGCTGCTGCTCGACGGATCGGGGCTCGCCATCGTCATCGTCTGCTGCACGACGCTCTCCGCCGTCTTCCTGATCGCTCAGGGCTTGGGCGTCGCCGGCCGCGGCGCGCGAGCCTTCGCGTATCGCGCCATCGCGTATGCGCTGGCGGCCGTGGTCGGCACCGCGCCGATCTGGAGCGGCGAGGAGACGCTATGGGCCTTGGGCCTTGCGGCCGCGGGCGGCGTCGCGGCGTACTTGCTGCGCGAACCGCCCGGCGTCACGGCCGCGGGCGCGGCGCAGCCGCGCGCCGAGGACGCGCGCGGCTGACGCTCGGGCCGGTGCTCGACGCGAACGCGTGCCCGCGGCGAGAACGGCTCAACCGCCCGCGCGCGGCGCGAACGACTGCAGGTAAGGATTCGCGCCCCGCTCGAATTCGATCACGATGAAGCCGTGCTCGGTCGCGACGTGGCACGCGTTGCAGCTGTCCACTGCCGTCGCCAACGCTCGATCGACGGCATCCCAGTCCGGGTTCGCGAGCAGCTCCTCGAGCCGCTCGACGTGCGGCATCAGCATCGAGCCGACCAACGCTCCGATCCGCATACCCTCGTATTCGGGGATGCCGTCGCGAATCGACTCCGCCGTCTCTTCCGTTTCGTGCAAGTAGAAGCGTGCGAGCTCGGCGTTGCGCGCCTCGATCGAGAGCGCGAGCTTGTGCGTGAAGTATTGGAGCTGGGACATCGCGATCGCGAGCTCGGGCTCTTCACCATGCTCCTCGTCCGACTGCGTCGAGACGACCGGAGCCAGTGACAGCACGGCGAGCGAAGCGCCCGCGATCCAAAGGAGAAAGGTTCTCGTTTGCATTCGCGAATTCTGCCGGGCGCGCGGTGCGCCGGCAACATTCATCGGCGCGCCGATGACACGATAGCTGCGGCACACAACCGAAAGGTACGGTTCGCGAGCCCACGAGCTGCGCTACTATTCGCGCAAGGCGCGCATTTGCGTCAAGAAAAAGGAAATGAGGGAAACAGATGACCGATAACAAGACAGCCCTCGGCCTCTGCGCGATCGCGCTGGTAGGGCTCAGCGCGTGCGGAAGCTCCGAGACGGGCGGCGGCACCGCCGAGCCGGAGGCGGCCGCGGTCGACAGCGCCGAGCCGATGCCGGCCGCCGTAGCCGCCGTCGCCGCATCCGACGCGGCCGGCGACGCATGCGCATCGGACGGCGAGATCGAGTACGTCTGCGGGGTCGCGAATGCCGAGGATATCGTGGCCGTCGGCGACACCGGCTGGCTCGTCGCGTCACGCCTCACACCCCTCGGCGGCACGGTCGGCGCGGGCGGCTTGTACCTGATCGACGTGCAAGCGAGAACGGTGCGCGACCTCTTCCCGGGCGACTCGCCGACGCTGCGCCACGACCAGGCGATGTTCCCGTCGTGCCCCGGCCTCGATCTCGAAGCCTTCGATACGCATGGCCTCGCGATCCGCGAGCGCGAGCCCGGCGTCTATCGACTGTACGCGACGAGTCACGGCGCGGTCGAGGCGATCCAGGCGTTCGAGCTCGACGTGCGCGGCACGGAACCGCAGGTCGCGTGGGTCGGCTGCGTGCCGTTGCCCGAAGGCATCTGGGCGAACTCGGTCGCGATTTTGAGCGACGGCGGCTTCGTCACGACGAAGTTCGTCGACGATCCGGCCAATCCGGAAGGCTTCCCTAAAATTCTTGCCGGCGAGATCAACGGCGAGGTCTACGAATGGCGCCCCGGAGGCGAGGTCCGCGCGATTCCCGGCACGGAGCTCTCGGGCGCGAACGGCATCGAGCTCTCGCCGGACGAGCGTTTCATGTACGTCGCCGCGTTCGGCGGCCGCGAGGTCGTGCGCTACGACCTGAGCACGAGCCCGCCAACGAAGGTTTCGGTGTCGCTGGACGTCAACCCGGACAACCTGCGCTGGGCGCCGGACGGCACCCTGCTGACCGTGGGAGGCAACCTGGCGGCCGGTCAAGGCGGCTGGACCGTCTATCGCATCGACGTCGACGCGATGCAGGCGACGTCGATCGGCGGCGCGGACGGCAGCGCCAAGCTCCAAGGCGCATCGACCGCGCTCGAGGTCGACGGCGAGATCTGGATCGGCACGTATAACGGCGATCGCGTCGGCATCATGCCGTCGAGATGATTGGCAGACTGAGAACCAGCTTCATGCAAGGCGTTCACATGCCAAGTATCATACCCCTAGAAGATACAAAGGCTTGGACGCGTGCGAACGAAAGCACAGGAGATCGCGAAAACTATCATCGAACGCGGCCATCTTTCGAAGGCGGAGATACAACGCATTTGGGGGCTTTCGGAAGAGGAATACGCCGAGATCCAGACCGAGCTCTCAGCGGTCAAGGTCCTGCAGCCTGGGCCGCGCGGACGCGGAGGATTCGAGGCGCGCTACGCCAAGCGACCACAACCGTCCGAAGAGACTGCGGCAGGACCGACGTTCGAGCACGAGTGGCAAAACCGCGGCCTCGAGCGGCTCGTGGAACTGCTTTCGCATGCCGAGCTCGAGGAGCTACTCGGGGATCTCGTTTATACCGTAAGACGCGCACGGCAGAAGCTGACGGGTGAGGATCGGCGCGGCAGCAAGCGAGAGCTCGCGGCCGCGCTGATCGTTCAACACGGCATCGACCTCTTCTGCGATACGCGAGCCCGAAAACTTGTCGGAAAGAAATGCCGAGTTGTGCCGCCGCGTCGATGGCACCCGGGTAAGACTGCTGCACTCGAGTTCGTTGCCGCGGTCGGCTTTCCGGCGGAATATGCAGGAGTCCCCACGCCCGAGACTCCGCCGGATTACGAGTACCTCGAGGGTCGACTGGAACTGAAGCCGCTTCAGGACTTTCAGCGCGAGGTTCAAGCCGAGATGCGCGAAGTCCTCGATCAGCCTCGCGGTCGCGCGATCGTCACCCTCCCAACCGGCGCAGGTAAGACTCGCGTCGCCGTCGATACGATCCGCGATTGGCTCACGGCTTGGTACGACGGTCGACATGACAGTGAAAGCCGAACCGTCTTGTGGCTCGCCCACACCGAGGAATTGTGCGAGCAAGCTTTCACGTGCTTCAAGCAAGTTTGGGAAGGCTCAAGCGGTGTCTGCCCGCTGATGCTATTCCGCTTTTGGGGCAAATACACTCAGGACTTGGTCAACCACCGAGACAGTCTCGCGTCGATCCGTCAAAGGCCGGCGGTATTAGTCTCGACACCGCAGCGTATCCTGAACTTGATAAAGGGCGTCGCCCCCCGCGCAGACGAGGTGCTGCGAGACATCCTAGAGCTCACTGCACTCGTCATCGTCGACGAAGCGCATAGAGCGGCTGCGCCTACGTACCGGACCATTCTCGATCGATTTCGCGAAGTGGGCAGCCCTGCGGCAGTAGTTGGCCTTACTGCGACCCCTTTTCGCGCCGAGTACTCCCAGGCTGACCCCACTGCTGGTACGGCGGAGCTGCAGCGCCTGTTCAAACGCATCATAGAGCCTCGCAGAACACTTGGCGACGATCCCCGAAGCGAGCTGCAGGCACGAGGGTATCTGGCGCGCCCTATATGGGATTCGATCAAGACAGAAACCCTGCTTCGCCCCCCGCCGTTCAGCGATACCGAGACACTCACGGACGACCAGATCGAGCGCATCGACTTCGCCTTAAAGATACGGGCCGACAACACGAGCCGCCGACTAGCGATCCTGGAGAAGCTCCTGCCAATCGCGAGGAAGCCGGACAGCAAAGTGCTTTACTTCGGACCAACCGTTCTCGATGCGGAATGCATGGCCTTCCTGCTTCGCCAACACGGCGTTCCGAGCGCGTTCGTTAGCGGCAACACGCGTGACGTGACACGTAGGCGCATCGTAGAAGAATTCAAGAATGGCGACGTCAAGGTCTTGTGTAACTGCGAGGTGCTCACGACGGGGTTCGACGCCCCTATGGTCACACATGTAGTCATGGCCCGACCTACAGTGAGCCAAGTGCTCTACGAACAGATGGTCGGTCGCGGATTGCGCGGCCCGAAGTTTGGCGGCACGGAGCATTGCGTCATTATCGATTGCGAGGACAACTATCGGGCAGAGCGGCCGGTTCTTGGTTACAAACGTTTCCGAGAAGTCTGGATGCCCAAGCAACGTGCCACAAGACAGCGAGTGGATGAACACAGTCAGCTGACGCTGCTTCACAGTTAGTCCGACTTTGAACGTCGATAAAGCTGGCGGCTGCCGCCACGGAATATCGATAGGCGACGTCCGCAGCTTTCTCCCCATCGAGCAAGCGCCGTGAACGGCCGAGTATCGATGCGGCGTGGCACAACGCTTGCACGAATACCGCCCGGCTCGAATCTCGCGGGCAAGCGTGTGCGAAATCTTCTCGCCCTTCGACCGTTCTCGTTGCTCGCCGTCGCGGCGTTTTGCTTCGCCGGCTGCATGCCCGACGGCCCGGACGACGGCGGCGTCATCGTGCACAGCGAGCCGACGCCGCACGATCTCTTGAGCGCGGGCGACAGCGTCGACGTGCGCGCGGAAGTCGACGGCGATCTGATCGCCGCGGGATCCGAAGTGATCGTCGGCGGCGCGATCGCGGGTTATGCGATCGCGGCCGGTCGCCATGTCGCGGTTCGCGAGCGCATCGGCAACGATCTCATCGCCGCGGGAGAGACGGTCGACATCCAGGCGCCCGTCGAAGACCGCGTGCTTGCGGCCGGACGCAGCATTCGCCTTCATCCCGGCGTCGAAGTCGGCTCGGCGTACCTAGCGGGGAATACCCTGACCATCGATGGAGATGTCCGCGATCTTCTGCAGGCGGGCGCACAGGAAGTGCGAATCAGCGGCCGCATCGGCGGTGATGTCGAGATCGGCGCGGCGCGCGTCTCGGTGCTGCCCGGCGCGACGATCGACGGCAACCTCGTCGTCGAGTCGAACGACCCCCCGCAGATCTCGCCGCAGGCCGAAGTGCGCGGCACGATCGACCATCGCATTCCCGAGACGAGGAACGGCGACGGCGCCTTCGGCTGGGCCGCGAGCTGGCTCTTCTACACGGCGGTGCTGTTGGTGCTCGGACTCGTCGTCGTCGCGCTGACGCCCGTGTGGGCCGGACGCGTCGCCACCACGCTCGCCGCGCGTCCTGCAGTTTCACTGGGCATCGGCGTGCTCGCGTTGATCGTCACGCCGATCGTCGCGGCCGTGCTGTTCGCGACGGTCATCGGCATCCCGCTCGGCATGCTCTTGCTTGCGCTCTACATCGCGGCGCTGATGCTCGCGGCGGTCTTCGTCGCCTACCGTCTCGGCGATTGGCTGCTCGAGCTCTTCGGCCGTCCGGAGGCATCGCGGTACCTGTGCATGCTCGTCGGCGCGATCGTGCTCGCGCTCGCGATGTCGCTGCCGATCCTCGGCGGCATCGTCGCGCTGGTCGCGCTCGTGCTCGGGCTCGGCGCGTTGTTGCTCGAGCGACGCGGCGCGCGCGACCTGCCGGCGCACGCGGGCCTCTGATCGAGCAAGGAACGCGGCTTCGCGCGAGACGTGCGCGGACCGGGACCTTAGCGCAACGTGCGCCTCATCAGCACGCGCGGAAAGCCGCCGGCGACCGAGTCCGTGTCGGCGGCTTTGCGGAACCCGGCCTTCTCGAACATCGCGCGCGTGCCGACATACGCCATCGTCAGATCCACTTTCTCGCCGCGGTTGTCGACGGGATACCCCTCGATCGCGGGCGCGCCTTGCGATCGCGCGAAGTCGACGGCGCCCGCGAGGAGCGCATGCGAGATGCCTCGGCCGCGAAATCCCGGACGCACGCGGATACACCACACCGACCAGACGTCGAGATCGTCGATCTTCGGGATCTTGCGATTCCGCGCGAAGCTCGTGTCGACGCGCCGCGCGACCGCCGCCCAGCCGACGACCTCGTCGCCGTCGTACGCGAGCACGCCGATCGGCCCTTGCGCCATGAGCTCGGCGACCTTGTTCGCGCGCTCGGGGCCGCGCAGTGCGAGGTTCTCGCGCGACGGGATACGGTAGCTCAGGCACCAGCAGACGTTCGCACCGGGCCGTTTGGGCCCGAGCATCGTCGCGACGTCCTCGAATACAGTGGCCGGACGAACTTCGATCGCCACATCGTTTCCTTTCGTCGAATTCGTGATCGGCGATGCACGCCCTCGATCGGCGCCGATGCTAGCGATTCTGGCGGCTTCGAGCATCGATGACGGCATGAGAAGAATCGCGGCGCGCGCCGAGCTCGGCCGGAATCTTGCACGCGGATCGCATCACGACTCCGAACCGATACGGAGGATGCGATATGCAATCACCTGGACACAAGAAATGGCCGGACCACAAGGTGCGCGAGCGGAAGCTCGGGCAGCGCGTGCAGGTTGCGATCGAGGGGGAGGTCGTCGCCGATAGCGACGACGTCATCGAGGTCGACGAGGACGGCCATCCGAAGCGGCTCTATTTCGCACGGGACGACGTGCGCATGGACAAGCTCGAACGCTCCGACACGGAATCGGAGTGCCCGTTCAAGGGCCACGCTTCGTACTTCCACGTGAACTCCGGCGGCAAGCACTTCGACGACGCGGCGTGGACGTACGAGGAACCGTACGACGAGCACGCCGCGCTCCAAGGCCGGATCGCGTTCTATGCGGAGCAGGTCCCGTCGATCGAGTTCAGGGCGCTATAACCCGCGGCGCCGAGCAAGTCGCGTGCGCGGTCAAAGCCCAGGAATCTTGCCGCGGAGCCCTTCGCCCTTGCCTTGGGTCTGCTGGCCTTCGCCGCCGTCGATCGCGTTGTCGAGCTGGCTCGCGAGCGGTCCCGGCACCCGATCCTTCAAGAAGCCGACGACCGTCTCGACCGCAGTGCGCGCCTGGTTCTGGTCGAGTCCCGCCTTCTGGGCTACGAGGTTGATGAGCTGTTGCATGACGATCTCCTCGAGGACGTGAGCGGAGAGACGTGCACGTGTCGTGCCAGGCTTCCGTTCACGCGTCCTCGAGCGATCGTCGGTGTCAGGCGGTTGCCGTGCTCGGAGGAACGAGCGCGTCGGGGCCGTGCGGATCCTCCGGATAGCACGTCGCGAGCGGCGCAACCGTCATCGGCATCGCGCACGTCCTGCCCGGCCGCCAATCCGCGCGAGCGAGGGTGCGGTACTCGAGGCGGCTGATCTTCCAGCGTCCGTCGGCATCTTTGCGATAGCGCACCTCGTATACGCCGCCTTCCCACCACGTCTGCACGCCTTCGCCGTGCAGACGCGCCATCGCGGCGAGCGATGAATCCGATTCGATCGGCCGGCCGACTCGAATCGAGTACGGGAAGACCGCGCGTGCCGACAGACGATCCCGAGAGATCTCGACGCTCTCCTGCTGCCGTTCGGGATCGATCTCGAAGCCGGGCGCCTGCGGAATGCGGCGGCCGGTCTGCCCTTCGCGGAAGAGCTCGCGATAAAGCCTACCGATCCCTTGACGGCGGTTATCGAAAACGCCGCCGTTGAATACGACTTGCGCGTCGTCCGCGAACAGCGCGACGACGTCGTCGTAGCGGCCGGCGTCGAGCGCTTGCTCGAAGTCGCGATGCAGCGCGCGAAGTGCCTTCTCTTCCTCGAGCATCGCGGCACGCAGGGCCGCGTCCCCGGCATCGCTCGAGGCCGCACGTCCCATAGCCGTCGCCGAAGCGAGGGCCGTGGAGACGCCGACGCCGAGTTTCCAAAAGAACGAGCGGCGGCCGATATCGGCTTCGCCGGCTCTCGACTTACCGGGCTTGCGGCCGTCCGTCATGACTGCAACCCTCTCTTCGGTCCGAAGAACTCGCGCACGTCGAACTGGCCGATATGCCGGCCGATGCCCCCGGTCGTGCTCAGGCTCACGCCGTTCGCGCCGCCGATGAAGCTGAAGCCGCAGTCGTGCGAGATCTTCGTGTTGATCAACGCGATCATCTGCGCGCCGTTGCAGGCTTCCTCGTTCTGGCAGAACAGGTAGACGCCGTCGCGGAGCTTCACGTAGATGCAAGGCGAACACCACTGCGAGCCCATCGTCTGATCCGCGGTGAAGATCGTCCACGACATCGAATGCGGCGTCGTGTAGAGATGCATCGACGTCAGCTGGTCGGAGTACGACCACGACCACGCGTGGCCGACCAGCTCGTCCGTGAACTCGTGCCGCGTGTAGAGCGGCGGCGTGACGCCTTCCATCTCGAGGACGCCGAAGATCGCCCGATACGTCGTCTCGTTGCCGTAATAGGGCGTCCCCATGTGCGATTCGATGCTCGTGACGAGGCCGTTCGTGAAGTCGATCGCGACCTGCACGCTCGCGCGCGGCTTGCTGCCCGGCAGGATATGACTGAACCACGCGAGGTTGTCATCACCCTCGTACGCACGGTAGTCGGCCTCCTTCCAGACGCCCTCGCTGTGATCGCGATACTCGAGCTTGAACTTGTCCTTGACGCGGTAATCCCGGATCGGACCGCCGTGATCGAAGCGCAGCGTGAAGCTCTTGCCGACCAGGATATCGGAGAACGGCATGTTGTGGCCGGAGGGCACGACTTGCGGCACCGGGTTCGGACCGCGCTCGAGGAACGCAACCGTGCGGCGCTCCGCGGCCGCGTGCACCTCCTCGTCCGACATCCATTGGAAGTCTCGGGCCGGACGATACGTGATGCGCGCGCCCTTGTCCGGATTCGGATTCTGCCGCGCGAACATCGGCACCATGCCGTGCTCGTCGAACGGCTCGAGATACGCGAGCTGGCCGACGACTTTGCCCGTCCCGCGGAACATGTAGTACTCGAGCTCGTCGTTCTCGTTGAAGCCGAGACGCACGCCGGCCTGCTCGACCTTGAACAGATCCGCGACGAAGCACGTGTGGATGCCGGAGAACTCGACCTCGGTGCGGTTATAGATGAACGTGTGATCGTTGACGAGCACGTAGTCCGAAGGGCTCACCCAGCTCAAGTTGTCGACGTGCCGCGTCAGCTCGACGAAGTTCGTGTTCGCGACCGACGCGTAAAACTCGAGCGTCTCGATGCCCGTATCCTGCTTCCAGTAGAGCCCCTTGCCGCAGATTCGGTTCGTGTAGTGGTGCAGCTTCTCGGGCGGCGCCTGACCCTTGTCGACGTACCCGAAATAGATCTGCCGCTGCACCTCGCGGTCGTCGACGGTGATCGTGTTGCCGCCCATCGTTCGTTCAGTCCGGCCGCTCGATAACCACACCTCGAACACCGTGACGAGATCCGTGTCCCGATCGATGAAGACGTTGTAGCCCTTCTGCTCACCCGGGATCATGTGAGAGAAGAACACCATGCGGCTCAGCGTCAGCTCGCCGTAGCCGGCCGAGATGCGTCGGCCGCCGTTCTCCGAAAGCGTCAGGCGTCTATCGTTACCGAACGTATATTCGAGTGCCGGACCATCCTTGGTTACGATCTTCAACGTCTTGCCCGCCAGCACATCGGTGAACGGGGACACGCACGTCGGACCATTCTCCGTCGCCCGAAGCGCACGCCCGATCTGCTCGCGCGTGAGCTTCGTGTACTTGTAGCGGTGCATCGGAATTTGCATTGCCATGGGCTTTCCCCGATCCTTCCCCGAAAGCTGTCGGCGGCCTAGGATTCAGACCGCGCGAGTTCTTTTTCTGGCGTGAGAATAGTCACGTCGAGTCGTGAAATCCAGCGCTCGAGGGTGTGTCGCCGGAGTGATATACAAGCGCTCGCCGCGCCTGCGAGCGCCGCGGAACTAGGTGCGAGGTGCAAGCAGGCGCGGTCGATATCAGATCCAGCCGAACGGCCGCGTGCAGGTCGCAAGGTCTACTTGGCTCGGCCGCTGTAACCCTGCGCGATCATCGGTATTGCGATGACTTGGTTCCGTGCGCTCGGGGTGCCCCATCCGCCGAAGAAAACGATCGCGAACAATGTTCGCTTATCGGGTCCGCCGAAAGTCACACCGTGCAAGCCCTGGGGCCCCGGAATGCTGCCCAAGAACTCGCCGCTCGGCGCGAAGACATCGACCGACTGCCCGGTCGCGACGTACAAACGTCCCTCGGAGTCGATCGCGGCGCCGTCGCCCGCGCTCCCGCCTTGCAAGCGTGCGAACTCGCGTTGATTCGTCAGAGATCCGTCGGGCTCGACGTCGAACGCAATCACCTCGGCGGCGTTCGTCACGTAGAGCGTGCGCTCGTCCGCGCTCAGCACGATGCCGTTCGCGCGGGCGATCTCACCGCCGTAGCGCGACACCTCGCCTTGCGGATTCGCGTAGAAAACGCCGACGCCGGTCACGGTGAAATAGACGCCGCCGCGCGCGTCCGCCGCCAGATCGTTCAGCACGCCGCCGACGCACTCGAGCGGCTCGCCGCGATAACGATTCGCGAAAACCTTGCGCTCCGGCTCGAGCTGCAGGATCCCGGAATGGAGTCCCCTCATCGCCAGAAATAGCGCGCCGTTCTTGCTCCGCGAAAGCGCCCCGCCGGTATTCGTATCGTCATGAACGATCTTTGCAAGCCCCGTCTCGGGGTCGAGCTCCATCACGTTGCTCGCGTCGTTGTTCGCGAAGAGGATCGTTCCGTTCTCGCCGGGAATCGGACCGTCGGCGTTGTTGCCTTCCCACGACCACACGACCTTCCAGCTCTGACCGGCTTCGATGACGCCCGGAATCGCAACCGAGACCGCCGGCGCGGCGGGCGGCGTCGTCTCCGGGCGGCGGCCGCCGCCGATGCTGAAAGGTTCAGCCGGCTCGCTGCATTGAGCCAAAACCTCCGGCAGCCCGGGGTCTTGCCATGCTTGGAGACTTTGTCCGCGCGGGAAGGCGGAGGAAGGGCTTTGAGCGTGAGCGACGGCCGCGCCGCCGAGCAGCACGAGCAGCACAGTTCTCGTTCTCATGATGATTCTTTTCATGGCGCGAGGGCCGATCGAGCCCGATCAAGATACTATCCTTCTGCGCGCGGCGCAGCTCAAGAGCACGCGCCCGTATGCCCGAGCAGGCCGCTTCGCCGGATCCGTAAAGCGCGACAGTCGCGGTGATACGATCGAGATGCGCGATCCTTCGAGGAGTTTCCGATCCCAGACGAAATCTGCTGACGATCGCACTTGTTACCTTCTGTGCCGCCGTCCTCTTCGGCCGCTTGGAGCTCGGCGGCGTGCCAGCCCAGGCGCAGACCGCCGCACTCACCGCGCTCGACTACTACGAGATCACGCCGGCGCCCGAGGGTGCGACGGGACGCGTGTACCTCGTTCAGTTGGGAATGCGCGGGCCCGGGAGCGTGGACAGAAGTGGCCCCCGATTTTCGGACAGTGTTGTAAGGTGGGATCTGCCTTGATCAGGAACCCTTACGAACGATGGCTAAAAGAAGAAACTTTTCCCCG